>Ga0136600_1000270_pt1 | contig 28613 bp, 26 predicted proteins | sample AntRauMFilla2698_FD_104634 | JGI IMG/M metagenome (GOLD analysis project Ga0136600, IMG submission 104634) | Saline lake microbial communities from Rauer Islands, Antarctica - Metagenome Filla 2 #698 | ecosystem: Environmental > Aquatic > Non-marine Saline and Alkaline > Saline | place...
CCCCGCAGGCGCGGAGGTGACAACTTGCTGATTGGCCTCGACCATTTCAACAATGCGTGATTTTTGCAGCGCTTCGGTAAAGCTTTCCCAGCCCGAGCGTGTGAAATTACGCGAGGCTTCTTGCAGGCGGCGGCGGTAATCATTAAAGCCGAATGTCATAACTTCGGTTGTGCTTTGCGCGATCCAGCTCATCAAGGCGGGCGTGCTCAGATTGGGCTGGTTCAGCGGCACCATCGGCACCAACCGGCCATCTTCGGTGGTTGCAAAATAGCGATTTTCGGGTTGATGCGTGTTTACCACGAAAAACATAGCCAGAATAAGACCCAGCATAGCAAAGCCCTGCAATACCGTTAGTTTCAAAAGGCTGCGATAGCCATCGCGGTAAAATTCATTGCGCACCATAACCGTGCCCAGCCCGCCCGCCTCTTGCGTAGGCTTGGCCTTGGTTTTCAGGTCTTTGGGCTTTTCTGCGGGATTTTGTTTTTTTGGCATTTTTATAGATGTCATTACGAGTGGGTCAGGCGCGCCTGCAATTTTTTACTATAACATGTTCGCGGTGGCCGAAAACAAATTTTCTTTACCGCACCAATGATAATGACAAAGGATAATGGCAAAAACGCGAAATCCTATGGTACACTAATAAGAACGGTATATTTTATGTGGGCAAGTTGAGTGGACAAAAATTCATGGCGTTTGAACGCTGGGTAGTAAAGAAAACAATTTATAGCATTGTTTTTGCAGGGCTTATGGCTCTGTTTCTTGGCGCGCCGGCTTCGCCGGCAAAGGCGTTTGCCGACCCGGTAGGTGCAGCGGCAAGGCCTATTATATCAGCCTATTATATGCATAATTTTTATGAAATGAGGAGGTGGTTTAAAAAGCAGCTTATGACAGGTGTTTTATTGCCCGCTATGCAGCTTATGACAGAGCAAATGGTGGCCGCCGGTATGCAGGAAACCTTGATGGTGGGGGCTTTTTTCGATGCGAAAGAGCAACTGGAAGCCCAGCGCGATATGCAGCGTCTGCAAGCTTTGGCGCATAAACAATATCAACCCAGCCGCGATTTTTGTGCTTTTGGTACGAATGTGCGCTCTTTGGCCGCGAGTGACGCGCTCATTCCGGTTAATCGCTTGGCCATGGTAAAGCGTTCCATGAGCCGCCATTTGGGCAATGTAAATTCTTCGGGCAGTGGCGGCGAAGTACAAGATAAAAACGCGCGGTGGGCGCAATTCAAAGCCAATTATTGCGACCCTAGGGATAAAAACTGGCGCGGCGCGAATACGGGGCTGTCGGCTATTTGCGGTGCGGGTGCAAGTGGGGGCGAGCGTGTTAACCGCGATGTTGATTACACAAGATTTATCGAAGAGCCGCGCACTTTGGGCGACGTTAATTTTACCGATACGCAAACCCGCGCGCAGGAAGAAGATATTTTTGCGCTTTCGGCCAATTTGTACGGGCATAATACAAAAATCCAAACCACTGATGATAGCAAAGGATTTTTAGGTTGGCGCGCAACGCAGGCCAAGCGCAACATTGCCGAAAACAGCTTTCAAAACATCGTTGCTTTAAAATCTGCCGGAAGTGAGGATTCTCAAAAAACCAGCATGTATTTGGGCGCTTTGGTTAAGGCTTTGGGCGTGCCGCCTGAGGAAATATTAGAGCTTATTGGCAAAAACCCCAGCTATTTCGCCCAGTTAGAACTGTTGGCAAAGAAGATCGTCCAAAGCCCGTCATTTTATGCCAATCTTTATGATAAGCCCGTTAATGTGGAGCGCACATCTGTTGCGCTGCGGGGGGTAGAGTTGATGGTCGATCGCGCTATTTACGAATCGCGCCTGCGCCAGGAAATGCTGGCCTCTACCTTATTATCGACGCGCCTTGAAAAACCATTCGAAACAGCCAGGGGGCTTGCGGATGGGTTATAAAATTTTACGTAGCATGAAATGGATTTTACCGGCAATTATTTTAGGCGCCGGGCTATGGCTGGCCGCACCTGAAGAAGTGCAGGCGCAAACGTGTATTTGTCCTAATGAAGATCCTGCATTTGAAAGAGTGCAAAAAGGGTTTCATAGAATGCGGGACTTTGTGGCCGGGGATTTGTTTGAAGAGGCACTTTTGCCGAATCTTCAGTTAATGAGCGAAAGCCTTGTTGCGGGCGGTATACATCAAAGCCTTATTATTGGAACGTTTTTCGATGCAAAGCAGCAGCTTGAAACCTTGCGGGATTTTGAAAGTTTAAAATTCGAAGCGCATAAAGATTACCAGCCCAATGAAGGGTTTTGCACAATAGGGACAAGCGCTCGTTCGCTGGCGGCCAGTGATGCGCTGGGCCGTTTAAACCAATTAACGCTTAATAGCTATTTTATTGACCGCTTAACCGGTAAGGCCGGCACGGCCGGCGCGGGCGGGTCCACAGATGATATTCGGGCGCGATGGGAACAATTTACGAACCAATATTGTGATCCGCAAGACAAGAATTGGGGCGGCGTTGGTGAAAAATCGGATGGACTAGAGAAAGCATGCGGCACTGGGGCAAGCGACCCGAAGCGGGTCAATCGTGATATTGATTTCACCCGCTTTGTTGAAATGTCGCGCACGCTCAATGTTGATTTTACCGATAATGTGCTTCAGCCCGACGAAGAAGACATTATGGCGATGGGCAATAATTTATTTTCACATAAATTACCTGCGCGAAATCTTGAATTTCTCAATAATCCCGATGGGGGGCATCAATATATAAAACTGCGCTCAGTGATGGCCAAGCAAAATGTAGCACGCGGCTCATTCGATGCGTTGGTTGGGCTGAAATCATCGGGGCATAACGGGCCTGATAGTGATGCAAACAGCTTTGCTTATCTGGGCGCGGCGCTACGAAATCTAGGCATGACAAATGATGATATCGTGGATGTGCTGGGCGAGAAGCCAAGCTATTTTGCGCAGCTGGAAGTTTTATCAAAGCGGCTTTATCAAAGCCCCAATTTTATAGCGGCCTTATATGATTCGCCGTCTAATATCAGCCGCAAGAAAGCGGCGCTCAATGCGATCGAATTGTTGGTTGATCGCGCCATATATGAAAGCGAGCTTCGGCAGGAAATGGTTTTGTCTGTGTTGTTGGCGACGGATTTAAATAAAAACTTCGTGGGCGCAGCAACGCGCTCGGTGGCGGGGAAATAAAGGGAGAGACACAAAAACATGACATATTATAAATATAGAGTTTTATTCCTGATGATGGCGTTAATGATAGTAATAACGCCCGCCAAGCAGCTGCGGGCGCAAGTTTGTCCAAATTATTGCGATGTCTTTGCTTTACATCATGATCTAGAAGTAGACCAACATGAAAAATTTCTGGTCTCTGTTTTCTTTGAAGATAATATCCTGCCCGCCATGCAGCTTATGGCCGAGCAATTAACAATTTCGGCGATGCATCATGTGGGCGTGATTGGCACATTTTTCGATGCCAAGCACCAGATGGAAAGCCAGCGCTTGCTGCAAAACTTACAAGCCACCGCCCATAAGGATTACCACCCCAGCGTTGGTATGTGCGAGTTTGGCTCTAACATAAAAAGCCTGGCGGCCTCCGAGCGCAAGGGTGAGGTCAATGCGGTTTTGCTCTCTCAAAGGTCTTTGGACAGGCAACTTGGTGCGGCGAATACCAGCGCCGCCGAAGGCCCGCAGCAAGATTTTGCCGCGCGTATGGATCAATTTAAAAAGACCTATTGTGATCCTCAGGACAGCAATAATAATCTCGGCGGTTTTTGTAATACCGGCAGCAGCAACGAGCAGCGCGCCCGCTTTAATAAAGATATCGATTTTGTGCGTACGGTCTCGCTGCCATGGACATTAAGCGCCGATTTCACCGATGGTGCGCTGGACGCGCAGGGCACGGAAGAGGATATTTTTGCCCTCGCCAGCAACCTATATAGCCACGAGGTGTTCAGCCCGCCCAGTTCGCTTGCGGATGATGCCGATGGTGTCATCACCGAGGCGCAGCAAGTTTATCTGGATATGCGCGCCCTTACCGCCAAGCGCAGCGTTGCCGAGACATCTTTCAATGCCATAGTCGGGATGAAATCAGAGGGGAGCGGCGGCTCTAAAGAGTTTATGGCCGGCATTTTAGAAGAGCTGGGCATTGAAGATGCGGATATGACCGATTTGATTGGTGAAAAGCCCAGCTACCATGCGCAAATGGAAATTTTGACCAAAAAGATTTATCAAAACCCTGATTTTTATACCAATTTATATGATAAGCCCGCCAATGTGAGCCGCAAGGGCGTAGCGATGCAGGCCATCGGGCTGATGCAAAAATTCGATATGCTCAAAAGCACGCTGCGCAAGGAAGCATCGCTTTCTATATTGCTGGAGCTGGCCGTGAGTGAGCAGCAGGATGAAATTTTGAAAGATACGGGCGGTTAATGATTAAAGCGTTTCAATCCATCGCTATATTTACTTGCGCGCTGTCATTGCTAATGCTCTGCGCAGTGCCTGCTTACGCTGTTGAAGGGCGCGGCGGCGGGCCGGGCAAAAGCGGCGTTAATAAATACACACCGCAAGGTCAGTGCGCCTATCCGCGGGAAAGCACGTGTTCAAAGCCGCGCGTTGAAGAGAGTATTTTGCCGATTGTGCCCAACTATGTGACGGCGCTGCAACTTATGGCCGAGCAGCTATCTTCATCGATTTTGTATCAGACATTTATAATCGGAACATTTTTCGATGCGGATGTGCAGCTTGATGCGCAGCGTAATCTTGATCGCCTGAAAGCGCGGGCGCACAAGGATTATCACCCCAGCGCGCAAATGTGCCGTTTCGGCTCTTTCATTAAAAGCGTGGCCCATAGCGAAGAAAAATCAGATTTGAACAAGGCGGCTTTTAATCAGGCACTTATTAACCGCTATAGCGGCAAGTCCGGTATGGCTTCATCCACGGGCGGCGGATATGCGGGCGATGTGGGGGCGCAGCTCGATTTATTTAAAACGCAATATTGCGATCCGCGCGATTATAATACCGGCATGCAATCTTTTTGCGAGGCAAAGGAAAACCCTACAGACAAAGACAGGGTGCGTTACAATAAAGACATTGATTATGTTCGTGTTGCGGGCGTTCCATTGACGCTGGACGTTGATTTTACCGACGGCAGAATGAGTGATGAGGAGGCCGATATTTTCACCTTGGCGCGAAGTCTTTATTGGCCTAACACTTTCGAGGTTCAAGAAAAGGGTGCGCTTGAGAACAGTTACCAGACCTATATGGCCAAGCGGCAAAATATGGCCAAGCATGTCGTTGCGCATAATAGCTTTATTACGCAAGTCGCGATGAAGGCGGCGGGATCGGGCGCGGCGCTGGGTGTGCAAAGCGGCGGTGCCTATATGAAGGCCTTGATGCGCGAATTTGGTTTGGAAGATGGCGATATCGAAGAATTATTGGGCGAAAATCCTAGCTATTACGCGCAAATGGAAGTTTTAGCCAAGAAAATCTATCAAAATCCTGATTTTTATACCAATTTATACGATAAACCCGCCAATGTTGAGCGTATCAATGCATCCCTGGAGGCCATTCAGCTTATGCAAGGCCGTGATTACTATGAAATGCAGTTGCGGCAAGAAATGCTGATTTCGCAAATGCTGGATGAGCGTTTGCGCGGCCCCGCTAGTGAAGCCAGCGCGCAAGGGCGTATCAAACCTTTGGATTTCTAACCCATAAATTCTTTCTTTATCGGCTTACCCTTTATTTGGCATTGCTTTTGCATTGTCCTTTCTAGCCATTTACGCGTCGCTGCAAATATGCGCGCGCAGGCATTAGGAAGAAAGAAGGATAAATCATGGGCATAGCCAGTCTTGACGCCGCAATTTCGGGTCTGCGGATTTCTCAGCAACAGCTCGATACAATCTCCAGTAACATTGCCAATGCAGGCAATGAAGGCTATTCGCGGAAAATTTTGCCACAGACCTCTTTGGTTATTGAAGGGCGCAGCGCCGGGGTAAGAGGCCAGCCCATTATGCGCAGCGTGGACATGAATTTGCAGCGCGATTTCTGGAGCCAGATCAGCTCGACCGATTTTCATTCTGTGCAGGAAAGCTATTTAAAGCGCGTCAGTGACTTTCACGGCCCGCCGGATAGCAAATTTTCGATCTCTGCGGAAGTATCGGCCTTGCAAGATAGTTTTGCAGCGTTAGCTGATAGTCCGGAAGATCGTTTCTTAATGTCCACCGTCGTGGCTCAGGCGCAAGACTCCGCCGAGAAAATCAGTGATTTTGCGACTTATTTATCGCAGCTTCGTAATGATACGCAAAATGAAATTGATGATGCGGTAAAGCGTGTGAACGCTTTGCTGGAAGAGATATCACAAATGAATGCGGATGTTCGTTTTGCCGGGTTATCCGGCACAACATCAGCAGAATTTGCCGACCGGCGTGATAAAGCAATTCGCGAATTATCGGGCTTTTTCGAGCTGACTACATTTCAGCGCGGCGATGGTGTTTTGGTGGTGCAAACGGCGGGCGGCGCCGAACTGGCGAGTGATGTTAACTCCACCGTTAATTTTAATCCGATTCCGTTATCGGCGGCCTCGACAACGGCGGCGCCGATCTTGCTCGGCGATATTAATACAGGCCAGACCATTGATATTACAGGCGCGGCATTGGGCGGAAAAATCGGCGGGCTGCTGGCATTGCGCGATGAAACATTCCCCAAACAACTTGCGCAGCTCGATGAGCTGGCGCATAAAATGGCGCTGCGTTTTGACGCGCAGGGGCTAAGGCTGTTCACAGATACGGCGGGCAATATCCCTGCCGATACACCGCCCGATACGGCGACCAATACGCCGGTTGAATATGTTGGCTTTGCCAATAGTTTGCGGGTGAATATCGATGTAATTAATGACAATACCTTGCTGCGCCAGGGAACCTATGGCGGCACCGTGCAAGACGGCTCGAACGAAGTTATCCGCCGTGTTTTGGATTTTACTTTTGGCGATGTTGAATTTCAGCGCCTTATTAATAATGACGCGGCGACCTCGGTTGATATTCGCGCGGCGGCAACCGGCACAACGACATTGCAGGATTGGCTGGGGTTGCGCGCGCAAAGCAGCTTGAGCGGTAGCACAGACCTGACGGCCTATAATGATGTGGCCGATATAATAACCGCAGGCGGCGATTCTGTTTTCGGGCCTACCGCAGGCGCGGAAACTGACCGTTTCACCATTATATTTGATGATCCGGATTTTGGCGGCGGGCCTTACGATATTGACGTTGATTTGCGCGCCGTTACGGATAGTGGCGGTAACGCCGCGCAGGATTTAATCGCGCACATTACAGCAGACGCTGATTGGGCGGGCGCGCTTGCCGATTACGGCGCAACCATCACAGTGAATGCAAGCGGGGCGCTACAATTTGGTTCAAATTCAAATGTTGAAATTGCCGCAGCGGGCGCAGAGCCTCTCTCTACGCAGGGCTTTGCTTATCTGGGTTTAACACCGACCACAGTGCAGGCAAGCGATCCGTATTTCGATATACAGCTCGGGAATTCCGACCCTGTGCGCATAACGATTAATCCGGCAGACACGGAAGTAGAGTTACTGGCGGCGATTAATGCCATTGACGGCGTTGTGGCGCAAATCGACGCTGATGGATTTTTGTCTGTTCGCCCGGGCAACAGCTTTGTAAATTCGGATTTTGGCGGCGATATATTCATTAGCGGCGGGCCGTTTACAACCAATGGCGCATCATTGGCGGCAACGGCGGCGGGGCGCACATCCATTGATGATGGCGTGGGCATCGTATCTTCATTATTCGGCACATATAATACGCTGGCGCCGGGCGTCTTCGAAAATATTTCGCCTATTGAAAGCATTGGCCACCAATCCGAAATTAATAACGGCAGCGGTACATTTGCGGGGTTTCGTTCGGTTAATCTGGGCGCGAATGCCGATACGGCGACTGAAATTGTTGATGCGCGCAATTTGGTCGATTTTGCGCAAAAAATGCTTAATGACCACACGCAGGATCTGGTTCTTGCGCAAAGCCGCAAGTCGGATGAAGATTCGCTGAAAGGCTTGCTGGAGCAACAATATCTTGATCGCTCGGCTGTGAATATCGATGAGGAGCTGGGATTTCTCATCATGGTGCAAACCAGCTATGCCGCCTCGGCCCGCGTTGTGACAGCGGTTGGGGACTTGTTCGATGATTTGATTAATTCATTCCGTTAAAAACAGATAAAAGAAAAAGGATAGATTGCCATGGCAACAGGAATTTCAACATTAGGCCGCGCATTGCAGCAAATTGAGTTGATCCAAATGCAGCAAGGGCGTTTGAATGATCTTAATACGCAGCTTGCGACGGGTAAAAAGACGCAAAGCCTTAGCGGGTTGGGAACGGATATGCTTACCTCTAATCGGGCGCGGGCCGATATTCGCACGATCCAGACATACCAAACCAATATTTCTCAGGCCAATACCCGTATTGAGCAAATGCTTAACTCTGTTGATGAATTTAAAGAGCAAGCCAAGAATTTTGCCGATGTTCTGGCCGGATTCATGGCCGAGGGTAATCACCAAAAAGGCGAGGTCGTTTATTATGATGATCCCCTGACGCCTGAAATAGAAAATACCCCAATCGGCATGACATCCGCAGAGCCGGGTAATGGTCTGCAAACCGTTACCGACATGGCCGATAGCCTGTTTGAATTTATGGGCAATTTGCTCAATTCCCGTCAGGGAGAGCGTTATATTTTTGCGGGCGCGGAAACGCAAAACCCGCCATTTAACGATAATGGCGTATTGGGCGCGTCCGTCTCGACATTGCTCACAAGCTGGAAGAGCGAGACGATTACAACGGATCAGCTTATCTCGGATTTTCAGGATCGCACGGCGACGGCGGGCAATCCTGACGCGCTCACCGATACGGTCGTTGGCTATTCCTCCGCTGTGGCATCGGGTAGCGCCAAGGATGTTTTTGTGCGCGTTGATGACGGGCAGGAACTGGAATATACAGCCCTTGCCAACGAGACGGGCTTTCGTGATGTGATGGTGGCGTTATCGGTTTTCCGCAATGAAAACCTGCCGCCGATCGTTGATGCCTATACCAGCTCGACGTTCCCCGCGCCGCCTGATGCGAATGGCGCGCCGGGCGAGACGAATGATGAAATGCAGGAGAATTTCTTTGCGATGGTTGGCTCTCTTAGCACGATGGTGACAAATGCGATCGATAGCATTGATTCGACTCGCAACCGCCTTGAGACAACGCGCGTTCAAATGGAGGAAACACGCCAGAAGCACGCCAATGATAAGGCGTTATTCGATAATATTATCGGCGATGTTGAAGATGCCGATATAAACGAGGTCGCCGTGCGCATTAATGCGCTACAGCTTAATCTCGAAGCATCGCTGACGATTACAGGCCGCGTACAGCAGCTATCGCTGGTGAATTTCATATAAGGTAAAATATAACCATTGCGCGCGGTGTCACATCGCGCGCCGCCCGTTTTGAGCGTGGCGGATTATATTTGCGCGGCTTTTTCGATGCGTACGGATTTGCTGCGAATATCTGCCGTCAGGCCCAATGGCGCCAGCATATTGCGCAAAACGACATCCCATCCCTGCCCGCCGGACCATGAAGTGCGCGCGCCCATATCGACATTTGCACCGAAATCATAGCCATATGCAGGCGGGATAACTTGCTGCAGGGCGATAGCCAGCGGCATATCATTGCCGAAGCCGGATAGCTTGGCAAAACCCTGCGTTGTTGCGGGCATAGATTTTGATGCGACGCGCTTTATCGTGATCGGGTTTTGCGGCTGCGCGCTTTGGGCGATGGCCTGTGCATCAGGATAAGGATTGATCTGTAATCCTTGCGGCGCGGCCTTCATGGGGATTACGGGCTTTGCTTGTGCTTGCCCGTTACGCTTTGTGGGGGTGGGGGCTGTTGCTTGCACCATGCGCGGCGCAGGCGCATCGTTATCTTGTACAAAATTATTCTGCTCGCGATATTGCTTATAGGTCAAAGCGGGCGCAGCAGAGGGCTCCGGTACAGGCGCGACGCTTATTATGGCGCTGGGGCGGCGCGTAGCTTGGACTTTGGGCGCGATTTGAATGGGCGCCTGTGATGCCGCTTGCGGGGAAGCTAGTGATGCGTCTGCATTCTCTAACGGTTGTTGACGGGGCTCTTGCCAGCTTTTTTGCTGAGGCTCCTGCGGGGGTAATTGCGCGGCCTGTTTGAAAGGTACTTGTTGCACCTCAACTTCGATTGCTGCTGGCTCTTGGCTCTGCCCACGTTGATCTTGCATAATAATGCGCGGTTGTTGCTGTGATTGCTGCACATGATATGTGGGCGCGCCGCCCGTTGCGGATTGCTGAATAACAATTTGCGGCGGGGCTTGCTGAATAATAATCCGCTGCGGAGGTGATTGAATAATTTGCGGCGGTAATTCCTGCATCACAATTTGCTGCTGCTGCGGTTGTTGATTTTGGTATGGCGCGGCCATGATTGTCGGCTGGCTTGGGGGCGCATCATTGCGGCGCACGGGGACAATTTGGACGGGTCCCGATCCAGCGGCGGTGGCCGCGTTGGTGCGTGTATTATTCATCGTTACCGGTTTTGATTTTTTGTAAATTTGCGAAGTGCTTTGTTGTGACATAGTTTGCGCATCGACAAAATCGGTTTGCTCCAATTCTTTTTTGGCTTCGCGCGGGCTTATTTTTTGGCGCTTAACATACACATCTTGAATATTTCCCTGTCCCGGCAAGGCATTGCCGTAGCCGCGCTTGGCATCTTCTTGAATTTGCGCATCATGGCTTTGCGATGGGATCCATTCAAACCCTGCTTGTGCGGGCGCGCCACTGATGGATGCGGCCAATATAAAGCAGCTGGCGGTAAGTAAGCTGGGTTTTTGAAATAAAGAGCGATCCCTCATTTAGGCACCTTTTAGATTTTGACATTGAAATATGCGACCAAGCTTAATCCTCAGGCGTTATAAAGACAAGTAGCGGAGACGAGATTTAAGGTTTTTATCCGTGATCAACAAATCGTTTATGGCGTACGGAAATGCGCCCCGGGCGGTTTCGCCCGATAAACCACAGGCGCAGGGCGCGCAGCGCGGAGGGGAAAGTAAGGCCGAGCTTTTCCAGTGTATGAAAGACAATAACAACGATAATCGTCAGAATGAGCGTCGAAAGGCGCGCATAAACCAGCATTACCAAAAACGGCAATACAGCGCGCGCATCCAGCCCGAAGAACCGCACAGTGTGCATGCTATTGCGCCAGTGCCAGTTAATTTGATCTTTAATATTTTCGAGCTGTTTCGACATAGTGGCCCCTTTTTACCATCATAGGGCGGCAATGGTTAATGATTTGTGAAATTTGCAGTTTTTTACGCGCCGGTGCTGCTGGAGAGCAAGAGATAATGGCGGCGGTCGATTTTGCCTTCCTCGAACACAATCTCGGCGGATTTTTCCATGGTCTGGCCATATTGGCTGATCATACGCTGAATTTCGGTTGGCCATTCGGTAAAGGACATATCCATCAGCTTTTCGCGCACTTGATCGGGGAACATCATCCATTCGCGAACACCCACACGCCCGCCGCCAATGCGCGGGGCAAGCGCCTGCGTGACAATAAGGCGCAGCGTTTCCATCATGGCAATCGCCCGTTCCTCGCGCTCATCCATGGAATAGGTCGAGATCATGCGCTGCACGGTGGCGGCTACGCCCGTTGTGTGCGTTGTGGTATAGACCGCGTGGCCGGTTTGTGCGGCCTCGATGGCGGCGTCAATCGTCTCGCGGTCACGCGCCTCGCCCACCATGATCACTTCGGGTTTGCGGCGCAGCGCATTTCGGACGCCGTGGGCAAAATTGGGCAAATGACGCGGAATTTCACTTTGCGCCACAAGCGAGCGCGGCGATTTAATGGCGTCATAAACAAATTCAATCGGCGCTTCGTAGGTCAGCATCTTGCCGCAACCCCCCGCGCGCTCTAGCAACATGCGGTTTCCGGCGGCCAGCAAGGTGGTTTTACCCGATCCTGTGGGGCCGGTAATAATCACCATGCCTTGACGCGGCGCCCAATTATCGATGATTTCCTGTTCGATGCCCAAATCGGCGAATTTAGGCGGCTCGCTGGGCAGTACACGCATGGTCACTTGCGCGGAATCGCGGCCCTTGGATAAAACGGCGGTGATATTTACCCTGAACCGTATGCGTGTGTAACGGTCGGGGCGAATTTCGTAGGAAATATCCAGATCTTTGGCCGAGGCCAGACGGGCTTGCGCTTCGGGTCCATATATTTTTTGCAGAACAATCGCCATGTCCGCCGCATCCAGCGCCCGCTGCGTGCCGGGATAGAGCGTGCCATGAATATCGTTATAGACTGGCCGGTCTGTCTGGAATGTAACATCGGAGGAGCTTTGTTTTACGCACCATAGTAAAAAGGCGTCAATATGCTCGTCACTAAACCTGTTGGGCTCGTCCGGCCAGGTTTGCGAGAGATGATCATCAGATTTAATGAGGCTTATCGGTTTGCGGGTTGCCATTTCTCGGTTCCGGTTATGAGTTCGGGCATGCCGGTAATTTCCACGGCGCGGTCGCCGATGCGCATTTCATTGCCGCCGCCTGTTACACCGCGATCAACATGCAGCGCATAAGGCGCGCTGACCTGACCTTGGGCGAGTAGCATACGAAAGCGAACCATGCCCTGAAAATCGGCGGTAAGCCGGTTAAGGTCTTCTTCGAATATTTCATTGGCTTGCTCATAGCCTTGTTCCCAGCCTTTGGTTACGAGGTTGACCCAAATTTCGCGCTCTTCATCATTTTTGGGGCGTAAAATATCGGGTGGTGGCTCGACAATGCCCCAGTCACGCTCCAGATAAACGCGCCAATTGCGCGGCGCGGAAACGATTTTAGCGTTATTAATGATGTTGTAAATCTTGTCCGAGACAGCCGCTTGCTGGCCACCGGATTCAATGAGAGTGGCATTAAGGCTCTCGGAAATAATCGGCGGCTCGATCGTAAATCCGGACGGGGCGGGGATCAGCAATTTCGAAAAATCGAATATTTTATCCATATAGCGCTCGCGCTTATCAAGCTGCTGGCGTATTTCGAATGTGCGCCGCGCCAAACCTCCGCGCGCGCCATAAGATGTTGCGGCTTCGCGCAGGGCCTCGGCGCGAATGTCAAAGGGCATACCGGTTTCTTCGCTAATGATGCTCTCGCGCGCTTCGAGCGCTTTTAGATCATTGAGGGATTTGGGGGTTTGCGGTGAAACTGTAATGTCTAGCCCCTCGCTTTTGGCGGCATTGGCGGGCGCAGCAAGCATGTACGCGCCTTCATGGGGCGCGGCAAAAAACATCGCAAAGACTGCAAAAGTGAAAAGGGTGAAATGAAGAGAAAAATGAAAGGGTGCGCGTCTCATGGCTTAATTCTCCGTGGCGCTGACGGGCCCTAAATTGGCCATACTTCCAACCGGTGCGTATTGGATTTCAACCAGCCCGCGCGAGGAATCAACGCGTATGTCGGCGCGCCTGCCCATCTGCAAACCCATATCGCGGAAAACCTCGATGGCGGGTTTGGCTGTGACATCAATCGAAACGACAATGGGTATAGCGGGGGCGGCGCCCAATGTTGCAAAGCGATAACCAACGCGGTCCGCTACGGCATCGGCCAGCGGTTCGACCGGCCCCGTCCAGTTCACGCTGACCGGACTTTGCAAATGCAGCGGCGCATCGTTAATCGGCTCAACGGCGACATCAGGCGTGCGGTATTGCTCGACAGCCGCCAGATTTTCCAGCGCGCTTGCCGTGCGGTCAGCCGCATCCGCCAGCATGGCGGAAACGCTATCGGGCGCAGCCACTAATTGCGGCGTGGCTGCTTTTTGCTGCGTTAAGTGCGGCAAGCTTTCGCACGCGCCGAGCAGCAGCATGGAAAAACAAACTGACAGCAATGTAAGATAACGCGTCATGAGTATTTCAAGATCCTGAAAAAGGTGCTCTCGTCGCCGGAATTATCTATCATTTTCAGATAGCGGAAACCCCGCCAGCGAATCACATTTATCCCTCAAGACTATAGGCCGAAAACCTGCGCCGCAAGGCCGCAAGGCACGGATTTAAAAGCTATCTCCAGCTTTTTTGAACTGGCCGGGATTTTGAAATTATCGATCTTTGCGCACAAGGCCGTTTTCTTTAAGTGCCGACAGTACTTTGGCCTTGTAGCGCGATCCATGATGCGGCGTGCGAGAATGATAGTGGGCGATGGCTTGGGATAAATTTTTCGTCTCGGTCAGATGCCCCTTTAAAATCCACGCCGCCACATTGACATTGGTGCAGGCATCATCGCGCACCCAGCGCTTGGCGGTGCTTTCGCTCACGCCCCATTTCGTGGCCAGTTCGGGCACCCAGACCGTATTAATTTGCATGGGGCCAAGATCATAGGAGCCATTTGTATTGTGCACTTGTTGGCCGATTTTGCCGCCTTCGACTTTGTATAGACCCACAAGGACGGCGGGCGGCACATCATATGTTTGCGAGGCGAGCATCAGACAGGCTGCAAAGATTTTCGAGGCGACCATTATTCATCATCCCCTTTTTTGAAAAAGGACATGGGCCCGCCGCCCTGATTATCGTCTTTTTTCTTATCTTCGGCGGGCGCCTCTGCTGGCGGTGATTCTTTGGGCAGCTCTGCCGGTGGTGGCGGTGGCGTTTCGGCGCTTTCTTCAGGTTTAGGTGGTTCTTGCGGCGCTTGAGGCGGTTCTGCCGCTGGTTCTGCCGAGGGCGCTTCTGGGGCGGGCGGCGTGGTTGCGGGCGTGTCATCTTCTTTTTTCGCGCCGAAAAAGGACATGGGCCCGCCTGTTGCGGCGGCTGCATCTCCGGCGGGCGGCGTGGTTGCGGGCGCAGAAGAAGGCGGCGCAGGAGGCGTTGTCGCGGGCGGGGTTTCCGCTGGCGCTTGCGGTGCAGCAGGTTGCTCCGGCGATGCTGTTTGCGTTTCGTCAGGCGCTTGCGGCGGCGCTTCGGTGGGCGTCTCTTTTGGCGGTGGAGGTGGCGCTTTATCGCCCCCGCCTTGCGCTTTGGCACTGCCTGGCACCAGATTTTCACCGAGCACTTGTAACATTGAAAGCCGTGTTTCAAAGGCTTTCCAGACGGTTTTGATGTCGCCTTCATTGCCATCGGATCCGGCGCTTAATTTTTCGACTTCCTGATTATGCGACAGCGCGTAAATGGCCGCCAATGTCCGCAGCAAAGCAAGCTCGGCCAGTTTTTCTGCGCCGTCTTTCAGGCTGTCACCGAAGATTTCCTTACGCAGCAAAGTGGCCTCGTTGGTCAGGCGTCCGGCAATATCGCGCATGAGCGATTTTTCCTGCTGGCCGAATGAAAAACGGCTTACCGCATCAATGACGGGGGTGAAAAGATGCAAATATTGCACATTAATCTGGTGCGCGCTGGTCGCGCTGCCATCGGCCTCGATCTCTTGCAAAGCTTTGATGTGCGCATCGTCAGGCGTAAAATTTTCGGAAAATGTAAGCACAGCTTCGAGCGCGCCGCTTAGGCGTTTCAAATCATTCTCGGCCGGTGCGCGCCCCGTTTGCTTATATTGCGCGGCGATTAATGGCGCAGACAAAGCGGCCAGTGCAACGCGCAGGCGATCCGCCTCGTCTTCCGGCGCTTTTTCGATGCCGGTCATTTTGCCCAGATCAATGCTGAGCTGGACAGATTTGCCCAACAGCCCCGCCATTTCCTTGGCTTCATTTTGTAATTGCGCATCATCGGGCGCGGTTTTATCCGCACGCGCGCCAATCGCCGAAAGCAAAGGCGCTCCGATTTTTTCAAAAATCTGTAATAGGTAATCCGTGCGGCGTGTCATATCAGAAGAATTTCAGCTCAGAACTCATCACCTTTTATTCTATCGGCCATCAAGAGCCAGATAAACAAGAATTTCCGGTGATATGCGACTTATCCTGCGAGATCGGCCAAAATGGCCGCGCTGTCGGCTGGTCGTCCGCGCACAATTTTCACCGTTCCGTCTTGGGCGCGATAGATAATCATGGGCGTGACATTGAATTTCCAGCTTTGCATGATGGCCATATTGCGCTCGGCGCCTTGCTGGCTGATCGTGTCTTTTACAGGCAGCGCGCTTTCATCGCCGTCCATATGTTTGAACCAGCGTTCCTGCGCGTTGGGCGCGGCCATCAAAAACGCGGCTTGCGCCTTTGTTTCGGGGCGCAGCCCGACAGGAATCATACGAAGCTGCACGGCGCCGGATTCGATCTCCCCGCGAATATCTTCAATAAAATCGTGGCAATGCGGGCATTGCGGGTCAATGAAGCTATAGATAACCGGAGCATCGTTGCCGCCTAATGCGACCCAGTTTGCGCCCTCGATATCGGCGAACATTTGCGCGGAGGGCGATTGGAATTCCATTGATTGCGCGGGCGCTTCGGGGAAGCTTCCGGTTAATTCTTCCAGCGATTCATCGCCTTGCGCCTGTAATCTTTGCACCTGATCGACGGTGACCAGATCACCGCTTTTATCAAAGAGAATGCCCATGACGAACGCTTCGCCGGAGGGCTGCACGTAAAAATATTGCTCCTGACCGTTCTTAACGGCAATCCATGCATCCAGCCCGTGCTCGTTACCCAGATATCTAAGCTGCGCGCCCTCGGCGGCGAGATTTTGAATAGGGTCCGGCGCGGTGGGCACCGATTGTGCCATCGCATTGGCGGTGAAAATAAAAATACCTAAAATCGAGAGAAATGTAATTCTTCCCATGAAATGCCCTCTTGCTTGAAAATGTTAGCTCTATAATCAGTGTAACCGTAAAGCGGCTATTGTTTCAAATATTTACAGGAAAAGAATTAAAACGCCCGTATAGCCGTAAAGGCGCGCATTGCTGATTTCTCCGCTGGCGTAAAATCCGGCCAGCGGCACATCGCCAATGACCTCGTGCACCAGTTTCATCTCGTTAATATTGGAAGAGCCGTCATTACTTTCAAGCTCCGGCGCGCCGGACATGAAATTATTAAAGCCCCGCGCAACGCAGGAGACATAAACCGCGGCTTTGGGCGCGAAGCTGCCATGCTCTTTTGTGACGCGCTGGCGCAGATTCACAAGCGTTTTTGATAAATCGGCGCATAGCGTTTCATCATCGCGGTGAACAAACATAATCTGGTCATTGGGCGCGATGGTTTCGGAAACGCCGATTGTACCGCTTTCGGGGTCAATGCCGATAAGATTGCGCACGAGGTAATCATCCTGATCCGAGCCCTTTACGGGGATGGCGGCGTGAACCTCGCCTTTGAACAAGGTATTGAAATCCTCATCGGGTTTATCGCCGTGAATATCGGCCTTGCCGGACAGTATCTTTTCGGCGGAAGCCCCTGCGCGCTGCATTACGATTTCACGAATATCCTGCTCGAACACATCAATGGCGCGCTGCTCATCAAGGGTGGAGATATAATGCTCCTCGCCCGAGGTGATGCGGTGATAGGGCCCAAGCGGGCGGCAGCCTTGCGAGAGCGCCGTTGATACAGCGATATTGGCGGAGAAAACCGCGCCGGACAGGCCGCCCTGGCATAAATGCGCTCCGGCAATCTGGTAATGCTCCGCGCGGGAGGATGAAAGCCCGCCCGCCACAAAGCCCTGCGTTTTATGCGCCAGATTTTGCAGCGCCTCGGCGGGGTCTTCCTCGTTGGTCGGGTCACCATGCGCCAAGACCAGCATGGGCTGGTTGGTTTTAAGCCATGCGGCCATGTCGTCTTGATCATGCGCACCGGGCGCTCCGGGCTCCAGCGAATCGTGCGATACATCATTATCTTGCGGCGAGAACAGGCATAAATCATCATCGTCAATATGGCCGATCATGGCGGAGATGGCCGGCCGGTCAATATATTCTACGCCATTGCCGCACACACCCATACCGACCGTACCCAGCCAGTTATCGATTTTAAGCACAGAGCGAAATAACCCCAAAATGCTTTCCATGTCCTTGGCTAGATAATCGGATACATATATAAAGCCGATATTAAAATCGGCGCCCTCGGTGAGTATGCTCTCAAGCTCCTCCAGCACAGCCTTGGATGTATCGCGCCAATCACTGCCGACGGCGATAGAAGATGCAAATTGTGAAGATGTCGTGAGCGCCATTAATGAATATCCATAAAATTATTGAATAACCACATTACAGGGCGCGGCGTGCAAGATCAATCGGCGGATCGATCATGGATTAAATTTATCCGGTTTTCTTTGATATTCTGCGCGCTATGCCCTATATATAGGATCAGGTAATTTTTACAGATATGGAGACAAAAATGCCAACACAAAGAAATAGTGCAGTTGCAAAAGGCACCGCGGTAGATGCGGGTCTGCGGGCGCATTTTCAAAAAGTTTACAATACAATGGCCATCGGTCTTTTGGTTACGGCCGCGGTTGCGTCCATGACCTATATGACGCCGGTTTTGTTTAATGCAATTCACGGAACATTTCTGGGCATCATTGTGGCGCTGGCGCCGCTGGGCTTTATCTTTTTTGGTTTCACACCCAATAAGGTGCGCCGCATGAGCGCGGCAAAGCTCAATATGTTGTTTTACGGATTTTCCGCCGTATTCGGATTGTCGCTATCTTATATTCTGGCGGCATATACAGGCGTTTCAATCGCGCGCGTATTCTTTATTACGGCCGGAATGTTCGCCGGAACATCGATTTTCGGTTATCTGACCAAGAAGGATTTATCCGGATTGGGCGGCTTGCTGATTATGGGTGTGATCGGATTGCTAATCGCAATGGTGGTGAATATCTTCCTGCAATCGGCGATGCTGCAATTCGTCATCTCGGCGATCGGTGTTTTGGTTTATACGGCGCTGATTGCTTTTGATACGCAAAACATCAAAGAGATGTACCGCAATTCGGTCGGCAAGGAAGAATCTTCCAAGATGGCGACGATGGGCGCGCTGAGCCTGTATATCAACTTCATCATGCTGTTCCAGTTCTTATTGCAATTATTAGGCAATAGAAACTAAAAACAGCCGCTAATAAATTTTGAAAAACCGCCTCTTGGGAGATAGCCCGGGGGGCGGTTTTTTACTGCCGTTTACCGGATGAATAGTTATTAACCCTTGTATTTGCGCCATATTTTGCTACAAAAGCGCAGTATTATCCCATTTTTTAAAGGAGCAAGTGATGGAAGTTGTAGGTGTTTATTTAATGAAGATTGTCATTGCCTTGGCGATTTTCTTCGGCGGTAAGTTTCTGGTTAAAAAAGGAACAGACCTTGCCAAAACCATGATGCGTAAGGGTAAAGTTGATGAAACGCTTGTCTCGTTCTCCGGCAACGTTATGTATGGCGCGGCGCTGGCTTTTCTTATTATTGCCGCCCTTAGCCAGCTAGGCATTAACACCACATCATTGGCTGCGGTTGTGGCCGCCGCCGGTTTGGCGATTGGCCTGTCTATGCAAGATTCTTTGTCGAATTTGGCGGCGGGCGTGATGATTATTCTCTTCAAGCCTTTCAAGCTGGGCGATTACGTAGAGGCTGGCGGTACAGATGGCACGGTTGAGGGGATTTCGATTTTCACAACAAGCCTGAAAACACCGGACAATAAGCATGTGATTGTGCCTAACGGTTCGATTATCAGCGGTATCATCACCAATTATTCCGCGAAAGAGCAGCGCCGCATCGATATGGTTATCGGCGTGTCTTACGACGATGATCTATCGAAGGTGAAAAAATCACTGGAGAAAATTCTGGCCAAGGAAAAGCGCATTTTGAAAGAGCCTGCGCCCGTGATTGCGGTGTCTGAATTGGCTGATAACTCCGTGAATCTGGTTGTGCGCCCGTGGGTGAACACCGCCGATTACTGGCCCGTGCGTTTTGATTTGACCGAAGCCATCAAGGTAACGTTCGATAAAGAAGATATTTCTTTCCCCTTCCCCCAGCGCGAAGTGCATATTGCCAATAGCGATGCGGTGAGCGCATTGGCCGGAAAACCCGCTTCCAAAGGCACGGCGCGCACTAAAAAAGCCGCTTAATCATTCCAAAGGCGCCGCGTTATAAATGACGGGGCGTTTTTTACTTGAATTTTTTGCTTGAAGTTCAGGGTGAAGTTTCATAGTTTGCCTTCACCTTAAACCTTAAGGGTCCTTAGCTCAGCTGGGAGAGCGCTTCGCTGGCAGCGAAGAGGTCAGCGGTTCGATCCCGCTAGGATCCACCACCCTTCGCAGTTAGGTTGCCACTAGCAACCGTTACGAGAAGGCGTGTCACCCCGGAACCTTGGCATAGGGTGACTGCGGAGGAGCGCTTTCTATGTGCGCTAAAATTGAAAAATGACTGATGCAATTTTTGCAAATCCTCGCCTCGCGGCTGTTTATGATAGCTTTGATGGTAATCGTGATGACCTCGTTCATTATTTGAATATAGCGCAGGAACTTGATGCTCAATCAGTTTTAGATGTTGGTTGTGGAACAGGAGAGTTTGCCTGTTTGCTTGCCAGTCATGGATTCGATGTCGTTGGAGTAGACCCAGCCGAAGCGTCCTTGAATATTGCGCGCAAAAAAGAACACGCAAGCTCTGTTTCTTGGATTTTGGGGTATGTATGTGATTTACAAAAGTTCAAATTTGATTTGGCTGTGATGACCGGAAATGTTGCTCAGGTTTTTTTGGGCGATCAAGCGTGGTTTGAGACACTTGTTCATACATATAAAATTTTAAAGCCCGGCGGATATTTCGTATTTGAAACACGAGATCCATCAAAAAAAGATTGGGAAAATTGGACACGGAAAGAAACCTATAACCGTTTGAAAATTCCTGAAATCGGCTATGTCGAAAGCTGGTGTGATGTTGTTGATGTTTCCGAAAATTTGGTCACCTTTATCTGGTCTTATTATTTTGAAGCTGACCAAAAAGCTTTAACATCTAAATCCACTATTCGTTTCCGAAGCCAAGATGAAATTAACAGCTCCTTATTAAAAGCCGGATTCGTAATAGAAGATTTGCGAGATGCTGCGGATAGACCGGGTAAAGAATTCGTTTTCATTGCGCGTGCCTAAATAACTTATGAAGTCTGTGCGCGGTTTTAATTGAATTTCTGCCCCCGCATGGTATTTCATCATGTGATGGAAACGCGCACCGGTCATATTAAGAAAAAATCAAAGATACAAACGCTGCTGCTGCGCCTTGTGCGGGCGGATTTGGTGTTTTGGATTTTACCGCTTCTTATGGTGGTGTTGGTGATCGGCACGTTGGCGCAGGCCGAAATGGGATTATTTCTTGCGCAGCAGCGCTATTTCGCGAGTTGGATCATTTGGTTCGGGTATCTTCCTTTTCCCGGCGGGCATTTATTGATCGGGCTGTTTACCCTTCATTTATTCCTGAAATTTATCGTGGCCAGTGAATGGCGCTGGGTCAAGGCGGGGATCATACTTTCCCATGCGGGCGCGCTAATCTTGCTTGTGGGCGGGCTGCTTACGGCGCTGCTGGCGCGGGAATATTATATGGTGATCCCCGAAGGGCAAACCTCGCCTTTTTTATATGATTACCACGCGCGCGAGCTGATGATTTTCGAAGATGATCGCATGGTCGGTGCTATTCCTTTTGAGCAATTACAAATTGGCGATGTGCCGCTGGATAAGTCCTTTGAGCTGTCCGTTATGCAGCGCTGCACGAATTGCCTGATTGAGCGCCGCGAAGATTCCGCGCAGGATTTCGGTGATGCGCCCCTACATAGTATGGCGGCCTTTATGGCGCTGGATAGTACTGCGCCGGTGCGTGAGGCCGAGGCGAATATATCCGGCGTGACCCTGCAAATTAGCGGCAGCGATACGGACGGTATTTATCTGGCGTTCGAGGCCATGCCCAAGCCAGTGGAATTTCAGGCGGGCGGGCAGGCTTATAAAATCTTGCTGGGCAAGCGCCAAACGCGCCTGCCATTTGCAATTGAACTGGTTGATTTCAAAAAAGAAAGCTATCCCGGCGAGGTTATGGCGCGCGCCTATAGCGCCGATGTGATCGTGCATGATGGTGGCCTGAATTGGCCCGCCCATATCGCGATGAATAAGCCTTTGCGTTATCAGGGTTATACTTTTTACCAATCAGCCTTCGAGCGTAACGAGCAAGGGGAAATCACCATTTTGGCTGTGGTGGAAAATAAAGGGCGGCTCTTCCCTTATATCGGCACAATCGTCATTACGATCGGCTTGCTGCTGCATCTGATTTTGGTGCTGCGGCGGAAAGAGCAGACATGAGAATTTTGCTCCTGACATTGCTGTGTTTCTTTGCCTGTACGTCCGGTGTACGTGCCTCATCGGGATATGAGACTTTTGCCTCTCTACCTGTCTTGCATGAAGGGCGTTTGCAGCCGCTCGAGAGTTTCGCCCGCGCGCAGCTTTATAAACTCTCAAGCCATACGGATTTAGATGGACAAGCGGCGGATGCGTGGCTGGCGGATGTGATTTTTGACCCGGGCGGCGCGGCGGATAAAGCGGTTTTTGCGCTTGATAATGAAGTGCTGCGTGAACGGCTGGGCATAGAAAAACCGCGCGGGGCGCTTTATACGTTAGCCGAGTTAGAACCATTGCTATCCGAGACGCGCAGCGAAATCGCGGCGTTACTGGCCGCCGAGGAGCAAGGCAATTTAAGCGCCGCGCAAACCGCGCTTTTGGCGCTGCATGAAAAATCGGTTACCTACTTGAAATTAATGCGCAGCCTTTCGCTCATCTTACCCCTAAATGTTGAGGTGCCGGATCGTTACGGCGTTACCAAGGGCGATGTGACATTCCTTGATTTGGTGCGGCAGGAAACGCGCGCGATTGATGATTTGAAATCGATTGTGGCCGATAAGGGGGATGATCCGGCGCAATATAGTGCGCAGCAGCGCGCCATTGCGGCGCTGGCATTTCAGCTCCAGCAAATTCGCGGCGGCGCCGCGGGCAATGCGTTGTTCAAGATTATGCCGCTAAGTTGGCAAGGCGGCCAGCAAGTAGAATTTCTAGCGCCGTGGGAATTGTTATTGCGCGGGCAGGGCTCGCCGGAAAATGCGGCCTATTTGAAGCGATGGCAAGCGATGGCAAGCGCGTACAGGGCAGGTGATATGAACGCATTTAGCGACGCCAGCACGGCGGCAAAAAACCATGTACGCCAGCGTTTGGGCGCGGCGTATCCGGCTTTGCAATTCACACTAGAGCGTATTTATGACGCGCTTCAGCCATATAATTGGGCGGTATTTCTTTATGCGGCGAGTTTGATTTTTGCCGCGCTGTACGCGCTGTACGTGTCTAATGTCTGGGTGATTTTATCTCGGGCCGCTTTGGCGGGCGGCGCATTATTCCATGCGGGCGGCATTGGCCTGCGTATGGCGATTTTGGAGCGCCCACCGGTGGGCACATTATATGAATCCGTCCTGTTTGTGGCGCTGGTTTGCGCGCTTATCGGTTTAGTGCTGGCCTTCAAACGCGGCGGTGTCGCCTATAATTTTGCAGGTGCTTTCGCGGCGCTGGGCCTGCTTTTGGTAGCGCCAACCATTATTAGCGGCGCAGAAACTTTGGGTGTGCTTTCGGCGGTGCTCAATACGAATTTCTGGCTGGGCACCCATGTTTTGTGCATCACGATAGGCTACGGCGTGGCGGTCATGACGGCTTTATTCGCGCATTTTGCCCTGTTCACCCGCGCCTTTCCCAAGCTATTAGCGGCGCGCCCGGATTTTGATAAATTGATCACAATCACATACCGCATCTCTTTGGCTGCGCTGTTATTCACGGCGGTGGGCACAATTTTGGGCGGTATTTGGGCCGATCAGTCATGGGGGCGTTTTTGGGGATGGGACCCTAAAGAAAATGGCGCGCTGCTGATTGTTTTATGGTTGCTGTGGCTACAGCATGGGCGGCTGAGCGGGCATATTAAATCCGTGCCTTTTGCCGCCGGAATGGCCTTTATGAATGTAATTTTGGCGTTGGCGTGGTTCGGGGTGAATTTACTGGGTGTGGGCTTGCATTCCTACGGCTTTACAGAAGGGCTGGCTTGGGGCTTGGGGCTATTCTGCGGGGCGCAAAGCCTTTTGATTATTGTGCTATGGGGGTATATTTGGCGGCGCGAGAGGAGTAGGCCATGAAAAAAGGTTCAAAGCGAAATTTACTAGCGGTTTTATCGGTGCTTATCGGGGTGGCGATTGCGACCTATTATGCCGATTTCGGGCAAAAACCGCCAATATCCGCGCCCGCGCCGTCTATTTCATTACAAAATGCGCCGTTTGAGGCCGCCGCCGCGCCCGATTTCACGCTTAAGGATATGAACGGGCATGAGCGCACTCTGGCCGAGTTTCGCGGCAAGTTCGTAATATTAAACTTTTGGGCTAGCTGGTGCGCGCCGTGCATTAAGGAATTTCCGCATTTTCTCAAGATTGCGCGTGAATATCCCGAAAAACTTGTGTTTTTGGGTGTCTCTTCGGATTTTAATGATGCGGCCATGGGGCGGTTTCTGGATAAAATGAAAGCGGCGCATCCTGCCGCAATGGCGCAGGATAATGTGGTTATTCTGCCCGATCCACAGCAAAAAATTACATTGGATTTGTTCCAGACAATGCGCTTGCCCGAAACGATACTGATTGATGCAAATGGCGCAATGCGCGATAAGATTATCGGCGCGGATTGGGATTACGAAGATTTGCTTAACAAGCTGGAATCATTGGGCTTTTCTAAATAACTATTCTTTTATAGCATAATATTATAAGCTTTGCCTCGTTTCGGAATGAAAATTGCATAGTATGTTTTTATGATTTTACGTCTTTTAATTATTGGTTTTTGTGTGCTGGGCGTTGCGATGCCTGCGGGCGCTGAAAGTGTCGTGGCGCGCGGGGGCGCGGTTGCACCAAAGGCGCAGCAAAATATGGATATCCCGCAAGCATTACTCGATCTTGCCGCCGAAAACGAGAATATCATCATTGATTATTACAGCGATACTTTGGGCGCGATTGAGCCCGCCGCCGGTGAGAGCCAAGATGAGGCCGCCGATGATGATGCGCTGGAAAATGTGGGCAATCCCGGCGCCTCCGCGCAAGAGCCTCTGTACGCGCCCGCGCAATAAACCTTATTGCTTATGGGTTTTGCGGCTTTATAGGGCACGTTAATGACAGGGATATAACCTGCATTCAGGCTTTTCTAAAAATACATAAACAAGATTAGAGTGCGTACAAGGTGAGAAATATTTTGATTCGCAGCGCAACTGCGCGTATATTCCGAATTTGATAAAGCTTTTAATACTTAAATATTATAGAGAATTTCATGTATAACGATGATAAATGGACTCCGGTCGAGGGTGATGAACTAGTCGGTTTCCTTGAGCAAATTAACCCTATTGATGGTAAATATAAAGTATCCGCCGATACCACCAAGGTGTCATGGCGCATGTTGCCATTTTACGATCAGGTCGCGCTCATTCAGGTGCAAGACCCTAATTGGGTGAATAAAAAACTTACGGTTTTCTACCTAACCGATCAGGGCAATCTCTTCCGTTTGAACGGAACATCTCCGCCAATTCACGAGGTGAACGCCAAGGCGCCGGTTAAAATTACCGAAGAAAACGTGCTCGATTATCTGCGCTTCTTTTGTTTCTTCGTGCGCGGCGAAGAAGGCCCGTTCTATATTGCCGAGAGCATGGAAGACCCCAATATGCCTACCGATATGGACGATACGACGCGTTCTGTTATCGAGGGCACTATTCGCGGGGCCAGCTACGAGAATAAGAACGAGCAAGGGCATTTTATGTGTGATGCGGTCGTGTTTTATTCCAATGCGCTGTTTATTGCCAATTTCGCGGTGCAGCCTAGCGGTATGATTGAAATGCTGGATGACGAGCCAATCGCGGCCGATCTGCCAGTGCGGGTTGATAAACCTGTCGGTTAATATTGCCTATGCGCGGTCTTGCTTTTCTTCGTGCAGTTTTTTTGATAGAGTAATAATCACTTCTTTGAGTCGGCTTTCATCACGAAGGCGTATCGACTCTTCCTCCTTCTTTGTGATAAATGTGAAAGACACATGAAGAAAGTATTTCTTATTTATATGCTCGCGGCCGGTCTTTGTGCCGCCGGACTTTTTGTCAGTAGCGCAGCAGCGCAAGCGGCGAAAGGTAAGGTTTATTTTGCGGGTTATTTGGGCCTGAATCTATCGCAAGATCACGATTTTGTGGACTCCGGCCTTGGTGATGATGGCGATATCGAGCTGGATAGCAGCGCTTCTTTCGCCGGTGCACTTGGTTTGCGCCTGAACAAGCAATTGCGCCTCGAAGCCGAACTTTCCTACAGCAACCCCGATATTGGCGATTTAAACCTGAAAACGGGCGGAGCGTTCGCTAGTTCGGGCAATTTATCTTCTTATATCGGTATGGTGAATTTATATTATGATGTGCCCGTGCAGTGGCAGGTCAAACCGTTCCTAAGCGCCGGTATGGGCTATGGCGTATTTGATGCCGACTTTAATGATGCAGGCTCGGGCGTGAATAATTTCTCCGAAAGTGACGGCGCCTTCACATGGCAATTAGGCGCAGGGTTTCAGTACGAAACCAGTGAAAATCTCTCCTTTACCGCCGGATATCAATATTTGAACGCGGGCACGCTGGAATTTAATGACGTTGATATCGACTATGATAATCACGTGCTGCGCGTTGGTTTGCGATATGAATTGCCCTATAAATAAGGCCTAAAGCCTTTCTTTTTCTGCTTATTCCCGCTACATCACTAACATGAAATGCGACGTAACCATTATTGGCGGCGGAATGGCCGGATTGTCTTTGGCATGTTTGCTGGGGCAGGCGGGCATCAAGGTTATGTGTCTGGATAGTGCGCCCAGCAATGCCCAGCGCAGCGGTGATGAGCGCACAACAGCGATTTCTTACGGCTCGCAAAAGGTGCTGGAGGCTATTGGTATATGGGACAGCCTCACGCCGCATGCCTGCCCGATTGAAGATATTCATATTTTAGATGGCGATGACAGCCCGCTGCTGCTGCAATTTCTAAGCGATGAAGTTGAGGGCAAGGCCTTTGGCTGGATCATTGAAAATGCGCTGATCCGCGAAACGCTCACGAAGCGCGCCCGCACGCTCATCACCCATAAAGCCCCCGCAAAAGTGCGTGATTTTGAAATTTCCGATGATTGCGCCGTGACAATTTTGGATGATGGCACCCGCATCGAAAGCGCGCTTGTGATTGGCGCGGATGGTCGCGGCTCCTTTACGCGCGGCTGGATGGGCGTGGATATTCGTACGCAGGATTACGGTCAGCGCGCAGTGGTGTTTATTACCGAACATGAAAACCCGCATCATAATAAAGCGGTCGAGCATTTTTACGAGCAAGGCCCCTTTGCCGTGCTGCCGATGGTGGATGATGTGAAGGGCCGCGGAAAAGTTAAGCATCGCTCGGCGGTGGTATTTACCGAGCACGGGCCGCAAAGCCAATCCATGATGACGTTACCGGATTCGGAGTTTGCACAATTACTGCGCGCGCGCTTTCCTGCCTTTTACGGCGCGGTGGCGTTACGCGGCAAGCGTACATGTTACCCGCTCAGCCTTGTTCACGCGGCGGAATATATCGGGCCGCGCATGGCGCTGGTGGCTGATGCGGCGCACGGCATTCATCCTGTGGCTGGGCAGGGGCTCAATTTAGGGTTTCGCGATGTGAAAGAAATGGCGGATTTGCTCATTTCTGCGCATGAAACAGGCGCGGATTTGGGCGCGCCGGAACTCCTGCAAACGTATCAGCGCCGCCGCCGCCCCGATAATATGGCGATGGTTGCCGTTACTGACGGGCTGGTCAAATTATTCGGAAAAAAATCCCCGCCATTTCGTCTGGCGCGGCGCCTTGGCCTGCGGGCTGTTGCGAAAATCCCGCTAGCCAAGCGTTTCTTCATGCGTCAGGCCATGGCAGACCGTCGTCTAATGGAAAAATAGAACGTGATTTTTTCACCGTTATTTATTTGACACTCGGCGTAAGAGCCGTTATAAAGCCCACACTTTGGAGAATTAAGGCCGCGCTTTGCACAGATATAGCGCGCCGCAGATAAAGGAATAAGATATGTCTACGAAACGCACATTCCAACCATCCCTTTTGGTTCGCGCACGCCGTCACGGCTTCCGCGCACGCATGGCTACAAAAAATGGCCGCGCTATTTTGGCACGTCGCCGCGCCAAAGGCCGCACAAAGCTGTCTGCCTAATATTCCTCCCCTCACAAGAAGGGGGCTCATATGCACGCATTGAAAAAAGATACTGATAATCTCAAGGTTATCAAGGCGCGCGCGCATTTTCTCAAAATTCAAAATAGCGGTAAAAAATGGGTGTCGCACGGATTGGTCGTGCAGGCAAAAGATGAAGGCCATGAGCATATCGGTATTGGCTATACGGTTACCAAGCGTACGGATAAATCGGCCGTAAAGCGCAACCGTATCAAGCGGCGTTTGCGCGCCGTGGCGGCAGAAATTTTGCCGCACCACGCAAAGGTCGGCGTTGATTATATTTTGGTCGGGCGGCCCTTAACGGCCACGCGCCCCTATGAGCAGCTTAAGCAGGATTTAATCTGGTGTTTGGGCAAGATGGATTTACTCAAAGATGAAAAAAATTCTAACGCAAATTTTTAAAGCGCCGGTGCGGTTGTACCGGTTTTGGCTCTCGCC
>Ga0136600_1000273_pt1 | contig 28479 bp, 35 predicted proteins | sample AntRauMFilla2698_FD_104634 | JGI IMG/M metagenome (GOLD analysis project Ga0136600, IMG submission 104634) | Saline lake microbial communities from Rauer Islands, Antarctica - Metagenome Filla 2 #698 | ecosystem: Environmental > Aquatic > Non-marine Saline and Alkaline > Saline | place...
GAAAAAAGTAATGGCTGCTAGTGGTGACTCAAACAAGTCTAATAAGGTTATTAAGACTTGGTCTCGTAGTTCAACAATTGTACCAGAGTTTATTGGACTAACATTTGCTGTTCATAACGGAAAAAAGTTTATTCCAGTTTATGTTACGGATAATATGATTGGACATAAGCTAGGTGAATTTTCAATGACTCGTACTTTTTACGGGCATGGTGCTGATAAAAAGTCGAAAAAATAATTATAGTTGTTAATAGGAGAGGGTCATTATGGCCATAGTAGTTAAAAATAGTAGAGTTGGAGTTGCTCCTCGTAAAGTTAGGCAAGTCTGCGACCTTATTAGAGAAAAGAAGGCTTCTGAAGCCCTTAAAATCTTAAGGTTCTGTGAAAAGAAAGAGATCGCAATTATGCTTACAAAGCTAATTAATAGTGGTCTTGCAATAGCAGCAGACACAGAGAAGTACGATATAGACAACCTTGTTATAAGTACCGTTTTTGCTAACGAGGGTCCTACGCTTAAAAGAATACAGCCAAGGGCACAAGGTAGAGCTTTTCGAGTTAGAAAGAGAACAAGTCACGTTACAGTAGAGATGAAGGAAGCATAGTTATGGGACAAAAAGTACATCCATATGGTTTTAGACTAGGTTATATCAAAGGTTGGAATTCTAACTGGTATGCAGATAAAACTACTTATGCGAAAACCCTCCAAGAGGATCTCGCTATAAGAAAGTATATTGAAAAAAATATGAAAAACGCTTCAGTTGCGAGCGTTGATATTGCAAGAACATCAGACCAAGTGAAGGTTACTGTTTTTACTGCAAAGCCAGGTGTGGCCATAGGTAAAAAAGGTGCTGGAATTGAAAAGATCAGAAATGATCTGAAAAAACTAACTTCTGGAACTTTAATCTTCAATATTGCTGAAGTTAAGCGTCCTGATGCTGATGCTAAGTTGATTGCTGAAAACATCGCTTCTCAACTTGAGAAAAGAGTTGCTTTTAGAAGAGCCATGAAAAAGGTAATTCAGTCTGCATTTCGTGCAGGCGTTAAGGGTATTCGTGTAAGAACTGCTGGAAGGCTCGGTGGAGCTGAGATGGCAAGGGCAGAGGGTTACTCAGAAAGAAAAGTACCACTACACACTTTAAGAGCTGATATTGATTACAATACGGCGGAAGCCCAAACCACTTATGGAATAATAGGTGTGAAAGTGTGGGTTTATAAGGGAGAGATCTACAAATAGGTAGATTGCTGAAAATAGAAAATATTGAGGTGCAGAAATGCTAAGTCCAAAAAAAGTAAAATGGCGTAAACAACAGAAAGGTCGTATGAAAGGTAAGGCCTATCGTGGAAATACTATAACCTTCGGTGATTATGCTATACAGGCTACCTCATGTGGGTATATAACGAACCGCCAAATTGAAGCAGCCCGTATCGCAATGACTCGTAAGATTAAGCGTGGTGGGAACGTCTGGATTAAGATTTTTCCTGACAAGGTTTTAACTAAAAAGCCTGCTGAAGTTAGGATGGGTAAAGGTAAGGGTTCTCCAGATAGTTGGGTGGCTGTTATCAAGCCAGGTCGCGTTCTATTTGAAATTAGTCACTTAGACCACGAACTAGCAAAGAGAGCACTGACGTTAGCTTGTTATAAGCTTCCAGTGAAAACAAAAATAATTAAGAAGACCTCTGATGAGGCTGCTAATTAAAAATTAGAGGTTGTTTATGGCTGATGTTATGAAATTTGAAGAAGTTAAAGGCTTAGATGGAGCCACGATTGACGCTAAAGTATCAGAAGCGAAGAGAGATCTCTTCAAGCTTAAGATGGAAAAGGCTACGTCTGGTTTGGAGAAACCCCATCAGATAAAGGTAATTAAGAAAAATATAGCAAAGCTTTTGACAGCAAAAAGTCTTGCTAAGTAATTGAGATAAGGTAATCGCGATGACTGTTGAAAATGTAACCAAATTTAAAAGAAAATTGTACGGAATAGTTGTTTCTGACATTAACGAAAAAACTATTGTTGTTAATGTCGAAAGAAGGTTTAAGCACAAGACCTACAATAAATTCGTTTCACAATCAAAAAAGTATCATGCTCATGATGATGAGAATAAAGCAAAAGAGGGTGATAGAGTAACAATTATTGAATCCCGTCCTTACTCAAAAAAGAAGAAGTGGGAACTCCTAAGTATTAATTAGGAATAATGAGAACAGTGGTTCGGAGATAGTATCATGATCCAAATGCAAACAAAGTTAGACGTAGCGGATAATTCAGGTGCCAAGATTGTTAAATGCGTAAAAGTCTTAGGTGGCTCGAAAAGAATGAGTGCAGGACTTGGTGACATCGTCGTTGTGGCAGTGCAACAGGCGCTACCTGGTGGCAAAATAAAGAAAGGTGACGTTAAAAAAGCCGTTATCGTTAGAACCAGCTACCCAATAAGAAGAGAAGATGGTTCTTATATAAGATTTGATAAAAATAGTGTTGTAATCCTAAATCCTAATAATGAGCCAGTAGGCACTAGGATCTTTGGACCTGTAGCACGAGAGCTAAGAGCAAAAAACTTTACAAAAATTTGTTCTCTAGCACCTGAAGTTTTATAAGAGTTTTAAGAGGCGACTATGCAAAAGTTAAAAGTAAATGACGAAGTAATTGTAACAACGGGTAAAGATAAGGGTAAGACTGGAACAGTCTCTCTTATAAATCACAAAAGAAATCAAGTTGTGGTTGCTGGAGTAAATACAGTTAAAAAAGCTCTAAAACCTTCACAAGAAAACCCTCAGGGGGGATTTGTTGAAGTAGAGAAACCTTTGAATCGTTCAAATATTGCGGTAGTTAGCCCAAAAACGAAAAAAGGAACACGAGTAAGAATAGAAGAAAAAGATGGCAAAAGAGTTAGGGTTGCAGTTGCCTGCGGAAGTATCCTTAGCTAAATAACGAGGCTTTAATTATGAGTAGATTAAGCGAAATGTATAGCAATGAAATTAAGAAATCTATGCAAGAGAAGTTTGGTTACAAAAATGTTAACCAAATTCCACGTATAGAAAAAGTAATTGTTAACTGCGTAACAAAAGACTGTGTGACCAACTCTAAAGTAGTCGACAGCATTAAGAGCGACCTTGCAGCTATTACGGGACAAAGAGCGGTGACGGCTAAAGCAAAGAAATCAATTGCTTCTTTTAAAGTCAGAGAGGGGCAAGCATTGGGTGCATCCGTAACCTTAAGAGGCGAAAAGATGTATGAATTTCTGGATCGCCTAATATCAATTTCTCTACCAAGAGTTAGAGACTTTAGAGGGGTTCCATCGAAAGCTTTTGATGGTAAAGGAAATTATACACTCGGTCTTAAAGAACAAATTATTTTCCCAGAAATTAACTACGATAAAATCGACAAGGTTAGAGGAATGGGAATTTCTATAGTAACTACAGCAAATAATAATGAAGAAGGAAGGGAATTACTAACACAGTTTGGTATGCCCTTTAGAAAATAATAAGGTGAGTTGAGATGGCAAGATTAGCTTTAACAGTTAAGAATGAGAGAAGAAAAAAGATGTCAAAAAAACATCTTGGTCTTAGAAGAGAGCTTCGTAAAAAAGTTCGGAATGAAAGTGTTTCAGAGGAAGAGAGATTTGATGCTCAGATTAAGCTTCAATCACTCCCGAAAAACTCTTGTGCGAACAGGGTTAGAAACCGTTGTGCCCTTACGGGACGCTCTCGGGGTTATTATAGAGCATTTGGTTTATCAAGAATTCAATTTAGGGAACTGGCACTCCGTGGCATGATTCCTGGTGTTACTAAATCCAGTTGGTAGAAGAGAGACGGAGAATAAAGTTATGATGACAGATCCTATAGCAGATATGTTAACAAGAATGAGAAACGCTTTAAGAGCAGGCCATGACAGAGTGGAGTTTCCTGCTAGTAAGCTAAAGGCAAGTGTTTGCAAGGTTCTAAAAGACGAGGGTTATATTCGTTCTTTTAAGATTATTGCAAAGGACAAGGCGGACATAAGACTTAAAGTACTCTTTAAGGAAGATGCGATTGTAGGCTTGGAGAGGTACTCAAAGCCAGGCTTAAGACAATATAGAGGTTACAGGGGAATGCCAAAAGTCCTATCCGGGTTAGGTGTATCTGTAATCTCTACCTCTCAAGGGGTAATGAGTACAAAAGAAGCAAAAAACAAAAGAGTCGGGGGAGAAGTCCTCTGTAATGTTTGGTAATTAATATTTATCAACAAAAAAAGAGGTTTTAGTAATGTCACGTATTGGAAAGCTACCTGTTGAAATTCCAGATAAAGTTGAGCTAAAGGTCAATGGAAGCCACGTTTCTGTTAAAGGTCCGAACGGTCAATTAGAATATAACTTTACAGATAAAGTAAAAATTGAGCACAAAGATAAAGAAGTTCTCGTCACCCCGGTTGATAGTTCAAAGCAGAGCATTTCTCTCTGGGGAACAACAAGAACACTTATCAACAATATGGTAACAGGGGTTACAACAGGCTTTGTTAAAACTCTAGAGTATAACGGTGTCGGGTATAAAGCTGCAGTCTCAGGTAATACTCTTACGTTAAATCTAGGTTTCTCTCACCCTATTGAGTACGGGTTACCTGAAGGCGTAAGCGCTAAGGTTACTAAAAACGTTATCGACATATCAGGAGCTAATAAAGAGCTCGTCGGATTTGTAGCTGCGAAAGTTAGATCATTTAGACCACCTGAGCCTTACAAAGGTAAGGGTGTTAAGTATGCGGATGAACATATAGTAAGAAAAGCTGGTAAGACCGGTGGTAAAAAGTAGAAGTTGAATAACGCGGTAGGTATGATATGAGAAAGCCAAACGGAAAAATAAAAGATCCTGCAAACAGGGCCAAGCTTAGAAGAAAGCTATCCATTAGGAAAAAAATTAATGGAAGTGCAGAAAGACCAAGGGTTTGTGTTACTAAAACAAATAAGAACCTTTTTGTTCAAGTTGTTAACGATGAAGCTGACAAAACGTTGTTCTCTGTACAAACTTTTGGAAAGAATGCTGTTAAGGCTGGACCTACAAAAGACGGGGCTAAAGTTGTTGGAGCCAAGGTTGCGGAGCTAATGAAGGGGCAAAATATCAAAGCGGCCGTCTTTGATAGATCCGGTGGACGCTATCATGGGGTTATTGCTTCATTGGCAGATTCAATTAGGGAAAACGGAGTACAAGTTTAATTCTTGAGGAATACTATGAGCGAAGATAATAAAGTAGAAGAAAACGTTGAAACTGAAGCTAAGACTGAAGCAAAAGAGGCAAAGCCTGAAAGAAAGCCAAGTCGTAAAAAACAGGCTAGCCCACGTAAAAAAGCTCCTTCTGTAGCACCAGAGTTTGAAGAACGTGTAGTTTCTGTGAATAGAGTAGCTAAAGTTGTTAAGGGTGGTAGAAGGTTTTCATTCTCTGCTCTAATGATTGTCGGTGATAAGAAGGGTCGCGTTGGATATGGTTTAGGTAAAGCCAAAGAGGTTCCAGAGGCGATAAGAAAAGCTACACAGTCTGCTCAAAAAAATCTTATTCACGTTCCTCTTGATGGAGGAACGATACCTCATGAAATTCTAGGTGAGTTTGATGCAGGAAAAATACTTTTTAAGCCAGCAGCTCAAGGTACTGGTGTTAAAGCAGCAGGTGCATGCCGTGCAATTTTAGAGCTTGCAGGTGTAAGGGACGTATTAACTAAGTCCTTAAGAGGGACAAATCCTCATAACGTTGTAAAGGCAACTTTTACAGCATTAAGTGAATTAAGATCACTTGAAGAAGTTGCTAGAGTTAGAGGCAAAGAAACAAAAGGTCTTAGACTTTAAGAAAAGGTAAAATCATGACTAGTAAAACAATTACAGTAAAACTAAAAAAAAGTGTGATTAGCTGTACGGAAAAACAAAAAGCTTGTGTTAAGGGGCTAGGTCTTAGAAAGACTGGTTCTTCAAGGACACTAGAAAATACCCCTGCAGTACGTGGAATGATTAAAAAGGTTATTCACTTACTAGATATTACAGAATAAAGCTCGAGAGGAAGTTATGTTAACGCTAAATAATTTAAAAAGCCCTAAGGGCGCACACAGAAATATTAAAAGAATTGGCCGTGGACAAGGTTCTGGTCAAGGTACTCAAGCTGGTAAAGGTCACAAGGGCCAAAAAGCACGAGCTGGTGGCGGCGTTAGGACTGGTTTTGAAGGTGGGGCAATGCCACTTTATATGAGATTACCTAAAAGAGGTTTCTCAAATGCTCCATTCAAAACTGAGCATGCAGAAGTATCTTTAGCTCAACTCGAAGCTAAATTTGATGGTGGTGAAGTGACCAGAGAGGCTCTTATTGAAAAAGGTCTTCTTAAGGGTATTAATAAAAGGCGCCCAATTAAGGTTTTAGCTAATGGGGAGCTTACAAAAAAACTTACTTTTGTTAAGATAAGCAAGTTTTCAAAATCAGCTCGTGAGGCAATCACTAAAGCTGGTGGCGAAATAAAAGAGTAAAACTAGCTAATCAAAAAGGAAGTAAGTAATGGCATCCGCTCAAGGAAAGATTGAAGAGCTCAAGAAAAAAATCTTTTTTACACTTTTGTTGCTCTTTGTTTATAGAATGGCAGCCCAAATTCCTGTACCGGGTGTAAATGGTTCTGCGATTCAATCTTATTTTGCTGAATCTGGTGGCGGAATATTCGACCTTATAAATACTTTTTCCGGTGGTGCTTTTAAAAGATTTTCTATCTTAGCACTTGGAATCATGCCTTACATTACTACATCAATTATCTTTAGCCTACTTGGAGAGGTAATACCTCAGTTGGCTGAGCTTCAAGAAGATGCTGATGGGCACAAGAAAATCCAAAAATGGACCAGGTATGCAACCGTTATCCTTTGTTGCGTTCAGGGCTATGGTATGGCCGCAGTTTTTGAAACGTTTAAAAGTCCGGGTGGAGTGTCAGTAATTCCAGACCCTGGTCTGCTTTTTAGGCTTACAGCAATGATTACACTTGCTGGCGGAACAATGTTTTTGCTCTGGTTAAGTGAAAGAAATACTGAAATTAGAATAAAGAACGGTTTTTTATTAAATATCTTTTCGGGGAATGCGGTTGAGTTACCCTCTGAGATTTTGCAAAAACTTACGTTATTTAGAAACGGAGAATTGAGTGGCTTAAGTCTCCTGCTTTTCTTTGGAGTTATTGGTATAGCATTTTATGTTGTAGCTTTTGTGGAAAGGGCATTCAGGGGTATTCCAGTTCAATACGCCAAAAAAGTTGTACATAATAGAGTTTATGGTGGAGCACAGACTCTTCCTCTAAGAGTTGATACTGGTGGTGTGATGCCTCCGATTTTAGCGAGTTCCCTTCTTGCAGCACCGGCTACTTTTGCGAGTTTCGTCCCTGCTGAAAGTTGGATAAAGCCATATGTGGATCAGATTCAACAGAGTCTTTATCCGGGTCAGTTGCTTTTTAATATATTATTTGCCCTCTTAATTGTTTATATGGCCTACTTTTACGCGCCAATTCAGTTTAAAACTAAAAAAGTCTCTGAGATGCTCCAGAAAAATAATGCATTTATCCCAGGCTACCGCCCAGGAAAACAAACTAAAGAGTATCTTGATTACTTATTAAACAGACTGACATTTTTTGGTGCCCTTTTTCTCGTGGTTATTTGTATTACTCCAACTCTGATAAGTGGTGCGCAGACTAGATTTGGTGGTACGGCTATGCTTATATTAGTATCTGTCTCTATTAGAGTTATGATGAATATTCAGTCATTTATGTATGCTGACAAGTATGAAACTGCACATAAATCCCGCGGTAAGTACAAGGGTGCAAATAGAAGGTTCTAATGATGAAGCCCCAGTTAATTCTATTAGGAGCTCCTGGCTCAGGAAAAGGAACACAAGCTGCAAACTTAGTTAGTGAGCTTGGATACGAGCATATCTCAACTGGAGATCTTCTGAGAAAGGAGATAAAATCAGGTTCAGATCTAGGCAAGAAGGTTCAGGGAATAATGGACTCGGGTAAGCTTGTTGATGATGATACGGTTCTTGAGCTTTTGAATTCAAATTGTGATTTAAGTAATTCTTCGTATATTTTTGATGGCTTTCCTAGAAATAAAGAACAAGCGAAAGCACTTGATGAGGTGGTTTTAAAAGATACTCCATCAAAGGCAGTTTATTTTGATATAGACTTAGAGCTCTTGGCGGCTCGCCTAACAAATAGAAGAACATGCTCCGGCTGTGGGGAGATTTTTAACCTCCTTAGTAAGGCTCCGAAGCAAGACGGAAAATGTGATCTTTGTGGGGCTGAGCTTGCACAAAGAAAAGACGATAATGAAGAAACTGTAAAAACTCGACTCGGAGTCTTTAAAGAGACGATTGAGCCCGTTTTATCTCATTACGAGCAGGGAGGTCGCCTCAGTAGGGTTGATGCATCTTCGGCTCCAAGTGATGTATTTTCTTCCTTAAAGTCGATAGTTGAAAAATAGTAAAGACTAATTATAAAGATAGCGGCTTAGGCTTGCATTATAGCGTCTGTTCTTATATATAGGCAGAACGTTAAAAAGGTACTTGTATACTTATGGCAGACAAAGAAGTCATAGAGGTTGAGGGCGAAGTTACAGAGCTTCTACCTAACACTAAATTTAAAGTGAAGCTTCCTAATGGGCATAGCGTAATTGCCCATATTAGCGGGAAGATGAGGATGCACTTTATTAAAATTTTGCCTGGGGACAAGGTTTTGGTTGAAATATCAAAATATGACCTGACAAAGGGAAGAATTACCTATCGTAGTAAAGGTACTAGATGATAAAGCGAGAGCAAAGGAAGTTGAAATGAAAGTTAGAGCTTCGGTTAAGCAAATATGTAAAGACTGTAAGATAGTCAAAAGAAAAGGCATCTTACGTGTAGTCTGTAAGAAGAACCCAAAACATAAACAAAAACAAGGCTAGAAAGCCTCAATAATTAGGAGTGTAGCTATGGCTCGAATTCTTGGTGTTGATATTCCTAGAAATAAGGTTATGAGTGTTGCCTTAAGATCTCTCTACGGCGTTGGTCCATGCGTCGCCACGGAAGTTCTTGGGAAAGCAGGAGTTGATTTAAAAAAGAACTCTAATGACCTTAATGAAGAAGAAGTTCAAACCATCCGTAAAATTTTAGAAGAAGAATACAACGTAGAGGGTGACCTTAGACGTGAAATTGGTCTCAATATTAAGAGGCTCAAGGACATGGGTTGCTACAGAGGTATTCGTCACCGCAAGAGTCTTCCAGTGAGAGGCCAGAGAACCCATACGAATGCAAGAACTCGTAAAGGTCCATCTGTCTCAATTGCCGGTAAGAAATCTATTAAATCGTTGAAGTAAGTAGGAGCGGATAATGGTTAAGAAAACAGCTTCAAAGAAAAAAGTAAAAAAGAATATTTCATCAGGTATTTGTTATATTCAAGCATCTTTTAATAACACGATCGTAACTTTTACGGACACTCAAGGAAACGCTATGGCTTGGGCCAGTGCTGGTCAGCTAGGTTTCCGTGGTTCTAAAAAGTCTACACCATTCGCAGCACAGATGGCTTCTATGGAAGCAGCTAAGCGTGCAATGGAACATGGTCTCCAAACTGTGGAAGTAAGAGTTAAGGGTCCAGGTGCTGGTAGAGAAAATGCTATCAGAGCTTTGGTGCAGGCGGGACTTAAAATCACCGCAGTTGCCGACAAGTCGCCAATCCCTCATAATGGTTGTCGCGCACCTAAGAGAAGAAGAGTATAAGAAAAAGTTTCACAGGAGACTATCAGAATGGATACATACGTAGAAAAGAACTGGACTAACATGATTAGACCAGTTGCACTCGAGAACGACAACGAAGCCACTAGTAGAGCTTATGGAAAATTTGTCGCTAGACCTCTAGAGCGTGGCTATGGCCAGACACTCGGAAACTCACTAAGAAGAGTTCTTCTTTCCTCTCTACAGGGTGCAGGGATTGTTGCAATTCGTATCGAAGGTGTTGATCACGAGTTTGGAACAATCAATAACGTAAAAGAAGAAGTATCGGAAATTGTTCTTAATCTTAAAGAAGTTCGCTTTAAGCTTAAGGGTAAAGAAGACGTTGTGCTCACACTTGAAAAAACTGGAGAAGGTCCAGTGAAAGCGGGTGATATTGCTGATAACGCTTCTGTAGAAGTTCTTAACCCTGATCACGTAATCTGCAACATTTCTTCTGGTGGTAGCATCAGAATGGAAATTAAGGTTGCTCGAGGTAAGGGTTATGTAACTGCTTTGGATAACAAAGAAGAGTATGATTTACCACTTGGTTGGATTTATCTCGATACACTTTTTTCTCCAGTCCATAGAGTGAATTACACTGTTACTAACTCTAGAGTTGGTAAGAGAACGGATTATGATAAGCTAACATTAGAAGTGTGGACCAATAGTGGAATTGACCCAACTGATGCAGTTGCATTCTCTGCTAAAATTCTACGTGATCAGCTTGCAGTATTTTTAAATTTTGAAGACGAAGATGAGGCCGTAAGAGTAGAAACTACTCAAACTACTCAGACACAGTCCCCAGCTAATAACTTTCTTTTAAAGCCTGTTAGTGAGCTAGAACTTTCTGTACGTTCTGCAAACTGTCTTCAAAATGCAAATATCAAGTATATTTACGAGCTTGTTAGTAAGACAGAAGGTGAAATGCTGAGAACTAAAAACTTTGGTCGGAAGTCTTTAAATGAAATTAAAGAAATCCTCTCCCAAATGGGCTTAGGTCTCGGAATGAAAGTTGATAGCATCATGAAAGAGATGCAAGAGAAGAATGAAGCTGAATAACAGTTGAAGTTGTGTAGGAGTTTTAACTATGAGACACCAAAATCGAAAATATAGAATTGGTACATCTCCAAGCCACAGAAAGTCTCTGATGAGAAACTTGGCGATTGAAGTAATCGAGCATGAGAGTATTAAAACTACTCAGGCTAAGTGCAAGGCAATTAGGGGATACGTTGAAAAACTTATCACTCTTGCTAAAAAAGATACTGTCGCGAATAGAAGACTTGCCTTTAGAAAGTTAAATAACAAAGATGCTGTTAAGAGACTTTTTGAAGATGTAGCTCCAAGGTTTAAAGAAAGACCGGGTGGGTATACAAGAATCTTAAAGCTTGCTGATGGCCGTGTTGGTGACAATGCAAAGATGAGCTTAATTGCGCTTGTCGACTAATTTGATCGAAAAAGAATTTGGATTTTTAAATCGAGATGGGCTTTCCTTAATGGGAAAGCCCTTCTTTTTTTACAATGAGTTGTAAAAGAAATGGCTAAACCAATAGGAATACCCTTCATTACAAAGATTGCAATTATCGCCTTAGTTATAGCGAGTACACTCGCTTATTCAGTTATAAAAAAAAGAAAAATAGATTCTATAACCAGCTCAGAAAATGATCTTATTCTCAAAGAATTACCTGTATTCTCATTACCAACTTTAAATTCAGGTCCTCCCATTACTCAAGAAAACCTGTTTCAAGAAAACAAAAAAGCAATGCTTATTCACTTTTGGGGTACTTGGTGTGCGCCTTGTGAGGCAGAACTACCTGAGTTTATTCAATTTGTTACGGCGTTAGAGAAGAAAGGTGTTGGCGCAATACTCCTAGCTGTTCAAGATGATGATAAGAAAATTAAAAAATTTATGAAGAGATTTGGAAAGCTTCCTTCCAATATTCGACTTGCTCATGACAAGAGTGGTAACTCAATGATTACATTTGGTACTGTCAAAGTGCCGGAGACCTATCTCTTTTCAAGAAGTGGCAAAAATTTAAACAAATATATCGGCCCACAAGACTGGGCGCACAGATCAGCCTTAGATAGAGTAGAGTTTTATCTATCATCTCTTAATAAAAGCGATAAAAAGTCTTACAAAATTGAGACCCACTAATCTAAGAATGTTTAAGACTTGTACTCTCTAACTATATAAAATCATTGTGTTCCTCCTATTTTTGCCAAAATAATAGCCACTAGAGCTACCTAAATTACTTAAGCTCCCTGCTTTGAGTGCCGAAAAGTTAGTCACATTGAAGGGGTAATGTTTCCAGATTGGTCATTACTACTACTTCAAAAGGTCGCTAATTTAACGATGTTCGAGGAGAAGAGCATGATTAACTGGAAAGAAATGAAGAACCTTCATGTGATTTCAAAACTCAATGAAATTCTTTATAAGTGGTATGGGACTGAACTTATTTGGACAGACGGCCAAGCTAAGATTCAAAGTGGGCACCTGGATAAGGGCCATGAGCATAGAAATATTTTCTTTAAGGCACAGATGGGGATGAATCATGGTCATGATTTTATTCATCAGGATATTGAGAAAGTAGCAGAACAGCTTCACGAAAGTCATGACCAGACGATTATCTTTGATAGTTTCTTCTCCCATATCAAAGGTGTTGCCTCGAAAGTAGTAGTAGATGGTGAGTATATGGGCACCGTTATCGCCTATCCTTTCATCTTGGACTCTACAACAGATTCTGAGAGAGATGATGTTGTAAAACAAATGGTTGAAGCTGGAGCAGTAGAGTCTGATGCGAAGTCTGCCATCGCTCACCTAAGAACAATGAATAAAGTAGATATTGATTACCTACCGGAGTTAGTAGAGTTGGTCTCTGATGAAATTGTTGAATTTCATGAAGAAATCTCTAAAAGAGAAGAGAGAATTCAAGAGCTGAACTCTGAACTCGGGGATAAATACCGTTATCATATGATGATTGGTAAATCGAAAAAGATGCAGCAAATTTATAACTTACTTGAAAAAGTCTCAACCTCTGAAGCTTCAGTTTTTATTCAGGGTGAGAATGGTACAGGTAAGGAACTTGTGGCAAAGGCAATACATTACTATTCACCAAGAAAGGATAATATGTTTCTTGCGGTCAACTGTTCTGCCTTCAATGATAACCTTTTGGACTCTGAGCTATTTGGCCATGTAAAGGGAGCCTTTACAGGTGCAATTAAAGATAAGAAAGGCTTCTTTGAGCAAGCTAACGGTGGAACCCTATTTTTGGACGAGATTGGAGATACCAGCTTGGCCATGCAGGTGAAGTTACTCCGTGTTCTTCAGGAAGGTACTTTTCTTCCAGTCGGTGCAAGTTCTCCAAGAAAAACAGATGTTCGAATTATTGCGGCAACAAACAGAGATATTAAGAAAATGATGGAGACTGGTGAGTTTAGGGAAGATCTCTATTATAGAATTAACGTTATTAACGTAAACCTTCCTCCTTTAAGGGATCGAAGGGAAGATATTGCTATCCTGATGGATCATTTCTTGAAAAAGAGATGTGATGAGGCAGGTCAATCAATGAAAACATTCTCCAAGAAATGCCTTGAGAAAATGCTCGATTATCACTGGCCGGGGAACGTCAGAGAGCTTGAGAACGAGATAGAGAGACTTGTTGTACTTGCAGGTGAAGATAAAATTATTACTCCAGATGCCCTAAGCCCAAGAATTATGGATGCTGTTGGTGGGCCAAGAGGTGGTGCAGGGGTTGTGCGTGGTATTAACACAAATGGATCTCTAAAAGCTGCTCTTGAAGAGCTTGAATCTCTCATGATTAGAGAAGGTTTGAAGCGCTGCAACTTTAATAAGTCGAAACTTTCGAAAGAGCTCGGAGTCAGCCGTGCCAGCCTTATCATGAAGGTTGATAAATATGACTTAGACAAGAGAAAGAAAGCAGCAAACGAGTAGTTGAGCATAGCGAAAATTAACGCAGAGAAATAGCCTCCTAAAAAGCATAAAGGTATATTACCAAAGCTTTTCAGGAGGTTTTTTTATGACAACAAATGTCTTAGAGCAGAAGCGCTCGGAGTTGGTAGAGCTAAGAGAGAGTTCCGAGTTGGGTGGTGGTGCTGCTCGAATTGAGAAACAGCACTCCCAAGGAAAATATACAGCAAGAGAAAGAATAGAAAGATTAGTCGACCCAGGCTCTTTTATAGAATTCGATAAATTTGTTGTTCATAAATGTATCTCCTTTGGAATGGAAAAAAATCAATTCTTAGGAGACGGAGTTGTCACTGGCTTTGGTGAAATTAATGGTCAAAAGGTAGCACTTTATTCTCAGGACTTTACTTGTTGGGGTGGGGCCCTGGGTGCTGCTCATGCAAAAAAAGTTTGTAAAATTATGGACTTCGCACTTGAAAATAGAATTCCAATTATTGGGATCAATGACAGTGGCGGTGCGAGAATTCAAGAAGGTGTAGAGTCTCTCGCTGGCTATGCGGATATCTTTTATAGAAATGTTAAGTGCTCGGGAGTAATACCTCAGATATCTCTCATTATGGGTCCTTGTGCAGGAGGAGCGGTTTATTCTCCAGCGATAACAGATTTCATTTTCATGGTCGATAAAACATCTTATATGTTTGTTACTGGACCCGATGTTATTAAAACAGTAACTCATGAAGAAGTGACAAAAGAAGAACTCGGCGGAGCATCTACTCATAACGAGAAGTCTGGTGTTGCTCAGTTTAACTGTACAGATGAAGATGAGTGCTTCGAGAGAGTTAGAGAGCTTTTAACCTACTTACCCCCTTCGAACTATAGAAAGCAAACAAGAAAAGAAACGGGCGACTCAGCCTATCGAGATAATACTAAGCTTAAGAGCCTAATACCTGCAAATCCTAAAAAACCTTATGATATGAAAGAGGTTATTTTAGATATTGTGGATGACAGCAGCTTTTTAGAGGTTCACAAGGGCTTTGCCAAAAACATCATCGTTGGCTTTGCTTCGGTTGGAGGTATAAAACTTGGTATTGTTGCCAATCAGCCAGCTGTTCTTGCTGGGGTTCTTGATATTGACTCTTCTAGAAAGGCGGCTCGTTTTGTTCGCTTCTGTGATGCCTTTGATATTCCTATTTTAACTCTTGTTGATGTTCCTGGTTTCTTACCTGGTGTTACGCAAGAGTATGGAGGAATTATTACTCACGGCTCTAAGCTTCTCTTTGCTTATGCAGAAGCCACAGTGCCTTTAATTACTCTTATTACGAGAAAGGCTTACGGCGGAGCTTATGATGTTATGGCTTCAAAGCATATCAAAGCTGACATCAACCTGGCTTATCCAACTGCAGAAATTGCAGTGATGGGGGCAGAGGGAGCTGTAAATATAATTTTTAGAAATGAACTAAAGGGCCTCGAGGGTGAAGCTTTTGATAAAAGAAAAGCAGAACTTGTCGCGGATTATGAGAAGAAATTTAATAATCCATATCGTGCTGCGGAAGTAGGTTATGTTGATTCAGTTATTCTTCCCGAAGAAACTCGTGCAAGAGTTTTTGAATACCTGACAGTGTTAAAAGATAAGAAAGTAGAGCTGCCTCAACGAAAACATGGGAATATTCAATTATGAACATTCGTCTAAAAAAACAAAAGTCTAAAAGAATATTGATAGCGAATCGGGGCGAGATTGCATCCAGAGTGGCAAAAGCCTGCAGAGAGCTTGGTCATATAGCAGTAGGCCTTTTTACCGATATGGAGCCAAATGCAGCTCACCTAGAATTTTGCGATGAGTGGGTTCATCTTACGGGAAAAACTAATACAGAAACCTATCTAAATATTGAAAAGTTAGTTTCTTTGGCCAAGGAACTTGAAATTGATGGAGTTCATCCAGGCTATGGATTTTTATCTGAAAATGGAAATTTTGCGAGTGCCCTTGATGAGGCCGGAATTGTTTTTATCGGTCCAAATATTCACGCCATAAAAGTGATGGGTGACAAGGCTACGTCCAAAGCTTTAGCTAAAGAAGCCGGGGTGCCTGTTGTACCGGGTACGGCTGCAGCTGTGCCTACAGTAGAAGAAGCCATTAAGGTTGCCGGTGAAATTGGTTATCCTGTACTTTTGAAAGCTGTTGCCGGTGGCGGCGGCCGAGGCATGAGAGCTTGCGAAAGTGAAGGTGAGGTTAAGGGTAACTTTGAAGCTGTTCAAAGAGAGTCAAAGGCTGCGTTTGGAAACGGTGACCTTCTGGTTGAAAAATTAATAGTAAATCCCCATCATATAGAAGTTCAAATATTAGCGGATAAGAAGGGTAATGTTTTTCACTTTTATGAAAGAGAGTGCTCGATACAAAGACGTCACCAAAAAATAATTGAAGAGGCGCCCTCTCCCTTTATTGGTGATGATGAAGAGTTGAGAAACTCGATATGTGAGACTGCCATTCGCCTAGCTAAAGCCGTTGATTATGACAGTGCTGGTACGGTCGAATTTATCATGGGTGAGGATAAGAGTTTCTACTTTTTAGAGATGAATACACGTATTCAGGTCGAACACCCTATAACTGAAGAGATTACTGGTGCAGATTTAATTATTTGCATGATTCAATCTGCATTTGGTGAGGATCTCCAGATTCCAGGTCAGGAGTTTATTCGCAAAACAGGTCATGCAATCGAGTGTCGTATTTGCGCTGAAGACCCAATAACAATGTTGCCAGCTCCAGGAACCGTAACAGGTTTTGAAACAAACTTCCCTCAAGGAGTACGTTTTGATCATTGTTTATATAGGGGTTTAAATGTTACACCTGACTTTGACCCAATGGTTGGAAAGCTTGTCGCAAAAGGTCTTGTTAGGGATGTTGCCATTAGAAAAATGAAAGCTGCTTTAAAGGGATTATATATTGAAGGATTGAAGAATAATATTCCTCTTCATGAAGTTATAATGGATGACCCTGTTTTTGAGGAAGGCAAGTATACGACTAACTTTATAAAGGAAGTAGCACCACAGGATAGAATTGATACCAGCATAAACCATCTTGAAATCTATAAAAAGCTTGCGGCTGCAGAAGCTAGAAATATGGGGATGTAATGAGAACTTACTTAATTGATAGCGAAAAAGATGAAGTAATTATTGATTTAAAGAAGACTATAAGGCACTCTAGTGAATTAATAGAGTTTGAATTTTCTTCAATAAAAGAAAATAAAGAAATAAATGCTGAAAAGGTTTTCATAAAAAAGTTGGCTGGGAACTATTACTACTCAACTAATAATCGCACCTGGAGAAAACTCGCTCGCCAGCACACTCCCCAGAAAGTGTTAAATGTGAACAAGGTTTATGACCTTTACAGAGGTTTTAAACCGTCAGGCTTGAGTAGTGGAGATAGCGGAGAGTTGCTTACTCAAATGCCGGGCAAGGTTGTAAAAATTAATGTTGAAAAAGGACAAAAAGTTAAGTCCGGAGACTGTGTGCTCATACTTGAGGCCATGAAAATGGAAAATGAAATTAAAACATCAGTTGATGGTGTGGTAAAAGAAATTCACGTGAGTGTAGGAGATGCACTGGACTCCGGTGTGTTAATGCTCGAAATTGAACAGGGATAAATATGAATGATGTAAATAAGGCGCTCGCGGATATTTCAAAAGCCTGGAGGTTTTTAGGTCCAATAATTGCGATCTTAATTGTACTTGCTGGCGCAAAGTCAGCCTTTTATACCGTAGACCCAGATGAGGAAGCTGTGATCATAAGGTTTGGTCAATACTATGGCACCTCACAGCCCGGGCTTCACTTCAAGCTCCCGCTAGGGATTGATAGAGTGACCAAGGTAAAAACCAAAAGAGTTCTTCAGCAAGAATTTGGCTTCAGAACACGAAATACCTCAGGGCGAAGAACCACTTACGACGATAAAAACTTTGACTCCGAATCGTTAATGTTAACGGGAGACTTAAATGTTGCTGATGTTGAATGGGTCGTTCAGTATCAAATTAGTGATCCCTTCAAGTATCTTTTTCAAACTTCTTCCCCAGAGAGAAATATAAGAGATGTTTCTGAATCTATTATGAGACGGGTTGTTGGAGATCGCTTGGTGACTGAAGTCTTAACGACTGGCAGAGTGGAAATTGCAGCAGAGGCAAGAGTTCTTATGCAGGATATTCTTGATAAATATGACCTTGGAGTGAAAATTGTCACGGTAAAGCTTCAAGATGTTAATCCACCTCAAGTTGTAAAAAAGTCATTTAATGAAGTTAACTCAGCAAAGCAGGAACAAGAAAAAGTAATTAATCAAGCCGAAGAATCTTATAACAAAGTAATTCCTGAGGCTCGAGGGAAGGCAGAAAAGCTTATTAGTGAAGCCAGAGGTTATGCGAAAGCGCAGGTAAATAGGGCAGAGGGAGATGCTGATAAATTTAAATCTCTTTTGAAGGAGTATAAACGAGCACCAAGTATTACAAGAAAAAGAATTTATCTGGAAACAATGTCTATCATTCTCAAGAAGGTTGATGACATCACAGTAGTTGATCCAAACATAAAAGGGATCCTACCAATTTTTAAAGGTCAGGAGGTCTTAAGTGGGAAATAAATCTATAGGGCTTGCAATTCTAGTAGTTGCTTTACTCATTATTTCAAATAGTATTTTCTTTGAATTAAGTGAGGGCCAACAAGCCATCATTACTCAATTTGGTAAACCAGTAGGAGACCCAATTGTTACAGCGGGTTTACATATGAAAACTCCTTTTATTCAGGAAGTAAGATATGTAGATAAGAGAATTCTCTCCTGGGATGGATTTCCCAATCAAATACCAACAAAAGATAAAAAGTATATAAAGGTCGATACAACTGCTCGCTGGAGAATAGTTAACGCACTAAAGTTTATTCAAACTGTGCGTAACGAGAGTGGAGCAAAGGCGAGACTAGATGCCATTCTAGACTCTGCAACAAGAGATATAATCTCAAGTGAAAACCTTGTGGAAGCAGTCCGTAATTCGAACTCGATATTAGATAATATTGATGAGAAAAGAAAGATAATGAAAGAGCTAAAAGCTCAAGGTAAACCAATCATTGAAGAAGAGATCACGGGCGAAATTGAGAAGATTCAAATAGGTCGTGAGAAACTAAGTGAGAAGATCGCCAAATCAGCAACTAAAGAACTGAAAGAATTCGGTATTGACCTAATTGATGTACAACTTAGAAGAATTAGTTATGAGAGCTCTGTTGAATCAAAAGTCTATGAAAGGATGACTTCAGAAAGACAAAGAGTTGCTCAAAAGATTCGATCGATTGGCCAGGGTGAAAAAGCTAAAATCGAGGGACGTCTGTCACAGGATTTACGAGAGATAAAGTCGGAAGCTTACAAACAGGCTGAAATAATCAAAGGGAAAGGAGAAGCCAAGGCACTAAAAATTTACGCATTGGCTTTATCAGGAGACCCCCGCTTCTATGAGTTCATAAAGACTATGGAAGTCTATAAAGAATCAATTCAAGGCAAAGCAAAGTTTCTAATGAGCTCAGAGAGTGATCTCTTTAAGTACTTTAAGAAGGTTGATTAGCTTTTTAAATAAGTATAATCAGTTAAGCAATCTTCATAGAAGTCCACCCACTTTACCCCGAGGCGAGGAGGCATCTTGCCTTGGGAGACGATTTTGGAAACTTCTTTCTTCATTTTTTGCGCCATATATTCTGGATTATATTGCATCGTAGAGAGAACCGTAGAGGAAGTATTTCCTTTAATAATTTCTTCGATATAAAAGCCCTCAGGGTCATCCGCATCAGCATAAACATGAACTTCGTTGAGTCTTCCAAATAAATTATGCATATCTCCCATGACGTCCTGATAGGCTCCAGTTAAAAACAAACCAACGAGGTATTGCTCTTTTGGGTTGAGTTTATGTGCTGCCATGGTGGGGCTTATTCCTTCTCGATTAATAAACTTCCCGATAATTCCATCACTGTCGCAAGTTATATCGGCAATTGAGCATATTTCAGTAGGTCTCTCGTTCAGTCTTGAGAGGGGTATAACAGGTAAGAGCTGATCTATGGCCCAATGGTCTGCAGCTGATTGGAAAACTGAGAAGTTGCAAAGATATTGAGGGGCAAGAGCATTTTCCAAGTCTTGGAGTGGCTCTGGAATATAATCCAAGCCCCTTTGAAAGATAAAAAGTTTTTCTATGATTTTCCAAAATAAGGTCTCAATCTTTGCTCTTTCTGTAATTGTAACAACGCCAAGATTAAAAGCATTTAAGCCTTGTTCTTTTAACTGAGTAGCTTCATTAAAAATTTCTTGAAAGTTATCTTCATTCATTTTCCAATCGTGCATTTCACGCATATTGGCCACTAAGTGGTGCTCCCCTGTTGTGACCATGGTATCAAAATCAGTCTGGGTAACAGAGATCTTATCGACAACATTTGTGACAACCAGCGAGTGATGGGCCGTTATTGCCCTGCCGCTTTCGGTTACAATATTAGGATGAGGAACATTTTCCAAGTCACAGACTTGCTTTAAACCGTAAACAATATCAGCAACGTACTCACTTAGATGATAATTTACAGATGAATCTGAATCAGACCTAGTTCCATCATAATCAATCCCCAAACCACCACCAGCGTCAAAGTATTCAAGTCCGCAACCCAATTTATGAAGTTGAGTATAAATTCTCCCACCTTCGTTTATAGCAGCTTTTAGAGTTCTGATATCTGATATTTGACTTCCAATGTGAAAATGAAAAAGCTTAATACAGTCCTTCAGGCCTTCCTTCTCCATAAGCTCTACGGCTTTGATCATTTCAGAAATTGAGAGGCCAAACTTAGCTCTATCTCCAGTAGATTTAGACCAACGACCTCTGCCCTTGATAGACATTTTTCCTCTTAAACCGATCAACGGTTTAACATCATACTTTTTAGAGAGTTTGAGAAGCTTTGGAAGTTCTGAGAATTTTTCAATGACGATGACCACTTTCCGACCGAGTTGTCTTCCAAGAAGGGCAAGGGAAAGGTAGTCCTCATCTTTATAGCCGTTAAGTATTGTTAGGCTATTTGGATTGTGGTTATAGGCTAGGACGGCCAAGAGCTCCGGTTTCGAACCGGCTTCAAGACCATAATCATAGGCCTCACCAGCATCAATAATTTCCTCTACGACTTCTCGCATTTGATTGACTTTAATTGGATAAACACCACAAAACCGACCTCTATAACTTGCCTCATCTATGACATCGCGGAAGGTTTTGTTTAACTTTTTAACTTGGGACCTGAGTATATCGTGAAAGCGAATAACAGCAGGCAACTGAACACCTTGGGATTGCATCTCTTTAACAACGTTACTAATGGCTATAGGGTTTCCATTTTGGTTTACGCAAACGGTGAGCTCTCCAGCTGCACTAATATCAAAATAACCCTCACCCCAATTTTTTACATTGTAGGTTTTATTTGCTTCTTCCGCGGTCCATTCTTCCATTTTTTGTCCTAGCTCAGTGCTAATATTACTTCTCTTGTAACTTTAGTAGCAAAAACGCTACTGTTCCCTGTTGGATCCAATGGGGGACTAAGTTCTGTAATGTCTGCCCCAACAAAATTTTTCTTTTTTAAAATTTTAATAAGTTTAATAAATGAATGAAATGTTTCACCTCCCGCCTCAGGAGTACCTGTTCCTGGTAGATACGAAGGATCAAAGTAATCTAAGTCAAGGGTGAGGTAGATCGGTTTACTATCATCTATTGAAAGAACGGATTCAATAAAAGCATCAAGACTACTTCTGTTTGTTTTATTTTCTCTCATCCATTTGTACTCTTCTTTGGTGCCAGAGCGAATGCCATATTGAATAAGTTCATGTCCACTGCCAAAGTGTTCTAAGACTCGGCGTATGATACTTGCATGACTATAATGGAAACCTTCGTACCCGTCTCTTAGGTCAGCATGTGCATCAAGATGAAGAAGAGTAAGGTTTGGATAGGAATCAAGGGCAACTTTTATGGGAGCATAGGAAATAGAGTGTTCGCCACCGAGAGTGATAATTTTTATATTTTCATCATTTAGGTTTCTATCTTTGCATAGTTTAAAGAATGAATCAGTAGCAACTTTCCAGTTTCTCTCTTCATCGTCAGTATTTCCAACCGGCAGATTCCCTAAGTCATATAGATTCGAAAAATCTTCGGTATCAAGATCTAGGTAAGGACTGTATGACTCTATACCTGTGCTGTCTTGTCGAATCGCATTTGGCCCGAGCCTTGTTCCTTTTCTGAAGCAGGCAGTTCCATCAAATTCAAAACCGATAATATGGATTCCATTGCCCTGAAGTGAATTTGCTGGCTGGAAAAAATCATACGGAATTTCAACAGATCTTAGCAGATCCAGACTATTGCTCACTTAAACCTCATAAGTTCTATTAATTTCAGAGGTTTATATCATAAATGATGAGTTTTTAAATAACTTGGGTACCAAGTATGGAAAAATGTAACTTATCTCAACAATAGTCTCCCAGTATTTTCGTGAATTAATTTCAAAAAACGAATATTTAGTAGGAAATCAAAGGGTTATAAGCAATAATGCGCCGCACCAGATGGAGACTGAATTGCGCCACTTAGCTATCACATTAACCGTATGCCTTTGCTTACATTCCTCAATTGGAGCTGAAGGTAATGAAGAATTTGATTTGTTTGGAGATGGCTTTTCCCCCGCATTTGAGATCAAAATTGGAGATCTGGATTATGAAAAAACAGGTAACTCGAGTAACCCTCAGGGGTTGTTTAGTTTTTCTCATTTTAAAGTAAAGTCTAATGAGTTCAATATATTTTTGGATAATCAAACTCACTTTTATGATGCTGATATATACCTCAAGGAAAATATTATTGGCTTTAAGGGCCCCGCAGCTCAGTTTGTCTATAAATTAAGAAATGAAGACATGAAGTATGTAGAGTCGGTGAGATGGCTAAAGATGAATAACCTTCATTTTTTAATGAATAAGGAAGACATCCTTTTAAGTGGAAAGAGCTTTGCGATGAGGGAACCAAGGACATATTTAGTGGCGTCAGAGTTTGATTTAAAGTGCAGAAGAAATGAAAATTACATGCTTAATGATGGTGATGGTTTTTTATCTGGTTGCTTAAATGGGTCGAATGCAAAAGGGCTCTCCAGCATTGGCTTTGGGGTTGATTACAAGTTATACGCTGAAAGTGGAGAAAAACTCACTGATTTTCAGGGTTACTTTACCGAGTTTGTAGCAACAGAAGGTTCTTTTAGAACGAATGCTTTTTCTTTGAATGCGAGATTTAAGGATGAGTTAGAAATAGAAGCAAGTGAAATTGAAGTTGGTTGTAGTAAGAGAGAAGATCTTATAGTGATAAACGAAGAGGAGCTTTTAACTCCTTGTTTGGAAACGATTTCACTCTATTCAAACTTTGTTAAATTAACATTGCTACCCGATGAAGGGGTCACGTCTTTATATAAACCTTCACTAGAGATTAAATCCAGCAGTTTGAACAGTACGGTTCAAAGGTTAGCGTTTGTAAATAATATGAGTGACTTTGAACTAAATTCCTTTGGGTTGAATTGTACTATGCTGGATGAAGATAAGTTACTCGCAGGCACTTATATTAAGTCTTGCTTAAGTAATGGTGTCTCGGCCCTTGAGAAGCCCGCTACCTTTAAATATTTACTCAAGGATAAAACCCCCAATGAAGAGATGTCCTTGTCTTTAATTGGAGAACTAAAATCATTTCGTTTTGAGGAAGAGAATCTTACCGTAGAGAGTGAGGGAGTAAGCCTTATTATCGATGATGAATTCTTTCTAGATTTGGTTGGACTTAATTGGCGATGTCAAAAAGAAAGGGGATTAGACTCTTTGGATTTTCCTAAGTTATTTGAATACTGTAAAAAAGAGCTCTTCATCGATACAAAGGAAATTTTATTAAAAGACTATTCTAATAAAGAACAACCTTTGCAGGGAAGGGTTATCGCCAAAAAACTGAATAGCCTTGATGGTGAAATTAAGATGGAGCTAAAGAGGGTTGAGTTAATCGATAGCGTCGATTATACGAGAATTAATAATATGGTTGTTGATTGTAAAATGCTTAGCGAAAAAGACATCCTCAATCCAAATGATGTTATTGGAAGTTGTTCTCAGAATGGATATATTTCTTTTGATAGTCTTTTTTCTTTTGATAGTAAACTATCTAAATCAAGTTTATTAGGCGATACGTTCAATTTTAACCGAGTTTCATTAGGCAAGGCAGAAGCTTCTGTATTTGATGCCAGCTTTAGAGTTGTGGATCAAATGCTTTCAGGTGAGGTAAAGGTCAAGTTTTTAGGCAAAGAACGGAGTATCGGTTTTTCAGGCAAGGTCAGTTGGGATGAGGAATCAGAGGTGATTACTTTTAAGTTAGAAAAGTCTCGTTTACCTTGGGGAATAAAGTCTAAATCAATCTTCCTATATGTCTTGAGGAAAATGCTTGTTACAGAGATGATTACTTACGAAGATGATAATGTTCTTAAAATTGCTCTATGAATCAAACAAAGACTTGAGGATTTGCTTTGCACCCTCATAAGCAGATAGCTTATTTTCAAAAACGGACTCTTCAATACCTTTAACTTTTTCATTAAGATGACTTTTTTGTTTTATGTAGGTTTTTAGGTGTTCTTGAAGTAGCTGTTCAAGCCAATTTTGAGTTTGGGCCTTCCTATTCTCTTGAAGGTGATTGTCTTTAAGTGCCAGCATTCTAAAGCTTTCGATAAAGCCTATGATTTCTTCAAAACCTCTCTTTTCTTTTGAGCTACAAGTAGTAACCTTGGGGCTCCAGAAGCGATCACGTTTTATAATCTCTAGGGCGTTTTGATATTGAATTTTCGCATTCTCTGCGAGCGTCTTAGTGTCACCATCAGCTTTGTTAATAATGACAAGGTCTGCTAGCTCCATGATTCCTTTTTTGATCCCTTGAAGCTCATCTCCGGCATTTGGAACCATAAGCATAAGAAATAAATCTACCATGCTCGATACTTGGTACTCAGATTGTCCAACTCCGACAGTTTCAACGATTATGACGTCGTAGCCAGCTGCTTCACAGAGAAATATGGACTCTCGTGTTTTAGCTGCAACACCTCCTATGGCACCGGTTGTTGGGCTAGGACGAATATAGGCGTTCTCGTTTTGGGAGAGTTCTTCCATTCTGGTTTTGTCCCCTAGTATAGAGCCACCAGATATTGGCGATGAGGGATCAACGGCTAAGACACCAACTTTATGACCCTTTTCTATTAGGCTGAGTCCAAGCACCTCAATAAAGCTAGATTTTCCAACGCCGGGAATGCCTGAGATGCCAAGTCTTAAGCTCTTTCCACTATGGGGGAGGCAATACTCCAATACTTTTGCTGAGAGTTCTCGGTCCTCAGTATTTTTAGACTCAATAAGGGTAATGGCTTTAGAAAGTGATCTGCGATCACCTTGAATTATCTGCTCAGATAAAGCTTTTGGATCTTTAAATTCCTTCATTAGGCATTCGCTTTATTGATTTGATTAAGAACTTCTTTTGCTGAAACAGGTATTGGTGTACCTGGGCCAAAAATTCCTTTAACGCCAATTTCATTTAAATATTCATAATCCTTTTTAGGAATTACGCCACCAACAATAACGATAATTTCGTTTGCACCAAGCTTTTTAAGTTCGTCTATTAAGGCTGGCACTAGCGTTTTATGACCTGCTGCCTGGCTACTTACACCGACAGCATGGACATCGTTATCAACAGCTTGCCTGGCTACTTCTGCAGGAGTAGAAAATAAAGGAGCTAGGTCAATATCAAAACCTACGTCAGCAAAAGCAGTAGCAATAACTTTTGCTCCTCTGTCATGTCCATCCTGTCCCATCTTGGCGACGAGCATTCTCGGGCGACGGCCATGTTTTACTTCAAATTGGGCAATGTCATCTTGAATCATTTTCCACTCGTTGTCTTCTTGAAATGCTTTTCCATAGACACCGCTAACTGTCTGAGCGTTATCTTTAAACCTGCCCCAGGTTTTTTCCAATGCCGTTGTGATTTCTCCTACTGTGGCCCTGGCCCTGGCGGCATTTACGGCCAACTCTAGGCCATTGCCTTCTCCCGATTCAGCATATTTTTCTAAAGCAGCAATAGCTTTATTCACTTCACTATTATCTCTGTCTTTTCTTAATTTCTCCAGTCTCTTTACTTGACCTTCTCTGACGGCGACATTGTCGATCTCGAGTACTTCGACAGGGTCATCCTTAGAATTTGGGTACTTATTTACGCCAACAATAACATCCTGACCTTTATCAATTCGCGCCTGCTTGGCCGCAGAAGAGCGCTCAATATTCATTTTAGGGATCCCTTTTTCAATGGCTTTTGCCATACCACCGAGACTATCCACTTCTTTAATTATTTCACGTGCTTTTTCGCTGATTTCTTTTGTGAGGGTTTCCATCATGTATGAGCCGCCCCATGGGTCAACGACGTTTGTAATCCCGGTCTCCTCTTGAAGAACAATTTGTGTGTTCCTAGCAATACGAGATGAAAACTCAGTAGGCAAAGCGATGGCTTCGTCAAAGCTATTAGTGTGAAGTGATTGGGTTCCGCCAAAGACAGCGGCCATTGCCTCTATCGTAGTCCTAATTATGTTGTTGTAAGGGTCTTGCTCAGTTAGGCTCCACCCAGATGTCTGACAATGTGTTCTTAGCATTGTTGATTTTGGACTAGTTGGTTTAAACTCCTCTACTATTTCGCTCCAAAGCAGACGAGCTGCGCGAAGTTTAGCGATCTCCATGTAGAAATTCATCCCGATACCAAAGAAGAAAGAAAGCCTCGGAGCGAAGGAATCTATCTTGAGACCAGAGTCAATGGCCGTCTTAATATACTCTTTTCCATCAGCTAAAGTGTACCCAAGCTCTAGCGCAGCATCGGCTCCAGCTTCTTGCATATGATATCCGGAGATACTAATAGAGTTAAACTTAGGCATGTTTTGAGTAGTGTAGGCAAAAATATCTGAAATGATTCGCATAGAGGGTTTGGGTGGATATATATAAGTATTTCTGACCATAAACTCTTTGAGAATATCATTTTGAATTGTACCACTGAGTTTATCTGGTGAAACGCCTTGCTCCTCAGCTGCAATAATATAATTAGCAAGAATGGGAAGAACGGCACCATTCATTGTCATGGAAACGGAAACTTTATCTAAAGGAATGCCATCAAAAAGTATTTTCATATCCTCTACAGAATCTATCGCGACTCCTGCTTTTCCAACGTCACCCAAGACTCGCTCATGGTCAGAGTCATAACCTCTATGAGTAGCAAGGTCGAAAGCCACTGATACTCCCTGGCCACCAGCTTCAAGTGCTTTTCTGTAAAAATTATTAGACTCGGAAGCAGTGGAGAATCCAGCATATTGGCGGATTGTCCAAGGCCTACCACGATACATCGTAGCCCGTGGACCTCTGACAAAAGGAGAAATACCAGGCATTGAATTTTTAAATTCTATATCCTTGGTGTCTTCCTCTGTGTATAAGGGCTTGATAGAGATGCCTTCGGGGCTAAGAGTATGAAGGTCCTTAACTGACTTTCCCTTTGATTCTTTTTCCGCAAGCTTTTCCCAGTCATTAATTGATGTTTTCATTGAGTTATCCCTGAATTTAGATTTGATAGAATCTATCAGAAAGCCCATAAAACCTCAAAAATAGGGCACTCTTGTCTTAATTTTAGGCATTAATTGCCCTCTTTTTGTGCAATGTGTATCTAATGATAAAATGGTTGAGTAAAGTTGTTGAAACTTGGAGGTTTACCAGTGTCCAACAATGACCAGTCGAATAACTTAGTTATCGAGTCATCGCTTCAGTGTTATTTCTATGATCAATTGAGATCTATTAATGAAAAATCTAGAGACCCGCTTGCAAATGAAGCTATCTATTACTCCAGTTTGGTAATGGATAAGTTTGGTGAGTCTGGTAAGTTCTTTGAGACAAAAGAGGGCAAGGTTAGAGAGAAAATTCTCGGGACTAAGCTTCTACAGACTGGATCAATGACAAAGAGTGAGAGAAAAAGGGCCCTAAAAGATATCGGCGATACAGCGCTGCTAATATGTGGTTATTTTTCAGACTCACTAAACAAGAAAATCATTGATACTGGCTATTACCAAGAGTTGGGCCAAACGGCTTATAGAAAACTTAATAGTGTTGTTCCGCAGGCGTACGATGTGCCATCCTTCTTTAAGGAGCTCTCTTTTGATTTTGAGAGACTAACGATGGTTATGAATATGGTAAGCGAGAAAACGCTAAACCATGATTGGCCTAGCGATTCAGTTTATCTTTTTGTGTCAAAGAAAATTGCTGGTTAAGACTTCCTTCCCACTACTACATTACTCCATTTTTGAGAGAAGAGCTTTTTAAGGCTGCTTTGAAAATCTTCATATTTTAAATCTTCAATTTCGATATTACTTTTATGGTAATAATCTAAGCCTTTGCCTTGAAGTGTGGTTACTGAGTAGATGTTTGCGTAGTCGTCATTGGTTTGAATATTGAGTAAGTTTTGACCTGCAATCATCTTTTTTACTCTAATGAACTCTTTCTTACTAAGCCCATTATCTTTTAAATTTTGAATAATTTCTTTAATTGCTTTTATTGCGGGCTCTACTTTGTCGTGCCCACTGGCCATATAGATACCAAAGTACCCAGACTCTAGTGCTGAGAAAAGGATCGGCTGTGCAGTATAACAAAGCCCTTGCCTATCCCTAACTTCGACAAATAACTCAGAACTTTGTCCCGATAAGTGAGTAGAAATAAACTTTAAGGCGATATTGTCTTTGTGCCCTAAGGGCTTACTAGGGATGC
>Ga0136600_1000277_pt1 | contig 28144 bp, 23 predicted proteins | sample AntRauMFilla2698_FD_104634 | JGI IMG/M metagenome (GOLD analysis project Ga0136600, IMG submission 104634) | Saline lake microbial communities from Rauer Islands, Antarctica - Metagenome Filla 2 #698 | ecosystem: Environmental > Aquatic > Non-marine Saline and Alkaline > Saline | place...
GCGGACGCCGTTGAAAAGGTGGGGAACGGGCATCCCGGTACCGCCATGAGCCTGGCTCCCGTTGCCTATTTACTGCACCAGAAGGTCATGCAGCATGACCCGAGCGACCCGCACTGGTTGGGCCGAGATCGCTTCATTCTGTCGGCCGGCCACAGTTCTCTCACGCAGTACGTGCAGCTATACCTGGGGGGCTACGGACTCGAGCTCGATGACCTCAAGGCGCTGCGCACCTGGGGTTCGAAGACTCCGGGCCACCCCGAGTTCGGCCACACCGATGGCATTGAGATTACGACTGGTCCCCTCGGCCAGGGGCTGGCCTCCTCCGTCGGCTTCGCCTACGCCGCGCGTTTCGAACGAGGCTTGCTCGATCCCAATGCGGCCGCGGGCGAGAGTGTCTTCGACCACCACATTTACGTGATCGCGAGCGACGGTGACATTCAAGAGGGCGTGACGAGCGAAGCGGGTTCGCTCGCGGGCCACCAGCAGCTCGGCAACCTCATCGCGATCTACGACGCCAACCAGATCTCCATCGAGGACGACACCGACATCGCCTTTACCGAGGACGTCGCGGCTCGCTACGAGGCGTACGGCTGGCACGTGCAGACCATCGACTGGAAGAAGTCCGGCGAGTACTCCGAGGATGTCGAGGCGCTGCACGCGGCGGTCGAGGCCGCTCAGGCCGAGTCGAGCAAGCCGTCCCTCATCATCGTCAAGACGATCATCGGGTGGCCCGCGCCGACGAAGCAGAACACCGGCAAGATCCACGGCTCTGCCCTGGGTGCCGACGAGCTGGCGGCAACGAAGGTCGCGATGGGCGCTGACCCCGACGAGCACTTCGCGGTCAGTGACGAGGTCATCGCGCACACGCGTGCCGCTCTCGAGCGGGGTGCGGAGCGCCGCGCTGCCTGGCAAGTACGATTCGACGCGTGGGCGGCCGCGAACCCTGAGGGCGCCGCCCTCTTGACCCGCATGCAGGCCGGTGAGCTGCCCAGCGGACTCGAGGATGCGCTGCCCCAGTTCGACGCAGGATCGAGTGTGTCGACACGAGCTGCCTCGGGCAAGGTCATCAACGCGATAGCGGGAGGGGTGCCCGAGTTCTGGGGTGGATCCGCCGACCTCCGAATCCAATCTCACGACAATCGCCGAGGGCGGCTCCTTCGTGCCGACCGAGCACTCCACCGAGCAGTGGAGCGGGCACCCGTATGGGCGCGTGCTGCACTTCGGTATCCGCGAACACGCCATGGCGGCGATCCTCAACGGCATCGCGCTGCACGGCCGCACTCGAGTATTCGGCGGCACCTTTCTGATCTTCAGCGACTACATGCGCCCCGCGGTGCGGCTCGCCGCACTCATGCGCATCCCGGTCACCTACGTCTGGACCCACGACTCGGTCGCTCTGGGTGAAGACGGCCCGACGCACCAGCCGATCGAGCAACTCGCGACGCTGCGCGCGATTCCGGGGTTGGAGGTGGCGAGACCGGCTGATGCGACCGAGACGGCGTGGGTGTGGAAGACCATCCTGGAGCGTCATGATCGCCCGACGGGTATTGCGCTCACTCGCCAGAACATTCCTGTCTTCGAGCGGGGCGACGACGTCGCGTCGGGCGAGACGCTCGCGTCGGCCGCTCACGCGGCCCGGGGAGCCTACGTGCTCGCCGAGGCGCCGACCGGCTCCCCCGAGGTGATTCTGATCGCCACGGGCTCCGAAGTTCATCTCGCACTGCAGGCTCGCACCCGTCTCGCCGAAGAAGGCGTTCAGGCTCGCGTCGTTTCGGCGCCCTGCCTCGAGTGGTTCGATGAGCAGAGCGACGAGTATCGAGAGTCGGTCTTGCCCGCCGCCGTCACCGCACGAGTGTCCGTCGAAGCGGGGCTGGCGCTCAGCTGGCATCGGTACCTCGGCTCGCGCGGGCGTGCCGTGTCGATCGAGCACTTCGGCGCCTCCGCCGACTACGAAACGCTATTCCGCGAGTTCGGCATCACGACCGATGCGGTCGTGTCTGCCGCCCACGCCTCCCTCGCGGCGAACTAGCCTCCTGCTCTCTGACGACCTACCACCACCCCGCAACGGAAGAAGCGAGAAGATTATGACCTCCACTCCCACCGCCCAACTCAGCGACCTTGGCGTCAGCATCTGGCTCGATGACCTCTCGCGTGACCGCATCACCTCCGGCGCTCTCGGCGGGCTGATCGAGTCTCGATCAGTCGTCGGTGTCACCACCAACCCGACGATCTTCGCTGCGGCTCTCGCGACCGGCACGACGTACGACGGTCAGGTTGCCGAGCTGGCGTCATCGGGTGCGAGCGTGACCGACGCCGTTTTTGCCATCACGACGCATGACGTCGCCTCAGCAAGTGACATCTTCGCGGGCCTTTATTCGTCGACGGCGGGAAAGGACGGCCGCGTATCGATTGAGGTTGAGCCCGGCTTGGCACACGACGCGGCAGGCACCATCGCCCAAGCCCGCGAATTGTGGGCCGCCGTGGATCGCCCCAACGCGATGATCAAGATTCCCGCTACTCGGGAGGGTCTCGAGGCGATCACGGAAACCATCGGTGCGGGCATCAGCGTCAACGTGACTCTCATCTTCAGTCTGCAGCGATACCGCGAGGTCATCTCTGCCTATCTCGCCGGCCTCGAGAAGGCACACGCGAACGGCCTCGACCTGTCGACTATTCGCTCGGTCGCGTCGTTCTTCGTCTCGCGCGTGGACACCGAGATTGACAAGCGACTCGTCGATCTGGGCACCCCCGAGGCGCTCGCCCTCAAGAGCAAAGCGGGAATCGCGAACGCGCGCCTGGCCTATGAACTCTTCGAGGGTGAGTTCGCCAGTGCGCGTGCGCAGACACTCCTGACCGCCGGAGCGCATCGCCAGCGGCCCCTGTGGGCCTCGACCGGCGTCAAGGACCCGAGCCTGCCCGACACGCTGTACGTCACCGAGCTCGCCGTCGGCGACACCGTCAACACGATGCCCGAGAAGACCCTCGAGGCGACCTTCGATCACGGCGTCATCGCGGGTGACCAGGTCAGGGGTCACTATGAGGATGCTCGCAGCGTTCTGAGCGCCCTCGAGGCGCTGGGTATCTCCTACGACGAGGTGACCGCGCTGTTGGAGACAGAGGGCGTGGAAAAGTTCGTCGTGAGCTGGAATGAGCTGCTCGACACCGTGACAGCCGCGCTCGAGGCTGCTCGATGACCGTCATCGTCGCCGCTCGCGGAGCAGCGCAGGAGGCGATTGATCGAGTGGTCCCCACCCTCGTCGACGACCTGGTCGCGAGCCGAATCACAGCGGGGGACGCCACTCTGTGGGGTCCGGAAGCGGAGAGCGAGGCGGCCGTTCGCCTCGGCTGGACGCAAGCGGTGACCGTCTCTCGGCCACTTGTTGCGGAGATCGCTGCGCTGCGTGAGGATTTCGCTGAGCACGGCGTCACGCGCTTCGTTCTGTGCGGAATGGGTGGATCATCGCTCGCGCCTGAGGTCATCACCCGCACCTCGGGAGTTCCCCTCGTCGTTCTCGATGCCACCGATCCGGGCCAGGTCACCGCAGCTGTTCAGGAGAGCATCGGCTCTACCGCCGTTATCGTCTCCTCCAAGTCCGGTTCGACGGTGGAAACGGACAGCCAAAAGCGTGCGTTCGAAGCGGCATTCCGCGAGGCCGGCATCGACCCCGCTGAGCGCATCGTCGTGGTTACCGACCCGGGGTCGCCCATGGAGGACGCCTCTCGAGCCGCGGGGTACCGCGTGTTCACCTCCGACCCTACGGTCGGTGGCCGGTACTCGGCTCTCACCGCTTTCGGTCTTGTGCCGTCCGGTCTCGCGGGCGTCGACCTGGACCAGTTGCTCGATGAAGCAGAAGCTGCCTCGCTACCGCTCGCGGTCGACTCGCAGTCGAATCCTGGCCTGCAGCTCGCCGCTGCGATCGCGGCCACCACACCCCGACGAGACAAGCTCGTCATCGTCGCCGACGGTACCCACGTTGTGGGCTTGGGCGACTGGATTGAGCAGCTCGTCGCCGAATCCACGGGAAAGGAAGGCACGGGCATCCTGCCCGTCGTCGTCGGACCGGATGCGCCCGAATTGACCGCACGAGCACACGATGTGCAGGTGCTGCGCCTGGTGGGTGACTCTCGTGACACTCGCGAGGTCGAGCCCGACGAGATTGAGATCTCTGGATCGCTGGGGGCACTCCTCATGACGTGGGAGTACGCCACCGCGGTCGCGGGCAGGCTGCTGGGCATCAATCCCTTCGACCAGCCCGACGTCGAATCGGCCAAGATCGCCGCGCGGGGTCTGCTTGACCACCGCCCCGAACCGACCGCACCGCTCTTCATCGATGAGGGTGTCGAGGTGCGTGGCCCCCAGGCACTGCTCTCGGGTGCCTCCACCATCGCGGAGGCGATTGATCGACTGCGTGATGCTGTTCCCGCAGACGGCTACATCGCCGTCCACGCCTATCTCGACCGGCTTGCGCACCCCGAGCTCGAGGCTGTGCGGCATCATCTCGCACGTCTCTCGGGTCGCCCCGTCACCTTCGGGTGGGGTCCACGGTTCCTGCACTCCACCGGTCAGTACCACAAGGGCGGGCCCGCGCACGGTGTCTTTCTTCAGATCGTCGCCGAGACCGACGCGGATCTCGCGATCACCGACCGACCCTTCACCTTTGGGCAGCTGATTGCCTCCCAGGCGGCCGGCGACGCGGCCGTTCTTGCTGAGCATGGTCGGCCTGTCGTCACCCTGACAGTGGCGAACGCCCGTGCCATTGGCGCCATCATCACGGCAGCGTCCTGATCGACTCGAGCGCGAGGAGCACTATGTCACCGGTCGAGTTGTCCGCCGACCACAACCCGTTGCGCTCTGCCGATGATCGGCGCTTGAGCCGCATCGCGGGCCCGAGTGGTCTCATCATCTTCGGCGTGACCGGCGACCTCTCTCGCAAGAAGCTCATGCCCGCCGTGTACGACCTCGCGAATCGCGGGCTCCTGCCGCCGGGTTTCGGACTCGTGGGCTTTGCCCGCCGTGACTGGCAAACGCAAGACTTTGAGAAGGTGGTCCACGACGCCGTCAAGCAGTATGCGCGCACCCCCTTCGATGAGAGCGTGTGGCGCCAACTCACTCGTGGCATTCGCTTCGTCTCGGGTGAGTTTGATGACGATGACGCGTTTGTCCGACTCGCCGAGACCGTCGCCGAATTGGACCGCGAACGCGGCACCATGGGCAATCACGCCTTCTACCTGTCCATTCCTCCGAAGTCGTTCCCCCTCGTGACCGAGCAGTTGCGGCGCAGTGGCCTCGCCGAGGCGGACGACGGTCAGTGGCGGCGAGTCGTGATCGAGAAGCCGTTCGGGAGTGACCTGCGCACGGCTCGTGAGTTGAACGATGTCGTCGAATCCGTCTTTGCTCCCGACTCTGTGTTTCGCATCGATCACTACCTCGGCAAAGAGACCGTGCAGAACATCCTCGCAATGCGGTTTGCGAACATGCTCTACGAACCCCTGTGGAACGCGAACTACGTCGACCACGTGCAGATCACGATGGCCGAGGATATCGGGGTGGGTGGGCGTGCCGGCTATTACGACGGCATCGGTGCCGCTCGCGATGTTATCCAGAACCACTTGCTGCAGTTGCTCGCGCTCACCGCGATGGAGGAGCCGGTCTCGTTTGACGCCGCCGACCTCCGCGCCGAGAAAGAGAAGGTGCTGTCGGCCGTCCGGCTGCCCAAAGACCTGAGCACAGGGACCGCCCGCGGCCAGTACGCGAACGGGTGGCAAGGCGGAGAGTGGGTTCCGGGCTTCCTGGAGGAAGAGGGCATGAACCCTGACTCCGTGACGGAGACCTACGCGGCGATGCGTCTCGACATCAACACTCGGCGCTGGGCTGGAGTGCCGTTCTACTTGCGTGCGGGGAAGCGGCTCGGTCGGCGGGTCACGGAGATCGCCGTCGTGTTCAAACGAGCGCCTCAGTATCTTTTTGCCGAGAGCCAGACCTCAGCCCTGGGGCAGAACGCCCTGGTGATTCGCGTGCAACCGGACGAGGGCGTCACGATTCGCTTCGGCTCGAAGGTGCCCGGTGCCGGCATGCAGGTGCGCGATGTCACCATGGATTTCGGCTATGGACACGCGTTCACCGAGGCGAGTCCCGAGGCCTACGAGCGCTTGATTCTCGACGTACTGCTGGGCGATCCGCCGCTCTTTCCCCGCCACGAGGAGGTGGAGCTCAGTTGGAAGATCCTGGACCCCATCGAAGAGTTCTGGGCCAGTCAGGGATCCCCTGAGCCGTATGCCCCGGGAAGCTGGGGTCCGCAATCCGCAGATGAGCTGCTCGCGCGTGACGGGCGCGTCTGGAGGCGACCATGATTATCGATCTTCCGCAGACCACCGCGAGTGCCGTCTCGAAGACTCTCGTGCGCATTCGCGACGAGGCCGGTGCCGTGGCTCTCGGGCGCGTGCTGACGCTCATCATCGTCTCCTCCATCGGTGAGGAGGAGGACGTCATCGCGGCGGCAAACGAAGCCTCGCGTGAGCACCCCATGCGCATCATTGTGGTCTCCTCCGACGCGACTGCCGAGGAGCCGAGGCTTGACGCCGAGATTCGGGTGGGCGGCGATGCGGGAGCGAGCGAGGTGATCGTGCTTCGCGCGTACGGCGACCCGGCAGACGACGAACGGGGTCTCGTGACGGGACTCCTGCTGCCCGATGCACCCGTCGTGGCGTGGTGGCCCAAGGAGTGCCCAGACGGAGTCTGCGCGACACCGCTCGGAACCCTTGCCCAGCGTCGCATCACCGACTCCGCAGCGAGCAGCGACCCTGCCGGCGCGCTGCGGAGAGTGGCCGAAGGCTATGAGCCCGGCAACACCGACTTCGCGTGGACACGCCTCACGCAGTGGCGAGCACAGCTGGCTGCCGCGCTTGACCAACCGCCCTATGAAGCCATTACTCGGGCCGAGGTCTCCGGGGCACCAGATTCCCCGTCGACGACTCTCTTGGCGGCATGGTTGCGACTGTGCCTTGACGTTCCCGTGGAGGTGACGGTGAGCGGCCGAGAGGCAGGCACCGGTCTCCACGCCGTGGTGCTTCATCGGGACAGCGGACCGATCACCCTGGCCCGCGACGAACCAGCCATCGCGGTGCTCACCCAGCCAGGGCAGCCCGAGCACGAAATCTCTCTACCTCGCCGCGGCTTGCGCGAGTGCCTGGCAGAAGAATTGCGTAGGCTCGACCCCGACGATGTGTTCGGTGCGGTGCTGTCGGCTACGAGCAGTGACGAGGCCGGCGCGCACTGATCCTTCGATCCGTCCGGCAACACCCGAAAGGCGCGTGATATTCGTGACCACCGATCGTCGCGTTCTCGTTCATCCGGATCGAGCGACCCTTGCGGGGGCGGTCGCCGCCCGCTTCCTCACCAAGCTCATCGACCTCATCGATGACGAAGGACGCGCCCACGTCGTGCTGACTGGCGGGAGCGTGGGCATCGACGTCCTGGCCGCGATCGCCCACTCCCCTGGTCGAGACAGCGTCGATTGGTCGGCAGTGCACCTGTGGTGGGGCGACGAGCGGTGGCTGCCCCAGGGCGACCCGGAGCGCAACGAAACCCAAGCTCGTGCGGCATTGATCGATCAGTTGCCGATTCCGGAGCAGAACGTGCACCCCTTTGCCGCGTCCGACGACGGACTGACGCTTCAGGAGGCGGCGGAGCGATACGACGGCGAGCTTCGCGCGCACGGCCAGGGGGCCGACTACCCGACATTCGCGATCACCTTCCTCGGCGTCGGGCCGGACGGCCACGTTGCCTCGCTCTTTCCCGACCGAGAAGGGCCGCGCGTGACGAGGGCGGGGGTCATCGCGGTGCCCGACTCCCCGAAGCCCCCTGCTGGTCGGCTGAGCCTCACGTTGCCGCTTCTGCGCCGCTCGGAACGCATCTGGCTCGTACTCGCCGGTGCTGACAAGGCACCCGCGTTGGGGCTCGCCCTTGCGGGGGCGTCGTCGACGGACGTGCCCGCTGCTGGCGCTCTCGGCACCAAGCGCACCGTCTTCTTCGTCGATCAGGCGGCTGCAGCGGAGGTGCCTGAGGCACTGACCGCACCCACGTCCTACTGGACGGGCGCCATGGACAAGCCGGAGTGGCAGCCGGCGCAGGAGGGTGCCTGACGCGCGAGTGACGCCCTAGGCGGTGCCGCGTCGCTGACGGAGCTTCTGCAGGGCGTCGCCAAGGATCTGCTCAGCTTCTTCCTCACTACGACGCTCTTTCACGTAGGCAAGGTGGGTCTTGTACGGCTCGTTCTTTGCCATGGCGGGGGGGTTGTTCTTGTCCCGACCAGCCGGCAGCCCGGAGGCGGGAGAATCGATTGTCGCCGGAATTTCGTCCTCGGGAAGGTTCGCCGCGAAATGCCGCACGGTCTCGTTGCCGAGTGCATCCCAATAGGAGATCGTGATGCGCTCAGCATGAACGCCTCGATCCTGTTCCCCCATCGGGCCTGAGCCCACTCGCGATCCTCGAATTGCGCTGCCGCCTGACACCATGCGTACCCCCTAGGCCGAATCGAAACGTGTGATGAGACCGAGCACGATGATCGCCGACACCCAGACGAGGGCGAGGATGATCGTGATGCGGTTGAGGTTGCGCTCGGCGACGCCCGACGCACCGAGGTTCGAGGTGACGCCACCACCGAACATGTCGGAGAGTCCGCCGCCGCGACCGCGGTGCAGCAGGATCATCAGCGTCAGCAGGAGGCTCGTAATCCCCAGGATGACCTGGAGCACGACCTGAAGAATTTCCACGAATTGGACCTCTCGAGCGTTTCGGACAGTCTCCTACCCTACCGGACGGTGGAGCGGAAGCCGTATATCAGCGTGTATCAGACGGTGCCGACGTGCTTCTGGAATTGTGCAATGGCCGAGAACTCGGCGACGTCGAGGCTCGCACCGCCGACGAGGGCTCCGTCGACATCCTTCTGCGCCATGAACCCCGCAATGTTGGCGGCCTTCACGCTGCCGCCGTACAGGATGCGCGTGCGTGCGGCCGCATCCTCACCCAGCACGGTCGCGATCTCGGCACGCAACGCCGCACAGACCTGCTGTGCCTGCTCGGGAGTAGCGGCCTGGCCGGACCCGATCGCCCACACCGGCTCATACGCCACCACGATCTCGTGATCGCTCGTGAGCGCTGCGAGAACGGCGGTCAGCTGCCCCACGGGCACCGCGGAGGGCCCGTGCTGTTCCAGATCGTCGGCCGTCTCACCCACGCACACCACGGGGGTTACCCCGTGTCGGAGCGCCGCGACGGTCTTGTCGGCCACAACGGCGTCATCCTCGTGGTGGTATTGGCGTCGCTCCGAGTGTCCAATGAGAACGTAGCGACACTCGAGCGCGGCCAGAAACGCTCCCGAGATCTCCCCCGTGTATGCCCCGCTGTCGTGGGCCGAGACATCTTGCGCACCGTGCGCGAGTTCGAGCTTGTCCGCCGAGATCAGTGTCTGCACGCTGCGCAGGTCGGTGAACGGCGGAAACACGGCAACCTCGGCCTCGCCATAGGCGTGCTTCGCGTCGCGCAACGACCACGCAAGCTTCTGCACAAAGGCGATCGACTGCAGGTGGTCGAGGTTCATCTTCCAGTTGCCCGCGATGAGCGGGGTACGGGCTATGCCCATCCGAGGACCTCCAGTCCAGGTAGCTTCTTGCCCTCGAGGAACTCGAGGCTCGCGCCGCCGCCGGTCGAGATGTGGCCGAAGTCGGAGTCACGGAAGCCGAGCTCCCGCACCGCTGCGGCCGAGTCACCGCCGCCGACGACCCCGAGCCCGGACGTACGCGTGAGAGCCTCGGCGACAGCCTTGGTGCCCGCAGCAAAGGCCGGGAACTCGAAGACACCCATGGGCCCATTCCAGAACACGGTCGCTGAGCTTGCGACGAGGTCAGCGAATCGTGCGGCAGTCTCGGGCCCAATGTCGAGTCCGATTCCGGAGGCCCCAGCGGGTCCGCCCTCGATATTCTCGGCGGGTTGGATGCTGTAGGCGGCTTCTGCAGAAAAGGACTCGGCCACCGCGACATCGGTGGGCAGAACGATCTCGACACCGCGCTCGCGCGCGTCCTCAAGGTAGGCGCGCACCGTGTCGAGCTGATCGCTTTCGAGAAGACTCGCGCCCACCTCGTAGCCTTGCGCCTTGAGGAAGGTGAACAGCATGCCGCCACCGATCAGCAGCCGGTCGACTCGTGGCAGCAGGTGGGCGATGACGCCCAGCTTGTCCGAGACCTTAGAGCCGCCCAGCACCACGGTGTAGGGCCGTTCAGGGTTCTCGGTCAGGCGATCCAGCACCTCGAGTTCTGCGGCGATGAGCGACCCTGCGGCACTGGGCAGCAATTCCGCAAGCTCGAACACGCTGGCCTGCTTGCGGTGCACCACTCCAAACCCGTCGGAGACCATCGCGTCGCCGAACTGTGCGAGCTTCGTCGCGAACGCCCGGCGTTCGACGGCGTCCTTGCTGGTTTCGCCCGCGTTGAACCTGAGATTCTCTAAGAGTGCGACGGCGCCGTCGTCAAGCCCGTCGACCGTGGCCTGCGCGGCCGAACCAACGGTGTCCTCCGCGAACGCCACGCGGGTCCCCAGCAATTCACACAGTCGCTGCGCAACGGGCTTGAGACTGTAGCGCGCATCGGGAGTGCCCTCAGGTCGTCCCAGGTGAGAGACGACGATAACGCGAGCACCGCGATGCAACAACGCGTTGAGTGTCGGCAGCGACGCCCGGATGCGACCGTCGTCGGTCACGACCCCGTCGCGGACCGGCACGTTGAGGTCGCACCGCACGATCACGCGCTTGCCGGTGAGATCGCCGAGGGATTCAATCGTGCGCAGGGCCACGGTGTGAACTCCGGGAGCAGGCTGGGCGGCCGCCTAGAGGCGGGCGCCCACGTACTCGGTCAGGTCGACGAGACGGTTGGAGTATCCCCACTCGTTGTCATACCAGGCCGAGACCTTGACGAGGTTGCCGCTGACGTTCGTGAGCTCCGAATCGAAGATCGACGAGTGCGGGTTGAGCTGGATGTCGCTCGAGACGATCGGGTCCTCGGTGTATTCCAGGATGCCGTGGAGTCGACCCTCGGACGCCGCCGCCTGGTACGCAGCGTTGATCTGCTCGACCGTGAGGCCCTCGGTGGGCGTGATGAGCGTGAGGTCGACGATCGATCCCGTCGGCACGGGGACCCGGTACGAGGAACCGCTCAGCTTGCCTTTGAGCTCGGGGAGCACCAGGCCAATCGCCTTCGCCGCGCCGGTGGAGGCGGGAACGATGTTGATGGCGGCGCCGCGCGCACGCCGCAGGTCGCTGTGCGGGCCGTCCTGGAGGTTCTGGTCGGCGGTGTAGGCGTGCGCCGTCATCATGAAGCCACGCTCGATGCCGAAGGCATCGTTGAAGACCTGCGCGAGTGGCGCCAAGCAGTTCGTGGTGCACGACGCGTTCGAAATGATCGCGTGTGCGTCGGGGTCGTAGGTCTCTTCATTGACCCCCATCACGATCGTTGCGTCGTCGCCCGAGGCGGGTGCCGAGATGAGAACCTTCTTCGCGCCACCGGTGATGTGCTTGCCCGCGTCCTCCGCCTTGGTGAAGCGGCCGGTGGACTCGATCACGATGTCCACACCGAGGTCACCCCAGGGCAGATCGGCAGGGTCACGCTCGGCGAAGACGCGGATGCGGTGCCCCCCGACCGTGATGGAATCACCATCGTGCGACACCTCGTGCGCGAGGGGGCCGCCGACCGAGTCGTACTTGAGCAGGTGCGCGAGCGCCGCGTTGTCCGTCAAGTCGTTCACGGCGACGATCTCGAGATCGCTGCCCTGAGCGAGAGCCGCGCGCAGGTAGTTGCGGCCAATGCGGCCGAATCCGTTGATGCCGATCTTCACGCTCACGTGAACTCCTTGCCATGTTCGGCGCTCCACGGCGCCGTGGGGTGGTTGTGGTGGGGTGTGACACAAGAATGGCCGGGGTCATCGCCCCGGCCACGATGCCGCTTACGACAGTAGCAGGAGGGCGTCGCTGTGCGAGCGGGCCGAGGCGAAGCGGTCGGAGACATTCTTCCAGTTCACGATGTTCCAGAATGCCTTGACGTAGTCGGCTTTCACGTTGACGTAGTCGAGGTAGAAGGCGTGCTCCCACATGTCGAGCTGCAGGAGGGGAATCGTGGTCTGGGCGGTGTTGCCCTGCTGGTCAAAGAGCTGCTGGATCACGAGCCGGCGGCCAATCGGATCCCACGACAGCACGCCCCACCCGGAGCCCTGGATTCCCATGGATGCGGCGGTGAAGTGCGCGACGAACTTGTCGAACGATCCAAAGAACTCATCGATGGCGCTTGCCAGGTCTCCCGTGGGCTTGTCGCCGCCCTCGGGCGAGAGATTGGTCCAGAAGATCGAGTGGTTGACGTGGCCTCCGAGGTGGAACGCGAGGTCCTTCTCGAGTCGATTGATGTTGGCGAAGTCGCCTGATTCACGAGCTGCGGCCATGCCCTCGAGGGCAGCGTTCGCGCCGGCCACGTAGGCGGCGTGGTGCTTGGAGTGGTGCAGTTCCATGATGCGACCGCTGATGTGCGGTTCGAGTGCCGCGTAGTCGTAGGTCAGTTCGGGAAGGGTGTACGTAGTCATCTGTCATCTCTCCTTGCAAGTGGTCGTCAGGTCGCGACATCGCGCGACCCCGCTGACGGGAAATCAGTCTACTGAGGTCACCACATCACGTTCACAGGGTCTTCCCTAGCGCGACCAGCTAATCCACTTCAGCGGGCAAGTGGGCATCCGTGCTCGGAATACCGAGCTGCTCGGCTCGCTTGTCGGCCATCGCCAGGAGTCGTCGAATACGACCAGCCACGGCATCCTTCGTCATGGGCGGATCCGCGTGGTGTCCCAGCTCGTCGAGACTCGCATCGCGGTGGTTAAGGCGAAGCTGGCCTGCGTAGCGCAGATGGTCGGGCAGGTCGTCCTCGAGAATCTCCAGGGCGCGCTCGACGCGCGAGCACGCCGCCACCGCGGCCTGGGCGGAACGCCGAAGGTTGGCATCGTCGAAGTTCACGAGTCGGTTCGCCGTGGCCCGCACCTCGCGCCGCTGACGCAGCGCTTCCCAGTCCTCCACTGTCCGTTCAGCGCCCATGGTGCGCAGCATGAGGGTGATCGTGTCACCATCTCGAATGACTACGCGGTGCACTCCGCGCACCTCGCGAGCCTTGACGGCGATCCCCAACCGTCCGGCGGCTCCCACGAGTGCCATGGCCGACTCATTTCCAGGGCAGCTGATCTCGAGCGCGGCCGAACGGCCGGGATCGGTGAGAGAGCCGTGTGCGAGGAAGGCTCCGCGCCACACTGCGGCGAGCTCTTCCTTCGTGCCCGTCGTCAGTCGATTCGGGAGGCCGCGTACGGGACGACGTCGCGCGTCCAGGAGTCCCGTCTGTCGCGCGAGCGTTTCTCCACCGTCAAGAACCCGGACCAGGTAGGTGGGCGTCTTGCGGATTCCGCTCGGGGACATGACCGCAGCATCGCTGCGCATTCCATAGAGCTCCGCGAGGTCTTTGCGTACGCGTCGGGCTATGGATGCGGCATCCACCTCGATCTCGACGGCAACACGCCCGGAGATCAGGTGGAGTCCTCCCGCGAAGCGCAACACCGTGGCCAGCTCTGCCGCCCGCACCGTGGTCTTCGTGACCGCGAGCTGTGCGAGTTCTTCTTTCACATCGGCGGTCAGCGCCACAGTCGCAGTCCTCTCGTCCGTACTCTCCCCCGTCGTGCGAGTCGGGGTGACACTCGACCTTACTCGCGTCCGAGGTCGCGGTGCTTCACGGTGACGTCCACGCTCGGCATGCCTCGCAGGTGTGCCGCGAGATCTTCGATGAGGGCGACCGAGCGGTGCTTGCCGCCCGTGCACCCGATGGCGATCGTGGCGTGAGGCTTGTTCTCACGAGCGTACCCTCGCAACACGGGCTGGATCATCCCCAGGAAGTGCTCGAGAAATTCGCGCGCGCCATCCTGCGCCAGAACGTACTCGCTGACGCGGGAATCCTGGCCCGTAAGTCCGCGAAGCTCATCCTGCCAGTAGGGATTCGGGAGAAATCGAGCGTCGACCACGGTGTCGGCGTCGGTGGGGATTCCGTACTTGAAGCCGAAACTCTCGAGGGTGATGCGCACCTGCGCCCGACCATCGGCCGCAAACAACTCGGTGACGGTCGTCGCTAATTGATGGATGTTGAACTGGCTCGTGTCGATGATCAGATCGCTCAGTTCGCGCACCGACGCCATGAGGGCGCGTTCACGTTCGATACCGTCCAAAAGAGTGCCGTCGGATTGCAAGGGATGCGGGCGGCGCACCTGCTCGAAGCGTCGCACGAGCGCGTGATCGTCGGCGTCGAGATACACCACTCGGACGGCAGCACGCTGTCGTAGATCAGTGATGACGTCAGCGAGGTCTGCAAAAAGCTTTCCTCCTCGCACGTCAACGACGGCGGCAATCGAGGGAAGAGCGCTACCGGGATGCATGGCCAGATCGATGAGCGGCGTCAACATCTGCGGGGGCAGATTGTCAACGACGTACCAGCCCAGATCTTCCAGCGCGTTGGCGACCGTCGATCGACCGGCGCCCGACATCCCGGTGACGATGAGAACGTCACTCAGAGGGCTAGCAGTCACGGTGGCCTCGTGTTCGGCTGGGGGAAGGACAGTCATCCCAGCTTAGACGCCGCCTCCGTGAAGCTCCCGGTGGATCGACGTCGCGACTACAGCGCCGATACCCTCGACCTGCTCGATCTCCTCTCGCGAGGCGGCCCTGAGGCGCGTCACCGATCCGAAGTGCTGCAGCAAGTGTTTGATGCGAGCGGGCCCGAGCCCCGCGACAGAAGAGAGCTGGCTGCGAATGTCGCGCGACCGGGTCGTGCGTTGGTACTTGAGCGCGAAACGATGTGCTTCATCTCGGAGCCGCTGCACAAGGAAGAGAGCGTCGGAGTTTCGGGGCAGGATGACCGGATACGCCGAGTCTGGCTGCCAGATCTCTTCCAGTCGCTTGGCGATGCCGCACACGGCAATATCGTCGATCCCCTCATCGCGCAGCGCGCGTGCCGCTGCCTCCACCTGGGGAGCGCCGCCGTCGATCACGAGGAGTCCGGGCCGATAGTGAAACGACTGACGCGCCCTGGCGCCCTCGTCGGCGGCATCGGGCGTCGCGGCCTCCGCACTCACATAGGCGAGCCTGCGGCGCACGACCTGGTAGATCGCATCCGTGTCGTCGCGAGCCTGCGCAATCGAAAAGGTGCGGTATTGGTTTTTGCGGGGAAGGCCGTCCTCGAAGACCACCATCGACGCCACGGGGTTGGTTCCGCCGAGGTGCGAGACGTCGAAGCACTCCAGACGCAGCGGCGCCTGCTCGAGGCCAAGCGCGTCCTGCAGATCGGTGAGGGCTTGTGAGCGAGCGGTGAAGTCGCTGCTGCGACGCGTCTTGTAGAGGGTGAGTGCGCCCGCGGCATTCGTCGCGACGGTTTGGGCGAGCGCAGCCTTGTCGCCTCGGTGCGCCACTCGTACCACCACGCCTCCCCGCTCCCCTGCTGCCCGTCGGCGCTCCGTCAAGAGAGTCTGCACGGCGGCGGCGTCGTCGGGTACGGAGGGCACGAGCACGTCGCGTGCGGGAGCGATGCCGTCCTCGTAGGCCTTGTACAGGAGCGATTCCACCAGATCGGCGAGCGAGACATCCAGTTCTGTGTCGACGACCCAGCCGCGCACTCCCCGAATGCGTCCTCCACGCACCATGAACAGTTGCACGGCGGCAGCGAGTTCGTCGTGAGCGATGCCAAAGACGTCGGCGTCGACGTCCTCCTCGAGCACGATCGCGCTCTTGGACAGCGCGGTCTCCAGCGCGCCGATCTGATCGCGGTACCGAGCCGCCGCTTCGTAGTCGAGAGTCTCGGCAGCCTCCGCCATCCTCCGCTTGAGCGTGCGCACGAATTGCGCGTCGTTGCCGGCCATGAAAGACGCAAAGTCGAGCGCGATGCTGCGGTGCTCCTCCGGGGTCACGCGACCCACGCAGGGCGCGGCGCACTTTCCGATGTCGCCCAGCAAGCAGGGTCGCCCCGCCGTGCGTGCACGCTTGTAGGTCGCGTCAGAGCAGGATCGCATGGGGAAGGCCTTGAGCAGAATGTCGATCGTGTCGCGCACCGCCCAGACCTTCGCGTACGGCCCAAAGTAGCGAGCTCCCGCCATGCCACGCGTGCGGGTCACCATCACTCGAGGCACCTTCTCGGCGAGAGTGATGGCGACGTAGGGGTAGGTCTTGTCGTCGCGGAACTGCACGTTGAACGGCGGGTCGAACTCTTTGATCCAGGTGTACTCGAGTTGCAGTGCTTCCAGTTCACTGCCGACCACGGTCCATTCGACTCCCCGCGCTGTCGTCACCATGCGCCGGGTGCGTTCGTGCAGACTCGTCAGCGGCTGGAAATAGTTGCTCAGCCGGGATCGCAGATTCTTCGCCTTGCCCACATAGAGCACGCGACCGCGCTCATCATGAAAGCGGTAGACCCCGGGCTCGACGGGAATCTCACCCCGGGCGGGGCGCCACTGCTCGCGAGTGGACATTGTCAGGCGCCCACGACCTCGGTGAGTGGGAGCAACTCGGCGAGGAACTGACCGGTGAAACTGGCGGGATGATCCGCCACCTGTTCAGGCGTGCCCGCCACGAGCACGTGCCCACCGCCGGCCCCGCCCTCCGGTCCGAGGTCGATGACCCAGTCGGCGGCGCGGATCACGTCGAGATTGTGCTCAATGACGATCACGGTGTTGCCCTTGTCGACAAGTCCGGCAAGAACGACGAGCAGCTTGCGCACGTCCTCGAAGTGCAGTCCCGTGGTCGGCTCATCGAGAACGTAGACGCTGCGGCCGTTCGAGCGCTTCTGCAATTCGGTCGCGAGCTTGACGCGCTGTGCCTCTCCGCCCGAGAGTGTGGTCGCACTCTGCCCCAGGCGCACGTAGCCGAGGCCGACGTCCACGAGCGTCTTGAGGTAGCGATGGATGGCAGAAATTGGCTCGAAGAATTCTGCGGCGTGCTCGATCGGCATGTCGAGAACCTCTGAAATGTTCTTGCCCTTGTAGTGAACCGTGAGGGTGTCCCGGTTGTAGCGGGCCCCGTCGCACACTTCGCACGCGACGTAGACGTCGGGCAGGAAATTCATCTCAATCTTGATCGTGCCATCGCCAGCGCAGTTCTCACACCGCCCGCCCTTGACGTTGAAACTGAAGCGACCAGGCAGGTACCCGCGCGCCTTCGCCTCGACGGTCTCGGCGAACAGGGACCGGATCCGGTCGAAGACTCCCGTGTACGTGGCGGGATTCGAGCGCGGGGTGCGGCCGATGGGAGCTTGGTCGACGTGCACAACCTTGTCGAGGTGCTCGAGCCCGTGCACACGGGAGTGCTTACCCGGAACCTGACGCGCTCCGTTGAGGCGATTGGCCAGCACCTTGTACACGATGTCGTTCACGAGCGACGACTTGCCTGACCCGCTCACGCCGGTCACCGCGACGAAGACGCCCAGCGGAAACTCCACCGTCACGTTCTGCAAATTGTTGGCACGCGCACCCTCGACGGTGAGCATCCGATCGGGATCGATGCGTCGTCGCGCCACGCGATCGATGACCTGCCGACGACCGGCGAGGTAATCCCCCGTGATCGAGTCGGGCTGAGCAAGAAGCTCGTCGTAGGACCCCGAGTGCACGACCCGGCCGCCGTGCTCCCCCGCTCCCGGCCCGATGTCGACGATCCAGTCTGCGGTGCGAATGGTGTCTTCATCGTGCTCGACAACGATGAGCGTGTTGCCGAGATTCTTGAGTTTGACGAGCGTGTCGATGAGTCGCCGGTTGTCCCGCTGATGGAGGCCGATGCTGGGCTCATCGAGGACATACAGGACCCCGGTGAGACCGCTGCCAATCTGGGTCGCTAAGCGGATGCGCTGCGCCTCACCTCCCGACAGGGTGCCGGCAGCGCGTGCCATGCTCAGGTACCCCAATCCGACCTCGAGCAAGAACTCGAGACGCGCACGGATCTCCCGCAGCACCGCCGCCGCGATGGAGGCTTCGCGCTCCGTGAGAGAGATTCCCTGCACGAACGCGTAGGCGTCCTGCAGGCTGAGCTCCGCGAGCTGAGAGATGCTGTGGTGGTCGACCGTGACAGCGAGGACCTCGGGCCGGAGCCGTGCGCCCTCACAGACCGGGCACGGCACTTCACGGAGGTATTCCGCGAAGCGCTGCTGCGACCAATCGCTCTCCGCCTCGGTGTACTTCCGTTCAATGTACGGAATGACACCCTCGAAGCCCGTCGAATAGGTGACGTCGCGACCGTAGCGATTGCGCCATTTCACGCGCACGTCAAAGTCGTTACCGTGCAGGATCGAGTGCTGAGTGCTCTCCTCCAAGTCGCCCCACGGCGTATCGAGAGAAAACCCCAGCTCGCTGGCCAGACCGCCCAGCAGCTTCTGGAAGTAGCTGTACAGCCCCTTGCCCTGTTGATACCAGGGCAGAATGACGCCGTCATTGAGGCTCATCTGGGGATCCCCGATGAGGAGGTCGACGTCGACAGCCATCCGAGTGCCGAGGCCCGAACACTCGGGGCAGGCTCCGAACGGGGCATTGAACGAAAAGGTTCGCGGCTCGATCTCGGTGAGCCGCAGGGGGTGCCGATTCGGGCAGCTGAGTTTCTCGCTGAACGTGCGGGTGCCCGCGTCTGAATCATCATCCACGAAATCAATCACGACGAGACCGTCGGTGAGCCGCAGCGCAGTTTCCAGCGAATCGGTGAGGCGACTCAGGATGTCCTCCTTTGCCACAAGCCGGTCGACGACGACGGCGATGTCGTGCTTGACCTGCTTCTTGAGGGTTGGGGGGTCGGTGAGCTGCACGACCGCGCCGTCCACGACAGCCCGCGAGTAGCCACCCGCGGCGAGTTCAGCAAAGAGATCGACGAACTCGCCCTTCTTCTGGCTCACGACCGGGGCGAGTACCTGGTACCGACGCCCTGCGTCGAGTGTCATGAGCTCGTCGGCGATCTGCTGCACTGTCTGGCGTTGAATCCGCTCGCCGCACTCAGGACAGTGCGGGATTCCTACGCGCGCCCACAGCAAACGCATGTAGTCGTAGATCTCGGTAATCGTGCCGACTGTGGAACGCGGGTTGCGATTCGTGGATTTCTGATCGATCGAGACGGCCGGGCTCAACCCCTCAATGAAGTCGACATCGGGTCGATCGACCTGCCCGAGAAATTGACGCGCATACGCCGAGAGGGACTCCACGTAGCGGCGCTGCCCCTCTGCGAAGATTGTGTCGAACGCTAAGGAGCTCTTGCCCGACCCCGACAGCCCCGTGAAGACGACGAGCGCATCGCGCGGTATCACGAGGTCGACATCGCGCAAATTGTGCACGCGGGCTCCGCGCACGCTCAAGTGAGACAGGGAGTGGAGTGGAGTGGCCGGCACTCTCGTCATTGTAGGTGCGGCTACCGACAGCGAACCGAGCGCGCGCTGATCATCGCACGTGACCAGCATCCATCATCAGCCGGAGTTCCTTTTTCAGATCCTGAACCTCGTCTCTCAAACGTGCCGCGAGCTCAAACTTCAGCTCCTGGGCCGCCGTGAGCATCTGGGCGTTGAGATCAGCCACGATCGATTCGAGCTCCGCCGCGCCCGACGCTGCTCGCCCCTCTCGGCGCGTGACGGGAGCAGGTGCCCGCTTGCCGTCGCCGCGCCCGGCGAGCAACGCAGCGGTGTCAGCGCCCTCTCTCATCAGCTGGTCAGTAATGTCGGCAATGCGCTTGCGAAGGGGCGTGGGATCGATACCCATCTCTGTGTTGTAGGCGATTTGGCGATCTCGCCGACGCGTCGTCTCGTCGATCGCCTGGGCCATCGACCGCGTGACGGTGTCGGCGTACATGTGCACTTCTCCGCTGACATTGCGTGCGGCGCGCCCGATCGTCTGGATGAGTGAGGTCGCGGAACGGAGGAACCCCTCCTTATCGGCGTCGAGGATCGCGACGAGCGACACCTCGGGCAGGTCGAGCCCTTCCCGCAGGAGGTTGATGCCGACGAGAACGTCGTAGACCCCCTGGCGCAGTTCTCGAAGCAGTTCGACGCGGCGCAGAGTGTCGACGTCGGAGTGCAAGTAGCGCACCCGCACCCCAGCTTCTTCGAGGAACTCGGTGAGCTCCTCGGCCATCTTCTTCGTGAGCGTCGTGACGAGCACGCGTTCGTTGCGCTCTGTGCGCTGACGAATCTGTTCGAGCAGATCATCGATCTGGCCCTTGCTGGGCTTGACGACGATCTCGGGGTCGACGAGGCCGGTGGGGCGGATGATCTGCTCGACCACGGAGTCGGTGATGCCCAGTTCGTATTTGCCGGGTGTGGCCGAGAGGTAGACCTTCTGCCCCGTGCGGCTGAGAAATTCCTCCCACCTCAAGGGGCGGTTGTCCATGGCGCTCGGCAGACGGAAACCGTGCTCGACAAGGGTTCGCTTGCGGGAGGCATCGCCCTCGAACATCGCGCCGATCTGCGGAACCGTCGCGTGGCTTTCGTCGATCACCACGAGGAAGTCGTCAGGAAAATAGTCGAGGAGGCAATTGGGGGCCTCGCCTGGTGCACGACCGTCAATGTGGCGTGAATAGTTCTCGATGCCGCTGCAGAAACCGATCTGTTCCATCATTTCCAGATCGAACGTCGTGCGCATGCGCAGCCGCTGCGCCTCGAGCAGCTTTCCCTGACGCTCCAGCTCTTGCAACCGATCCTCGAGCTCCTCGCGAATCGTCCCCACCGCGCGCTCCATCGTCGCGGGGGACGCAGCGTAGTGGGTCGCCGGGAACACCGAGACGGCCTCGAGCGCCCGCACGATATCTCCCGTCAGAGGATGCAGCGCGTACAGGGCTTCGATCTCGTCCCCGAACATCTCAATGCGGATCGCCAGTTCTTCGTACATGGGAATGATCTCGATCGTGTCTCCGCGAACGCGAAACTTGCCGCGCGAGAAGTCCACGTCGTTGCGCTGATACTGCATGCCCACAAAGCGCCTGATCAACTCGTCTCGCGGAATCGATTCTCCGACCTGCAAGGCCACCATGGCCTCGAGGTATTCTTCCGCCGCGCCGAGTCCGTAAATGCAAGAAACGGTAGAGACGACGACGACATCCCGTCTACTCAAGAGCGAATTGGTCGTCGAGTGCCGCAACCGCTCGACTTCGGCGTTGATCGAGCTGTCTTTTTCGATGAAGGTGTCCGTTTGCGGTACGTACGCCTCGGGCTGGTAGTAGTCGTAGTACGAGACGAAGTACTCCACCGCGTTGTGGGGCAAGAGCTCACGAAACTCCGTCGCCAGTTGAGCGGCGAGCGTCTTGTTGTGGGCCATGACGAGCGTGGGCCGCTGAACCTGCTCGATGAGCCAGGCCGTCGTCGCCGACTTGCCGGTACCGGTCGCCCCCAGCAGCACGACATCGGTCTCTCCAGCGTTGATGCGCGCCGCGAGCTCCGCGATGGCCTGCGGCTGATCACCGCTGGGGCGGTAGTCGCTCACGACTTCGAACGGACGAACCGAGCGCGTGGGTTGCATGGCGCCAGCCTAGGCGTCGCCCCCGACACTTTTCCGAGTGACGAGAGTGCGCCAGAGGTCATCCGTCTGGGCGAGCGTTGCGCTCTCCTCACCCGATGCATCGATCACGATGTCGGCGAGCGCGCGTCGCTCCTCGTCGCTCGCTTGCGCCTCGACGCGCTGCGTGGCGTGCTCGGGGGACAACCCTCGACGATCGATGAGTCGAGCGATGCGGATCGGCGCGGGGGCATCCACCACGACGACGAGATCGAATTCCTCACGCGAGCGGGCTTCGGCAAGGAGGGGAACGTCGTAGATGACAATCGACTGCGGGTCCGCGGCGCGAGCGGCGTCGAGAGCCGCGTGATAGAGCCGACGGACCTCGGGGTGCACAATGGCGTTGAGGTCAGCACGAGCATCGTCGTGGGCAAAGACGATGGCGCCCAGGGCTGCGCGATCGAGGTTCCCGTGGGGGTCGAGAATGTCGGGGCCGAACCGCTCCACGACCGCGGCGAGCCCTGCAGAGCCAGCCGCGACGGCCTCGCGGGCGAGCTCGTCAGCATCGATCACCACGGCGCCCAGGGCACTCAGCCGCGCGGCGACCGTGCTCTTGCCCGCTGCGATGCCACCGGTCAGCGCCACGAGTTCCACGCTTCCGACCCTACCCGGTAGCGCCACGGCGACGGCGGGTACGATGGCGCTCAACGACGGCGAGGAAGGGACTCATGCTCGAGGTGCTGGCGGGAACCGGTTTAGCGGTGGCGGCGGGCCTCAACGCGTACATCCCCCTCCTCGCGCTCGGACTCGCGGGGCGGTTCCTCGAGTTCGTGGAGCTACCCGCTGCCTGGGCGTGGCTCGCGAATGACTGGGTGCTCATCATCCTCGGAGTGCTGCTGGTCGTCGAGATCGTGGCCGACAAGATTCCCGCGGTCGATTCGGTCAACGACTGGATACAGTCCATTGTTCGTCCCGCAGCGGGCGGCATCGTGTTCGGAACCGGGAGCGCCACGCAGACGGCCGCCGTGACGGATCCGGCGTCCTTCGTCGAGGGCGAACAGTGGATCCCTATCGTCGCGGGTATTCTCATCTCCCTCGCCGTGCACGGAGCGAAGATGCTCGTGCGGCCCGCGGCTAATGGCCTCACGGGTGGTGCCGCGGCACCCGTTCTCTCCACGGGCGAAGACCTCGGCGCGCTCGTCCTGAGCGTCGTTGCTCTTCTCGTGCCCGTGCTGGTGATCGTCGCGCTGATCGGCCTCGTGCTCGCCGTCGTGCTGGCCTTCCGGCGAGTACGGCGCCGTCGGCAGTCCGTCACGCCCGCCGCTTGACGGTGCCGCCTGGCTCGGTCCACTGATCCGGCGTACCCACGAGGCACCACGACGCCGCACACCACGACGCGCAACGACGAACGGGCCGCACCCCCGAGGGGGTGCGGCCCGTTCCGACTCGCGGAGACGGCGGTGTCTGCTAGACGTTCCCCGAGAGCTTCTCGCGCAGGGCGGCCAGCGACTCGTCGTCGGCGAGCGTGCCGGCGCCGGAGTCGTCCGAGCTGAAGCCCGGCCCCTCCGCCTGTGCGACGACGTTCTCGTCTTCGACGAGCGCCGTGGCGACCTGCTTCTTGTGCTGCTCCCAACGAACCTGCGCGGCCGCGTAGTCCTGCTCCCACTTCGCGCGCTGCTCGTCGAAGCCGTCCTTCCACTCGCCCGATTCCGGGTCGAAGCCGTCGGGGTACTTGTAGCTGCCCGTCTCGTCGTACTCGGTCGGCATGCCGTAGACGGCCGGGTCGAACTCGGTGCCTTCGGGGTCGACACCATCGTTGGCCTGCTTGAGGCTCAGCGAGATGCGGCGACGCTCGAGGTCGATGTCGATGACCTTGACAAAGACGTCGTCGCCCACCGACACGATCTGCTCGGCGAGTTCCACGTGCTTCGCCGAGAGCTCCGAGATGTGCACGAGGCCCTCGATACCATCCGCGACGCGCACGAAGGCGCCGAACGGTACGAGCTTGGTGACCTTGCCCGGTGCGACCTGCCCGATGGCGTGGGTGCGCGCGAAGATCTGCCAGGGGTCCTCCTGGGTCGCCTTGAGAGACAACGAGACGCGTTCGCGCTCCATGTCGACCTCGAGGATCTCGACGGTGACCTCCTGGCCAACCTCGACGACCTCGCTCGCGTGCTCAATGTGCTTCCAGCTGAGTTCAGAGACGTGCACGAGTCCGTCGACCCCGCCCAGATCGACGAAGGCGCCGAAGTTGACGATGGAGGAGACGACGCCCTTGCGCACCTGGCCCTTGGCGAGGTTGTTGAGGAACGTGGAGCGAGTCTCGGACTGCGTCTGCTCGAGCAGCGCACGGCGAGACAGCACGACGTTGTTGCGGTTCTTATCGAGCTCGAGAATCTTCGCCTCGATCTCCTGACCCAGGTACGGCGTGAGGTCGCGAACGCGACGAAGCTCGATGAGTGACGCCGGCAGGAAGCCGCGCAGACCGATGTCGACGATGAGACCGCCCTTGACGACCTCGATGACGGTGCCGGTGACGACTCCGTCGTCATCCTTGATCTTCTCGACGTCGCCCCATGCGCGCTCGTACTGCGCGCGCTTCTTGGAAAGGATCAGACGACCCTCCTTGTCCTCCTTCTGGAGAACGAGCGCTTCGACCATGTCGCCCACGGCGACAACCTCGGTCGGGTCAACATCATGCTTGATGGAGAGTTCGCGGGAGGGGATAACACCCTCGGTCTTGTAGCCGACGTCGAGGAGTACCTCGTCGCGATCAATCTTGACGACGGTTCCTTCGATGAGGTCGCCGTCATTGAAGAATTTGAGAGTCAGTTCGACCGCGGCAAGAAAGTCTTCTTCAGAGCCAATGTCGTTGATGGCGATCTGTTGCGGTGCCTTGGTCGTTACGGTGGTCATAGAGATGAGTGCTCCGATGCGGACATGAATCGGGCCCGGTGCGAGGTGGTGCAAAAGGTCGCGTCGGGCGTGCGGACAGGATGGTCGTCAAATCGACGACTCTCCAGCCTATCCTGCTGTCCACGCGAGCGGCAAACCGCGTCTGTCCGCGTGGTCGCGGTGACTCTCGCCTAGTGCGCCGCGTCGTCCCAGTTGGCTCCGACGCCGACCTGGACGTCGAGTGGCACAGCGAGCTCGGCAGCTCTACCCATGCGCTCGCGCACGATGGCCTCAACGGCGTCCCGCTCCCCCGGGGCCACTTCGAGCACGAGCTCGTCGTGAACCTGCAGCAGGAGTCGCGAGTGCAACGATTGCGCGTGCAGATCGTCGGCAACACCGATCATCGCGATCTTCATGATGTCGGCAGCGGAGCCCTGGATCGGGGCGTTGAGCGCGGCGCGCTCGGCGTTCTCGCGCAGCACGCGATTGGGGCTCGCGAGGTCGGGGAAGGGTCGACGGCGCCCGAAGATCGTCTCGGTGTACCCATCAATCTTCGCCTGTTCTACGACGCTGCGCAGGTAGTCGCGCACGGCACCGAACCGGGCGAAGTAGTCGGTCATGAGTTGTTTCGCCTCGGCGGAGGGAATGCGCAACTGCTTACTCAGGCCAAATGCGCTGAGCCCGTAGGCAAGCCCGTAGCTCATGGCCTTGACCTTGGTGCGCATCGCAGGGGTGACTTCGGCAGGCTCGACTGAGAAGATGCGCGCGCCGACGAAACGATGCAGGTCCTCTCCGGAGCGGAACGCCTCGATGAGCCCTTCGTCGCCCGAGAGGTGCGCCATGATCCGCATCTCGATCTGGGAGTAGTCGGCGGTGAGCAGGCTTTCGAAGCCCTCCCCCGCGACGAACGCCGCGCGAATCCGGTGCCCGACCTCGGTCCGTACCGGGATGTTCTGCAGGTTGGGATCGGTCGAGGAGATGCGACCCGTCGTCGTGCCCGTCTGCTCGTAGGTCGTGTGGATGCGCCCGTCGGCGTGAATGGAGGCGACAAGACTCTCGATGATCTGCCGCAGCTTGGTCGCGTCACGGTGCTGCAAGAGCAGGCCGAGAAACGGGTGAGGATGCGCCTCCTGCAGGTCGGCAAGAGCCGCCGCGTCGGTCGTGTAGCCCGTCTTCGTCGCGCGCGTCTTGGGCATGCCGAGCTCCTCGAAGAGAACCTCTTGCAGTTGCTTCGGTGAGCCGAGGTTGACCTCGTGGCCGATCTCGGCGAAGGCCTTCTGCGCGAGTTCGGCGGCCGCATCGCCGAGTTCGGTGCTGAGCGACTCGAGCCCGGCGCGATCGACCGCCACGCCCACCCGCTGCATGCTCGCCAGCACGGGTGCGGTCGGTAGATCGAGGTCCGCAAGCACCGTGGCGCTTGTGGCCACGAGGGACTCGCGCTGCGCGGCCGCGAGGCGGTGGAGATACCACGCCGATGTCGCGGGCGAGACGCCCTCCGTTTCCGGTACCAGCTGATTGGGGTCCGCCTCGGGGAGCGTGTCGCCGAGCACGCCGTGCACGAGATCGGCGAGCGCGTAGGACTTCGCTCCGGGCCGCTCGATCCACGCGGCGAGCTTCGCATCCCAGACAACACCGTTCAGAGGGATGTCCCGAGTGCTCAGCACCGAGTGGACGGTCTTGGAGTCGGCAAGCACTTTGGGGCTGTCGCTCGCGAGCCACTGCTCGAGAGCGGCGTAGTCGGGGCGGTGCGCGGCCCAGTTCACCTGAACGCTTTCGGTCGCGGTCGCGAGACCGATCGCCGCGAGGTCGCCGAGCGGAGCATCCACGATGACCGCGATGTCGCCGCCGCCCTGCGTCGCGGTGCGCAACCATGCGGCGAGCTCTTCATCCACGAGCGTGCGCACCGCGGGAGTGTCGGCGTGCGGCGCCGTGGGCGCGTCGTCGATGACGGCACCCTCGCTCGCGGCGATCTTGAGCACGCGCTCGGTCAGGGTGCGGAACTGGAGTCGCTCGAAGACCTCCTTGACCGCGGGGACGTCCATCGGTCGTCGCTCGAGGTCGCGGGGCCCGACCGGCAGCTCGACATCGGTGACAAGGCGGTTCAGTCGGCGGTTGCGCTCGGCGCGATCGCGCTGCTCGCGCAGATTGGTGCCGACCACTCCTCCGATCTCCTCAATGTGCTCCCAGATGCCCTCGAGCGACCCGTACTGCGTGATCCACTTCACGGCGGTCTTCTCGCCCACCTTGTCGACACCGGGCAGGTTGTCGCTCGTCTCCCCCACGAGTGCCGCGATCTCCGGGTATTGCTCGGGGTTGACTCCATAACGCTCGCGCACCGCATCCGGGTCGTAGCGCTTGAGCTCGGAGACTCCGCGTGCGTTCGGGTAGAGCAGGGTCACGTCATCGGTGACGAGTTGAATCGTGTCGCGATCCCCCGACACCACGAGCACGTGCATGCCCTCCGCGGCGCCCTGGGTGGCGAGCGTCGCGAGAATGTCGTCGGCCTCGAAGTCTTCCTTCGTGATCGTCGTGACGCTCATCGCCGCAAGAGCCTCCTGCAGGAGCGGAACTTGACCGACGAACTCGGGCGGGGTCTCCCCTCGCGTCCCCTTGTATTCCGGATACTCACGCGTACGGAACGAGTAGCGCGAAATGTCGAAGGCGACAGCGACGTGCGTGGGCTTCTCCTTCGCCATGAGCCCCAGAAACATCGAGATGAAGCCGTGAATGGCGTTGGTGTGTTGCCCGTCGCGGGTGACGAAGCTGTCGATCGGAAGCGCATAGAAGGCGCGAAAGGCGAGCGAGTGGCCATCGACGATGAGAAGCGTAGGCTTTGCGGAGTCCGTCACGTCGCCAGCCTAGCGAGGCGCACTGACGAGCGGACTGGACGATGTCGCTGCAGAGAGGACCCGCATGACCCGCATTCCCGATGGCCTGGATCCGGAACTTGTCGAGCGCCTCATCGATACCCAGGGCGGGCCGCTCGCTCAGAAGATGCAGATCGATTTCGTGGAACTGTCGGCAGAGCACTCCCTGGCTCGGATGCCCGTCGCGGGCAACACGCAGGTGATTGGCCTGCTGCACGGAGGTGCACACGTGGTGCTCGGGGAGAGTCTCGGCTCGATCTCCTCCGCCATCCATGCCGGACCGGGCCGCTATGCCGTAGGTATCGAGATCAACGCCACCCACAGCCGCTCGGTGACGGAGGGAACCGTCACGGCGACCTGCACGGCACTTGTCCTGGGGCGCACGCTCTGCACCCACGAAATCGTCGTCACCGATGAAGAGGGTCGACGGCTGTCGACCGTTCGGATGACGAACCTACTCCGCGACCGCTGACCTCGCCGCGTCGCGACTCGGGAAGCGGGCTCAGTCCTCGGCGTCTGCCGCCGGTGCCGCCTTCTTTGCCGGAGCATCCTTCTTGGGCGACAGCTGCTCGATGACCGCTTGCGCGACTGCCTGCATGGTCGTGCGGCGATCCATCGAGGCCTTCTGGATCCAGCGGAAGGCTTCGGGCTCGCTCAAGCCCATGCGCTCGTTGAGCAGGCCCTTCGCACGATCGACGAGCTTGCGCGTCTCGAAGCGCTCGACGAGGTCGGCAACTTCGCTCTCGAGCGTCAGAATCTGCTGGTAGCGGCTCAGCGCGATCTCGATGGCCGGGAGGAGATCGTTGGGAGTGAAGGGCTTCACGACGTA
>Ga0136600_1000278_pt1 | contig 28134 bp, 30 predicted proteins | sample AntRauMFilla2698_FD_104634 | JGI IMG/M metagenome (GOLD analysis project Ga0136600, IMG submission 104634) | Saline lake microbial communities from Rauer Islands, Antarctica - Metagenome Filla 2 #698 | ecosystem: Environmental > Aquatic > Non-marine Saline and Alkaline > Saline | place...
TAGGTGCTCATAGGAGGTTTCTTGGTTGTACTCTTCCATGACATCTTCTACAAGTTCAATCAACTCTTTCTTCCCATCGAAGTCTGCCATTACCCTAACTCTGTCGAGGAACCCTTCAGGAGCTCCGCCAGAGGCATAGAGACGCATGATCTCTTCGACTAGACGAGGCTCAAACCTGTCGTTTACATCGCTGTACACAGCGTCACGGAATTTATTGATTACGTAGTGGTATTCATCTTCGTTAAGAATGAACTTAAGATAAGATGTGTTGTTCTCTACCATATCAAGAGCTTTTTCCTCGTCAATCACACCGCCATGTACAAGGCTATCCCCCCCGGTCCTACGAAGGACAGTAAGGATAGTGTCATAGTATGTATTGGCGATATCATCTAGGTCGCTAGTGATTGGGTCTTCTTCCAGAGCCCTGACACCAGTCAGCTCCATAAGGAGGCTACGGGTATCTTCTTCCCTGGCCAGTGGCGTCCCTAGAAGCCCTTTAGCCAGGAGTTCACGGAACGTCGCCCTCACAACTTCGTTATTACTGTTAGAGATGACAGCGTTTGCCTGCATACCAGCACGCATCTTAGCGAAGTTATTGTAGACGGGCATCAGCCTGGCCCACTCGTCAACCAATAGTGCCACACGATGTGGCTCTGTAATATCCAGGTCTTCCAAGCGGTTGAACTTGGTGTTGAACCCCATGATAGTACCAGTAAACTTCAGTGCTTTGCCGATATCAGAGTAGACTGGCAAAGCAGCGTGGCCTACGATCTCATACAACCTCTCATTGGAGAGGAGAACGCTGTTGACAACCTTAGCAAGGGGGTTGGTGGCTTCGCCGCCAATCACTGGCATGCCGCCCCACGTACCTGCGAAAGGCCCGTACTGTTCACTAAAGCGTACTCTGCTCGAAGCAGTCTCTTGTTCGAAGTCAATGTTCTGTTGGGTATCTTCGTCCCCAGACCTGATCCACAGATTAAGTGCCGTGCCAACAAGGCCTTCTTCAACACCCATGTTGACCTCTTCAGGCGGATCAATGCCCATGTCCGAGATTGCACTCTGGTAAGCCTGTACCAGACCAAAGCCGCCAGCACCATACAGCATGAACTGTGTGGTACGGATACGGTCTTTCTCTAGATCACTTACCTGCTTGTTGGAAAGCTTGCCTACTGTATTCTTATACCCTTTAGGAAGCTTAACCTGTCCAATACCTGGCAACCCAATCTTCTCAGAAGGAAGGACCATCTGAAGACTTTTGGTCATGTGGCTCATGAACTGGAACATCAAGCCCAAGGTACCTTTCTGGAAGTCCATGGCACCAGCTTGGTTCATATCAAGTGCCCAGGTCCTTGCTTGCATAGCGATATCTTGCAAGCCTTCGGTGGACCAGAGGTGTGCTTTTTCTGGGTTCTGTTTCATCCAACGATTACGAGCCAGGTTGAACGAAGTCAACAGGTGGGCTTGCTCGCCGGTATCAAAACCAATCTTCCTGACGAACCTCAAGGAACTCTTCAGGTTCCTGTTTGCCCAGAACTTAGATTGTTGCAGAGCAGAGGGTGCGTCAGAACCTTGGATAATTTCAGAGGGCAGGGACATGATGTTGGCGTAGGTATGGGAGTCTACGATAGGAATCCCTGTCTTGATGTAAGAGTCAATGTAGTCGGTGTACTCTTCTTTAGTCATCCCCATCTTCTGGGGGACCATGTCTAGGATTTTATCCCAGGCCTTGGTTCTCCTAGAATTGATACCAATAGCCAGGCCATTGTACTCAAGGAAGAGCTTACCAGACTTAGCGTATTCACCGAACCCATCGAGCCCGAGATACAGAGAGTTCTGGTTAAACTGGAGTAAAAGCTGACGCAGTGGGTTGAATACAATCCAACGAACGAACGCCAAGGCTTTCGAGATACCAACAGGGTCAGCATCTTTGAAAGTTCTGCGGAATCCATCAGAGAGCTGCCACATAGTATCGTTGCGGAAGGACGTGGTGAGATAGTCCGAAAACATGTCCACCCTTTCGTTCCACATCTTACGGAAAGCAGGCTCACTGCCACCGAGAAGCTGCATAATGTGGTCCCTAAAGGCTACAGCGTCTTTCCACTCTGCCAAGTCATCCGGGTTTGTAGGCCTAGCGAGAGTGTTGTCACCGCCAAGCCATCCACGCTGAGCCATTGGCATCTTGCCTGGCTGGCCGTTCCTATCGACCACCCCAAACTTCTTGCCGAAGCTCTTCTCCCAGTTAGCCACAAGCTTGTTGATAATCGGGAGCAGGATTTCATCACGAGCTGCTTTCTGAATACCAATCTCTAATGCTTCGATTGGGTTAATCAGGTTAGTCCGACCATTGATGCCCGGCAAGCCCCTCTCACTACGTGGGGATGTGAACAGGCGACCAGTAGCGTCAAAGGTTTCGAGGGACTGTTCATTAGCGAACGCCCTAGCTACCGTGGAATCCCTACCAGACCGCATTTCCAACTTCGAATCGGGAGAGGTGCCATCCTTGATAAGGAGCTCAGCCTCGCCTTTGTTGGATGCTGAATACAGAGGAATGAACTTTTCCGTCATAGGCCCACCGTCCACTTGGGTACGGATGACTTTACCTACAACCCAAGGGGCTTCATGGACTTGAGGTACATAGGAATCCAACTCTCTCAGTACGCCACGTTCGGGTATCCGGTTGAGTTCGATAGCGTCGCTGTCAATCCTCTTGAAAGTAAAGTTGACATCGTCGTAGATGCCACTACCTCTCAGAAGACGCATGGGGTAATTGAACTTGAGAAACTGCCCACCGTCGTCTACGATCTTCTTTGCCATCTCAGGGGTCATGGCTACCATTTGACCGGTCTCTGGGTCCCAAACTTTACGCGGGACATCCCCTGTAAACGTGCGAGGCACTCCTTGTATAGGCTTGCCAATCAATCGGTTGTCTGCAGACAGGCCAGGCGGGAGTCCTCTTGCGAACTTGATTACCCTGTTTCCTTCGGACCTGAGCTTCGAAGCAACATTCTTATCCTGAGTCCTATACATCTGCTTAGCGATGATCCGAGCGGAGTCGTAGGCTAGGACTAGTTTGTCAAAGTCCTTGCGGTGGCCCCACCTTCTCTTAAGCTGGGCCATGTTCCTCCACGGATGCTTGCCGTTATCTTCTTGCAAGAGCTTGCTGAGCTGATGCTGCTGCTCTGCGTTAAGATCGGTTACGGGGCGGAGAATCCTACGGTATGCTTGAAGATGAGACTGTGCAACATCAACAGCCGTTGTCCCAGCTCTCATGATAGTACTTGTCAGGTACCCAGCCTTGTGAGTAAACCTTGCCCATAGTCCAGTAAGGCCGTCTGCCCTAATGAAGGTATCACCTTTCAACTGAGATTGAGCTAGTGCGTCTGCAGAATCATACAGATGCTTGTAGTCCATCTTCAAGATGTAGTCAGTTTTGATGCTAGTTACACGGAGGCCTTTAGGGGCATTCTTCATTACATCTTTTTCGTAAGCCTTGAACTCATCGAGAGAAACGTAGGTACCTTTCCTCGGATGGCGTGCAAGTACTTGATAAGGCATGCCTTGGACGGTTACTTCATCGTACCTTTGTGCTGCCTTACGTGCATCTTCTACTGTGTTCCACCCTCTGTTGGCGTCACGTCCTACGATATGAGATATATACCATCCGGAGCCATCTTGCAGAGGGGAGATTTGGCTTTTGTTTAAATGAGACAAGTTCATATCTTCCGTCATCTCTTTGATGCGGAGCATATGCATGTTTTGTGCTGATTTTACCTCAGCTGCAAAGTGCCCTGCAGAAACAGGGTTGTATTCCAGCTGAGCAGCTGCGATCTCCAGCTCATTCTTACGATCTGTCAAAGACCTTCCGAGCGGAAGGCTTACGTGGCCACTGATCTCCTCTCTAACAGCAGACTTAGGCAGTACGTGCTGGTTAAGGAGGATATCATAGTCAATGTTAAGCTCTTCAGCCAGCTCACGGGTATCATCATCCAGTATTTTCTCGATTTCCTTAGATGCTTGGCTAGGGGCCACAGATTCCATAACAGAAAGGGGATGGTTACGTGGGTAATCCCCTTCCAAGTTATCAAGACGAAGTAAGATGTTGGTCATCTTATCGTTTACCATGGTCTGAGCCATCTCAGGAGATACCTGGAACCTGTCAGAGATAGACCTGATCTGCCTACGTGTGGCCCTAGCTTGCTTGGCCCCCTTAAACAGCTTCTGAGCAGTACGACTTACCGTTACAATAGGGCTGATAAAGGCCAAGGCATCAAGTACACTGAATACGTTGACTAGTACACGCTCTGTCTCGAGCTCTCCATCTGTAATCAGAGGGTCGGGGAAGATTTCCTGGATCAGGAAGAACTTCATCACGTCATTCTCTATGCCCCAGAACTCATTCTGGTTGATAGCTCCGAGCATGACTTGTAGTTTTTCCAGACGTTCCTTGACAGGCAGCTCGTTGAGCATGTCATTCGTCATCTTAATCATCTCGCCGCCAAGGCCAGTATGAAGAAGATTACTTGTCCCAGGGAAGGCTGCCTCATGTACCTTACGGTACTGCTGCGCAAAGCCTGGCATCAAACCAATCTGAGTGATATCCCTGACTTGGCCCCAGGCTCCTTCGTTGAGGCCCTCAAGGCCGGCAAGGATTTCTGCCCATTCCTGTGTGTACCAGATATGCTCACGCATGGACTCAAGAACGTTCTGATTAGCCACACGATCCTGTCCGCCGGAAGCCTCAAGCTTTTGCAGGACTGCCCGTCGGAGATAGTCCGTTAGCTTTGTTTCAACTTCTTGGCCAGTCTTTGCGCCTTGGATGACGCTTTCGAGACTATGGATTTTGCGATCGACAGGAACCGAAGGGTCCGTTGCAATTTCCCGAGCAGTTTCAAGAGCTTGTTCTTGATCCACTCGATCAACTTCAGCAACCGATTTAGAAATTTCTTCGCTTGACCCATCACGTTCAAGCTCTTCCAGAATTCTTTGAGACGTTTCAGAAGGTTCATTATCACCTCTTATAAATGCTTCAGTGGCCGCGAGATGACGAGCCATCAGCTCTTGCATCACGGGCTTTCGTTTAGTAATAGGCGGCTGTTCGAAGTTGACCTTGCTCTTATTAGGGCCTGTGCGTCCTTCGAAGGAGAGCCGCGGTTCGATGTTAGGGATGTCTACCAGGGAGAGGTCATCGCCCTGTGAGGGGCTCTCAGGCTCCCTGGAGAGGCTTGGTGCTCCGCCCTTCCTACGAGACGCTGCGTCTATCTGGGTTTCTGCAGGACGAGGGAGACTGCCCCCAGACAGCTTCCTGAGTTCGTTGATAGCGTCTTCGTCTTCGTAGTTACTCTCTCGAATCCTTTGAAGGAGTTCGCGGGGATCGCTCATTATCTACGTCCAAAGGTTGGAAGGAAATCTTTAAGTGTGGCGTCAGGATTCCTTTCTATGAAACCACCAAGGCCTTGAGAAGCTTGACCAACACTGCCAAGGATAGAGCCGAAGCTATCATACTTAGCACCTTTACGGTAGCCACTGGCTAGAACGTTAGCACGCCCTTGCTCAGCACCGAACTGTGTCCGAGCTGCACCGATGTTGGCACCTGTCTGAGTGACAAGAGAAGACCTGGCACCTGCTATGGAAGAGCTTCCTTGAACGCCTTGATCAACCCCAAGGGACTGAATCTCAGCTTCTTGAATACGTCGTTGAGCAATTGCCCTGCGTATGCGACGTTGGTTCTCCAGGGATGCTGCTGCTTGCTCGATCTTCCGAGCACGGGACTCAGCTTTATTCCTCTTCTTAGAGGCCACGGCAGTTGCGACACCGCCGCCGATAGCGGAGATAGCCGTTACTGCTGCTAATACTGCAGGGACGCCTGACATTTGATATTAGTCCTTTATGTACTTAAAGTATTGGATTTCATCTTCTTTAAAGCCAACACTTTCCATTAGTTTTCTACAGGGGTTGTCACACTTAGTGTGGAAAGACATTACATCCACACCAGTATCTTTCATATCTTTTTCTACAAACTCAATCAAGTCTTTAGCCACAGATGTCTTACGATAATCGGGTGTGATATACAAGACATCATTTGTAGCGAAGACTTTGTCTTGGTAATGAGGGTGGTTTCCAATGAACGTGACGGTGTATCCAACTACCTTCCCATCATCTCGTGCGATATGAAACCTTACGTTACCATTCTCACTAGACCACTCGTAAAAGTCGTCCAGAACATTGAGGTCGATCTTGTCTGGGAAGACGCCACTCTCTTTGTGGTTCTCTGCAAACAGTTCTCCAAGTTCTCCGAAGGCTTCGTCAAAGGTTTCTACTGCGTAAGTTACATTCATCGTGCTGCTCCTGTAAATGGAATTGCCCAACCCAGGAGTTTAAAGTCCTTTCCTTCCTCTGAGTCGAATCTTATTGATAAGGCTCTGCCTTCCCCGCGCATTTTACTACGAGTTTCGATTACTTCAAACCCATAGTCAAAGGGATCATTAACGCTTGCTGGCAAGAACGGACGGCTTAGTTTGTAAAGTTGTTCTTGTTGAGACCACTTACCACTAGCCTCGCTGTCACTCCAGTGCCACTTGGCACGGTAGAGACAAGAGCTCTGGTTCATGGCGTTAAGGTCATCATCAAACCCATCTTCTGTCCTCAAGAAGAATGCGTACAGGTAGTTACCATACTTAATAGTGATTGGGTCTTCGAGCAAGTCATGTCCTGTTTCTAGAAAACTTTGGTAGTTTATACCACCATCTTCTTGGACCCAATCCTTGAAAGTACGGCTTTTAAAATCTGCAAAGTTATACTGAAAAACATCTGTAGAAGTCTCTTTGAAGTTGAGTACTTTTACACTGAGCTCGCTAAAGATAGACTCTAAGACGTTTACAATTACTTGGTCGTCGGCGTGAAAGACATTAATTGTACCCACTGATCAGGCCCCAAAATTATCGTCAACAAGCCAACCTTTATTGTTGGCTATGGAATGGTCGGAAGTGGCTGCACCAGGGTTCCCTGCTATGTAGAGGGTGGTGTTAGTGGTAGTATTAGTACCTAGGGCAGCAAAGAACTGGTTCAAAGCTGTATCACTAAGCCCAAGGCTTAGCAGAAAGAGACCATCCCCAGTGATGCCAGTATTATTAGTCAACCCTGTAAAGAGCAATGTCTCCAAAGCAGTGGGACCGCTGACTGGTTTTGTATACGGACCGTCTCGCAACTCCCTGATGTCAGTCACGGATGTCATGTTTACAGAGAGATTTTTCAAACTATGACACCCAGCCCAAGCTGCCGCAAAACTAGTAACATTCGTAGTACTAGGCTGGGACGACATGTTTACTAACGAATCGCACTGTGCCCATGCAAAGTCCATAGTAGTGGCAGAAGAGAAATTAAATGTTGGGAAAGAGGTGATCCCTGATCTCCTCCAAGTGTCGTTAAATGTGGTGCCAGAACTGAAGTCGAGACTAGCTGGTATAACAGTAAGACTACTACAATCTCGCCAAGTCCCGTTGAAGTTAGTTACATTCGAGACATCGACTGGTGGGAAGGACGTAATGTTTACACAACCTGCGAAAGCGAAATTGAGGTCGGTGACATTAGAGAAATCAGGGACATCTGGCGCATTAAACACTATGTTCTGGCAATCCACCATGAACGTACCAAGGTCCGCGCCCCACTCAATATTGCCCCACTGCTCGACAGACCTAATCTTAACATTATTAAAGCTTGCACTGCCGTAGCCGAAGTCCCATTTAGGCATGGTTCCACCAATAGTTACTGTGTAAGTACCGGCCGCTGAGTACGTATGGAACCTACCGGCAGAACTGGTAATTATTTCCTGAGTACCATCACCCCAGTCTACTGAAAAATTAAGCGGGCTAACTCCAACGATAGGAAGTTCTATTTGAAGGTCCTCAAGGGCACCAAAGTCGACGAGAGTCCAGGTAGTAACAAACGTACCAGTTGGGAAGTCAGTAGTAAGAATAACATCTTTGGGTACTACCCTATTCCCAGTAGCTTCCTTCTGAAGAAGAGAAGTCATGTATGGAATCTGGTCTTGGAACTCTACTGTGTAGGTGTAGAAAGACCCACGTACTACATCAAAGAACAGTATCCTATTGTACTTATTTTTAAAAGAGACACCGTCGTACCCAGCAGTATCATTATACATCCACATGACTTTGCGTTCACGCTCATCATAGAAGCCCTTAGCGCTTGCACGAGCCCCAGGTAGGATGTTGTTGTAGAACTCTTGGATAGTTTGTTCAGATATGTTCTGAGCTTGCAGGTCACCAGTTACTTGGTCGGACGACAGGATGTAGATACCACCTTGCCCCCAGTAGATAACATTGCTCTCTGCTGTAATGACAGTGTCTACGCCAGTCACACCAATGTTTGTAATCCGCCGTACCCTAAAGTCTGTGGATTTAAAGTTCGATTGATCCGATCCGGAGACGGACCACACGCCATTGTCTGCAAACAGTAGTAACTCTGTTCCGGTCGAGGTAAGCTTGTAGGCTTCCCCAACTTCCTGGATTACCATGGTGCCGCCATCTGTGGCGACCAGCTCATTAATATCTTCTGCAGTAGGGTCAGCTTCCTGGTAGCACTTTTCGGAAGTGGAGAAGTCCCTGTCCTCAATAGTCTGGGAGTACAGTATTTTTCCATCTGGCATCAAAAAGAATACGCGACCAGAGAAAAACTCTACAGAAGTAGGGCGATACCTATCTTTATCTCGAGATTGATTGTATAAACCCGCTATCCCGCTAATCAAACTCCTGTTCCTGTCGAAAGCAGGGAGAATGTAGTGTCCTTTACCAGCAGGAGTATTACCAAACACTGCTTTCTTCAACTCAGTAGGGGCGTAGGCTCCAATAGCCGAATGCCTTTTAGCTGTGCTCGCTTTAGCTGCGTACACCACATCTGCGTTGGAAGGGTAGATGTTTGCTACTTCTTTTGTGTATGCAACTGGATCAGCCTCTTCACCTCGGTCAGACAAGGATCGCACACACGTGAGAGTCCTGGGCCAGCCTTGGTTACGGAGGTTGTAATTGTGCATGGCCGTAAGCTGGGAGGGCCTATTTGTAATCAGATCACTCATGTTAAACCAAACTAGTAAATGGCAGGTCGAACTCTACCCTCGGTACCGCAGTAGGTACCGGTGGGGTGGCTGAATTGCCAGTAAGAATAGGGGTAGTATCTTCTCGTTCGTTTAGCCCGTCTATATCCCTAATTTGCATGGTTAGGGGTATACCAGTAAACGAGAGGCCATCAGAATTAAACTCTACCGCAAAGGGGTTCATTAGTTTATTGGCCACGTAAAGCTTCCCTCTACCCTGAGTCATCTTAACTGGGTAGGACGCGAAGTCATCACGAATACCTGCCAGTGTAAAGTCGATATAACCTACGGCAGAAGAAATATTTTCATCGTCCACAAAGTTGTGGAAGATCAGGTTGGGGCCTACTTGGATAACAGCAAAGCTTCTGCTTCCATCGCCATCAACAGATTTCCATACAAAAGTAGAGATGTACCAATTCTCTATATCTGCTCTATCAAAAGACAGCGTGGAAAACTCAGCAAAATCCTGAGTCAACCCCAGACGTCGGTAAATACTACCGTCGCGACGGAGGTCCACATTGTCCAGGTCCTTAGCTGCGTTCTCTGGGAACGTAAGAGGACTGGCTTCTGTGATCAACCCGGCTACGAAGGTTAGATAGTTCTTTGTAATGGACCCTTGGACGGCCATAGTTATTACTTACTGTTGAGGTAGGTAGTTGCGGCAGTACGTGCTTTTTCTACGTTAGTCCAGCGACCGTCCAGTTCCTTAGGCATGACGCCGCCATCTGCCCAGCACAGGACGTAGCCTGCATAGACACTATCTGGCTTGGCGATCATCTTCTTACCATTACTGGAGACGCCTACGACGGTGCCCTGAGGCTCATCGCTATCTTCTTCCTGGACTTCTACGTCCTCTGCTACATCTTCCTTCACGGAAGCGATGTCTTCGTACTTAGAAGCTGCATCAAGTGCTGCTTCCAACTCTTCCTTACGGCCAGAGTGCTGCGTTGATGCTTCCTCGGACGCCGTCTTGGCTTCCATAGGTTCTGTAACGTTTTCTTCCATAGCGCGCTCGTCCATCATATTCACTCACTTTTGCTGCTTGTCGTCTAAGTTTTGCGATCCCACGGCGTGCCCGTTGCTCGTCTTTTGGAGACGGGGTTTGCTTTAGGAACATGTGTGCTGAAGCTCTTACCTCAGCGAGAAAGGTCCCAAACATGTTATCGGGCATGTCAGGAATGAAACCGTCTGCAGTAGTCCAATCAGAAAGAATCTTTGCCCTGATAGTAGACTTACTTCCGCTCATAGTGACTTCTTGTGCAGAGTCATACGAGTCGAAGACTACGTGCTCATCATCAAAAGAAGTCCAGTACATCGGAGGGGTATCGTCGATTACATAGTAGTCGAAGCCACCAAAGTCCGTAACCTGGATTACATTATCTTGGTTAGAGCCACGTGATTTTTGAACTAGGTTCAGGAAACCTTTAGGAGTGAGGTACTCGATCTGTCTGTCGGTAGTAGAGGGGTCACCCAGTTGGGTAGCCTCATACCGTACGTCATGGATTCGAGTCACATCCTGTGGTATCTTCAGGTAGTTAGGACGATTACTGTCGCTAACTGATTCTAATTGGATGGTACCGATAAGGTGGGGCCACTCATCACGATCCATAAGATCGTAGTAGGTTACCCTCGCCTCTTCAGCGATTTGTGTTGCTTCAACGGAGTCCGAAATAGAGTTTACCGGAGTACTGCCGAGAGCATCCAACGTGAGTTGGACAATCTTAAGCAACGTCATCCTGTTTCTTGCCATGTCAATCCCTTACGATTGTCAGTAGAACCATAGCACTTACTGAATTGTCAGATGCCCCATCGGTTCTAATGCGAATGGCTTGGCTGTCAGTGACCTCGTTGTCTACTGTTGGGGAGACTGTGTATGTATCCCCTGCAGCCGAGCCATCATACTCTACAAGAATAGAGGTAACATCAGTTACCCCCACCCTAATCGTGACTGTCGCATCAGCAGTAGCAATTGCATCAAACAGAACTAGTTGCATACGTGTGATCGTCCCTGTAAAGGGGGACACCACATACACATTACCAGCCGTAGAGATATCATCAATACGAGCGGATAGCTCTGTAATACGATTGTCAATATCTGCTTCAGTCAGTTTTCTGAGGACCGAAGCTCCAGAGGCCGACTCTGAAGGTGTGATAACCTTGCCAGCGTCAGCTGTGGTTGCGCCAGTAATGTGCTTTGGTTCATGAACCTGTGCACTTGTTAAAGCTGTATGTAGGATAGTCATTTAAATTCTCTAGGTAAAACTAGGGGCCCCGTTAAGAGCCCCCAGTTATTACGCCTTACAGGCTACCAACAATCCCGTCAATCGGGTCTTGAGGCGTGCTTCCCGGCATGGGACGCACATACTCAATCGTCAGTACTGCCTGACCCGCAGTCCACGGACCGCTGCCAGTCGAAGTGGAAATGTAACCGTCAGCCGAACCGATGTTATCACCGATAAGGGCGCCGTCCATTTCAATCACTGCGTCAGCAGAGAGGGCCGCTTTTGCAATAGCAGCATCCAGACCATCTTGGTCGATTGCCGTACCAGCCGAGTTGACAAAGCCAACCGTCAAGGTCGTGGTGCCACCGGAAGTAAACGCAGTCGTCACACGCAGGTAAGCGCGAGTGATAACCGAGTCTCCCGGAACACCGAAGTCCTTGGCGCTTGGTGCAGTGCCTGCAGCAGCGGGGAGGTCATCGTAGTCCAAGACCACGGAAGCAATTTCAACATTGCCTTCGGTCTGAACAGTAGCCAGGTGCGGGTTTTTGGAGTCGCGGGTGCCGAAGCCGACCTCGAGGCCGTCCTCATTAACCCAAGTTGCTTGACGTGCCATTATTTATTCCTCACCTATTAGCTAGCTGCTGCGAGCGTAGTGCTCGACAGAACCGTGACGTGGTTTTCCGGACGGTACATGGAAAGACCAAAGCGAGCGGACATCTGATGATATTCGATCTCTTTGGACTCGTCACGCCAGCTCTTGATGCTGGGTTGACGACGCCATGCGCCAATATACGGAAGGTCCATCATGGAGGCAGTCGAGAAGAAGACGTTAGCCTTCATGCCAACAGCGCCTGCCGTGGTGTTACCTTCGTAATCCGTCAGAGCAGCTTCTGCCGTGTCGATCGTATCCAGGTATTCACTTACGTAGAAGTCAATGCCGTAGATGTTACGAACGAAGCGGAGGCCGGTGCCCATACCAGACTCGATGATGCCCTGCCATTGCGGGTTGTCGGAAGTCGTAACTTGCGAGCTAACATTGAGTGCAAACTCGAAGCTAGGATCGACGATACCGATCAGACCTGCCATGGGGACAGCAGCTTTTTGGAGTGCATACCGAACGTATGCGATGTCTTGCAGAGTAATGGTTCCACTCGTACCGTTAGCCACAAACCGGTGAGCAGCGCCGTTGATCATGTTAGCATCATTGGCGGTCTGTTCGCGGTGGAGGCGGAGTACGCGAGTTTCCATGTATTCGTCGAAAGCGCGCTTGAACCGATCTGGCATAATTGCCATAACCTGATTAGCCATGAAATCATCTTCAAAGAAGACGTCCGTAAACGGAACCTTCAAACCAACGAATTCGTTGATGTTGAAGACAAACTGGCCAGAGTCAGGACGACGGTCCGGAAGTGCGGTAGCTTCCGCCATTTGATCAATCGTCAGTTCCCCGATCGAGTTGATCTTGTAGTTCGAGCCGTCAGTGAAGTCACCAATCCAGTTGACCCACTGTTGCGCGAACGTTTCGTGGCGAAACGCTTCCTTCAGACGAGCATTGAAAATCTCGTTCCGGTGGAAATGGTCATTACCCCAAGTGGAGTTAATTGCCATTGGGTAATATCCTTATTTAGTTAATTCGTCCTTCCTTCCTAGCTTTATCAAGAATCACTTGGTTGTAGCGTGCTTGGAACTCGGGGGAGTAAAACTCCTTCGGGTTTTCAACACGCACTTTCTCAAAGTACGAGAGTGAATCTTGGGGCTGCTGGGAAGCAACGTTAGTTTTAGTTGTACTGTGCGTAGGCATTGGTCCCTTATTTTGGGAGCCACGTACGAGTTCGACCAATGCTTCGGGGGAGGTCTTAGCCAAACGATCCATCTCTTCGATGGGAAGATTAAGCTGTGTAGCTCTCTCTTCAATTCGTTGACCAAAGCTTTCACCGTAGCTAGAGCGGAGGTCTTCAACTGCCTTGTTAAAGTTCTCTCGTTCTTTTTGCTCGCGCTCACGTGACGTAAGGGATTCCATAATCCTGCGCTCAGTGGCTGTTACCAGTTCATCCACGTCAACAGAAGTTGTCGACTTCTCGTCTGTGGTTCTGGTGTCGTGCATCCTTTCGATTACATCGTCGAACTGAGTAGATTCCGACAAGCGTTGTTCCATCTCTTGGATTCGTTCACGATCAGTCTTCCTTTCAGATTTGAGCTGGTCGATGAATCGTTGAGCATTTTGATCACGCTTGAGAAGTTGCTCGATTTCTTCGCGAGTTAATCCACCTACTCTATCGTTATTCTTGGAGTCGCCAGTGGAAAACGTAGTAGTGGTGTCGGCATCCTGGTTGCCATCGGCACCGTCTTTATCAGGTGCAGTTCCGGGGTCGCCGGATTTAAAGGTCAGATCGGTCATTGTTACTCCTCGGGTAAGTATGTCAGGACTTCTCGCAACCCCCGTCGGTATCCGAGAGTCCTTGCCAAAGTAGTAGCGGAGACTTCTTCCAGATGTTCTTCTTCGATATACGAAGCTTCAATCTGTTTGACAATCTCTGCCCTTATCTTCAGCAGAATTTTTTTTGAAACGTTGTAGCTCTTTTCGAACTTATCTATGTCTTCTTTATCAAGACCTTTGATCAGCCTTGCGTTCATCCTCATTAGAGAGCCTCCTCTTCAACAGGAACTTCAGCGGGGAAGTCTTCTTCTGCTGCAGGGCCCTCAGGGGCTCCTTCAGGGAGTTCATCTTCAGGGAAGATAGACTGTTCAACTTGGAGTTGATCTTGAGCTGCGCTTTGCATTCTTGCCATCTCAAGCTCTTCTTCCACTCGTCCGAATCTTTCGAAGAGTTCAAGCCGCTTGAATCCAAGCAGGTCTTCCCAGGCTTTAGCAAGCCGCTCGGAGGGGAAGTGTTGAGCAAGGAGTGGGTCTTGTTGCATAGCAGATGTAAACTGAATTAGGTTTTGTGCAAGCTGTGCTTGTCGAGCGAAGTGTCGTCCGCCAACAGGGATGAGCTTGCCGTTACTACGGAGATCATCCACAGTAATTTCCAAGAACTCAGATACGGCATAGTCATCGTCTACTACTTTGACGATATCCGCCGTGTCAAGGTTTTGTCTCGCTACCTCAATCTCAGCATTAACAATGCGCTCAAGGAACACCGTCTCGAAGACAGTTACTTTGCTTTGGAAGATACGGGATGCTGCGTTCTGTAGCTCAGCTACTTCAAACGCTGTCTTCTCACCAGGAGTCCTGATGCCCATAGCTTCGCGGGGTGCACCAGCATACTCTTCCATCTGTGCTTCTTTCCGCTGGATAGCGAAGTCTGCATTCAGCACGGTGGTATCTGGGGCCAGGTACGCTACGTCACCTCCCTCGGCGATGTAGTAGTCAACTGCAGCACCACGTATTTCTACCTCGACATCCCCGTAGATTCTACGGTCAGGGTCGATCATTTGGTCGAATGCGTCTGCTCTTGCGTTCTCGAGGTGGTTGATATAGTACTGCATACCAACCAGATTGTCGAGAGGCCCCATGCCCCAGAGGTTGTCAGGACGACTTCTCCAGGGGCAGTGGAAAATGTTGGGCTTACCAGACCAGGTATTAAGGGGTTCATTACGAACGACCCAAGTCCGGTCTACCACAGTGACCACACGATTCTTCATCCACTCGTTGTGGTATGTGTCGTAGATGTCCCCATAGAGTTCGAGGATTTCTACAAACCCGGAACGGTAATACTGGCTGGGAGACCCAAACCCGTCAAAGGTAAACTGCAGGTGCTTATCAACGGTGGTGTCAGAGAACTCTAGGAGCATCTCACGGGATTTCTTGACCTTGTCAATAATATCCATAGAGTACCCTAGCTCTGGATTCTCTTCAGCGTCCCTATGAAGTTCGCCCATTGTCTTAAGGCTACGGACGATCTTAGGAGTGCTTTCGAAGTCTGAAGCGAAGGCGTTGAACACAATATCATCTGGGCTAATACGGAAGACTTCCGGCCCGATGTACCCAGCTACTACCTCACCAGTCTCTGGGTCGGTATGGAATTCCCTTACGTAGGTAACTCCGCCAAAACAGTTACCCGTGTCAATCCAGTCACGGACAAGCTCGTTAACGATATTGTAGAAGTTGTTCAACTTATTCTTGGTGTTGATGTAACCAAGGATAATGCGCTTCTTCTCAAAGATTTCCGCCTTAGCGTCTTGTCCATCAAACCGAAGCCAGTCATCAGAGGGGAACATTGCTGCCATATAGTTGGCTTCAAGGTTATCCCTGATCTGAGTCAGCTTAGGGGTATGAGTGGTGTGCTCGTGATCGTTCTGAATATTAGCAGTCTCACGAGTGGAGGTGGCGTAAAGATACTTACGGACCTCTTCTACCCGATCTCTCCAATCAGCCCGACCATGCTTCCACTGCTCCCAGAGGCTAGTTACTTGTCTTGCTAGGTCATCTCCTTCGGGGAAGATGATGTCGATGTCTATCGTCTCAGCTCCGGACATTATTGTTCCTGCTTAAGCATGTTTAATCCTTCTTCGTCCACCGAACCTCTTGTTAAGAGATACGACATTATTATTTATTTCATCGTAGTCAATGATCTTCCGAGCCGCCGGAGGCTTAGAGATAGAGATAGCTGCTGTTACAGCATCCTTAAGGTCATCGTGTCTCGGCTTGGCAGTAAGAACTTCTTCTTCGTAGTAAGGTGTTACACCACCTTTGAAGTGATAAATCGTTCTCGATTCGTAACGGGGCTCTAGAATAGCTGCCCATTTTTCTTGCTTACTGCCTTGCCGCCACGTGGATGGCCTACGATCTACAACCAAGTTACCGCCGTTTCGACGGACGAGGGCTTCGATTTCTTGGGCAACAAAGTTACCCCCTGCGTTGGATTCGACTAGCATCTTCCGGAAACCCCATTGTTGCTGGAGGCTTACGGCTGCATCGTAGTACTCTTGGAACTTACTAGTCTTAAACCTGATGAGGTCTAGGACGTAAATAAACCCTTCACTGTCTACACCAATTACAGCGATGGCTGTGTAGTCTGCTCCAGAACTCTCACTCCAAGCTACGTCCATCGCACAGGTTACGTTCAGTCGATTGTTCCTATGCTTCACAGTAGTACCATCTATTGTGATATGCTTACGGTCGTAGTATTGAAAGAGGCCTCGATCTATTCGCTGCGTTCCAACATCGTTCGGATCATTGTAGTACTGGGCATAGTAATGGGTGAGGCTCCCATGAGAGACATAGTCTGCCCTAATTTTTGCAAGTTCTTCAATGTCGAATCCGTAGGACTTTCCGGGATCGAGAGGAGACTCGGTCTTAGGCCACAGGAATTGTCCTGTTCCTGAGCGGTCCGGCGAGCTTTCGACAACTCTCTCCTTGACATCCCATACAGGTCTTTCTCCGACATAGTCTTGCTTCTCACTGTCCCAGATTTGTACCTTGGCTTTGATCATAGAATCGTAGGCGTCCCTCGGGTGGTACCGAGTCCCTACATATTTCATCCAACCGCCAGGGTTAAGAATCGAGGAGAAGTAGCCGAGGCTGTTTGACAATTCCTTACGACCAACTTCAGTGTCCGCGAACTGCGGGACTACCACGTCGTCTCCGACTAGGCCATCACAGTGCAAACCCTGGGCGTTGGACTTTACGGTCTTGACAAGAACAGTATGGTCTCTGATGCCACGATCCTTTCGGGCCGGATGGTCGACATCAAATGCGTAAGCTGACCACGTACCTTTTTCGCCCTTCTCCTCACTGAACATCTCAGGCCACAAGATTTTATATCTGTTACTTTGCATCATAGTCTTCATGGCGTAAAGCTGTGCTTTAGCCAAGTCGTCCTGCGATGACAGGTAAACAATCGTGGTCCAAGGTTCGTACGTTACCTTCCACACGCAGAAGACTGCGATACAATGGGACTTGAGGTGGCCCCGTGGAAGTAGTAGCAATTGCCTTAGGGCAGAGTCACCATCACCAAGCCACGAAAATACTTCTTCGTGGATGTCCCCATACATATAGTATGGGTTCAAATATGTGGCGAATGCGTAGAGGTTATTCTCGCACTCGTCAATAATTGATTGCTGGTGATATGTGTTAGCCATTACCCTCTACAAGCTTTAACTTGCGTACTCGTTCCCATCCTTCAGAAAGAATTCTTTCTTCCTCTGCACGACGGTTTGCTTCTTTATTTACTTTTTCTCTCGAAGGGCGCCCAGCTTGGCGGTCGCCTTCATAGAGAAGTTTCTGCGCTGCTACACTACCTTTCTTAGCACTTTGCCACAGAAGCTTCTTGGCAGATGACTTATCCTTGAGCTCTTTCTCTCGACGCCACTCGGCGAGGCCTTGGTAGTTTTGGTACCTGTCCTCTTGATGAGGGCCTTTAACAAAGCGCGGTTCTTTCAGATACTCCTCAAAATTTGCGTAGGTTCCAAATACTTTCGCCGCAAACTCGTACTCATCTGCACACTCCATATAGATTCGACGGATGGAGATTAGGCCACTATGATCATAGGGCTTCATAGTATATACAGCCGCTTTCCTGCCACGCTTGGCAAGCTCTCTTACTAGGTCCTTACGGACTGTGCCCTTTGAGTAAAGCTCGCTTACTTCAGGGAGTTTAATAGCCTCGGTCATACGAGCGTATCCCCGTTAATTGTCCAGTTATTAGGAGCGCTAGTCAGCGTGTTACGAGCAGACGTTGCTGCACTAGTATACTCAAGATTAGTAGCGCCGAGAGTTACATTAGGCTGTACGGTTTGCGCCGCCCAACCTATCAGAGTATCATCATAGTTATCGGTACTTAGGTCTGTAAAATCTAGCATCTCTGTCATATCAGTAACACTACTAATATCCCAGTCCCCCAGGGATTGGTTGAAGTCGGAAGCTGCAAAGAACATGTCTTCCATAGTAGTAGCGCTAGATACATCCCAGCCAGAGATATCAATATTAAACGCCTTGGCGTTATCAAACGTATCTCTGAAGTCTGTTACACTAGACACGTCCCACCCAGAGATGTCGCGGTTCATGATATCTGCGCCAGCAAACATGCTTCTCATGCTAACCACGCCACTAACATCCCACGTTTCAAGGCCTACACCTTCGAAGAGGCTGCATCCAAGAAACACATAGTCCATGTCACCCGATGTGGATGATAGGTCCCAGCCTGTTACGTTTGCATTAAACAAGTCGCAGCCATTAAACAATTGATCAATGGCATCATCACGAGGGCCTACATTGGGGTTGTCGCCAAACGTAAAGTAGCAATTTACACAATCTTTGAATGCGAACTCAAGACGGTGGAAAGGAATGTCACCCCAGTTAGCAAACTCGACAAGCTTCTCTTCATCACCTTGGCCAGTAAAATACAATTCATCGTAGATGCCATTGATCCTAATCGTGTAGGTGCCGGCAGAAGAGTATGTGTGAAGGAACCCATCAATACCACTAACAGCTGTAAAGTCTGTATTGTCCAAGGCTTCGACGGTACCATCCCCCCAGTCGATAGTAAAGTCGTAGTCTCTAAAAGTTCTTCCAGGGAGAAGCATCTGCGAGGAAGTACTAACACCAGCGTTGTCCGTTTTTACACGGAGAATCATATCATCCGAGGTAACGTTGGTAATAGAGAGAAGGGGGCCAAACTCTGCGTCAGCTAGGTTGTACCAACCATTGGGTAGTGGTTTATTCCTTGGGAATTGAATACGAGTTTCCGGAGGAAGGAAGTCGTGTGCAAGTTGTCCTATCGTAACTATCTCTTCGACCCCATCGTCTTTCTTAAGAAAGAGAAGGCCGTCATTGGTATTAGTAGCCAGTTCGCCCAGAGACAAGTCTGTGGTTTCTGGTACTTTACCTGCTACGGAAGAGGTCTTGTGAATGATAGTATTAGACATAGTCTATTAGAACGTCCCGCCGTTGATTACAGTATTCGTCAGAGTGATGTCGTCTACCGTGCCACCAGTAATGTTAACATTGTTTGCGTCCTGGGTAGCAATAGTACCGAGGCCCAGGTTAGTACGAGAAGTACCTGCGTTGGCCACATCACTAAGGTTACTTGCAACCTTCAGCTGTGCGTCGTTAGTAACGTTGCCAAGCCCGATGTCCGTGTTGTCGAGGACAACTTCACCAGTCTGGGTATTGACACTATCAACAGGGAACGTAACGGCGTGAGTATGGCTAGTAGCCGTGACAGCGTTAGTAGTGGCATCCGTCAGGGTACCTGGAGTACCCAGCGTCAGAGTACGAGTAGCAGAGATATCACCACCGCCCGTGATACCATCACCTGCCGTAATGTCTACGGAGGTATGGTCAACGTTACGAGAGTTGCTGGTATCAAGTGCTACGTCAGTAGCGTCTACTGTGATACCCGTTCCTGCACCGACATCAAGAGTGTTACCAGTCTTGGTAAGACCATCACCTGCGATGACACCAGTACCAGCACCGGAGAACTGTACGAACTCGAGACCGGTAGTTCCGACAGTGATCGGGTCAGCCGTGCTGAGTACCCAACCAGTATCTGCGTTGGTAGTACCTTCTTCGATAAAGGTAAAGGCACCTGCAGTTACTTCGTCATTGTCATCGAAGTCCGTAGTCCTGGACCACGTGCTAGCATCTACTTCGTAGATACCGTTGTCTGCAAGAGTAGTTTGGTTCTTAACCAGGACACGGTCGCCTGCTACAAGAGAGACGCCATCAATAGTCTGGGTACCACTAAGAGTGATGTTAGCAGTAGTACTTGCCCGGACAGAGTCTTTGACATCAAGGCCTTGAGCAGTAGAGTCTACGTAACTCTTAGTAGCTGCATCGTCAGCTGCGGTAGGGGCAGCCAAGCCAGTGATCTTTTGGGAGTTAAGATCGACGCTGGCCGTGGGAGCTGCCATCTCATCGAGACGGCTTGTCTGGACCTGAGTGTCAAAGTCCGAAATCTTCGAGGCAGTGATAGTAGGGACATCAGCTGCCAGGAGAGTATCGCCTACAGTGGCACGGCCTTTGGCGTCCACAGTAATCTTGGTATACGTACCTGCCGTTACACCGCTGTTAGCGAGCGTGGTAGAGAGGCTTGCGTTAGCAGTACCATCAAAGCTATCAGTACCAGTTACGTCACCCGTGAGAGTGATGTCACGAGCCGTCTCGAGGGCGGTAGCAGAATCTGCATTACCCGTGATATCTGTGGTGAGGCCACTACTAAAAGTCTTAGCCCCAGTAATAGTTTGGGTAGTGCCGAGAGTTACGTAAGCACCAGGGCCACCGATGCTTTCAATAGTGGTTGCTGAGCCACCAGCACCACCAGTGCCTTTACCATAGTAAAGGATGTCATCGGCTTCGTTAAACGCTAGTTCAGCGTTCTCGAGAGAGCTAGGTGCCCCTGCGGAGCCTCCGCTTGCCCTGCGCTTAATTCGAATAGTGTTGGACATGGTTAAAAGTTACCGCCGTCTGTTAGAATTGTTTGGTTTACGTTTGTCCACTCTGTTGCGGACCCTGAGTATCTGAGTACATCGTTATTGCTAAGGCCGGTAATATTGAGAGGAACACCTGCTAGATTGTTGGTGTCCGTATTACCGATGCCAAGCTGTTCCTTGATTTCGTCAATAGTATCAGCCTGGTTAATATCACTACCAGCTTCACCAAAGACACTCGCGTTTTGCCGGCTTATCCGAAGGCTGATTTTAGACATTAGAAGATTACGCTGTTACTTCAATTTGAGCGTACCACCCTTCCACGGGGAACATACCATTACCTGCTTTGTGAGTCACTCCAATCGAGTAGACAGAGCTAGCTTTACTGATGGAGTCAATCTCGAATGTTTCCCACCAAGAGAAGTTCTCGGCCCTTGCTTGTGGAGAGTAGATAGTGATCCATGCACCTACGATGTACAGCTTATCAATCAGAGTAGAAAGGTCTTCACTGTCATGGTTCTCCATGTGGAGATCAAAGGAAGTTTCTCCAGAGATGAATCCATCAGCGAAGTTAATCTGCCCTGAGGTAGGGGTTGCACCAACTAGGTCACCAAACTGCCACGCATACAACTCACTTGACGGGGTATCGAAGATACCTTCGTTAAGGAAGGTGATGGTCAGGATGTCATCATCTGCCACAGCGCCACTAGAGTCTAGTTCTGTTAGGGCTACGCCATGGAGAGCTGAGGTCTCAAAGTTGGAATCGGTAATACGATACATACCAAACACTGCGGGGTCGGACTGCTTTTGCAGCAGCATTAGACGCGACCGGCGCCACCCTGTCCTAAAGAAGTCAAGGTCAGTCCCAAAGCCAATACCATCTTCGGTAGTTGTGCTAACCACAATCCCTGTGACACTGCCCAGTGTAGTACTGTTCAGGCCAAGCTCGCCGCTGCCCGGGGTATCGAAAGGTCCTAGGGCGCTCTTATGCGTATACCGCATTACACCGGGTAAAGCCCCGCTGAAGGAAGAGGGCGGTGCCCCAGGACGTATCTGGATAATCACCTCGTCGCCAACCAAGGCGGTGTGGCTGTTGAAGTCGTCGTCCCCATTGGTGACCGTGATAGTCGTGAAGGAGCTGGACTCAGAAACACTTACTACCTCGTAGGTAGTCCAGATCAGATTACCAAAGGCGTCCCTATTAGTGGTATACCACTGCAATAACTGGCCGGCGGCGAAAGAGTTTGCGAAGAAACCTGGGTACCAGCTGTTGCCGTCCGGCGACGCGTTACTGAACTTGATTTCGGTGACGTTCCGCAGGAACGAGTTATTTACGGAAATCTCACCATTACCGGGGTTGGAGCCTCCGGTGCTGGATACAGTCCTGGTGTACTCGCCCTCCATGATACCACCGCCACCACCACCACCAGAGGCTGCAGCTACCCACTCTGTGTCGTAGTCAGTGTCTGATGCTTTGGCCAGGTGCTGCCCTGTAGTGCCCCCTACAGGGACTCCTCCTCCGTCTGTCCCATCGGCTCCATCGGCTCCGTCTGCCCCATCGGCACCGGGTGGGCCTTGAGGACCTGTATCACCAGTATCCCCCTTCTCACCTTGAACATTCTCGAAATCAATCTTCCGAGCAGGCTCATGATCAGCCACAGGTTCAGGGAGGTTCAAGATACGGTTGGAATCCATGTCGAAATCAGCCGACATGACGTTAGGGCCGTTCCCAGAACGGGAAAGGGCATCATCCAAGGAGGTTTGGATGGATGTGAAGAGCGTATTTAGCGTATCTACGCTTGCGAAGCCAGATGTAATGGTTGTTGGCGTGAAATCTACGGCCATTTTACTTTCTACCCATTGCTTTGTTAAGAGTCCAGCCTTTAAGGCCGAAGATTGCAGCTATCATACCCAAAAAAGCCCATTGATACCAGTCTGGAGCCTTCTCCATGGCCACAAAGAACTCATGTGTGCCATCTGTAAGGGTTTGAATCTGGAAAACAGTACCAACGAAGAAGCTAACGAAGGGGAGAGACAGGATTATAGTGATATATTCGTCTTTCCACCCTTCAGAACGTAGTGCTTCGTGGTTATAATCGGTATCAGACTTGATTAAAGAGAGTTCACGCTCATGTACGGCCTGATTTTTCTCTCTTTTCTTGGCATTTCTCTCGGAGAGGTAGCCACTGATAGCTGAGATGATTGTTCCGATGATAGGTATTGGCATTTAGGGGTGCCTTATCCCGGCTCTGTCAAGCCGCTCTTTGAGCGTGGAGGCTTCCACGGTAGTTCTAATAGAGTCTTCTTTGATCTTATCAAGAGATTCTTGCAAGACCTTAATCTTGATTTTCAGGTATTCAATCTCTCTATCCATACCATTAAGATGGTTCTTTAAATCTACGAGACTAGTATTGATATTATAGACAAAGAACAAGAGTATCATAGATAAAGCCACATTGGGGAATGTGTTTAATAGAGAATTGAGAAGCTGTACTTCCATGTATTACATTTCCTAATAGTAGTCTATATATAGTCTATATATAGTCTGTATGTACAAAAAAGAGGTATAGCGAACTCCGAATCGCTGATACCTCTCTCTGTTATTCAATACTCTCAATCATATTGAAATGAATTACAATACAAACATCTATTTTTCTAGCACTGGGGGCTAATGCCCCATTAGACAATATAGATAGTAAAAAAGTTCAATTATGGTTGAAATTAGTTTCAATTAGTCGTCCGGCCTAAAACTCAGAATTTCTCAAAAATAAATCTGGGTGGTCTCTCTCACTCCTAGGACGACCCCCAGCACCCCCTCCCCGGCTAGTGAGTGCTCACTTCAAATGAGAAGCATTCGCATTTGTGAGTGCGAATCACTCGCATTACCATTCCCATTCACCCCAGTGATGTTATAACATAACACTTCGCCCGCCCGCCCGTATGTTATAACATTACATTCACAGGTTGGCATGCCTCTTGCATGTGCATACCAGTATGAACCCCCTGGCATGATTCTTGCATACCTAACGGCATGGCATGATTCTTGCATACCGCTCACACCATGCACCATTATAGCGCGTCTGCACCATTATGATGCGTTGCTGACCCCCAGCGTCACATTCTGACGTTCATCGTCACATTCTGACCAATCACGTCACCATGCACTGTTATGGTGCGTTGCTGCGCCTTATGAATCAATGACTTATGTTGGCACATGGTTTGCAATAGTAGTAGTACAGGCTGAGGAAGCCTGCGACCTGACAAGGGGACAAGTGATGGCGATTTCGCCAAGACTCTCTACCATCATGAAGGCGCACGAACCGCGCCGGATTGAAGGGGACGAATTGGAGCAATTGCGGCTTAATGCAGCATACCGCGAGTCTGCCGCCAATGTAACACGCCGTATTGAGGTAGAAGCTAGACAATGGGAGCATGGCAAGCCGTCGATGCCTGTCGAAATACAATTACAGGCTGTCGCGGATGCCTTCGGAGTACGTCTGCCCCACGGCATGACTGTAGCCGAGCAACGTAGGATGCTCAGGGCTTTGCAGCGACGGAGCCGAAAGAACCAGCAGGTGGAAGCGGCTACGGCAGGCTATACCGGCGGCGGCCCTGACACCAAGAGGACTGTCAAACCTTCGCAAGCGAGGCGGAGAGCACGCAGGGCACAAGAGCGAGCACGCAGGGCACAATAGGGGGCGGGGGAGTCGTAAGACTCCCAAGCCTCTCCCCTGTCAGGCTTGACACCTAATGTTGCTGTCCAGTAGCATTAGGCGAGTGGTCTTGAACAAAGACTACTCGAAGTAAGACCGGACAGGCTGTGGAAGCCTGCCGGATAGGGGATGCTTCATGGTGTCCATTCCGGGCACGCTGACGGAGATACGACCATGAAAGCATCGAACGCACGTAATACCGGACCACGTGATCTCAAATGGTTGCCGGTTCCGGATGATCTAGTGTTTACTCCCACCGATCACAGGCTTGTCGAGCCTGCCGGTCGAGGACCGGAGCCAATGGATCGGAGGAAGTGAGGACCAGCCCACTCGTTGAGAGTGGGCACCATGAAGCACCCCCGGCTAGTGTGCTCTGTTGTGGCATGTGCCACGATAACGGAGCACACTGGTAAACCATGACTGACTGGAGAAGTCACCATGATAGGCAAGCGAAAGCTAACGCCCGGAAGTGCCGAGCATAAGCGTAGGCTTGAGGAACTCGAAGCTATCCGCGAGTCAATGCGGAGAGTTGAAGGGTGGACACAAGCACAACGGTCGGCACATTTCGAGTCTTCCCCGGAATTAGTCGAGCTGTTGCCGCCTTGTGAACATAGTTCTGGCAAGGTAGCTAAACCTCGATATTGGGGAAAGCAATCGTTCAAACGTCACCGTGTCCACTACCATAAGCCGCCGACGTCCTCGATGGTTACACGGTGGATTGACACGATCTAGGACGTAGGTCGGTCTAGACCCTAGCGCATCTTGGAGGGTGCGCTAGCGCCTAGGCTGAGGAAGTCTAGGATAGCAGTGAGTGTACTCCACTCTATTGAAAGATGTTCATTCGACTTGCAGGACGTAGGGTTCTGCGGAGTGTGCATCTCACAGTGGAGTACATATCATGAGTGACGGAACCCTTCTTTCGATCAATCGTGACTTTGACCCTGACATCACGGACGACATTGCTTGCGTCCGTCTGATGCTCGGAGTCGACCAAGTCAAGCGCGCTCTCGAACACAACGAGGGTTCGCTGTTCGGGTACTGGCTCGCGAAGTACCGGGGTTACTTGATGCAAGTCATCGAGAACGAGAACATACCGGAAGGCGAACGTCATGAGGAGGCATTCTCTCTCCTCGAAGGCTCGATGGAAATGGCCAAAGCTACGCTGATTCAGGCTGGCGAGGCTACGGCATCGGACTTCGACGGTCGTGGTTGCACCTTCAAGGCGTACAATGGGGACTTCAAGCGGGCTGCCGAGTTCAAGGTGGATCTGCTGGCTGCCGGCAAGGACGGCGGTTACATGATCGAGTCTCGTGGCAAGATGAACGCTGCCTCCTCGAAAGCCAAGAGGGCAATCGAGGACAAGAAGGCCGAGGAACGTGCGGCCCGACGCAAGGCGGCAGGATTCACGCCAGAGGTAGTGTCCGGCAACGGTGGTCCAGAAGGCAAGAGCTCCGAGGTTCCGCCGGAAGGCGGGAACTATCTGGACTTGTCGGACATTGACGACGAGATCGAGGTTGCCATCCGTGAGGTGTTCGACAAGGCCCGTGAGTTCCAGCGCCGGAAGCACGGCGTCAAGGAGTTCTCGACCTACATGAAGGACACTGTCCTGCGCAAGCTGGACACCATCATGAACATGAACTGCAAGGAGCTGCTCGCAGAAGTCAAGGACGCGGCAGTCTCCAAGCAGGCCCGGACGGGCACTGATGGCTGACACCGTAGCCGTAGAGTACACTCACTGTAGGTAGATCACGTGTCTACCGGAGCAGGGTATTGAATAACAGTGCCCTGTCCGGTGGGCATGTACAGGCTGTGAAAGCCTTGCATGTTCGCCCGGCATAGGTAAACTAGGTATAACTGAAGTACCAACAGGGTGAAGGAAAAGCCTAGCTATGCTGAGTGAGTTCCGAATATATACACGGTATTCGGTAGCCCCTTGCCTTGTGACAAGGTAGCATGCTTGCATTGTAGCAAGGACATGCTTATTGGGGCGATGATCCGCCGTGGATAGTAGGAACATGTGTGCTCGGACTTTGATCCGAGCGGGATAGGGTGGGCGCTTACCTCAGTCCGTTTCAGTATGACGGACGAGGGCAGGGGTCGTGTGTCTTTAGGAACACGGCGCTTGATGGATAGGTACGTCTAAAATTCGTGCATACTGGTATGCATTCTCGCCGCAACGGCGGGGGCATAGGGCGGAGCTGTACTCGGGCTTCGTTGCATACTGGTATGCATTCTCACTCCCAATAAACGGATGCATACCGGAGGTGTGCCACATGTCGTGGTGCATACTGGTATGCATTCGCACGTCTGGAGTTCTCATCATGTGTAGCGTGGACATGCTCGGCATAGTCCTTACGGTCGTGGTGATCCTTGGGTTTGGTGTTGGCTATTGGGTGCGTGATGTCCAAGACAACTACCCTCGCTAGGAGCATACCGGTATGACTGAGGGACTGGCGTTAGCAGTGGTCCTTGCGCTAGGTGCTGTGCATCTGGTGTCTGGGATCATGCTGATTCTGCTGTTTGGTGCGGCCTGCTGGTACGTAGGTCGTGAGTTGTGGAAGCACGGAGGAGACTGATATGGGAAAACTGAACAAGCAGGACAAGCACAAGATCGTGCGTCCTGATCTCATGGGCAATCCTTACCCGTACCGCCCTCGGTACGAGAAAGCCAGGGCTATCAAGAAGTCCCGGTGACACTCGCCTGCCTGCCCCTAGTGCCGTGCGTACTAGGGGTGGGCCTGCTTGTGCCTTACGTTCAGGGGTACCCATTCATAGGGAGTGGGTAGCCTAGAGCGTGAGGTATTTGTTATGGAACCTTTCTACTACATATTGGGCGGCGTCATCGCACTCATGATGACGGCTCCGATGATGTGTGTCTACAACCTGTACCACAAACGGTACGTCCTCTCTGCCTTGTGGTTTGCTTACCTGTTCTCGGCGTCCGTCATCGTGTCATGGAGGGCTGACATGTACACCATCGAGATTGCGGCGAGCATCGCCGACTTCTTCGCCGAGTATGTCGTCCGTGAAATCGAGCGGATGGGGCAGGGAGGGCAGCTATGATCGGTGGACTGATCAACTCAGCTGTTGGACTGGAAGACATCGCAGTCTCCGGCGGAGATGATTTTGACAGGTCTTCCAGCACGTTCTACTCCATGTTGGATGACGACCGTCGTGACGCTCAGGTCATGCTCATTCACGTCAAGATGAATCGCCTTTTCCGTGGGCACATGCAGCGTGCCCTCGCTGAAGGGCGGACATATGCGTGGGGAGTACGCTGATGACAGTAGTGTCTCTGTTCGTCGCCTGCTTTCTATCCTCCGGAGTCTCGTTATTTCCACCGGATGGGTATGTCCTACACGAACGGGGTGCGGTGGATGGATTCGACATCATCCGCCAGCGTTACACCCTGGTCCCGGAGCCGGTAGTTAGGCAGAAATGCCTGGCTATCTCTCCACCACAAGCCTCTGTCCTGCTCCACTCTCTTGAGAGAGGGGACAGTTGTACTATGGAGAACCGAGTCATCGCATGTAACAGGCCTAGGTTGACATGGGTACTATAGACATGATCATCACGGTCTTCAGCTTCGTGCTGTGTGTGGTGTGTTTGTACAAGCTGATCAAGGGGGACTAGGCTACGGCCTAGCTCCCTCTCTTGTCACATTTCCTGTTCACCTACAGGAGTCACCTTACTGAAGTGCAGCAGTACCTCTCGAAGTACCA
>Ga0136600_1000284_pt1 | contig 28013 bp, 24 predicted proteins | sample AntRauMFilla2698_FD_104634 | JGI IMG/M metagenome (GOLD analysis project Ga0136600, IMG submission 104634) | Saline lake microbial communities from Rauer Islands, Antarctica - Metagenome Filla 2 #698 | ecosystem: Environmental > Aquatic > Non-marine Saline and Alkaline > Saline | place...
TAGGTTTTGAGCAGTGTGGTCTTTAGAATAAACTTTTTGAAGTATCTCTCTAAAGGTTTTCATAAAGGCTTCTGTAGAGGAAGTAAGCTTTTTGTATGAACTATGAGGCATGGGAACAAAGCCCCTAAAAGGAACTTTGGATACTTTTGTGTAAAGGCCCGTTTTGGCATCCTTTACCATAAAGGTCATTTCATTATTCGCGTGAACATCTGTCATTTTCTTATTGAGTTCAGCAATACCCTCGGCACCTCTTGAAAAATATTCCTCTACAAACTCCGCTGCATAGGGATGGGCCCTACCACTGGCATCGAGGAGAAAGTTAGCAGCATCTTGCTCAATTACTTGAGTTCCATCCTCTGACTGAAGTCTTAGCTTAAAGGCACCCTTTAATTTGTCATCATAAGTTTTAGAGTTAGGAAGAAGACTTTTAATACCCTGATAGCAGGAATTTTGAGATGGACTGGAGCTAATATAGCGGGAGCCCTTCCTCAAAGGAGCTGAGCAGGATGAGACCAAACTGAGAAGAATTATGCTAATTAAAATTGAACTTTTCATGCGCCATCACCTAGTTTTAAAAGAATGTGACTAAGTAATCGGCAAATTGGGCTTTAACTACAGTTTTCACCCCAAAAACTGGAGTAAGGGCAAAGAATTTACCTCTTTTTTCCTTCGCTTTTGACCTAATTCTACCGAGATAGGTTTGAGTTAATTAACAGGAGTGTTAAAAGTGTCTAAAAGTGAGTTTCCCTATCTCCATGGTTTTGATTCTATAGAGCAACACCGCTTAAGAAAACAAGCTGAGTTTACAGAACATACCGTTTATAGAGGCATCAACCTTTCTTATGTAAAAAACCTCATCGAAGTAGGCTCGGGCGTAGGAGCACAAACTGAAATTCTTCTTAGGCGTTTCCCAAGAGTGGATATTACCTGTATTGATAGGTCGAAGAATCAACTTGAAGCTGCTCAAAAGTCGCTTGATAAGTGCCTGTATGCAAAGGACCGCTTTAAGCTTCTAGAAATGGATGCAACAAATTTAGAGTTTGAATCACAGACTTTTGATGGAGCTTTTCTCTGTTGGATTTTAGAGCATGTGCCTGATCCTGGTAAGGTGATGAGTGAGGTGAGGAGAGTGCTGAGACCGGGGAGTATTGTTTATATAACTGAGGTTCTTAATTCGAGCTTTTTTCTAGAGCCTTATTCCCCCAATGTTTGGAAGTATTGGATGGCCTTTAATGATTATCAGTATGATATGAAAGGGGACCCTTTTATCGGTGCAAAGCTTGGCAATATTCTTATGCAGCAAGGTTATCGTGATATAAAAGTCAAAACAAAGACCTGGCATCTCGATAATAGACGTCCTGCTAAGAGGAAGGAATTTATCGAATTTTGGTCAGAGCTTCTCTTGTCTGCGAGTGAGCAGCTTATAAAGGAAAAGTATGTTGATGAGGAAACCGTCAACAAAGCGAGAGAGGAATTAAAGACTGTGAGAAATGATCCCAATGCCGTTTTCTATTATTCATTTATCCAAGCATCAGCGAAAGCATTTTGAAAAAAGTAGCCTAAGCAACTGATTGCTATACAAATTTGAGATCACCTCTAGTGATTTCTTTATGTTACAGGTTGTCGATTTTTTATACATGGCCGTAAATATGCCTCACTCGAGCAAACTCTAAAGCGTTTCGCACTATAATTCATTTATTTGAATTTATTTAGGCGGACGTAAATGCATGCTTTAACGGCACTTTTATTCATTTTTACGATGGGTATATCTCTTCAAAATACCATGGCCGAGCAAATGGCTTACGATGAAGTATATTCTCCAGATGGTACGGTTAGGCCTGCTTATAGAGGAATTCTTGATCTCTATGACAGCTTAACTAAAAGTGAAAGGGAAGCCCTCCATCTTCAATCTGAAGTAGAGTTTGATGGTGATAATAGATTACTAATGCTTCCAAGAATCATTAGTGTAAGAGAGAGTGAAGCCCTCACTAAAGGCGTTCAGCAAAGAGCAGACGCGATCATGGCCTTCTTTAAAGACCACTATTCTGGAAATAAAAAGTATATCGAAGATGGAATTATTCCTGAAGATGTTATGACAAGAATAATAAATCGCTCTGGCGATACACTATGGGGAGATTATATCAAGCCTGAGGGGATCGCCTTTGATTATGGGCCCGACATTATTAGAGGCCCAAGTCTTCCTGGTGCACCAGATGGTCACTTTCATGTAGTCGAAGATAATATTAGCTATGTGGGTGGAAGGGGAGATCTCATTAGGGCGCGAGAGATAATGGATCGGCATATGCCAGGTTATCAGAAGATTTTAAATAGTCCGGACCCAAGTGATTTTTATAATAAACAGGCTGCGAGTTATCATGCTGAAGGTAAGAAAATGGGGGGAATAACGATAATGCTTAGTTACCCTAAAGAGCTGCAGTCAGACAATGAAGAGGGTCGTTTAGCAAAAATATTTGAAGATAGAGGAATTATAAATGTTGCTGCACCAAATATGTTTGCCGAGCCCCAGGGGCTTCCTCGACTCGATATAAGAGAAGATGGAATCTATTTATTGAAAGAAGAAGATTCTCTCGGCGTTAGGGTTGGTCATATTATTGGTAATATGAACCCTGAGCATATGGAGCCCAACCATATCGCGACCAAGGTGAAGAGAATTCTTAAAGACGCTAGATTTAGACTAGATAATGCTGATGTTATTTTTGGTCAAGAAGGTGGAAAGCAAGCACTTCTTGATGCAATTACTCCTGATCCAAAAACAGGTGAGTTCCATGTTGATCTCATTGAAAAAGTGATGAAGGATAACTTCGGTGATTTTACGGTATATGACACATATAAAGGCTATAGCGGAATCATTGAGCAAATGAAAAAGGGTAATGTCTCCATTACTAATAGTCCTGGTATCGAGTTTGTTGGAGATAAAGAATTCTATATTTATATGGAGGAATTGATTCGTTACTACCTCGACGAAGAACCGATCATTAAAAATATGGAATCAGGAAGCTTTTATAAAGAAGGGAAATTAGATCAGAAAATGATAGATTCAGTTTTTGGAGATTTCGACCAATGGGTAGTCAAAGTTGTCGATGGTCGAGGCGGAAAAGGCGTTTATGTTGGTCCTAAAACAGATCCAGCAGAAATACCTTCCATAAGAGCACTCGTGGAGGCAGAGCCAACTCGTTATAAGTGGCAGAGATACAGTGCCCTCTCTACTTTAAATGAAGAATTTATTGGAGACATTCGGGTTCTTTCCCACGTCGGTAGTGCGAAAACTATTGTCGCTGAAACGCCCTGGGCCAGAGTTGCTGAAGCCTCAGGAAATGGAAAGGTGAATATATCGGATAAAGGTTTTGAGGCCGCGGTAATGGTAAGGAGAGGACCCATTCAAAGATCATGTAACTCTTTAATAAAAGATTTTTTAATTGGCATAGGGAAATAGAATAATAATGAAAAAGTTAATACTCATTATTCTTTTTATATTTTTGTCACTCAAAGGATTCGCCTATGATCCCCATGAGCAGAAGTGGGTTGACGAGTATGTTGTCGGAGATATTAAGGATATTCCAAATAAATCAATTCGTGACTATCTCTTGGCCACCCATCATAACAACCCTTATGCAGAGAAAATCAAAGAAGCTAACGAAACCTTGGGTCCTTTTTCTCCCAATAAAGATAATGTCTTTTGGTTGCCTCATATTGATGTGCCAGTAGATCCAAAGAATTGGCGATTCATGTCGGATCTTGATGGTCTTCCTGAGGATATTTTGGAAATAGGCTACGGTGAAAAAGATGGTAAATTATTTGCTAGGCTTTTTATTCATCCCTTTTCTACAGATAGAAGCCATTTTATTGAATTGGCAGCAAAGCATGGTGGATTTAAATTTGAGCATCAAGCCGCGACAACGGCTTCAGTAAGGTCATTTATCTCTTGGCAAACGAAAGAGCCAAGGGGGGACATCAATACTTCTGGAATTGATTTTCCTGACGATAAAACAGAGGTGTTTAAAACAAAGGTCAGTGTTTATGGTGTTGATATTGACGGTTCTCGTCTTAATCCGGCAAAAAAAATGGTTCGTGCTTTTGCTGTAACAAGACTTTTTGATGAAATTCCCGAAAGTGTAAAGACCAAAGTCGGCTTTGATTTTGAAGGCGAGTGGGTTGCTGCAGTTCCGGATAGCACAAACGCCGGGTATGTCATCCGAAAAGGACTTCCTGAAATAACGGGAGAAACATTAGGGGTAACAGTTGAGCCTGGATTTTCTGTACTCAGTGCAAAGCGAATGACTGAGCTTTATGGTGATATGACTCCAACCAAAGCGAAAAAAGCTATCCAAAAAGAGCTTATAAACTCTCTTGCAACCAGTACGATGTACTTAGCCTTTGAAGAGGGAATGATTGGTGAAAACCATTCCCAAAACTTTGATTATGTCCTTGGCGACAACGGTAGACCGAATGGGAGAGTTCTCTATCATGATGCTGATGCTTTTAGAACGAGTATCATCTTGAGAAGTTTAAATGGTAAGTCACTTCGATCTCTAGATAATATTGACCATCCCTTTTTCTATGCCAAAGATAGTACCTTTCAAACCACTCAAAATGCCAAAGGTGAGGCTTACACACTTAATACATTAATGGATTATATGGTTGATCAGTTTGACGATACTTCCATGGTTTCGATGTTGTTTGATTGGTGTAAAGATATTTCAAAATTTAGTTCGTGGTGTGCTGAAGATAAAATTAGGTATCAGCTTCAGGAGGCTTTTGCTAATGAGGCATCTCAATATTTAAATAAACCTGTAGATCCTTACGACTTTGGATGGACTGGTGGAACTCTTGGAAAGAAAGGAATGATTAATCTCATGAATGAGCGTATTGACCTTCTCAAAAAGAAGTTGGGTGAGACTGAGTTTGATCCTCGCATTCAAGAGCTTCTCAGTCATGAATATCATCGATTGCAAGGAATTGGTCTTGGAAGAAAAATGGGCACAACGACAATTACCATGGAAAATACGAAGTTCTACCTTAACAGGGAAAATGGAAATTACTCCATCGTCGCCATGGGCAATAGTAAAAAACATGTTCTAAGAGGTATTGTCCTTCTTGAGGGCGGTGCAAAAGGCTCTGAAAAATTCTTAGAAAAGATTGAGCTAAAGACTACTGGAGAAGTTCAGGAGAAAACTTGTGCTCAGCTATTAACTTCCCTTGCTGGAGCATTTCGAACCAAGGGACTGGCCCAGCCAATTATGCGTAATATGGGTGGGGGAAGTAATATTAGATAATATTGCTTATTCCAAGTAATGGCCCCTTCATTTGTGCGCTTATAAATATTCCCGTTAATGTAAGAAAGTTACATTTTACAGATGCTCTTTGATTCTCTTTAATTAAGTATTCATTATTTAAAAAGAGGAATTCATGGACAGAATTAGTAGACTATTTTTCGCTCTCAGTTTAATTATATCATTCACAGGAATTCAAGCTTCCTCTTTTAAGGAAGCTGATAAAGTCATTGGAGGAAGAGATACCACAAACCTTCAACACCCTTGGCAAGTTGCTCTTCATACGCGTTACAGTGGTCACCTTTGCGGTGCGAGTCTCATATCAAAAAGAGTTATCCTTACTGCTGCCCACTGTGTAGACACATTTGGTGCAAGAGATTTGAGAATAAAGGGGCAAAGTGAAACGGGTGAGATGAAACGGCTAAAAAGACTCCCCCGTGTCGAAGAGGTCATCATTCACCCTGGCTTTGATGCTAATAATCTCGCCTCCGATGATATTGCTATTATAAAATTAAAACGTGATGTTCGACTTAGCGACACGCTTCAGCCCATTAAGGTTATAGGCCTTAGCTTTAGAAATGGCTTACTGGAAAATAACTTTAGGAATCTACCGGGGAGGATGATGTCCACAGGCTGGGGCACTTTAGAGCCTCCCAGAAGTTTTCCTATTCATTCTAAGGTTCTTCAAGAGGTTGATGTAAAAGCTGTAGGTGTAACAAAGACAGACCTCGTGGAGCAAGTCTTCCGAGATATGCTCATAAGTGACTTTAATATGAGTGATGACATTATTAATTTCATCCAAATAAACGATTCGAATGTTCTTCTCACGACAGGAGAGATCGCCCAAACAGGAAACTGCATGGGTGATAGTGGTGGCCCTCTTGTTTACTATGAGCAGGGTAAGGCACCTGTACTTATCGGGATTACTTCCTATGCCGTAGGTGGAGAAAAGCTTTGTCTGGGCCTTGCGGGGTTTACCAATATTCAAGCCTACGCCAATTGGTTAAGAGAAAATATCAAATAGAGTAATAATTGGATGTTCTCATCTCTTTAGATCGAAATTTTCATATGCAGAGCTAGTCAAGAATTTGAAAGCCAACTTTTATAACTTCATTGTCTACTGGCGAAATCCACTTCACTGAAGAGCTTTCGTAGTCGATGCCACCAACGCTCACCTTGTAGACATGATCAATTTCAATTGATTCAGACAAGGTGTTCTTAATAAAGACTCCTGCAAAGCCGCCATAAGCTTCAGAGTATGCCAGGCCAATAAGCTTTGTATCGTTAGTGAACAAAATAGTTAAGAGGGTGTTTTCGTCGGGTTTAAAGCGGGTGTAGTTTCTTTTAATTTTTTCAGCCATTGATATACCCCATATAAGTTAATATTTATTATCAACTCGTATGGGGTTTTTGACAAGGCAGTTAACTATATCTCTTTTCCTAAAGGTTGTTTAAAGGGAAGTTGCAACTTCTCGTATCAAATTTAGCGATCCTGGACAGACTTGTTATTTTGCTAAGTCTACTGGTGTCACATGCTATTACGTTTTCATAACGTGCGCCATTTCCACGAGGGTTTGAAAGATCAGATACTTTTGTCACGTCACAAAAAACACCAAGGTCTTGGAGTTTGTTACTAAAAGTTACGTTTTTAAATTCACGACTAAAGCCATATTCAAAGGCATACCGGCCAATATTGGCAATAAAAAGTTGGATACGATTGGGGTAAAGACGACTTGGTCTAGAACCACCCTCAACTCGATTTGTTTTTGTTGAGCACTTTATATCTTCTAAGAGAATCACTCTTGTTCTTTTTGGATAACGAGAAAGAAGTTGTTCTTCATTTAAATCTATCGCATTAGAAATGTTTATTAAGCAAGTCTCTGGTTGAAAGAATTGAGCAGGATTAGTCTGCGGATTATAGGTACAAATGACTTTTCTATTTTTTGTCATTAAGGCAGCTCTCTTTTCAAAGCCTTTATCAGCAACGACGGCCGGAACTTGGCGAGTTCCACAAGAGGGATTTGAATTAGTGTTCGAGCAGCTTCTCACACCCTTAGTTGATACAGTACCAGCATTAAGAATAATTGGATTTTTCTTGCCGATAGCATTTCTTAAGTTATCAACAAAAACTTCTTTTTTGGATGGATCGACTAGGTCTCCAAGGTCGATAAATTTAAGGGACTCTACAGAAATACCTTGTTTGGGTGCTTTTAAGCTTAAGCGACAAATCTCTTTGAAAGCCGTGCGACCAAATCGATCGATAATAACCTCTTCCTCACGGCAGCCACCAACGGCTTCCCTAAGATCAGAAGCAACCATAGTCCGACTAACGAAACGGTAGAGGTCCTTAGATTGGCCTGAAAACTTGAGAAGAAGAAAGTTATTCTCATTATTAAAGTTAACGATCTCTGGTGTGACTGTAGCAGAGACAGTACCGCTCATTGCCATGCAGAGGCAAAACGTAAAGAATAAAGATTTCATAAAGATTCCCTTTAATTTAAGTATTATTAAGCTACAAATTAATTTGTAGGGAGCGATACGAAAAATGAAATAAACAAATGCTTCGTATTCACTTAGGCTATGGCTTGGTTCATGAAATGAAAGAGTGCCACTTACTATTGAGGCTAAAAAGACTACAAAGGGGATTTCGGTTTGTTAATCATTTCTATTATTCTTTTGGCTATCGGTGGATTTAACTTCGTCGCCGTTGCCTGACTTAGGTGAGTGAAGTCGTAGTCAGAAAGTCTAAAATCTACAATCTCTTTTCCTTGAAATTGGTCTATAAGGTGAATTGTCTTATTTTCTAAATTAAGGCTTTGTGTGATTTTTCGGAACTCTTTTGCCTTTTTTAGTGCCCATGGAGCATCTGTGAAAAAGGGAAATGCAAGTATGAGAAGATTGGCGTTATAACTACTTACAAGCTTATCTATTTTTTCTAGATTTGATTTAACGTTTTCAAAACCATAGGACTCTTCTAGATTTTCACTATCGTTTAGGTTCACTATTTTTGGGAATGCATTTAAAAATAAAAATTTTAATAACTCTGATGAGCTAACAAATCCTGAGTTTATATATTGTGTGAAAAATTTAAGGTTATAAGCATGCCAGCCGTCCTTACCCTCAACAATAAGGGGGGTTGAGGAAAAGTCATTCATACAAAATTGTAAGATAACCAAGTCTGGATTGAGACTTTCTATTTTACGTTTGAGTAATATAAACTCTTGTGTTGTGTTATAGCCACTAGAGCCAAGGTTTGTGATGGTTACCTTTTCAAGTTGATTTTCTCGATTAAGACTTTCTTTAACCCTCTCAATATATAGACCAATTTCAGTAATCGAGTCGCCGAGAAATAAGAGATTAGTTTTTCTATTGGATTTCCCTTGTTTTAAATCATCGAAATCTTTACTTCTGTAGCCGAGCTCAGAATCAAAAATGAAGCGTTCATTATAGGCAAGTCTAGCCGCCTCATTTTCAAAATTATCCCACTTTGGAGCTTTGTTGAGATAAATCGCGTTTAAGTCAAAAGCCCTAAACACGGTCTCTGTTATCACAAACATAAGTAGAAGAGAACAAATGACTAGGCTTACTTTGCTAACCACCTCTTTACTCATTTTGAAAAACCAATGATTAGGACCAAGGAATGGATCAGGAAGTCGCTATCTTTAAACAAGTAGTATTTCTCTTAATTCAGGGAAGGTTTCAAAAAGCTTTTCGTCTCGAATGAGGTCGATTCTTTTATGCCAATTAAAGAATTCATTTAATAAATGAGAGTCATCTCCTGAATTCATAAAGTTAATTACTGAATCATAGTTTGATTGAACGTCATGATATTTTAGATCTCTTTCAATGGCGACTTTGATGATTTCCTCTTGGTAGGACTTATACCTGTCGACAATTAAGTGACGTTTCTTTTCTGGTATAACCTTTACGCTCATATAGTTTGGTTGGCTTAGAATATTAACTCTAAAGTCATTTGGTTTTACAAACCCCTTTTTTACCCAGTCCAAGTGAAACTCCGGGAAGTGGTAGACGTTGTAGAGACTTATTGTAGGAGTCAGTAAAAACTTAACCTCTGGACAAGCTTCTTTTAGTTGTTCTCGGTTCCTAACAATCAAGTCCCAATCTGTTCCCTTTCTCAAGTACTCCGCACGAGGGCCTGAATCGTCTAGACTTGCTAAAACAGTTACATTATTAAATTTCTTCCAATAATCTAGTACTTTTAATTTCTTGTGAGATAAAAGAGAGAAGTTCGTTTGATACATTATAGCGACATCAGTCATATCATTTTGAAGCCAAAGGTCTAAGACTTGATAGTGCTCATCGCAAATCAGAGGCTCACCACCAGCAAAGTAGGCATGCTCTGTTGCCTTTAGCAAGGGATTCAGCTCGTTCCAAAAGGTTTCGCCAGAGTTTACTTGTATGACTTTAGGGCTTGAGTAATCCGCTTCAAGGTTTAACCTATCTTCATACCAAGAACTACTAAATTCATGACAGCACGTTTGGCATCTTAAGTTACAAAGATTATTAAAGCGTATATCCAGATAATTCATTTTTACTTCAGCAAGGGAGCCGTCACTTTCTGTTTTTTCAACAGAGTCCCAATGATGAAGAAAGTATTCATTAGTTGTTTGTCTCAAGGTAGGTAAACTTTTTACTCTTTCAAGCTCGTAACAGCGACTACAACCCTCACTTTTCTTTCCCGAAAGCATATTTAGGCGAAGTTGCTTCATCGATGGACTATTCCATAAGGCCAGCAGTGATATTTCCTCGTTGTAATTTCCTACAGACAAAGCGGCATCCCATACACAACAAGGATAAACCTCACCATTGGGGAAAATATGCATGTGAACCCAAGGCATCATGCAAAAGCTATCGTTTTGGAGAAGCTCTTCTTTATTTTTCATGGTTCAACTTTATATCAAACGCTATTAAATGGTAAGTTACTTAGGAGAACTCTGTTTCTCAGTCTGTGGTTTCCTTAGTCGATTTACTTGAGCACATTAGTAGGAAGAAGGTATATTTAAACTCACAATGCTTAATTTAAAAAAACTTAGGGTAATTGAAATATTAAAGAGTTAGCGGCAATTGCCAACTTTTTGAGACAGCATTTTACCCTAATTTTTAGCTGAATGAAGTCTAAGCACTCGTATTTTGTATAAACGAGCTTTTGTAGTGGGTGTTTTATAAGACCTTACTTTAAAATAGTAACAGAAGAGAAAAACAAAGTGTTGTTATTCACTCTGTTGTGATTTGTTCAAGTTGATGTGGAGGTTGTTATGAATAGTTACTCGTTTAAAGCTAATGTGAAATCTTGTGTTGTTGTTGTTGCTACTCTTTTTTCTCTTGGCGCTGTTGCTGATAAAGTTCGTGTTGATGATGAAAGTGGAAAAGTGCGAACCACCCGTTGTACCAAAGATTATAATAGGTGGGGGCACTCAGGCAGTTGCGAATGTTCACATGAAAACTATCAGTATAATCAAAAGGTAGGGCGTTGTTTGGTTACAGGATCTAGGGCCGAAGTAAAGCCTTCAGCTAACTCTATGCTGGAGGGATGTGAAGGTGGGGAATTTTCCTATGATAAGAAAAGATTATCTTGTCCTGATGGTTCTGTTTACGAAAAGGTGACGGATACACTTGATGATATTAGTCGCGCTGTCGCAGCTGATGCTAAGGACTATATTCAAGACAGTTCAAATGAGGAAACTGAAGAGCAAGCTCCTGTATACCATGGAAGTAGCAGGGCCAGATAAGCTAAATAATTAATTCGCTTAATTAAATATCCATTTAAGGAGGTCATGGTGAGTAACAATCCCCGTGAGCTCCTTTTTTGAATTGACCACAGGTAGTGCTGATATATGCTCGCGAACCATAACTCTGGCCAGGTGATCGATAGGAGTCTCCTCATGACAGGCCAAGATTAAAGAAGTCATGAATTGGCTGACCATGGCATGCTCATCAAGTTTAAATTTCTTTAGCCATGAGAGGTCACGGTCACTAACCATTCCTTTAACTTTGTCATTATGAGTAAGAACAATATGATGGATAGAGTTTTCTTTAAACTTTTCTAATGCATCTTTAGTCAGGGATTCAAAATCAAGTGTGATGACGGGGGAGCTCATGACTTCTACTGCAAATACTTCTTTTGCTCTCTCTTTTGAATCCGGCTTATTTTTTAAAGTGATCCCTTTTCCATTACTTGGGCTTAATGTTGGGTCAAGACGACTTCCTCCTGGATTTTCGAGGTAATCAAATGTCAAAGATGACAAAGTACCATTACTTAATACATAAAAGCTCATTCTGACTCCTGCTAAAACCTTTTTCTTCTTATCATATTTTACCTTTTTCATGAAAGTTCTGCTCAAAAATCCTTTCACAGATAACCTTTAAAATCTAAATTTTTAATGGAAATCACTTAGATTCACAAAGAATGTGAGTACTTAACACATTGAATTGTTCCACCTTTCTAGGTATAAAACCTAAATATTATTATCTGGAGCTAATATTGCCTAAAATCGGACAAATCAACGAACTTACCATCCTTGAGACTTGTAGTGACGGATATAACTTGAAGGCTGAGGACTCTGACGACTTAGTGTTACTACCTGAGGCCTATGCACCAAGAAATTTAGAGATAGGTCAAAAGCTTGAAGTCTTTCTTTACTGTGATGACAATCAGGTGCTTATAGCGACAACAGAGATGCCAAATGCCCTCGCTGGGGAGTTTGCTCTGATGAAAGTAGTTGATGTAAAGCCATTTGGGGCTTTCTTAGATTGGAACCATGACAAGGACCTGTTGGTACCAGAATCAGAACAAAGGTTTCCTATTCGCTTGGGGGAAAGCCATGTCGTGAGGATCTGTATTGATGAGAGAACGAATAAAATTTTTGGCACGACTAAGATTAATAAGTTTATTCAAGAAGCGGAATTTGACATCGATGATGGTGATAGCGTTACCTTAGTTCCTGTTACAGACGAGGAACTTGGTTTCCGCTGTATTATCAATCGCAAGTTTATTGGCATGATTTATCACAATGAAATTTTCCAAGATATTACCATGGGAGAACCTCTTCAGGGCATCGTTAAGAAAGTGAGACTCGATGGCCTTGTTGATGTCGCCCTTCAGGTTCAAGGCTTCAAAAACCTTGTTAATGCTCAGGATAAAATACTGGCCTACCTTGCCGAGTTAGGTGGAAAGTCGCCCCTTCATGACAAAAGCTCTCCTGATGAAATTAGATCTACTTTGAATATGAGTAAACAAACTTTTAAAAATACTATTGGGATACTCTATAGAGCGAAGAAGATTATCATCAATAAAGATGGCATTGAGTTGGTGGCACCGTAGTCTCTTCTCGATACTGCTAGAGAATAAGCCTTTCAACTCCTACGCCCTTGCCTTTCTTAAAACTTTCAGGGTTATCCCAGTAATTGCTAAGTTCCTGTTTGTAATTGATGGTATTAATATCCCAGATGGCCCTTAGGCGCTCTACAGAGAACAGGGGGGAAGAGAGGATCAGATGCCACTTTTCCATATAGTTTCTGAGTTGACCTTCGGGGAGCGGGGTACCGTTTTTGTAATAGGCGACAAGCTCTTTGGGAACGCGTTTTAAGTAGTGACCCTGGCGGGCGTTTTTGATTGTGGGGAAGTAGATCATAAAAGGCGAAGCAATACCTGATGGTTCTAAAATATATTGATTGGGATGAGTGTAAAAGCCAAACATGCCTACGACATAGCTAACATAGAAGTTTCTTCGATCATCATTTCTGTTACCAGGGGCCTCTAAAGAATAGTAGGGCCTTTCTTTAAAAATGAGCCTGATAAGTGGTGAGTTGCCTTGTGCTGCATAGAATTGCTTTTCATCTGCTACACCATTCTCATAAAAGAATTCCTTCTTATGAGTTACGGGAAGAAAGGGGGATTTTACTCCAAGGAAAGATACAACTAAGAAAGCAAAAGCTATAGGCAATGAGCACTTCTTAGAGATGGGAGAAAAAGAGAAGGCCTGAACAGCGTGGTAGAGAATGATCAGATAAAGAGAAGTGATAAGCCTGCCCGCCATGAAATCTCCGCCAACGACTAAGAGGTAGATGACATAAATTACTGAACCATATAGAAGGGGGGACTTTTTCATTTTTATTAGTAAGAAAGGAAGGATTAAGAGGGAGAGACCTAGGAGAGGGTCGTATTTAATCGAGGCTTTATAGTAGCTTAATCCAAGCTCTATTTTACCTAAAAAGGAGATGGAGTTAGTGATTTTTGCATAGAAAGTTGTAGGTAGAGGAAGGCCGAAATAGAAGAGACTAAAAAGAGACCAGAGAGCTGCAGGAAGCAAAAGTAAGCTGACTTCTTTGTAATTTCTTTCTTTGTATAGAGATAACGCTAACCAAGGAGAGAGGATAATGAGAAAGTCCAGCCGATTTAGGATCAGTAGCGCGGCAAAGAGAAACTTTTCTTTTTTAAATGAGGGAGTTGTTAAGAAGAAACACCATAAAAGAAGGCTTAATGCGCTCTCTGTTCCACTGCTTTGATAGTCCGTAAAGCTGGAGCTACAAAGGAGAAAAAAGGAGAGAGTGAGAAAAGAGATTTTTCCAAGGCATCTATAAAGTCGAAAGTAAAAAAGAAGACCAATAAAGAACTGAAGGTAAACAGTGGTGAAAAAGCCCTCTCTAGTTAAAAAGTAAAAGGGAGTAAAAAGCATCATCCATAAAGGACAGGTGAATAGCTGGGTTCTCTCCCCAAGATTCCAGGTAATACCTAGGCCTTCGGTAAAGTTTCTTACCGTGCGAAGCCCCATATACCAGTCGTCGCTGACCCATGAATTGAAAGCATAGATCACGCTAAAGAGCGTGATAATGACAAGAAAAGGCCAATAATGACTTGGTTTCATGAGTTTTTGGATGATACTTTCCACCTATGTATTATGGGGTTAAACGCTCTTAGACGCCAATATTTCTTGGTGCGTTATACGTTTGTCTTGAAGAAATTATACAAAGGTACTAGATTGTCCCCTCGGCAAAATTTGAGAGAGGGATTTATGAAAACCACCACTACGGGCATTGGCCTTTTATTTCTATTATTTTTAATTTTCTTTTCGATGCTCCCTACAGTGGCAGCAGAACTTAAAGGCGTTGACCTTAAGGTTGGTGGAGATGGTTACGTGAGGGGCTTTAGCACCAAAAGTAATAATGGAACCAAGAATCAGGGTTATGCACAGATGCTTCGTCTTAAGATGGATCTGGTTACTGAAGACAAAATAAAAGTAAGCACTCGTACTGTTCTCTCTGGTGATCAGTGGGCCGGTGACTCCACCAATAATACTGTCACTGGGAATAATGACAACGGCAGCGGTGGTAATGATGTTCGTCTTGATTACGGCTTTATTGAAGTGCCATTTAAAGATGGTTGGGTGGCAAGAGCTGGTCGCCAAACGGCAAACTTCTCAGACTGTTTTAATACTTGTGATGACCGAAGAGATCGTCTTCTTCTTTTAAAGTTCATGGGTAAATTTGTTCCTGCTCTTGTTTATGACAAGAGAGTTGAGGGTTCTGTTGCTAACCAAGGTGATGATGCTGATATGTATGCAGCAGCTCTTTTCTACCTTGATAAGGTTCATGAGTGGGCCCTCCTCTATGCTACTTGGTTCAATGATGATGATAGCTACGTCCTTCGGCACGTGCATAACTTTTCCCCTTACTATAAGTACAAAGGCGATAAGTTTAAGGCGCTTGCTGTCTGGAACTGGCTAGGAGCGGGTGACCGTAGTTCTTGGTACCACGGTCACCATAACTCCTTTGCTCTTAAAGGAGAATACCGCTTTCATAATGATTTTGATATTTCTGGCCAGATTATCTACTCTGAAGATGGTGGCCTTATAACGAGTGGTTATGACACTTACTCTTTCGTTGTTAATAGTGACCCTGACAATAATCGTTCTAACTCTCGTTTGGTTCGCCTCGGTGGCTTTGGTACTTTTACCGGTGGTGCTAGAGATGATGAACACTTTATCGTATCACGTCTTCGCTACTTCGCTGGTCCTTTTACCACTTCACTGGCCATTGGTAAGGCCCGCGAGTATATCGCTCCCACTGAATTTGATTTGATGGTGTATGATCTCCAAGTGCACTATCAATATAGCAAGTCTCTTCTTTTTAAAGGTGGGGTTGCCCTGGTACGAAATGATCGTACTGAAGAAGCAACCCTCTTTGAGATGCAGACAAGCTTCTAGTTTCTTTGCCTAAATGTAGGTTGCCTGGAATTGTCCCAGGCAGCTTACACTTAACCTCTCTTTTCTTCCCTCCAAAATGATGTCTGAAAGAAATTGATTATGGCGAATGCTAAAGTTCATTGCTCTTAAGGCAACTTGTGGGTCAATCGTTTCATTATTAGGGTTAGTATTTGCGAAGTTGATATTCACTTCAAGAATGTCAGCTGCTGTTTTGTGAGAAATACAGTCTTTCACTGGTGTTGGGCGGGGGTTTCTATTTTGTTGGCACCATTCACGATGCCCTGGAGGCCACGGATTTTCACCGCCAAAGCCACAAACGCAAGGGTTACAAGCCGCCTGACTAGGAAAGCTTAGGAAGGTAAAGAGTAGGGATGTAATGGTAAAGACAAGTTTCATAAAAGCTCCAAAGGTGAGAGGAAAGAAAGAAGTATCAAAAAATGATCCTTGGTGGTATCTAATTAATTTGGGGTGCTTATTTTGACCCTTTCGGGAGTGTGAAATGAACTTTGTTTTAAAAAACCTTCAAAGAACGCTGAAAGAGCATATTAAAGGCCAGTCACTAACTTATTTTGAGTTGGCGCAAGAGCTTGAGGTCTCCGGGGCAACGGTTAAGAGAATTCTCAATCAAGATGACGTGAGTTTTTCAAAGCTTACTGATCTGTGTCGTGTTTTGAACTTGGATTTTTATGAGCTTGTTGAGCAGTCAGGTGCTGATCAAGGGCTAACGGTTCATTCTTATAGTAAGACCCAAGAAAGCTTTTTATCTCAAAAGAGAGAACACTTCCTCGTTTTCCGTACTATCCTTATGGGTCTCGATACGGACACTATTGAACAAAGACTTGGGCTTGATGAAGGTGCGCTAAGTGTAGTGTTAAAGAAAATGGAGGAATGTGGACTAATTGAGAGGCACCCTTTCGGTCGCATCAAGGTTCTCGCTAAGTTTCCATTTAAATGGATACCCTGTGGTCCCTTAGAGAAAACTTATGGGGAAGTTATCTTAAAGAAAATATTAAAAGAAACCCTTAAGCAAGGATTGAATTCAACGCACAAGAAAGACATGAATATTATTTTCGAATGGGCGCTAGATGATGCGACTCACGAGATGTTTACTGAAGAGCTAAGGCAGCTCTTTGAGAAGTATCGCCATGCTGCCCATATGCAAATCAACGCTCTAAAAGGCGACTTTACGCCAACCACTGGTCTTATCACAGTTGGGAAGTACCCGCTTTGGTAATGAAGGGTAAGGCATTCATCTGATGGGGTGCTCTACTGGCAGCGACAATTGAAGTCGTGGTAAATGTTCCTCCCATGACACCTTAAAGCACTCAGACTTTTCTAACGGGTGGTAGTGAAGAGTTATGCTTGTGGAACTTATCGGTGCCTTTTAAAGGGTGGTTAGTGCCATTATGCACCTGTAAGTATTTAACTTTAGGTAAACGAAAACTGATCACTTCACTTTTTTCTCATTAAAGTTCTGCGCTCGCGCCAGTAAGTTTCTTTCATTGTTAAAAACCAACCCCACTTGGGATTTTTTCTTTGGAGGAAAAATGAAAAACGTACTTATCATTGCAATCTCTCTTCTCTCACTATCTAGTTTTGCAAAAAGCAAAGACTTCAGAGACACTGCTAAATTTCAAGCAGCTACTGGTGCAGCAGCTTATGCTATGGCACAAGAGGCCGTTGCTGAAATCAAGTCTGCTCGTTATAACGAGTCCCTTCCGTACCTTAAAAACTGTAACCTTCGCTCTAATCAATATAGAGACAACTTCTTTTTCAAAAGAAAAGCATGGACTAACACTTCTTATGTTTACCTTAACCATGTAACAGGTACTTACACTGCACTTGTAAAAGTTGCTTGTACAATTAGAAAGAACAGAGACTAATTTTAAATTTTCTCAAATAAGTTAAGGCCTCGAGAGGATCCTTTCTCTCGAGGCTTTTTAAGTTTCAATCGAATTGTTTAAATATCGTTTTCTGAAGAGAAGTAATGTCCTAGTTACTTTGGAATTTTGCTAGTTCAAACTCGTAGCGTTAATTCACTTTTATATTTTCTACGGTCCTTAAAAAGAATGATCGTTCAGTGCCAAAACTGCTTCACGCATAACATTAAAGCCCTATTGTGCGACACCACAAAGGAGAGTCAAAAGGAGTCTACTTTAACTAAAGAGCCGATGGAATGGGGTGATCACTTTTGGCACACTTCTTGGATCAATAAATTTCATCACAAGAACAATCATCAAAATAGGAGAGGAGAGATGATGTATTTAGAGAGGTTGAAATTGAAGGATTGGAAGAAGAGTGCTGTCGTCGCCCTAAGCTTAGGGGCAAGCTTTATGAATAGTGCAGATACCATGGCACAAAGTCGTATTGATTTTGGAAATGGACCAATTGCAAGAATTCCTCGTCGCCCCCTCCCTATCCCCCGTAAACCTGATTTAAAAAAGCCAATTGTTATCAATGGAGAAGAAATACAGAATGCAGATTTAGAACATCAAAAAAGAGTAGAGTTAGCGGTCTCTTATCTTTTAAATAATCCTCGAGAAGTTGCGGATCATTTAGATCCTAAATTATTTAAAGTGGTCGCCAAACTTGTTAAAGAGAAGAAGTTTGAAAAGCTAAGTGAACTGGATAAGTCCAAAGTCGTTTACGGTAGGGGAGAGGCAAGTAAAACCTTCTCTGGGCCTATCACAGGTCTCTCTGAATTGGGAGGCAGTTTAATGGATAGTGAAGATGAAGGAAATATTAAAAGTCTCTATGGCAAGGCCTATCGACTCATACACCCTGATAAAAGAAGAGCTTTTAAAAGTCCAAAGCTAGTGGCCAGAATGGAGAAAAAGGAAGCGAAGGTTTATCTTGTAAAGCTTCTCGAGGTCATCACCCATTATACTTTCATTCCTTATGAGCCAACAAGCCCTGGTTGGAAGTGGGACTGTGATGATGAAATTGGTCAACAGAGAGTAGGTACCGGAGATGATGCTAGAAGATGTGAAACAGCTGATTTTCACCCTGATAGTCTGGTGACCTCATCAAATACCACAGACTTTCCTTTGAAGTACTATCACACCTGCATAAAGAGTCAGGCCAATCGAGGAACTTGTGTGAGCTTTGCGATTAATGCAGCAGTAGAGTCTGCACTTATGGTTAAAGAAGATAAGGCCTATAACTTTTCCGAGCAATTCACTTACTTTTACGGTGAGATCTATTCCAATCACTCCGGTCGTTACTCCTATGGTCTTAATACTGGTAACGCTCTAAAGAAGATGGATAGTAAGAATATCAAATTTCAGTATGAGCAGTATTGGGAATACAACCCTTCCAACTCAATGGGAAGTAAGAGTGGTGATGGTTACCCCAATTCTTGTGATGGTTATAGTGGCGAAATGTGTACGAAGTTTGCTTTTCAATCGCAAGAGAGCATAACAGGTTGGTGGCCATTTAAAGATTATAATTACACTGTACCTTACAGAGGAACTTCCAAGAATGTGCAAATCGTCGATACTGATAATCTGTGGATGAGCTTTCATAAAGAATTGAGTCTCGACCTCGCTATTTCTTTAACAAAGGCAAAGGTACCCCTTGTTTTGAGCTTTAATGTTAAGCAGAACTTTATGGACACAACAAATAACGGTTATGTTTATTACAAGCCAGGCTCAGATAATGTGGGCGGGCATGCTAGTGTGATCTTAGGGTTTGTTCCTAATGATAAGCTCCCTGCAGGAGTGAGCCCAGCTAAAGAGAAAGGTTTCTTTATCGTGAAAAATAGCTGGGGCACTTGGAATGGTGATTGTGGCTACTACTACATGGACTACAAGTACCTAAGAAAGTTTGCCAAAGGTATCTATACAGTGGCCGTTAACTAATTAATTTACTTCAGGCAGAAAGCTTTGGTTTCTGCCTGAATTTCCTTCTTGAAGCCAATATTGGCGACACCACCACGACAAATTGAACAAGGAACTTGGTAACGAGAACGAAGGGGAGACCAGTAGCGAGCAATGCCACGGTGCTTGTCTTCTTCATTTTTGCAGCTAATGCACTTGTCACTATCAATCCACGTTTTAAAAATCGCTAGTGCGCACTCTATATTTTGGGCAGGATAATACAAATCATCTGATGTTCTTATCGAGCAGCCATTGTTACGGTAACGACTACTGCCAAGACTTTTAAAGGACATTTGAAAAAGGCCACGGCTTGTTACATCGAGAGTGCCGCTACCAAAGTGGCCTTCATAGTTTGATACGAGAGGATCAAAGCGACTCTCTTTTCGTGAAAGGGCATTCATTAAAGTAACCCAAAAGGAAATCTTGTCTTCATCTGATTTTTCCTGAAAGCCTGGACAGAACTCTTCCATATCAGAGATCTCTCCCTCCAAAAAAGTATCTTTATTATTAAAGAGGACACTTGATGCCTTCTTGGTCCATGCTCTCTTGGGGTTTACGTCATCCCAAGCAAAGCTATCGTTAGGGTTTGCATAATTAGGAGTACGAGGATTAACGTCGAATGCTTTTTTGATGTAGTCGTCCTTTTTAATGCTCCATTCATAAACAAAAATCCTTTCACGGTTGAGGGCCTTTATTTTATTTCGGAAAGTTCGACTTCCAGTGTTCTCATCAATAAGGATGCGGCCAAAGTAGCGACCGCGTACAATTCTTTTTTCACCGGATAAAGATTGGTAATACCTGCCTTTAAAAGTGACATTAGGCCAAAAGGTTAAGGAATGTCCTCTTGGTAAGTCAATTCTAGGAATCAAGAGCTCATTGCCTTCATCATCGGTTGAAAGAGAATAGATGGTCGCGCCATTTGAATTGGTTGACTTACTATCGGCCATAAAGTTGAGGTCAATGGCCGGTACATTCATTCCCACGAGTAACGTGAGTAAAAGGGTAATTTTTTTCATAATCTCTCCTTCTCTTTATTTATTATAAGAGAAGGAGAAGGGAAAGGTAGCGATTGAGAAAAACTTGCTTGTCGGGATAACTCAATTCGAAAACATTACTTTAACCTAGTCCTGCACTCAGGTTGGCTTTCCATCTCCGTATTGGCGAAGGTCACATTGACCTTGAGGTAGCGATCGCCCTTGCTGGAACTAAATTTGAGTGTATAGGTGATCTTATAATCTGTGTCTTCTATAATTTGGTTATTACCGTTAACTCCTAAAATGAGCCTTTTTACCTTATGTGATTGAAGCGCTGCGCCAACACTAATAAGAGTAAGAGGAACATCGCTATAGTTCTTATTGGGTTGGAAAGTTACTCTTCTGTCTTTATTGATGACATTTGAGCACACTAGAACATTAAGCCCATCTTCTACTCCTTTAAAACAATCCTTTTCCTTAAAATTAAAAAAGAGGATTCCTTTGCGGTTAAGACTGACAAAGTCTAGAGTCGCTTGTACTTCAGGTAGGCTTCCCTGATCAACATCTTCAACAAAGATAGCACGGTCATCAGACCAGACTATCTCGCCGTCAACTTCTCTCGCTGGGCTAGAGCGACTGATTCCTGTATAGAAAGTAATATTATCATCAATCTGATGAACGATGGTTTGGCCTCGGGGGATGCCTTCAGAGTTCATGTCATTATCTGTGCAAAGAATCTGTGGTTGCTCTTTTAAGAAACGATCATACAGAGGATAGGTGTCAGCAAGTGTCATGGCCCCAAGTGGAAGAGTGTTATCGAGAGGAAAGACTTGATAGAAGCCTTGGTTGTAATCAATTCTTCCTTGGTCTCTGGTATCACAAGGGCCGACCCAAACATAACCTGAGCGATCTTGGTATTCTTTAGGCAGCTTAGAAACACTTAGTTTTTCTGACTCTGTAATAATGGCAGCAAGACAGCGCCAGTGATCAGTTGTACTGGTGGTAAAGTCAAACTCATAGAGCTTCGGTAACTTCTCAGTATAGTTTCTCTTTTTAACTTCATCGAGGAATTGAATATTTCTTTCGTGAGCTTTTTCAGGGCTAATCTCAGCTAATTTTACAATTTTACTGCCCGCCAATTTATTCTTCTTAATGACTTTAAAAAAATCCATGGGAGTAGCGAAGGCAAGAGTATTGGCAGTAAAGCTCATGGCCATAAGGCCTACAAGAATTGAACAATAGCGCATATAAAAGTCCTTTGGTTAGGACGGGAGTTTTCCAAATTTTGGTAATTTTAGGGTTAGTTTTGAAGAATTTTCACTGGCCGTTTAAAGAGTTTCCATTTTGCGGACCATAATGAGTCTTTTCAAGCAAACAAGGGGTGACTTTTATAGAGAGGTGTAAAGGGAGCTCTCTAATGAGAACTTCGGCTCCTTTTTCGGGGAAGTATTTAAAGTTATCTTGTTGCTCATACTTTTTTGAGCAACCAAATTTGGTTTCTTGCATATATTGGAAGAGCTCTGAATTTTCTGGGGCCTCATTTTCCCCAATTTGCTGGTTTGTAAAGTCCTCCCAATTAATCTTGTCACTACTAAATTTATTCCATCTCCCACTATGAGTGCCTGTTTTAAAGTGCCTTCTAACCATATAATGAATCTTCTTTGCCTCTTCTTTTAAATCACCTTGGGGAGTGTGTTTGGTAAAAACATCTACATTTTCTTTATTAATATCATTATTGACGAGAACAAAGGCAGAGTTTTGGTTATTTTGAGCTCCCTGACATTCTGTAGGAGAGTGACCACCCCAACGATAGAGAATGGATTGGATACCAAGTTCAGAAAGTATCGCTTTGAAAATGTCATTCCACTTTTTATTTGAAGTAAACTCTAGAGGGTTGGATTTATCTTCCTGAATACCCTTATAGTTGTCTTGAAGTGAGGGGCACTGATCCTTTAGGGCGGCAAGATTCGCTTCGCTTATGGGGAAATTCCATCCACCACCACCTGGCACTCTGAGGTCAATAACTAATGCATTTGCTGGTATTTTGATTCTGCTCATTACCCAATCATTAAGCTGGATTGCTTGAAGAAACTTTCCGTAATCTCCAATAGTAAAGGGGTCTGTAGAACCATAAAGCCCTTGGCCTACCATCTCTTCTTCACGAGCGATATGGTCCTGGCTCATTTGTTGATATTCCTTAAGCCCAATTATGGCCTCCTCTCCCGGGTTTTTTAAGTTATCAACGTCGAGCTCAAAAGCATTTCGGTGGCTATAAACATAAATATCTCTCCCTATCTCTCGAGTGAAAGTTGCCAAATCTGCTTTTAATAATGTCTTAGCGATATCTTCATTACAAAACGAGAAGGAAGATATGAGGAGGAGGGATAGGAGTAGAATAAGCTTATTCATACTGTCTTTTCAGAGGTTTAGAAGGATTCGTTTAAACTTTATTCGGTAAAGAAAACTTTACAGAAATACCTCTAGGTGGCCTCTTAAGCGATAAAATGCTCCCATGAAAAAGCTAATAATTTTAACTTCTACAGTATTTCTGATATGCATCTCAATTGGTTCTTTTGGCGCTAAAATTAGCCCATTTAGGACAGATGGATGCTCTGCTTACCCTGATGGTATCCCCGGAATTGATAGTCGGCGCTGGCATCATTGTTGTTTGGCCCATGATTTAAGCTATTGGATGGGAGGCCCCGTTGAAGAAAAGAGAAAGGCCGATAATGAGCTTAATCAATGTGTCAGTGATGCTTCTACCAGTTGGCATGGAAGTGTTATGGAGTGGGGTGTTTATTTAGGAGGAATTCCTAATACTTACTTTGGTTGGCGCTGGGGCTATGGCTTTGAAGAGAGTCGCAGTTATGATGGTCTCACAGAGATTGAAGCAGAAGATGCACTGGTAAAATTAGACGAGCTGATTTATCACTTGCAAGATAATAGAGATACTTTAAGTACATACCAGAAGGGATATGTTATCGGTCGCTTTTCTTTTTTACGCAGACTTCTTCAAGAAAAAGCAGGAGTTGACCCTTTCTCTGAAGAGAAAGCGAGCGAAGAAAGGTTGCGCTATGATATTCTTTTGGACCTCCTTAGGGAATAACCACTCTTAATTTTGCTGAAGAACCTCAAAAGAAAAACTCAATCTATCAATAGATGTCCCTTGATCTTTAAGGGCAATAAGAGCACGAGGACTTAGCTCTGTCGTTCCTGGTCCCGTCGCCATATCTACTAACGTATAAGTTGCATGCTGAGGATTAAAGCTTCCATTGATTAGAGGTTGAATATTTTTAATTCTTAGAGGAAAAGAAGACTCGATGGTGGGCTTTGAGAGCTTATAAGAATACATATCATATTCCTGTACATCTATGCTAAAGAAAGCCGTCACACCAACAATGGCACTGATATCATAGCGGATAGTGGCCACTGTAGCGTTACTCACATCATTAAGGTTAATATTAGGGTTGTTGGATATTACTACTCTTTGAATTTTCGTTCCATCTTCTCTTTGGCGCACTTCAAGAATGTGACCATTTCCAGCTGGTATAAAGAAATTAACAGGATTTTGAGCATTGGTGTGTGTGACCTCACGCCATTCGAAACCAGCGGTGACATCGATATGCCATTCCTGATAATTTCCGTTATCAACTTTCATATGAAAACTGTTATCTTGGTCTGAAGGGGCATCTACCAAAGCGTAGATTTTGAAAACGTCACTAAAACTAGTATCAAAGTTAATATAACCAATCCCTGCAGCAGCATTATTATTTCCAAGGTTGCCGCCATTTCCATTAGGCGTATGAATATAGGTATCGGATCCCATCGTTCCTGCCACCATAGGTGCTTTAAGTGAAGCAGAGTCTGCTTCTACGACAATAGTTCCATTATCCATAGCATTGTCGGGATCGAGCTCTTCAAGAAGAGTTCTTGATTCAGAAGTTGTTAAAACAGGATCAGGCTCTGTCGCACCACCAGTTGTACTGCCTCCTGCGGCGTCCACTGTACTTTTCCAGTTTTGAATCGCCATGGTCATTTCATCAGCATTCGCTGCACAATCACCCCAACAGTTGTGGGCTTCATCTCTAAGTTTAAGGACCATTCTTGAATTTGGGATATTATCAAAATTGACTTTAAAGGCATCAACCACAGCATCGTGGGCCTGGGTAGGATCAGCTACCGCATGAAGGGGAGTTTGAAAGCTACCATGACAATTAATGCAATTATTACGAGTTAAAGGTTGAACAGTTGTCGAGAATGCTTGAATTGAAATGGATCGCGAGTCAGTCCCACTTGGAGCTGTGCCAGTATTGGTATTACCTCCACCATCAAATCCATTGGTAGAAGGGTTTGATGATGACTCATACTTTAAACCACTTTTCTTCGTGGCCGTCGGGCCAAGGCAGTGATTAAAAGATACGAGAATCATTCCCAAAAAGAGGATGACGACGACTAGTCTATCTGTTGACTTTCCCACAAGCTTTCCCTAGTGATTTTAAATGGGGTTAAATAATAGGTACTGGTCAAGATTTACCCCAAAAGGATTATCTCCAACCACGGTTTGTAAGTTTCCTTCCTCTCCATGAAGGGCGAGGTAGTTCGCCGTCACAAGCTTTGCTAGTGTTAACGGACTATTTGAAGCAGGAGTGGCCGTATTTTCTACACCACCACTTTCTTTAAAGAAACCAATTTGTCTTTTACCATTTCTTAGCTGTGCTCTACCAGCATGACGATAAACCAGCATAACGGATGAGCTTCTCTGTCCTGAATCACCAGTCCAGTTGAACTTTCCTCTGCCATCGTTTGAGTTATCCGCTTCAGCTCTCGCTGTAACTCCACCATCAGTAAGAATATAAATCATGACATTCTTTTGCTTAAGAGCCGCCAATTGAATGACACGACCAATGAGGTCACCAGCATCAAAGTCACGAACTTCACCAGTGGCACGGGTACCATTATGATAATCGTAGCCACCTTTCTCAATCGTTCCAACACCAACATGACCGTCTAGGACTAACTTAGCAATGGTCGCGACTTTTCTTTGATCTCCATCACCAAGGTTATCGAAGGCTTGATTTACCATCGGATCAAGACTGGCATCAATTGCATCAGCAGAATATTGGGAAATGAGGTCACGTGACCCAACATAACCACACTTCACAAGACCTTTAATTTGATCAGGTAGTGACTGGCTATTAAATTTATTAAGTTTTTGCTCACTCATTCTCTCAATGGCGGTAAGAATACGCTGAGCTTTAGCATCATTAAAAAGTTCGCCAAGTTTTCCAATATTGACCAGACCAAGAGCATCTTGAGGTCTATTAAGACGAACGGGTTGTATACTTGGATTTATTGACATAGGTGGCGCCATTGAACGACCACCTGATTCTGAATCTCTTGTTCCGGCAAGTTGAGCAAGGCCACCTTTTGCGCCTGCCTTATTTATCCAGTAGCTTGGGTTATGCACATTATTTGCTGTATCATCACTTGAAGAGGCCGCAAAAATTCCACCATCAACCTTAGCTCTCATCGTGGCATCAATCTGGCCTTTAATTCCTCTCATAAGAGCAGAGTCACCATGGAAGGCGAGTCCCAGTTCAGTATCAACTTGACCGGCCATACTAGGGTGCATATCAGGTGGCAGACCGAGAGACTGGTAACTTGTAAGGAAGTCCATTTGACCACCTTGACCACCAACCATCACATTTGAACCGGGAATATTAGCACCACCAGAGAGGTCAAATATAATCACAGGGGTTTTCGTATTGACCATCGGAGCAGGGCAATTCACTTGTTGCGCCTGAGCATGGTTACTCGAAATTAGAGAGAGAACTCCGGGCATCCAAGTGAAGGCAGACATAGAAATCAGACCGTGAGATAAGAAATCTCGTCTGGTTTTAATCTTGTGACCTTCTAAGCATACGGGGCCGTTTTTCTGGGCTTTTTGTTTTTTCATAACCAATCCCTATGGGTTTTGTTTACATCATTGAAACAGGAGCACTTGCAAGAGCAGCGGTACATAATCCTTTGACAATTGTTCTAGTTGTTGCATTTGAGTTTAAGTTTTCACCATTTAAAAGTTCGTTGGTAAGAGAGAGCATCTCGAGTTGACTAGAGGAGCGATCTCCCCCCAATCCAGTTCCCCAAAAACGATTAAGTGTTTGGTTGATTAAATTATTCTTTTGAGTATTATTGGAAAGGACCTGATTCGGAGTACTCCCGAAGTTAAATCCCGGCCAAACATTTCCTCTAAGAGTTCCGCTATCAACAAGCTCATCACAGTATTCAGCACCAAGTTTTGTGATCGCCACTTGATTTGCCGCTAGGAATGACTTGAGATTATTTCCTGTTGGAAGTTGAGTCTCGAGATCCCTATAAGTATTGCGAATAGAATTTCTCATGGGGTCAACACCAGTAAGTGCGGCCATGGTCTCATTGATTTGTTCAAAGTTTTTGATGCCCACATCAATTTCCTGGGCCTGAATCACTTGAGGAGGAACAGCGGTAGGGTCTCCAATATCAGGTGGAGTCGTGACTACTGGAGGCACCGTTGGTTGTGCCGTTGGTGCGGGGGCAGGGTTATCAGCGACAGTATTTGTCGAAGCCGTATTATCGCCACCACTTCCCTTTGTGTTTACTTGTTGATCTAGAACACAATGGTTGAAAGAGAAGAGCATTGTGGCCAAACTAAAAGCTGCCGCAATGATCCGTGTCTTGTTGTTCATATTTTTATTATCACTCATGACAAGACTTCCTTTTTATTCCCCGAGGCATAAGCCAGAGGTTTTCCTAATTAGATTTTTCATATTGTAACTACCGTTAGTTTCAAACTCTGTTGCAAAAGAGCCAACGGCAGCAATATCTGTTGCGCTTTGGGGCTCTTTTAAGCAAACCAGTTTATAAACTTTCTCTGCCATACATTGGCTAAAAGCTTGCGTTCGCGAGAGCATTTGGCCGAAACTTCTTGCACCCGTTCCAGACTGAACACCACGCCATCCGATAACAGCATTTTGTCCCGTGGCCCAGAGGTTTATCCAGCTATCATCTGTTACTGTATTGCCATCGTTAAAAAGATTATTGCGGTTAATTTTTTCTACGACATTGCCTGCTGTATAAACGACTTTTGAACCATCCCAATCAAAGTAGGCCATGGCGCCACCAAGGGCATCTTGACCTGCGTGGCAACCTACACACTTGTTTTTGTATTGACGTGAATCTCCGCCTGGCGCTCTATCAACATCTTTTCGCACATAAATATCAGGTACAGTAATATCGTGGAGGGCTTCAAAGTCACGACAAAGAAAATTCATAAAGGTAAAGCGAGTAACCGCTCTGTTAGTACCAGCATCCATAAAGGCCATGCCAGAAGCTCTGGTTGTAATGACACCAGCAGTGTCAGCAATACCGGTCATCGCACTTTGATCTACTCTTTGCAAAGTAGAAGCAAGGTTAACTCTATTGTCTTCTAGGTATTCATAGTGGTCATTATTTTCATTATCATAAGCGGGAGCATTATTGTCCGAGCTTACATAGAGATAGTCTCCATGAAGGACAGTATCAAAGGGCAGGTCATCCCGAATGATGCCTAGAACTAAGGCAACATAGTCATTGAGAGGGACGCGATTAGTCTCGTCTTCATTAGTCCAA
>Ga0136600_1000285_pt1 | contig 27989 bp, 27 predicted proteins | sample AntRauMFilla2698_FD_104634 | JGI IMG/M metagenome (GOLD analysis project Ga0136600, IMG submission 104634) | Saline lake microbial communities from Rauer Islands, Antarctica - Metagenome Filla 2 #698 | ecosystem: Environmental > Aquatic > Non-marine Saline and Alkaline > Saline | place...
AAAAACACTTGAACCGCTGGTCACATCTTAATCGCGATCCATATCGCATTTCCGACGATCAAAACTCGAGATAATCGGAGTGCTTCGATGGAAGAAGTTACTGTCTTTCAGTATAATCTTGTCTACAACGCATTGTCGTTCACGATGGCGACCTTTGCTGCGGCGACGTTGTTTTTCTGGCTGCAGCGCAGTCAGGTAGGGCCAAACTACAAGCTTGCCCTGACAATCACCGGGCTGGTGACGTTCATCGCCGCCTATCACTATTTGCGGATGTATCAGAGCTGGACTGAGTCTTTTGAGGTGGTGAATGGTGCCATCGAATTGACTGGCCAGGCCTATAATCGGGCATATCGGTACGTGGACTGGTTCCTCACCGTGCCGCTTCTGGTGATCGAACTGATCCTGGTAATGCGCCTGTCACAGAGTGAAACGATCAAGCGCAGCGTGCTGCTGGGCGGCGCAGCGGCGCTAATGATTCTGCTGGGTTATCCCGGCGAAATTCAGGACGAAGTCGGCCTGTCCCGCTTCATCTGGGGCGCCCTGTCGATGATCCCGTTCCTGTACATCGTCTATGCGCTGGTGTCCGGGCTGTCCAAGTCGATCAGCGACCAGCCGCAGGTAGTGCGTGGCCTGATCAGCATGGCGCGCTGGGTTATTGTGGGCAGCTGGCTGTTCTACCCGGTGGTGTACTTCCTGCCCTTCGTGATCCCGATGGATTCCGGCGCGGCCTACGCCACGGTGGAGGTCGGCTACACGATCGCCGACATCATCGCCAAGGCAGTGTTTGGTGTGTTGATCTACGTGATCGCCATGCGCAAGGCCGAAGCCGAAGGTACGGCGGCAACCACGACCGCCGCCGCCCGCTAGGGCGTAACACCTGGACCGGGGGCGCAGGACACAGTTCTGCGCCCCCTCTTTTTTCGCGCTGCGGGTAGGCCTTCAAGCCCCGCTTGGTGTCCCGGGAGACTGTTTGTGACCTGCGCCGACAGCCATGTTGATGACCGCGCCTCCATGCCGGGCGCTGCCGCAAGCGCCGCTCCACACCTCGTGGCAAACGCGACGCAAGCCGTGTCCGCCAACGCAGTACTGGCCCGCCACGGCCGCAGCTTTCATTTCGCAAGACATCTGCTGGGCGCCAGGCATGGCGCGCCCGCGACACAGCTTTATGCAGCCTGCCGCGCCATTGACGACATTGCCGACGAGACGCCGGACACCGCCCTTGCCCGCCAGCGGCTCAACGCGCTGAAAACCGCCCTCGCCCGCCACGATAATAGAGATCCGGTCGCCGCGATCTTCCTTGATCTTCGCAGCGTCTGCGGCCTGGACCTGAGCGCCGCACAAACCCTTGTGGACGGGGCCATCGAGGATCTTGGCCATGTTGCCATCACCGATGAGCGCGAGCTTTTGAGCTACGCCTACAAGGTGGCTGGCTGTGTCGGGCTGATGATGTGCCCGGTACTGGGCGTCACTCACCCTGCGGCCCGGCCCTATGCGGCGGATCTGGGCGTCGCGATGCAGCTTACCAACATTGCCCGCGACGTGGCCGAAGACGCGCGCATGGGGCGGCGCTATCTGCCTGCACGCTGGGTCGATGCCCACCCGGAAGCCATCGCCGGCACGGTTGCCGGAACGAGTGCCCGAACCATTTCCGGGCCAATCTCGGGGCCAGACGCAGCCCTGCGTGCCGCGCTGCGCGGCGCGGTTCGCCGGCTCCTTGCTCTGGCTGACCGCTATTATCAAAGCGGTGAGGCCGGTCTGGCCTATCTACCGCCGCGCCCTCGCCTGTCCATTCTTGTGGCCGCGCGGGTTTACCACGCCATTGGGGCCCGCATCGCTGCCATGGATTATGAGCCCTGGCGTGCCCGCGCCATGGTATCCGGCCCGCGCAAGACTGCGATCGCAGCGAAAACCGGCGCGCAATTCATCGCCCGCTCCCACCTCCACGACCGCCCAAGCGCCCGGGCGCGCGGCCTGGCGGCATGGCCGTCCGCGGCCGTGCAGGGCAGAGCCGCCCATGGTTGAGCATGTCGATCTGGCCATTATCGGCGGAGGCTGCGCCGGGCTGTCGCTGGCGCGCCGCCTGGCCAGCGGCGGCTTTGGCGGGCGCGCCGTTGTGATCGAACCTCGGACGCAATACCGAGATGATCGCAGCTGGTGCTTCTGGTCGCGCAATCCCCACCCGCTCGCTAGCGCCGCCTGGAGCCGGTGGCGCTTCTCCCTTGATGACGGGACAGCTTTGGTGCACCGCAGCGAAAACTGGCGCTATCAATATGTAAGATCAGCTGATTTTTACGCCGATGCGGCGCAAGCCATCGCCGCCTCGCGCGGTGTGGAGCTGCGCCTTGGTGTAAGCTGCAAGCGTTTGGGACCCCACCGCGGCGGCGTGCGCCTTGAAACCAGCGCCGGCCCCATACAGGCGGACGCCGTGGTTGACACACGGCCGCCCGAACGCCGGGCGCGCGCGCAGCTGCACCAATGTTTTCTTGGTCTCGAGATCGAGGCCAAAAATGCCTTTGATCCCGCCTGCGCCGGTTTGATGGAGGATATGAGACTTGGTCCCCACGGCTTTGAATTCACCTATCTTCTACCGCTGAGCGAAGACCGCGCCGTGGTGGAGCATACGGTGTTTTCCACCTGCGCCGTGGCACCGGACCGCCTCGGGGCCACCCTTCAGGCGACCCTGGCCAGCCGCGGACTTGACCAGTCATGCGAGCTTCGCCGCGAGGGCGCAATTTTGCCCATGGGATTGATGGAGCCTCCTGCGGACGCACCGCCCGGCCTTGTACGCGCCGGGGCTGGTGCCGGGGCTATGCGCCCGGCCACCGGCTATGCGTTCCGCCGCATCGAGGCCTGGGCCGGGCTCTGTGCCCAGGCGGTCCTGGGCGGAGGGGCACCCATCGGCGAGGCCGGGCGCTCTGACGCTGCTGGCTGGTTTGATTCTGTCTTCCTGCGCGCCCTGTCCCGCGACGGCGCGCCGGCACCCGATTGGTTTTTCTCCATGGCCAAGGGCCTTGGCGCGGACGGCTTTGCCCATTTCATGAGCGATGAGGCGCGCGCGCGCGACTATGGCGCGGTGCTCACCAGCCTTCCGCCCGCGCCCTTCATCGCCGCAGCCCTGCGCGCGGCATGACCGGCATGGCGCGCGTCACCCGCCATCCTGAAACATTTCTATTCCTTAGCGCCGTCGTGCTGGCGCTGCTGGCCGCTGCGCTTGGCGCCCAGCCCGGACCGGCAATGCTGATCGGTGCGGCTGCGCTGGCGGCGGCGGCGGGACTGCCCCATGGCGCCCTTGATCCGCTGGCTGCACGCCAGGCCGGATTGGCAGACACCGCGCTTGCCAGAGCCGCGTTTCTGGCGGGCTATACAGGGCTCGCTGCCCTGGTGGTGATAGCCTGGTTGATCGCGCCGGTCGCTGCGCTGGCGGTGTTCATCCTGGTATCAGCCTGGCATTTCGGCGGCGACTGGTTTGACGAGACCGCTGCGCTGGTACGCCTCGGCCTTGGCCTGAGCCTGCTCAGCCTGCCGTCTGTGCTGCACGGCGATGTGGTGGGCGGGATCTATGCGGTGCTGTCTGGCGAGCCGGCCGTGAATCTCGCGGTCTACCAGGCCCGGCTGGCACCGGTATGGATCGCCGGAGTGGGCGTGGCGGGCCTGCTTGCAGCGCGGCGCAGCCGGCGTTTATCGGTGGAGATAGCCGCAACGGGCCTGGCTGCCCTGGTCCTGCATCCACTGCTGTTCTTTGCGCTCTACTTTGCCCTTTTACACTCGGCGCGCCATTTCCTCGGTCTCTGGCACGCAGCGCCGGACCGGCGGATCTTCGTGCGCACCGGCGTGTTCTACACGGCCATTTCCCTGGCCGGAGCGGGCCTCGCCTTCGGCGTTCTAGGCCGAACCGGTGAGATGGATGAGACGGTTTTGCGGATTGCTTTCATCGGCCTGGCCGCCCTCACCGCGCCCCACATGGCGTTGATCGAATGGATCAGGCGGCGTGGCGAGGTCTTGCCGCGCGCGTGAGCCGCTGCTAATTGCGCCAAAGCTTAACAGCAACGCCATATGCGCGTCCCGCCCGGTCGGGGCCATTCGCGTTGCGGCCAGCGCCAGGACTTGCAATGACCCACCTTACGCTTCGCTGCGCGGCCAGCGCCGCCGCCCTGTTCGTCTTTATCGGCGAAGGACCGGCTCTGGCACAGGACGCGCGCGACGTCATCACCGTGACCGGCGGACGAGCGGCGGGGGCACAGGCCGGCGATCAACCGGTGACGATCCTCACCAGCGAGGCGCTTCTCGCAGGCGGGCTTTCTGACCTGGGCGACGCGCTGGCGTTTGATCCGGCGGTGACGGGCTCTGAGTTCAATGACGATCCGGGCACCCAGAACGACACCTCCGGCACCTCCAGCGTCAATCTGCGCGGTCTGGGCCTGGGCGCCACGCTGGTGCTAATCAACGGTCAGCGCCAGACCCCGGCGAGCGTCGCAAGCGATGACGGGGCCAGCTTTGTCGATCTCAACGCCCTGGTCCCCGGCATCGCCATTGACCGGGTGGAGATACTCAAAGACGGAGCCAGCCCGCTCTATGGCTCTGACGCGCTCTCCGGCGTGGTCAATGTGCTTACCCGTGACCGCTATGACGGCTTTGCGGTGGAGGCCGAGGCGCGCGGTCCGGACGGGTTTGGCGGGGGCGGCTTCACTTCGATTGTCTCGGCCATCGCCGGGGGCGCGCTGAGCGACGCGGTGCACCTGACCGGCGCGGTGAGCTGGCGCGACACGGACGGGGTCGAGGGATTTGAAACCGATTTCATCCCCGGCACCGGCCTTTCGGCGCTGGGCCAGCCGGGTGCCTATTACATCCCGGCGCCGGGCGGCGGCTTTGAAGTCGCCACGGCGTCGGGCGGGCCCCAGGCGATTATCGACCGCGATTGCGCCGCCGGGGGCGGAAACCCGCTGGTATTGGGCGCGGACACGGCGTTCGGCGCACCGGGATTTTGCCGGCTTGATTTCGGCCAGTTCTTCTCGCTGGTTCCCGACGAGACGCGCCTCAATGCGTTTTCAGCCCTCACCGCGGATCTGGGCGAGACCCGCCTGACGATCCGGGCGGCCTATGCCGACCAGCAGCTGACGCGGGGCAATTCGCCGTCGCTGCCGGCCTTGAGCTTTCCCACCATTCCCGCCGCCAATCCGGGCAATTATTTCGGCCGTGACGTGGTCTGGCTCGGTCGGCCCCAGGGGGTGAATGCCGGTGCCGCGCGGCGCGGCTTCGACCATGAAACGTTCCGGGTGGACGCTGAGGCGGCGCGCGATTTCGCGCTGGCCGGGCGCGACTGGACCGGCGTCCTGACTCTGAACCATTCAGAAAACCAACTCACCGCCACCATCACCGACACGATTGCGGCCCGCCTGGACACCGCCCTTGTGGGTCTTGGCGGACCGAACTGTTCCGGCGCGACACCGGGCGCCAATGGCTGCGGGTATTTCAATCCGTTTGGGTCTGGCGCAATCGTCACCGATGCGAGCGATCCGCGCTATAACGATCCCGCCCTGGTGGACTGGCTGATCGGCGAGAACACGCGGCGCAGCGAAGCCACGCTCACCAGCGCCGAAGCGGTGATCAGCACCGACGCCGCCTTCACCGCGCCGGGCGGGCCCGCCTCGCTGGTGCTGGGCGCCCAGATCCGGCACGAGACGCTGGACGTGGACAATGGCCAGACGTTCAACGACGACGCCTTCCTGTTTATCGTCGGCGGGCCGGACTATGCCGGAGAGCGCGATGTGGTCTCCGCCTTTGCTGAATCGATTGTGCCGCTGTCGCCGCGCCTGCGCCTGCAGGGCGCGGTGCGCCATGAGGATCTGGAGCGCTTTTCTTCCACCGATCCGAAGCTTTCGCTGGCCTTTGACGCCAGCGACGCCCTCACCCTGTCAGCCGGCTGGAGCCGGTCTTTCCGCGCGCCGTCATTGCACCAGCAGGTGAGCGCCAGCACGACGCTGCAGAGCCTGACCCTGGGCGCCCAGTCGCTGTTCCGGCCGGTGCGCACGGTGGGCGACCCCGATCTGGACCCCGAAAGCGCGGACACCTTCACCGTCTCCGCCGACTACGCCGCGAACGGCTGGTCGCTGCGCGCCGATCTGTGGCGCATCGAGGTGGAAGATCTCATCATTGAAGAAAGCGCCAACGCCATCCTCGCCGCCGATCTCGCCGATGACGGGATCTACAACGATCCGCGCGTGCAGCTGAGCGCCACCGGCGACGTGGTGCTGGTGCGCGCGCGCTTCACCAACGCGCCGCAAGTGGAGGCCCAGGGCCTTGATCTGTCGCTGGCGCGCGAGCCCGTCAGCCTTGGCCGCTTCGGCGAAATGGGTTTCGGCGCGGACGCGGTCTATGTGGACCAATACACCATCTTCGACCCGGTGCTGAACGCCGAGATCGAGGCCGCGGGCTCACGAAACTTCACCAATTTCGCCCGCTCCCTGCCCGAGCTTCGCGCCACCGCCTACGCCGACTGGATGAACGGACCGTTTAACGCCCGCGCCCAAATCCGCCATATCTCGGCCTATGACGATGATGAAAACGCCGGTGCTGCGATCGACGCCTGGAGCGTTGTCGATCTACAGGCGGGTTATCGCACTGAAATCGCTGGCAATCCCGTCGAGGCAACGCTGGGCGCTCTTAATGTCTTTGACGAGGACGCGCCCTTTGTCCGCACGCCGCTGGGCTATGACACCAAGGTCCACGACGCGCGTGGGCGAGTGCTATACCTGCGCCTGCGCGTGACGGGCTAAAGCCTCAAACTGAAATACGAAACGGGACAAAAAAATGCGCTCCGGCCCGAAGGCCTGGAGCGCATTTTCCCGTGTCTCAGGCGCTCGCCTTTTCAGCCGCCCTCGCCGCAGCTTTTTTGCACAGGGTGTCGGCGAAACGGTGATTGACGTCGCGGTGGCCGGCTTCGTCGGCACGCACCTTGATCACCACGTCGCGCAATCGCGAGTCGGCCGGCAGGTCCCAGTACTCAAGCGCGATCGGCGGTGCCGCGACGTTTTCTGCCTTGCCGCTGTCGATCTGCTCAAGATAGCGCGAATAGCTCACCACCGCCTCTTCTTCCAGATAGGCCACGAAGCGGTGCGCGGTGCGCGGCGCGAACAGGTAGAGGAAGAAATACGCGTTATAGAAAATCGCCTGGGCGATCATGATCAGGGCGCGCTCAAACCCGCTGGGTTTGGCGATCTCGATGAAGGTCATCAGGTGCATGCGCTCGTTCTCGGCCTCGTCGAGCAATTCGCGGATCCAGCCCTGATCGTCGCGGATATGACGCAGGCTTTTAAGGTGCTGCAGCAGGCCGCCGACCATGCCGGGCACAGCGGCGACGGTCTCCAGCACCACCGCCCTGTGGCCGTAGCGGCTGCGGAAGAAGACATCCACGAACACGCGCATGACCCGAACCATGCCCAGCGCGATATGGTCCCGCACGCCTTGAGGGGCGCGGCGAACGTCCAGCGTGTCTTCGGCGGGGCGGGTCATCGTCTGTGTCTCCAATGCTTCGGGGCGATTATTGACCTAATAAGTGGTTTTTGCGACTCCCACCGCAAGGTGACGGTCGCAAATGCCGCAGAGCGAAGACAAGCACTCTGAAAAATCACACGAACGCGTTAAATCGCAGTTCCGGTATTGGATGCGCGATTGTGGCATGAGCTCTGGCCGAGCGCTGATTTGGCCCTCTCCCGGGAACACCTGAGCGGCGCCTGTGCACGCGCCCCGCCTGATCTTGACTGGGCTCAGTTCAGGTTAACCCGAGCGTCAATGCCCGGTTATTCGAAGCCGCCCCGATCCAGCCGCGCCTCCAGCTTTGCAAGAAGCGCCATGAGCTGGTCTCGCTCGTCATCGCAGAAGCCTTCAAGAAGCGCCTGCTCATAGCGCAGCGCCAGCGGCGCGACTTCGGCGTAAACCTCCCCGCCTTGAGACGTGAGCGTCACATCGCTGGCGCGCCTGTCGCCCGGATTGGGTTTACGCTGAACCAGGCCGCGCTCATCGAGGGCGCGGATGGCGCGGCTCACCGTGACCTTGTCCATGGCGGTGGCTTCGCACAGGGCTTGGGCGGTAAGCGGGCGCCCCTCGCCCAGCACCGCGATCACCCGCCACTCCCAGATCGTCAGGCCGAATTTCGCCTGATAGGCCCGCGCAATGAGGCTCGAGGCTTTGTTGGACGCCACGCTCAGCCGGTAAGGCAGATAGGACGGCAGGCGCAGGGAGACCGCTGCGCCTGCCGGTGCCTGATCGGGCGTGTCGCCGGCCAAGACTTACTCGGCCGCGTCGGTCTTGATCACGCCGCGGCGAACCTGATCAAGCTCGATGGATTCAAACAGGGCTTTGAAATTGCCCTCGCCGAAGCCTTCATTGCCCTTGCGCTGGATGATCTCGAAGAAGATCGGGCCGATATTGGTGGTCGTGAAGATCTGTAAAAGCAGGCCGTCGCCGGTTTCCGGATTGCCGTCCACCAGAATGTTGTTCGCCTTCAGGCGCGCAAGATCCTCGCCATGGCCGGGGACGCGCTCATCCACGAGCTCGTAATAGGTCTCCGGCGTACCCTGGAAGTCGACGCCGGCTTTGCGCAATTGTTCGACCGTCTTGTAGATATCCGGCGTGGTCAGGGCGATGTGCTGAATGCCTTCGCCATTGTATTCGCGCAGATATTCGCTGATCTGGGACTGATCGTCGGAGCTTTCATTCAGCGGGATCTTCAGCTTGCCACACGGCCCGGTCATGGCGCGCGACAAAAGGCCGGTGTGCTGGCCCTTGATGTCGAAATAGCGAATCTCACGGAAATTGAAGACGCGCTCATAAAAGCCCGCCCAGGTGTCCATATTGCCGTTCAGCACGTTGTGGGTCAGGTGATCGAGTACTTCCAGGCCCGCACCGCCGGTGTCTTCTTCGCCGGTGGGTTTGAAATCATCAGCGTAGAGGTCTTCATCGCCGTAGGCATCGACGAGATAGAGCGCCGAGCCGCCAATGCCCTTGATGGCCGGTAGCTTGTCTGTCCACAGCCCGTCGGTGAAGGCTTCCGCGCCGCGATCCAGCGCCTCCTTATAGGCGGCCTCTGCGTCTTTCACGCGGAAGGCCATGGCGTTGGCGCTGGGCCCGTGGACGGTGCGGAACTCGGCCGCCTGGCCTTTGGTCTCGCGATTGACCAGGAAGGTAATATCGCCCTGCTTGAAGCGGGTAATGTCCTTTGATTTGTGCTTTGCCACCGGCGTGAAGCCGAGCAGCCTGAACAGCGCCTCCAGCTTTTGCGGTTCCGGGCTGGTGAATTCGACGAATTCAAAACCATCAGTGCCCAGCGGGTTCTCGAACAGATCGGCCATGATCGCACTCCTTAAATCCAGCGTGGTCGCGCGGGGGCTTGAGTTCGCCGGGCCGCGCGCGCATCGTTGCTGACTGAGATTAGTATCATTTGCAACTAAATTCACCCCCGAAGTGCGCCGTAGATACAGGGAGACCGACCATGAAGCTGGTTTTGCACGGCTATTTTCGCTCCGGCACGACCTATCGCGTGCGTCTGGCGCTGAACTGGAAGGGGCTGGATTATGATTTCGTGCCCGTGAACCTGGTGGAAGGCGAGCAATCGCGTCCAGATTATCTGGCCCGCAATCCTCAAGGCCTTGTGCCGGCGCTGGAGGCGGACGGTGTGATCCTCACCCAGAGCTCGGCGATTCTCGAATGGCTGGAGGAGGTCTTTCCTGGAAAACCCCTCCTGCCGTCCGACCCGGCTACGCGGGCGCGGGTGCGCGCGTTCGCGGCGGTTATTGGCTGCGACATCCACCCGATCCAGAATCTGCGCGTCATGAGGAAGGTGAAGGCCGATTACGGGGCCGATCAGGAGGGTGCCACCGCCTGGGCGCGCCACTGGATCAGCACCGGGTTTGACGCGCTGGAGCAGCTGGCCGAGCTGTCGGCGCAGGACGATAGCGAGACAAGCGGCTTTCTGTTCAGCGATAAACCGACGCTGGCGGAAGTGTATCTGTTGCCGCAGATGTACAATGCCCGTCGCTTCGGCGTTGATCTGGCACTCTATCCCCGCCTGGTCGCCGCGGACGCCGCCGCCCGCGCCCTGCCCGAATTTGAACGCCCGGCCCCGGAAAACCAGCCCGGCGCGGTTTAGTCCGTCGGCTCCACAGCGGCGCGATCAAACCATCGCCAAGCGCAGTACACGCGGTTCAGCCGGCCGCTGAAAGATCCTGAGCCAGCATCAGCGCGTTTCCATCGGGATCATAAAAGGTTGCGGTGCTGACCATTCCCTCGATGACTTCGGTTTCACCGTCAAAGCGAACACCCTCAGCCTCAAGGGCCGCTCGCGCCGCCTCGATGTCGGCGACACCGAACACCGGAACGGTGTTTCCCGGCGTCGGTTCTGACTGCTCGCCAAGCCCCAGCGTCACGCCTTCGGTCTTTGTTTTCATCTCACTCCAGCCTGCCTCGTCGAGATGGTAGAGCAGCTCAAAGCCGAGCATGGTTTCGTACCATGTGGCGCTGGCAAGGCGATCGCGCACAGACAGGGCGAGTGTGAGGGCGGAGTTGAGCGAGACAACGGGCATGAGGCTTCCTTTCGAGCTTAAAATATAGTAGCTATACTTTATGGACATAAATACGCTTGTCAACGTCACCTCTCGCGCCTGGTCCATGACCGTTCTGGCGCTGATGCAGGACGGTGTTCCAGGCCGCCAGGCGGCGCTGCTGTCCGCGTCCGGCGCTGGGCGGACTGCGCTTGTGCAGAGCCTGGATCACCTGATCGAGCTTGGGCTGGTGGAGCGAAATCCGGGGCACGGGCATCCGTTGCGGCCTGAATACCGGATAACGCAAAAGGGTGCCGCGTTTGGCCAGACCGCCCAGGCGATCGCGAGCGCCGCGCCCCAAGCCCCGCCTCTGCTGCGGCGCGCCTGGACGCTTCCGATCCTGGCCGTGAGCCGGCAGCCGCGCCATTTCAGCGACATCAAGGCCGAGCTGGGCACGATTACGGATCGCGCCCTGTCACAGTCCCTGCAAGGCCTCCAGAAGCAGCACTGGATCTCGCGCGAGATCGATACGGCCGCCTACCCGCCCCGCCCGCTCTACCGGGCGGCCAATGCCGGCGTGACGATCAGCGAGGCTCTCAATCTTGCCCGTTGAAACGGCACAGAAAACCGTATCCTCGCGCCGCCTTGCAACACCAGCCAGACCCAGTGACTTCACCGGGCCAGCCAGTCGCCGGTTTCGATGCACGCCGCTCCGTCCAGGCCCAGCATCCACACATAGACCCAGGCCCGGCGGTCCGGCTTGATCAGCTGAACCTTTCGCCGGTCATAGCGCGAGCGGGCCGGATCGCCCGGCCAGTAATCCTCAAACGCGTCCAGCTTGCCCATGACCGCCGGGTCGATCACTTCAAACAATTCGCCCAGCACCCGGCCCTCGCCGTCCACAAGACCTGGATAGCGCCCCAGATCCCACAGCTCGCCAGTGATCACGCAGGGGCCTGCATCCTTGAACGCATGGGCCAGACCAAATTGCGCAAACCCGGTCTCCCCTGCGCGCAGCAGGCCGTACACAGCGATCAGATCGCCGGCCTTCACTTCGCCATGGGCCATGTCAGGCCGCGCCGGTTTTTGCAGGCCGCGCTTTCATGAAGGGCTGCAGCTCGCCATAGCTCAAGGACCGCCACAGCCATTCAAACGGTCCGAAGCGGAACACAGAGAGCCAGATCGGCGAAATCATGAGCTGGACGACCCAGATTGCGATCACCAGCTGCACCTGCTGCACGCGTTCGATCTCGCCCCACAATGCTGGTCCGAACACGCCGGTTGCCAGCGCGACCATGACGAAGGTCTGGGTGAGATAGTTGGTGAAGGCCATGCGGCCCGCGGCAGCAAACGGCAGACGCACCAGCTTCAGCCAGGGAATCTTGCAGATCAGCATGACAAGGCTCGCATAGCCAAAGGCCACGACAAGGCTAAGGAAGGCGTTGACCGAGCCATGGACCCAAAGTGTCTCGGCCGGGAACCCGTCGGCGGCGGCGGGCGCTGCGGCAATCCACAGCGCGGGAAGGCCAACGCCGAGGCAAACCAATGCGATCGCGCCGTAGGCCAACAGGCTCCAGCGCGCCAGCAGGAAGCCGCTTTTGAACAGCGCCATGCCGACGAGCATCACGCCCAGAAGGCGCGGACCGAACACGGTCAGCCCGCCCAGGAGCGACACCGCATTGCCGATCGCGTTGAATATCCGGCTCTCGATAAAGCCCGCCTGAAAAGCGGCCGTGAAGCTGGTCAGCGTTTCAGCGTCCGGAACGGTGCTGAACGGTGCTGGATCAAGCCCGCCCGGCAGAGCGCTGGTAGCCCAGAGACTGGCGACAATCAGCCCATTGCTGAGCAGAACCAGAAGCACGCCCCAGATCAGCAATTTCACAACGCCCATCTTGCGAAACGCCACTGCGATCATGCCCACAAGCGCATATTGTGTGAGGATGTCGCCGTACCAGAACACGAAGCCGTGGATCAGGCCGATGAGCAACAGCCAGCGCATGCGCGAAAAGTGGATCTTGCGCGACGCATCGGCCGCCTCGCCCACCATCAGCACAATTCCGGCACCGAACAGGGCCGAGAACAGGGTGATGAATTTCTGCTCGAAAAATACGTGGGTGAAGAGCCAGGCGGCCGCGTTCGCGCCAGTCGCATCCATGTGGGCGGGCGGATAGCTGAGTGCACCGTAATACATCATGAAGGCCTGGACATTGACCATCGCGATGCCAAGGACCGCCACCCCGCGCAGAACGTCCAGGCTCTGATACCGGTCTGCGGACGTAACCGGCGCGGGATCCGGCCCGGCGCTCGCGGCGCTTGCGGCGCTTGCGGCTACGCTCTGCGCTTCACTGTTTGGCTCGGTTGCACTCATTTCACCCCTCCCCATGCATCGTCTTGTGCGTAAAGCTCGCCGTGATCGTCCGGCTTGGCAAGCCTTCACCCTGGTAGAGCCTGGGTTTTATTACCAAGGTTTCATGTTTGCGCGAGCTGGTTTTGCTTGCCCGCATTGCTGTGCAGGCGTACCGGAGTTCCATGCATATCCTGATTGAGCTTCTCCATCTGATCGCCGCAGCAGCGCTTTCGCTGGCCGGCTTCGGCTATGAGCGTGAAGCGGCGTGCAATCCGGTGCATTTTGAGCCCGCCGCCATTGTTGCGACGGCAGAGGTCGAAACCGGCGACGGAGACCTGGCGGACCTGCAGACGATCGAGGATTGTCAGGCCGCTCGCACGGCTCTTCGGATGCCGGCGCTTTAATTCCACGCAATTCACACGTACAACAGACCTGAGCCCCTGGTCAGCGTCGCATACGCGGCGACTCAGGCCAGTCTGGGTTTTTGTGTGGATGAAGCTGCGCGTCAGACGCGGCTGGGAGACGACGAGCCGCCATGGCCGCGAAAGATGCTTCCGAACGCGATGAACACTGGTCTGTGACCGCTGATGGTCGCGGCGAGACCGGGTTTGACACGCCGCAAGGCGGCGCACTGGCCGAGCGCACGGCGCGCGCGCCCATGCGCGCCGAGCCGGGCGAGGCACCTGACTCCGGTGGCGGTGGCGGCGGCTGGATCGCGTTTTCCGGACTGGCCTTCGGGCTTCTCTGGATTGGCGGAGCTGGCGCTTATCTGGCCGGCTATATGGATCTGGCCAGCCTCACACCGGCCCAGATCGCGGGTATGTCGATTTTCGCCGTGGCTCCGGCTCTTCTGTTCATGGTGGCCGGCCTGCTGGGCCGCGAGGTTGCCCGCGCTGGTGCCCGGGCCCGTCGCCTGGACGCGGCTGTGGCTCGGCTAGCCAGCCCCGCCCACCATGCCGACGAGGATGCGGCGCGCCTGGCCGATGCGATCTCCATGCAGGTGGACCGGGTCAACTCCGCGGTAGAAAGCGCGCTCGCGCGCCTGGCCGCGATGGAAGAAGTGATCACCCACCACGCCGATACCCTGGAAGACAGCTCGGGACGCGCCAGGGAGAAGGCTGACAGCCTGGTCAAATCCCTGCGCGGCGAGCGTGAAAAGCTGTCAGAAGTCTCAGAAACCCTGGACGACAAGGCCGCGCTCATCGCCGCAGCCATTCAGGACCAGTCGAAAATGGTTGCCGCCGCCGCAGAGCTCGCCGAATCGCGCGCCCACGATGGCGACAAGCTGATCCGTGCCGCCGCCCAGCGCCTGGAAGGCGCGGGCAAGTCGGCCGAGGACAGCGGCGACCGTGTGGCGCTGGCGCTGGATGCGCGCGCCACGGAGCTGCGTGATTTCTCCGACCGGCTGAAAGAGCGCACCGAAGGCCTGGAAGCGGCCTATCTCAAGCACAAGGACCGCATGGGCGACGCCAGCGAGACCCTGCGCAAGGAGCAGGAGAAGATCGCCGCCGCGCTGGACTTCCACAAGGCCGAGCTGGAAACCATGAGCCGCAGCGCCGCCGACGGGGCCGAAACCCTCAAGAGCGCCGCGCGCCGGGCCGGCGAAGTCTTCGAAACCGCGGTGAGCGAAGCACTGGAACGCGCCGAAAGCCTTTCAAGCGAGATCGCCGGTCAAAGTGAGATCGCCGCAAAAGCCCAGGAAGCTGCGCTGGAGCGCCTGCAGGCGGCGGCGAAGGCTGCGCGTGAAGCCTCCGAGCAAGCCGGTGACTCCATGGGCAAGCAGGCCGGCGATGCCGAAGCCGCGCTGGAGCGCGTCAGTGAGGCCGGCTTTGAGGCCGCGCGCCGCTCTGACGAAGCCTTCCAGGCTCGCCTGCGCGAGGCCGAGGACCTTACCGAACGCGCCGCGCGCGCCGCCGAGGACGCCTCCGAGGCGGTCAAGCGCCGGCTTGCCGACACGCTGACCTCTGCTCGCGAGGAGGGGCGCGCCATGGAAGCCGCTCTGGAGGGCCTGCGCGAGAAGATGGACGCCGCCCCGAAAGCGGCGCGCCAGAACGTGCAGGCCATGGAGCGCATGCTGGAAGATGGCCTCGCCCGCCTCAACGAAACCGCCGCCGAGGCCAGCGATCAGGCCCGCGAGATCGACTCCCAGTTCCAGGCGCGCATTCGCCAGAACTACGAGCTGTTGTCTGACTTCATCCTGCGCATGGGCGGCGTTTCTTCGGGACGCCAACCCATCGATCTGGCGATCAATGAAGTGCCCGACCCCCTTACCGGGCGCCGGGGTGCCCGGTCACAGGCCCGCTCCGAGGACCGGCCAGATCCGAAACCGCACGCGAGGCCTGACCGGGGCGACGCCCACAGCGCGGCACAGCCCGCGCCGTCGCGACGCTCTGCGCGCGCCGAGCCGGAGGAGCCCGAACCCTTCGAGCTCAATGATCCGGAAACCGAAGATCCCGACGAACCGTTGGATCTGGCCGGCGCCGAGCGCCAGGACGATCTGCGCGGCAAGCCGGACACTGAAAGCGCGCGCCGTGACGGTGGCTGGCGCTGGCGTGATCTTCTGGCCAACATGGATCCCGATGACGGTGCCGCCCAGCCGCGCCGCGATCGCGACGAGAGCCAGGACAAGCCCGAGCCTCGCAAACGCCCTCGCCGATAGGGCTTGAGCCGCGTTAGAAAAGCGAGCCCTGCCCCGGCGAAGTTTTCACCTTCGCCGGACGCCTCTTGGCCGCCGCCGGCTTTTCGGCGCCTTGCGCCGCGGCACGTGCGCGTTCAGGAGCATCCGGTAAGGCGCCTGCGCCCGTTCCGATCCGCGCGGCCCGCTCGCCGTCGGCAAAGCCCAGCGTCACCGCCTGACCGTCATTAAGCGCCGAGGCGGCGCGCACAAGATTTCCGTCTGCCCCGGTTACCAGTGCAAAACCGCGTGCCAGTACGGATTTATGGCTCAGCGCTTCAAGGCGCGCGCCAAGACTCACCAGCGTTTTTTCATGCAGCGACAGGGAGCGCTTGTAAATCGGCGCCAGCCGGTCAGCGCTCTGGGCGAAGCGGCGCTGTTTTTCCGCGATGTCGCGGCGCAGCGCATTGGGGCGAAGGCCCGCCGACACCGCGTCAAAACGGCTTTTGCGGGTTTGAACCAGCGTGCGGCCCGCGCCCTCAAGACGTCCTGCGGCGTAATCCAGGCGCTGGCGCGCGTCACCAATCAGCGTTTCCGGGCGCGGCAAGGCTCTCGCGGCGCTTTTAAGATCGGCTGCCTTGCGGTCGACCCCGCGCTGCAGCGCGCCGGCCAGGCGAAGCTGAACCTGCGCAATGCGCTCGGCGAGCTCGCGGCGTACCGGCACGGCGATCTCGGCGGCACCGGTTGGCGTCGGCGCGCGGCGGTCGGAGGCGTAGTCGATGAGCGTGGTATCGGTCTCGTGGCCCACCGCCGAGATCAGCGGAATGCGCGAGCCGGCCGCAGCGCGCACCACGTTCTCTTCGTTGAAGCACCACAGATCTTCAATGGACCCGCCGCCGCGCGCCACGATCAGCAAGTCTGGGATCGGCACTGGCCCGCCTTCCGGCAGGGCGTTGAACCCTTCGATGGCCGCAGTGATCTGATCGGCGGCCTTCTCGCCCTGCACCAGCACCGGCCAGATCAGGACATGAACCGGAAACCGGTCCTCCAGGCGGTGGAGAATGTCGCGGATCACCGCGCCCGTGGGCGAGGTCACCACGCCGATCACCCGCGGCAGGAACGGCAGCGGCCGTTTGCGCTCCTCGGCGAACAGGCCTTCGGACGCGAGCTGCTTCTTGCGCGCCTCCAGGAGCGCCATGAGGGCCCCCTCGCCGGCCGGCTCGAGGCGTTCGATAATCATCTGATATTTGGACCGGCCAGGGAAAGTCGACAGCCGGCCCTCGGCGATCACTTCCAGCCCTTCTTCGGGGCGGAAATTCAAAACGCCGGCCATGCCTTTCCACATCACGCCGTCGAGGCTTGCCCGCTCATCCTTCAGATCAAGATAGAGATGGCCGGACTTTGCCCGTATCACCCGGCCCAGCTCGCCGCGCACACGCACATGGCCATAAGCGTCCTCCACCGTTCGCTTCAGGGCGCCGGAAAGCTCGGACACAGTGTATTCAGGCGTGTTGGAAACGGGCGCATCAGTCATACGCCCAACCTAATACGGATTCGCCGCAGAGCCATGGCACGCAGTGCGCCGCACCGCGCTGACGCCGCGCGGCGTTGACCTTTTGGTCTGCGCCCGCCATTCAGCGCGCTGCAGGAAATGGAGCGCGCCATGAACATTCTCATCATCGGCTCGGGCGGGCGCGAACATGCGCTGGCCTGGAAGATCGCGCAGAGCCCGCTTGTGGATACGGTCTGGTCCGCGCCCGGCTCAGCGGCGCTGGACAAGATCGGTCCGTGTTTCGATGTGCCCGCTGACGATGTGGACGGGTTGCAGGCGCTCGCCCTGCAGCTGGAGCCCGACCTCATCGTCATCGGACCCGAAGCACCGCTGGCAGCCGGCCTTGCAGACCGCCTGCGCGCGCGCGGCTTTGATGTCTTCGGGCCCAACCGCGAACCGGCTCAGCTGGAATCCAGCAAAGGCTTCGCCAAGGACATGATGGCGGCATTCAAGGTCCCGACCGCACGCTATGGCCGCTTTACCGATGCGGACAAGGCCAAGGCGTTCCTGGCGACCCTGCCGGCACCCTACGTGCTGAAAGCCGACGGGCTGGCTGCGGGCAAGGGTGTGGTCATCGCCGAAACGCTGGAGCAGGCCCAGGACGAAGCAGAGGCGATGCTGTCAGGCAAGTTCGGCGCAGCGAGCGCCGAGCTGGTGGTGGAGGAGTTCATGCCTGGCGAGGAAGCCAGCATCTTTGTGCTCACAGACGGCGTGAACCGCCTCACCTTGCCCGCCTGCCAGGATCACAAGCGGCTTTTAAATGGCGATGAAGGCCCCAACACAGGCGGGATGGGTGCCTATTGCCCCGCCCCGGTGATGAGCGCGGCTCTGCTGGAGACGGTCGATGAGACCATCGCCAAGCCGATGATCGATGGGCTCCATACAGCCGGGCACAGCTATCGCGGCGTGCTTTATATCGGCGTGATGATCACGCCTGACGGCCCCAAAGTGGTCGAGTTCAATGTGCGCTTCGGCGATCCAGAATGTCAGGCGCTCATGGCGTCGCTCACAGACGATATCGTGCCGGCGCTTCTCGCCTGTGCAACGGGCGGCATGCCGGGCGCTGATTTCGCGCGCCTGCTGCCCGATCTGGCAGCTTCGCGCCCGGCAGCTGCGGTCGTCATGGCGACGTCCGGCTACCCGGACGCCTACCAGAAAGGCTCTGTGATCAAAGGCGTGCAAGATGCCGGTAAGGTGGACGGTGTCACCGTCTTTCATGCCGGCACCGCGCTCAACACGGACGGCTGGTGGACCGCCCAGGGCGGACGTGTGCTCTCGCTCACCGCAGCCGGGGACACCCTGCAGCAGGCGATTACGCGCGCCTATGAGGGTGTGGCGAAAATCGACTGGCCCGAAGGCGTCTACCGCACCGATATCGGCTGGCGTGCCCTGGAGCGCGAATAGCGCACACGACAACGCCCGGCGCATAAACGCCGGGCGTCTTGTTTAGCGAAGGCGGCGCGCGGTTTAGCGGCCGAAGAGCGACAGGATGATCTGCGGCTCGGAGTTGGCGATCGAAAGCGCCTGGACCCCCAGCTGCTGCTTGACCTGAAGCGCCTGTAGCCTGGCGCTTTCCTTGGCCAGATCGGCGTCCACAAGATTGCCCACCCCTTCAGTCAGGCTATCCATGAGCTTGCCCACGAAGGTGCGGTGAGCCTCCATCTTCTTCAGGTCCGAGCCCAGATTGGCCAGAGCCTGATTGACGTTATCCAGGGTCTCCTGGATTTGCCCGACCACAACCCCGGCAAGGGAGGCGGTGCCAAGACTGGACCCGGAGGGAATGGTGAAGATGGCATTGGTGGCCGGCGTGGCGGCCAGCGACATGTCCTGTGCGTCCAGCGTCACCGTGCGGGTCGCATCGGCATCCGCCAGGAAGGCGATGCCGTTGGTCAAAGACCCGTTCAACAGGTTCGCACCATCGAACTCGGCATTGTCGATGATGACCGAAACCTGCTCCATCAGCGATCTGAAATCACTGTCAAAGGCCTGACGCGAGAACGTATCGATGGAAGGGTCCATCGCGGCCGTCGCCTTCTCGCGCATTTCGATGAGCAGGTCGGAAATGCTCTCACCGGCGGCGATGGCGACGTCACCGATTGATACTGCACGGTCCAGCGAAGATTCCACGGACCCGAGTGCGCCGATATCCGAGCGCATGCCCTGGGCCACAGCGAAGATCGACGAGTTATCCTTCGCACCGGAGACTTTCAGGCCGGTATTGATGCGCTGCTGCACGTCGGTGAGCGACTGATTGGTCTTGTTCAGGTTTTGAAGGGCGATCATCGCCGAGTTGTTGGTGTGGACGCTCAGCGTCATTGGAATTCTCCCGCGTGGCTGGCCGGGCCGCATTCGGCGGCATTCGCCAGATACAGGAGCAACCTGCGGGCCAACTCGAGTAGAGAAGGGTTATCTTATTTTATTCAATAACTTAAATAAAAAGCTGCGCGCAGCCCGTGGCCGCGGCGCAGCTGCGCATGGTTAATTCTTGCCTGCAGACCGGTCGCTTTTGCCGGGTTGCTCAGGCACGCTCATTCACAACGCCGCCCTGCTGCTCTCGCAAATAGGCGACCAGCTCAAGGTATTTTTTCGGCGGCCACTGGCGCATGGTTTCGCCGGTGTCCGGATTGAGTATGCGGTAGACAAAGCGTCCCGCATCGCCTTCGCGATCAATCTGAAGGCGGGTGCGCGGGTTGGCGTTGATATCAGCGCGCATGGCTTCAATACGCTCGACAACGGCGCGCTCGCCTTCCTTCGCAGCCGCCTCGCTCCCGTCCACAGCTTCAGGCTTGGCGGGCGGTACGGGGTTGAGCTTGCGAATCACGATCTCATCTTCAGCCATGACGGCTGAACGGGCGATCGCACTGCCCGACATAAGCTTTGCAATATCCATCTTGCCTCATCGCAAGACGCTTTTGCCGCGTCCGGCGCCTCCTTTTACTGCGAATGCCTCAGGGGCATAAGGTTGAACGGCCGGGAGGAACCCCACAGAACGCCCCGGCCGTTCTTCCCTATCGGTTACCGGAAGTAACCCAGGATCGTGCTCGGCGCGGAGTTCGCGATCGAGAGCGCCTGAATGCCCAGCTGCTGCTTGACCTGCAGCGACTGGAGACGGGCGCTTTCTTTCGCCAGATCCGCGTCGACCAGATTGCCGATGCCTTTTTCAAGGGCGTCAGACAATTTGCCCACGAAGGTCTTGTGGATTTCGAGCGACTTGGAGCCCGTACCCAGACGCGCGAGCGACGAGTTCAGGTTGTCCAGAGAGGTCTCGATGGCAGCCGCCGCCGTGGAAGCCGCAGCCGAAGTGCCGAACGAGGCCGCAGCCGCCAGGGTCACGATGGACCCGCCGAGGCTGAAGTTCTCGTCGTCAATCGTGAGCGTGTTCGAACCGTCGGCATTGGCCAGGGCCGAGATGCCGCCCGTGTTCGAGCCGTCGATCAGGTTGGTACCGTTGAACTCGGCGTTCGCCACGATGGTGCCGATCTGATCACGCAGCGCTTTGAAGTCTTCGTTCAGAGCGCTCCGCGATGCCGTATCGATTGAGGCGTCGGAGCCCGCAAGCGCCTTTTCCTTCATTTCGATCAGCAGATCGGAGATGGCTTCGCCGGCGGCCAGGCCCACGTCCACGGTGGACAAGGCCAGATCCAGCGACTGGTTGACGGCTCTGTAGCCGCCAACATCGGCGCGCATGCCCTGGGCGATGGCGTAAACGCCGCCATTATCCTTGGCGGAGCTGACGGCCAGGCCGGTGTTGATGCGCTGCTGAACCTGCTGCAGATCCATATTGGTCTTGTTCAGGTTCTGAAGGGCGATCATTGCGCCCGGATTGGTGTTGATTGTCGCCATTTCTTGGCTCCTTCAATGTTCCGTTTCTACGGTTGGTTTCACGTGCGTTTTGCACGCGTTCTCCGGACCCGGCGCGTTCTACGCCGGCTCCGGAGAATTCTTAGGCCGGGTTAGCGGAAGTAACCCAGGATCGTGCTCGGCGCGGAGTTCGCGATCGAGAGCGCCTGGATGCCCAGCTGCTGCTTGACCTGCAGCGACTGGAGACGGGCGCTTTCTTTCGCCAGATCCGCGTCGACAAGATTGCCGATGCCTTTTTCAAGGGCGTCGGACAGCTTGCCCACGAAGGTCTTGTGGATTTCCAGCGCCTTCGAACCCGTACCCAGACGCGCGAGCGACGAGTTCAGATTGTCCAGCGAGGTTTCAATCGCAGCCGCCGCAGCGGACGCGTTGGTTTGGGTGGCAATCGAGGTGCCGGCAGAGATTGTCAGCGTCGTGCCGGTCAACGACAGATCTTCCGCACCGATCGTGATCACGTTGGATCCGTCAGCGTTGGCGAGCGCCGTGATGTCGGTGTCACCGTTGGAGATCAGATTGGTGCCGTTGAACTCGGCATTGGCCACGATGGTGGCGATCTGATCACGCAGCGCAGTGAAGTCTTCGTTCAGTGCGTTGCGCGAGGCAGTGTCGATAGAAGCATCAGACGCAGCGAGCGCCTTTTCCTTCATTTCGATCATCAGATCAGAGATCGCTTCGCCCGCAGCCAGGGCAACGTCCACGGTGGACTGGGCAAGGTCGAGGGACTGGGACACCGCCCGGTAGCCACCGACGTCTGCACGCATGCCTTGGGCAATGGCGTAGACGCCACCGTTATCCTTGGCAGAGCTGATCGCAAGACCGGTATTGATGCGCTGCTGAACCGTCTGCAGCTCCATATTGGTCTTGTTCAGGTTCTGGAGGGCGATCATCGCCCCCGGATTCGTATTAATGGTCGCCATTTCTTGGCTCCTTGACGTTTCTACGTGAAGACGCGCTTTTTGCGCGACGGGTCTTCTGACCCACTTGAGCAACAGCAAGGGCGGGGCCAGTTTCAGGTGAAACCGCCCAAAACTATCATTAAGCACTGAAAGTTATTGACTTTTGGAGATCGATGTTGCCGCAGAAAAGTCAGCCGCCCGGCAATTTCTGCCGGGTTTTGCGCCAATCACCCGGCATATTTTGCCGAACGGGCAGATTCTGCCGGTAAATAAGGGGTAAAAATATAGTCCGATCAATGATTTGGTTAGCAAAAGCCTAACTGAAACGAGAAGTAAAAAGAAACCGGAGCCGCCCCGTGGGCGGCTCCGGCCTGGCCCCTTATCCGCGGAAGAAGGACAGCACGGTCTGCGGCGTGGAGTTGGCAATGGAGAGCGCCTGGATACCGAGCTGCTGTTTGACCTGCAGCGCCTGTAGCCGGGCGGATTCCTTTGCCAGATCCGCATCCACGAGATTGCCAATCCCCTTCTCCAGGGAATCCGAGAGTTTGGTGACAAAGGTGGAGTGGATTTCGATGGCCTTCGATTTGGTCCCCAGACGCGCGAGCGCCTGGTTCACATTGTCCAAAGAAGTCCCGATCTGCGAAGCGATCACGTCGGCCTGGGTGGCAGTGGCAAATGAAGCGGTCGCTGTCACAGTCACGATCGTACCGGAGAGCGATAGGTCCTCCGCCGGTACCGTGAGCGTGTTCGAGCCGTCCGCATTGGCCAGGGCCACAAAAGCCGAAGTCGATCCATCAATGAGGTTCAGGCCGTTGAACTCGGCGTTGCTGACGATCGTCCCGATCTGGTCGCGCAGGGCCGTGAAGTCTTCGTTCAGGGCCGAACGGCTGGCCGTATCCAGCGATGCGTCTGCGGCGGCGAGCGCCTTCTCCTTCATCTCAATCAGCAGATCCGAGATCGCCTGACCCCCGGCAAGTGCGACATCAAGCGTCGCATCGCCGCGGTCCAGAGATTGCTGAACAACCCCATAGCCAGCCACCTGACTACGCATACGCTGAGCAATGGCGAACAAGCCGCCATTGTCCTTCGCGCTAGCGACCTCAAGGCCGGTATTGATACGGTTCTGCACTTCACGCAGCTCCATATTGGACTTGTTCAGATTCTGGAGCGCGATCATCGCTCCGGGGTTTGTGTTCACCGAATTGCTCATTATGGGGTTCCTCCATTCTGGAAGCGAACGGTCGTTCTCGACCGGCGGACCTTTTGTCCCGCACAACTGGTCGCAAGCCCCATGCCGAAACCGGCCCGGAAGCTGAACCCATTAGTTTATATAAATCAGGGAGTTGTCAGCGGCGCTGAAGCTCGCCCCTGGCGCCCCCACGCGATCGCCCCGGCAAGAATGGCCGATGGGCAGCCACAGCCCACCCGGTGCGTCAAAGCCGGAGTTGAAACGAAAAGCGCCGCGCCGGAGCCGGCACGGCGCACTCAGACTCGCCGCCCGGGAAGGCTTGCCCTCAGGCGGTGCCCCTGGGTGCCAGGCCCTGCATAATTGTGCGATTGATATCGATCAGGATCTCCAGATCTCCAGCCCCGCGCATGGCACCGCTGGTTTCTTTGGAGATGAAAATGGACAGCGATATTATGGACGCACGCAGATTGTTCGGCAGACCGTTTTCAGGGCTTGCGCAATCGGCGGCAAAGGCCGTCCAGACCCGGCGATTCCAGTCCAGCGCCGCGGCGCGCTTGCGAATTTCGGTGGGGGCCACGTCTTTGGCCTCCATAAGCGCGCGCGTGACCTGGCCCATGAGGCGATACTCGGTCGAGCGCGGGTCTTCTGTGCGCGCGGACGCGGTCTGATAGGCTTGATAGGACATCAGATTCAGCCCTCGCTGCCCGCTTTCTTCGCCGCCTCGCCGCCAAGGCGCTCCGCCTCAAAGGCGATCAGCTTGCGACAGCGCAAAAGCGCCTTGTAGTACTCGCCCGACATCACCTCGCGGCTGACGGCAACGCAGTCTGACATCGCATCGGCGCTGGAGATCGCGCCCATGAATTCAGTCATCCGCATGACGAACTCGTCATAGAGCCCGTCCTGACTGGAGGCAGACAGATACATCATCATGACGGGCAGGTAGATCCGCTTGGCCGGGGTATCGGCCTCGTGCTCCTGCATGATGTCCTTTTCACGCAGAACGCTGGCCTTGTTCTGCAGGATCAGGGTGGCGCGCCGGTCGCCATTCTCAACGACCGCGCCGTTTAGCACGAATTTTTCGCCGGGCTTCAGTGACAGCTTCAGCGGCATGCGGGCCCCTCCAGGCGCTTGGGCGTGCAGCAAAGTCGCTGCGCTACCCCTCTAGTCTTTTCAGCTCAGAGTGAACAAAGCGTTTCGCGTCCGCAATAGAGCACAGGCCCGCGTGCGGATCATTAGCGAAACCTTAATCGAAGCGGCTTGCCATGAGGCACTCGTGCTCATCTCCAGCCTTTGAAGGATCCGCCATGGCCGCCGGCTTTGACCTGGACGCCGAACTCGCCGCAGGACGCGAGGACGCCAAACGCCAAGTGGAACGTGAGCGAACCGGCGCAGGACACGCGCTCGCCGCGGCGCTGGACTCCCGGCGCTCAACGTCGAAGACGCTGACCCCCAAGGCGCTGGGCCTTGTGCGCCGGGCCATCAAGACCATGGATGACGGCCCGGTGGCGGCTGCAAAGGCCGCTCAGCTGTGCCTGAAAGCGATCGAGCTTGCGCCTGACTTCGCCCTGGCTCACCAGGCCATGGCGCTCACCCTGGAGCGCCTGGGCCGGCTTTCGACGGCTTTGAGCTTCTACCAGAAGGCCTACGCGCTCGAGCCCAATAATTGCGAGCTCTACATCAATCTGGGCATGATTGCCTGGAAGCTGGACATGCTGGACGCCGCAGAGAAGTTTCTGCGCCTGCACAATCAGATGGATCCAGGCTCGCTGGCGGGCATTTCCAACCTCGCCGGCCTGTTGCGCGACCAGCAGAAATTTTCCGATTCCATCGAGCTGCTTCGCGCCGCGATCTATGGCCGGCCGGACAATGCCGAGCTCTGGAATTCCATGGGCACCACTTTATTGGAAAGCGGCGATCCGGTGCAGGCCATGACCTTTTACCAGGAAGCTCTGCGCCTCGAGCCTGATTTTGCGCGCGCGCATCACAATCTGGCCTTCTGTCTGGACCTCACCGGCGATGTTCCGCCGGCCATCAGTCATTTCCGCCAGGCGCTCTCGCTGGGGCCGTCTGCGGTGGACCAGGCCACGATGGACCATGGATTATCGCTGGCGCTGCTGTCCGTCGGTGAGTTGGAAGAAGGTTGGGCGCGCTACGAGGCCCGCCTTTCGCCGGCTTATAAAGGATGCGTGCATTTCAACGTCTCCGCGCCCTACTGGTCGGGGGAGGCGCTGGACGCCATCGCCGGCAAGCGGCTTCTGCTGGTGGGCGAACAAGGTCTTGGTGACGAAATCATGCACACGACCGCCCTTGAAGAGGCGATCGATGCGGTCGGCCCGAACGGCGCTGTCGGCCTGGTCTGCGAACGCCGCCTGATAGAGCTGTTCAAGCGCAGCTTTCCAAGGCTCGACTTCGTCGGCCGGCACGCCACCGTGTTCAAGGAAGGCCGGCAGATCCGCTCGGTGCTGGACGCTGAAGCGCAGTTCAAGCCAGACCTCTGGGCACCGCTGGGCTCGATCCAGCGCGCCTTGCGCCCGACACCGGAGAGCTTTCCTGAAGGCGGCGCCTTTCTTCGTCCGAGCGATGAGACGCTGGCTCTGCTCAAAGAGAAGGTCGATGCCCTGCCGCCCGGGCTGCGCGTGGGTTTCTGCTGGAAGTCGAAACTCATGAAAAGCAACCGCACCAAGTATTTCTCACCCTTTGAAATGTGGCGCCCGGTGCTGGAGACGCCTGGCTGCACCTTCGTCTCGCTTCAATATGGGGATGTGGACAAGGAACTGGCCCTGTGTGCGCGGGAGTTTGGCGTCACGATCCACACGATCGACGGCCTTGATATGATGAACGATCTTGAAGGCGTCGGCGCGCTGGGCTCGCTGATGGATGTCAGCGTGGGCCAGCACAATGCCTCACTGGCCCTCACCAGTGCCTGCGGCGGGGATTCCTTCCTGCTCACACCCTCCAGGCAGCAATGGACCAGTTTCGGGACGGATCGCCATCCCTGGGCACCCGGCGCCACGGTGTTCGCGCCGCAGACCTTCCGCGGCTGGGCCGATCCGATCAGGCGCATCGCCGGCGCCTTGAGCGAGCGCGCCTCGCAGCGGGCCCGCGGAGCGGCGTGAGGCCTGACTGACCGGGCTGCGGAGCCTGTCTGCCCCATGGCTGAACGCCACCCCTAGGCGGTAGGGCGCACACACTCTAGTTTGTGTGCAAGAGTGTGAACCGCAACAGTTCAGCAAGGGCCGCCATGCGTTTTGATGGAACCAAATCCTATATCGCCACCGACGAGCTCGCCTCTGCGGTGAATGCCGCCATGATCCTGGAGCGTCCGCTTCTGGTGAAGGGCGAGCCGGGCACTGGCAAGACAGAGCTGGCCCGCCAGGTCGCCGCCGCCACCGGCTCGCCGCTTCTGGAATGGCATATCAAATCCACCACCAAGGCTCGCCAGGGGCTTTATGAATATGATGCGGTCGCACGCCTGCGCGACAGCCAGCTTGGCGATGACCGCGTCCACGACGTGAAGAATTATATCCGCAAGGGTAAGCTGTGGGAGGCGTTCGACGCGCCCGAGCGCCCAGTCCTGCTGATCGACGAGATCGACAAGGCCGATATCGAGTTTCCCAACGACCTCCTGCAGGAGCTCGACCGGATGGAGTTCTTTGTCTACGAGACCGGCGAGACAATCCGCGCCGAGGTGCGGCCCATCGTGATCATCACCTCCAACAATGAAAAGGAATTGCCCGACGCGTTTTTGCGCCGGTGTTTCTTCCACTTCATCGCGTTTCCCGATGAAGACACGATGGAAAAGATCGTCGCGGTCCACTTCCCCGACCTGAAGGGCCGGCTCCTGTCCGAAGCGCTCAACATGTTCTTTGAGCTGCGCTCGGCCCCCGGCCTGAAGAAGAAGCCCTCCACCAGCGAACTGCTGGACTGGCTGAAGCTTCTGCTGGCCGAGGACATCGACCCGGCTGTCCTGCGCGAGCGAGACCCCCGCAAGCTCATCCCGCCCATGCATGGCGCGCTTTTGAAGAACGAGCAGGACGTGCAGCTATTTGAACGCCTGGCGTTCATGAGCCGGCGCGACGGCGGCTAGGTGAACGACGCGCACAATCGCGCGCTGCTGGCGCGCCTGGCTCCTCACCGTGAAGGCTGGGGGCCGCGCCCGCCCGAGGTGACGCGCGAGCCGGTGGGCGCGGGCGAAGAGAGCGTCTGGGATTATCCTCGCCCGCCGGTTCTGCGCCCGGCGCCGGGCCGCGTTATCGTGCGCCATCGCGGCGTCACGATCGCCGACACGACCGACGCGCTTGAGATGTGCGAAACCGCTGGCGCGCCGGTCCCTTACATCCCGCCTGCCGACGTGGCGATGGATCATGTGAGGCGCGCCGCCGGCACCAGCCTGTGCGAGTGGAAGGGCGAAGCGGTTTACTTCGATGTCATCGCGGGCGGAGCATCGGCGCGCCGCGCCGCCTTCGCCTATCCTCATCCCCTGGATGATCTGGATCAGGGCTATTCGCGAATCGCTGGCTGGATCGCCTTTCATCCAGCTCTGGTGGACGAGGCCTGGATAGACGGGTTGCGCGCAACGCCCCAGCCCGGCGGGCTTTACGCCGGCTGGGTGACAACGCGAATCAAGGGCCCGATCAAGGGTGCCCCCGGCTCCGGACATTGGTGAACAGACAGGGGTGAGCCGACAGGGGTGAGCGGGCCGATGACGGCCGGCACCCGTGCCCTCACCGGCCACGTACCTCATGCGCGCTGAATGGGCGGTTTGCCTGTTGGTGCCGGTTTGTCGCAAGGGCGCACAAGCGCTAGGTTAGCGTCATGGCCAGCTCACTCTTCCATCGCTTTTTCACCAATCTTCGCACGGCGAAGATCCCGGTCTCGACCCGGGAATATCTCACCTTGCTCGAGGCGCTGAAGAAGGGCGCGATCGATCAGGATATTGACAGTTTCTATGCGGTAAGCCGTGCAGCGCTGGTCAAGGACGAGCGCAATTTTGAC
>Ga0136600_1000291_pt1 | contig 27791 bp, 23 predicted proteins | sample AntRauMFilla2698_FD_104634 | JGI IMG/M metagenome (GOLD analysis project Ga0136600, IMG submission 104634) | Saline lake microbial communities from Rauer Islands, Antarctica - Metagenome Filla 2 #698 | ecosystem: Environmental > Aquatic > Non-marine Saline and Alkaline > Saline | place...
ATCAGCGGGACCTGCACTTTCTCGATCGTTACAGAATATAGTTCATGAGATGAATGGAACTTCTTCTCATATCGATGGTCCCAACTGCTGGAATGGTGCTCTTGTGGCCACCGGTGTGATGAGCAACTTTCGTTTTGTTGATCCACAAGAATGGCTTCTTTCTCTAGAAGAAAACTGCAGAGAAACTGAAGCGCCGACAGAAGGAAGTGTTGGTAGGCTCTTTCACCCAAGTGATGGGGAAGTTCATGGTTTTGTTCACTTGGATGAGTTTACAGTTTTTCAAAAACTTGGTGAAGACAATATGCATGGGTATCAAGTTGTGAGTTATGAGGAAATGCTCAGGCAGTATGGAAGAACTCGAAGCTGTCGCACTGGTCAAAGGTATGAGCCAGAGTGTTTTCATGTTTTAAAATATTACAATTGCCAGGCTAAAGAAAGCTTCGGGCCAATACAGCATGCAATTTCTAAGAACCTCGAAGAACTTCTCTTTTCAGAAAAGACTCGTTACAGCTATCGCGTGAAATGCGAAGGAGAGGAGTTTCAGAAGAGGGAGAAGTATTTAAAAGAAATGAAAGAGATACTTATCGAATTAAATACAGCTTCAAACACCTCTTCACATGCCTCGGGTCGGCCAAGTCAGCCTTTCCTTAAATCTTTACGGCATCAGCTCTACAACATCAGGGTGAGTAATAGAAACTTTAGGTGTAAGGATCGAAAGGCAAGAGATAAGCTAATGAGAGAAGTTACAGACCTTGTGAACTCTCTTCAGGATTAAACTTCACAGCTATTTCTAACAAATACTTCTTTCCTGCTTTCTGATGGTATATTCCGAGGTTTGGATAAAACTGATCGAGAACTAAATCACCTGGAATCAGGCCCTGACGTTTGCATTCTTCAAGATTAAATAATTCCTTTGGGACTTGTCTCTCCGTTAAGTTTTTAAGGTGTATGTGGTCTCTCTGGAGAGTTATCTCTATTTCCTCGGCAACTGGGCTTAGGATTGGATTTCTTCTTTGTGAATTAAAATCAATTGTGAATGACTTCTGTCTTTCATTTATCGGAAGGGTCTTGAGGGAGTCGAGGAAAGAATGGCGGACGGGACAGCTCTTTTGAAAAACGGCTCCATTGGCTAGCTTACGGAAATGATAGTGTCTTATTTCTTCTTTGTAATAGGGGACAAGCTCCTCTAGTAGATTTGACCTGACGGTAACCTCAAGAATCCTCACAGCTTTGGGAAGCTCGATATGGTCTTCGCCCTCTAGGGCATGTTGGAAAATAATCTCTTCAGAGATCTGGCCCTCTGAGCCGAGCTCGTTTGTCGCTTCACTGATATTTTTATGAATAGGTGGGAGCGTGTTCTTGCCACATGAGTTCAGTAAAAGCAGTGTAATAAGGGGAATAAGCATTTAACCTCCAAGTTTGGTAAATTCTTCCTTTCTCAAAAAATTTTAAATATTAATAGTTTCGAATACTTGGAGTTTCAATTCGGATATATTAAAGTGAAACTAATGAATATTTAAAAAACCATTAACTTGGGTTAAAATAAAGGCAGGAGGCCTATGAAGACGGTTTGGATAGAATTAATTGGTGAAGTCCCCATGTATATCGGTATCGGTATTATGGTTATGTCTGCAATAGTGCTTGGCGGCATTGTTGGCTATGACAGAGAAAAGAAGATGAAGGCAGCGGGTTTAAAGACCAATATTATGATTTGCCTAGGGGCCACTCTTTATACTGTAATCAGTCTCATTAATGTTAAGGGCTTTCAAGGTGGACCAGTTGACCCCAACAGGGTTGGTGCGCAGATCGTTTCAGGGATTGGCTTTCTAGGTGCTGGAGCGATTATTCAAGGCAAAGGTTCCGTTGTTGGGATGACCACTGCTGCGACGATCTGGGTGGTTGCAGCGATTGGATACACTATTGGCATTGGTTTTCCTTTAACGGCAGGTATCTTCAGTGTAACGGTTCTAGTGGTTCTTAAATATATTAATCCTATTTATCGCTTTATTGAAAATGAGATAGGTGAGGATTATTTTCATTTAGAAATCCTTTCGCTTGGTAGTGTTAAGCGTTCAGTGATGGAGATCATTAAGCAAGAAAAAGTAGAGCTTGATGAAGCCTATGAAGATCCTATTGATAAAAAGAGAAGTACCTTTACGCTCTATATCTTTGGTCACCCCAGAGCAGTTGATCGTCTGATTTCTGACTTTCATCAGATAGCCTCCGTCGAGAGAGTTTCCTGCCATCAAGTTGAAAAGCGTGATGATAAAGAAACGGATGATGCCAAAAATGGCTCTGAAGTTATTGATTTCTCTAAGAAAGGCTAATAACTCCTATTCCTTTGTGAGAAAGTGATAGTTTTCAATTGGTCCTGTCAGGGCCATGCTTTACTCATGAAAATTAAAACCATACTTAATATCGTCCTTTTTATTGGCTGCATTCAACTTAGCTTTGCAGCTAGTCCCTTAAGTCAGTTTCTTCAAAAAAGTGATCTTACTTCCCAGGAAAGAGTTCTTTTAAAAGAGCGTATAAAACTATTTAAACTGGATATTCGTTTAAATAGAGAGGATGAAAATAGTAAAGATAGCGCTGCCAAATTTAACGCTAAAGCGGAACCTACCAATTCCTACGCAGATAAAGTGAGAGCAGAGCTTGATAAAGATCTGAGTAAAGATTATTTAAGCTGGGCCCAGGGAGAACTCGGTCTCTGCAGCGATGGAAATTGCCTGAGAACAGAAGTGAGCGGCAAAGTCTTAATCGATGAGGCTGGAGTGGAACATTGTTATCCCACGACAGGTTGCAATTATTATAAGTGCATGGAGGGCCAGTACAGCTGTATGGATGTAGGTGTTGGTTATTTTTCAAAGCTCGCAAAACCTACCTGTGAATCTTATGTGGCCAATATAAAAAAGGACCTTTTTAGTAAAAAGGGTGTTGATTGGATCTACCGAGTAATGGTTTGTTTACAAAAAGGCTTGTTTGAAGAATGTCAGGTGAAGGGAAATTGTGCCAAGAGTGAATCGAATCAAGCAACATGTGACTATATAGTCGATTTTACTTTAAAATTTCACCCCGGCTGTTATCTTGAAAGTGGGGTAGGAGTCTGTAAGTTGCCTTTAAAAGATCAGATCAATATTTGGAAAACGGTAGGTCCCTATCTGACTAATAGAGAAAGAATTGAAGCGTTTAAAGTTGTACGCTCTTGTCTTTTTGGTCGTTAGTTCTCTTTTTAAAAGCCAAAAAAAGCCCTCCGAAGAGGGCTTGAACTCTGTTTATTTTCTTAGTTCCAAGGAAAGTATTGATACGTAGGTAGTTTTCTCAACTGACCTTTGTAGTATTCAACAACTTCTGCTGTTAAAACCCCTTGAGCGTATTCCGCGACGATTTCTTCTGGCACCTCAAAGAGAAACTTAACTTCATCCGTTGCATCTGCTGGAGGAGTTGTTCTGATTTGCTCCTTCAGTTCTACTATAGCTCGCATAACCGCAATATCTTGTTGGAACGTTGCAAAGATAAGCGGCCCTTCTTGTTGCCCAAAAGTTTGAACAAAAGCTCCTATAGGAAGTTCTCTGCCTCCTTCTTTGAGCCCAATTAAGGTCTCTTGCCATTCAGCATCTAGTCCGAAGTAAGCTTTTAATGGAGCAGGCATATCAGCTGGTGCTTGAGGGTTTCTCATTTGCGCTATCACCTGAATGGCCGCCATTCTTCCTGCTTTCTCTAATCTGTCAAAGTTATTGAGAGAGAAGATCATTTTACTCGCAAGAGGAGTGTTTTCGTTACCAATGAAAGTCGTGTTTGTCATAGCATCGTAGTAGTATGACTCGCCTTCAGCTCTTTGATTAAGAGGTAGGTTACGAGTTTCTTTTATTACTGCCGTAAGGTTTCTCGTCTTGAAAGCATCTTGACGATATTCTTCACCATAATCAACACCAACACGAAGTTGTTGAAGAGAAGCACTGAGAAGGTTTCCTGTGCCAGAAGAAGGAAGACCGAGGTAGTATCTAAGCCACGAGAAGGCATCTTCAATTTGATCAATCTGGTAATCATTTCCAAGTACATAAGGAGTTTGGAACTTTCTTCCATCTTCCATTGTAAAAGGAATAGGCTCTTGAATTGGTTTTCCAAGAATCATGTGATTAAGCATTGGCTCTACTTTCTCAGCAATCTCAGGAATATCCATAAGGGCCATATGGGCACGGTCTGTATTGGCCTTACCCCATTCTCTTCTAAAGAGAGCATTCACGGCCATAATTTTATCAGGCCAGATTCCTAATACGGCACGGTCGGTAACGTATTTGTAGTTAGGGTCTGTATCTTTAAAACCATTTAGGTATTTACCGTTTTCACCAACAACAAGGAGGTCTTCAGCTGCTACAGTTGCTTTTATCGGTGCTTCAAAACAGCTCTTTGGTACATAACCTTGAGCTTGTTGAAATTTGATTTCATCATAAATTTCACTGAGCTTTCTGTATTCAACGATAAGTGTTGGTTCTTCTTTTTTAACAAGAGCACAAAGGTGATCAGGAGTCTTGAGAATTTCCATAAAGAAGTCTCCGGCAAGCCTAACGGAGTCTTGACGCTCTTTAATCATCGTACAGATATTAAGCGTATTAGGATTATTGAACTGGTCAGGGCTACAACCACCGGCCATTACGTCTTTTCCAAAGATTGTGACAAAGAATTCATACTCTTCAAGAACATCACGAATATTTGTGAATTCTCTTTTCCTACCAAAGACATAACCTGCTATGTCGTAGGCACTGAAGTCTAATCTTCCATCTCTGTAGTTTCTGTATTTGTAGTAATCTTTGTATCTCTTAATCATGTGATTTGTGACTTCAACAAGGGTTGTCCCTTCGTCAAAGCGATTACAAGTGGAAGAGAGACCAGCATTTTCGTCCGTACAGAATTGATAAGGACGACGCTCAAGGTTTTGAGATTCAAGATTCGCCTCAAACTGAGAAACCGTTGCAGAAACCATTTTTGGCTTGTAGCTCTTTTTAGCACTTTCTAACTGCTCTAGTTGAGTTTTAATCGACATGGAACCAAAAGTTTGCATAGGCTTTCCAGTAAGGTAAGCGAGCTGCTCTTGATAAGTCATGTCTTTAAGAACTTCATCAATATTCTCTTCAACAACTACTTTCTTAAAGCCTTGTGAGTTAAAAACTTCTTCAAGGTTTCCTTCCTCATTAGGAACAGTGTCGCTCTTACCAACTTCTATCTCTCTTGCATAACCAAAACGAAGTGCCGCAAGGTCATACTTACCTAGGGCCTTCAGTTGGTTAAACTCAGAGAATGAGTAATCCATAATGGATGAATAAGCAGGTGCTGCTTCTAGGCCAAGAGATTGGGCTTCTTTATCGGAATAAAAGTTTTTCTTATCCCATGAACCCAAGAAATTGTGACGAAGACCGAGGTTGTGTCCAAGTTCGTGAACAAGAGTGGCCTTGTAACTGTTCTTTGTGATGATTTCAATCACAGCATTCTTTTGATTCTTATTAAGGTTATCCCATCTTTTAAGGGTTCCTTTTGCTGTTATAGCTCCAGGAATTTGCTTAAGAGTCGGATAAACAACTTTAGAAGTACCACCGATTGGGAAGAATTCTACAGCAAAAGCATTGTTTTCCGCGAAACGGTCAAGGCGAGCTTGCTCACGCATCATGGCCTCATCAGCTTTAGTAAGTTTACCTTCGTCTTTAAGGCGTCTCATTACTTCTTCAACGCGCTGATTTTTCTTTGATTGAAGTCTTTCTTTAAGGAGATTGTTTACTCTCGCTAAAGATACACTTTCAAGTTTTCTCTGGCTTATCTTAGCGTGAGAGTGACGATGAAGAAGGGCATTACGAGCCTGATCTTCTTCAGCTTCTTCCACTGCTGGAGGAGTGTTAACAACAACATCGCTTCCACCTACTGGTGTATTGTTTTCATCCTCTTCACCTTGCTCGTCGCTATCATCATTTGATGCTGCAGGAGCTGGTGGTTGAGGCATATTGGCCTGAAGAAAAGCCATTAGTTCTTCATTAAGAACTTCTGGAAAGTGAGCTTTCGCTAGTGGCGCTGGAAGGTTTCCAAGAGCACTAGGATCGATGGCCATCGTCGCAAGAGCGGCTTCAGCATTATTTTCTCTCCACTCTTCTTCAGTTAGGTCAACAGCAGCTTCATATACCCAACGAGACATACTCTTAAGAACGCCAAGGTACATATTGGTATGGGCCTGAACGATTTCACCTGTATATGGGTTACCTACGGAAGGACCATAGCCAAGAAGACCATTGGCAAGGGGGTCAGTGATAAGAACAAGTGAATTGTAACGAAGGTCCCCTGGGCTTACTGCTTTCTTAGGGTCTGGTTGCTCAATGAGTTTAATCGTAAAAGGGATATTGGCAGCCGTCATTTCCTTATTCATTGAATCAATAGCTTCATGAGTTGCATCAAGGATGAACTTATTTTCTGGCGACGAGTACTCTGGACTTAGGTGGTAAACCAATTCGTTATTCTTACGACGAGGATTCCAACGTTGCATAAGAATATCTTTCTTAGCTCTATTTCTGTCAAAGTTATCTTCAAGAACTTTTTCCTCACGAGTAAAAAATCCAAAAGAATCATGGTCTGGCTCAGGGTAAACTACTGGCTCATAATCAGGAGACGCGAGCTTATCAAGTCTAACGAGAGAGTAGTAGTAACGAACCTGAAAACCATTTGTTGAGAGGTTCTCTTCAATATAGCTTCTAAAGAAACACCAAAAGTTTGTGGAGTTTACTTTAAACGTTTTTTCAAGTTCTACGTTGATAACGCCGTTTGAGATTTCATAATCAACAACTTTTGCATCACTTGCCGTAATACAACTACCATTACTTACAGTGAAAATATCAAGAGAGTTAACCTCTCTTAACTTTAAGTCTTCAAACTTTGGTGTAAAGTGTGAGTTTTGAAACCATTCAAGCTCATCATTAACTTCTTCTTTGTTAGTACATTCACCATAGGCATCTTCAGCACATCTGTAAGAAACATAGTCGCCTGGAATTGAAAGAACAGGGAGGTCGTTGAGGTTATTATCATTAAAACGCTCATCTCTTTCCATCTCAAGAACTTCAAGACCAGCTTCTGACCACTCAAGCCTTACCACTTTCTCATCACCTTGATAAAAGGGATCAGCGTCAACCACGTTCATAGGAGTTCCCAATGTCATTGGAACATAGAGATACTCAACAGGCTTAGTTACTTTAGTACCATCAGGCATCGTCACAGTTTCTTCAGTAACAATCTGACTTCTCGAAAGTTCCTTTACCTCTTTATATTTGATGTCATAGGGTTTCTCCTTTGCACATCCAATAATACTGAGGCCGGTTACGGCAACGAGAATCTTTGTGAGGGTTTTGGTGTTTACTTTCATCATAAAACCTTAGTAGTTAAAAGTTAAACTCGCGTAAACGCTTGAGCTATTTGTATCGTATAAATTTACGTCTAAATTATTTCCATCAACACCATAGGTGAAACCACCAATCTCATGACCAATAGTTCCAAGAAGTGATTGGTTGATGTTGTAACTTAGTGATTGACCAATAATTGTCTGGTTGTCTCTACGTGCACCTAGGTAGTCCCACGTAAAAAAGTTTGTGACATAAGCTGATATTTCCCATTTGTCTTTTGGGAAAAAAGAAACCGCATAATAATTCATAAGAGAGTGGGAGACGTTTTGACCTCCAGCTCTGTTGATTTGAAACTCATGTATATTCTTCGTTGCCCTAGCAATTCCAATAAATTGAAATTGTGGATGTCCCGGTCTGATAATAAAGAGAAGACCACCTGAGTAAGCTCCTCTATGGCTTTCATTACGACGTCTTTCATCATTCACAGCTGGAGTGAAGCGTCCTTGAAAAAGAGTTGTGACATTTTTATTTGATAGTGCAGAGACTACTGTAGAGCCTTCTATAAAGGCAGTTCCAAAGCGTGATTGACGAGAACCTGCTAAGTCCTTACTACCTGAGAGTAGAAATCGAAGGTTAAACCACGGGAGCTTGTATCTATAGATGCCTGTTGTCGTATTATCAATACGGCTATCGTAATCATCAGGCTCTCTAACAGAGGAGGATATTGTATTGGTGAGGATAACTCCCCACTTTTTTGTTTTTTTACCGCCAAGCTCAGCTTGCAGCTGTGCTGCGGACTGTGCAAAAGCCCCGGTAGTCATGAGAATGGAGAGAACTGCTAAGAGTTTTTTCATATTTTTCGCCTTTTCCATCATGGATTTAATCTTTTAACTCGGATAGCCAAAAAAATCTCAAGATTAGTAAAAATGACGCGGTTTATCGTAGGAAAAGTAAGAAAATGAGAGTTTCTTGATCTTTTTGGTCAGTTTTATGGTGTCAGCTTGAAACCGCTAAAAGTGGTGCAAAATGGCCCTCGTGAGTAAATTTTGCAATTAAATTGAATTTGCTTAGTGAGGTGATGTGAGAATAAGGGGAGATCTTACATCCGATTAGAGATGTAAGAACTAGTCTATAAGAAAGATAAAACGGCTAGAATGCCCGTATTTTGGGTGAGGTTTTAGCACTAATTCTTTCTCGTTTTCAGACATAAGAGTCCTGTTAAGAATGCGGATATGGACAATATCTTTGTTAGTCATTCTCAATAAGTAGCTTTGGAGGCCATGGCCAAAGTCACTATGAAAATGGCCAACAATCATAAAGTTTAAGCTCTTATCTGGTGCATTGGAGAGAGATTCGGCCATGACGGCATCTGTGTAGGACTGGGCGAGAAAGTAGTTCTCAATATTACCTGGGACGTGTCCACCCATGGCTTGAATAAATCGGTCATAGTATTCGTCACTACCTCTCTGATAGATTGCTGGGACAAGGTCGCTAGAGAGTGCAGTGATACCACCTTTTACAATTTTCTGCTTCCAAGATCTTGGCGCATTGGTGGCAACAAAAGGAGCGTTTAAATCAGCCGCGACCTGAAAGATGGGAGCGTAGAGAAGATTTTTACCTGGTTGGCCATTAAAAAGGTTTGTGACCACTTCCTTGTTTGAGAGCTGTCCTTGGCTTAACTGCGCCATTTGTTGGTTTAGCTTTTCTTGACTAGGATAATTCAAAAACTCCCAGGAGACAGCGATATCTCCTATCAAATTGTTATGGATGGTGAGCTCTCTTATGAGTAGCGCTTCTGCATTTTGAATTAAAAGGTCATAGTGGGTTTCGCCCAGAATAATGAAGCCTTCGCGGGGAAGAAGAGGGAGGGCATCAATAAATGTATAGATTTTTGAACTTTGGGTATCGTAAACCTTATAGGTGGGGCTTGCGCAGCTCGAAAGGGAAATGAGGCTTAAGCCTAAGCTTGCTAAAATTAAGACGGTTTTTTTCAACATAGTAAATAATCCTTTATATGAACCCATTTTACCTAGCAGAAATTGATTTGGCATCCTCTTAGGTAGAGGTTTTGGTCTATTGAACTTTCAATAACCTACGGTTCAATGACCAACTTTCTTGGCACTTTTTTTAGAGAGCTAAGAGTAATCAAGTACCTATTTTTAGGGGGTTAGAGCGATATTTGCTTTATTTGAGTGTTTTGCTAGGACTAATTACCTGTTCGCGAGATAATAGTCTTAACAAAACAAAACGAACGATACTTGTTGCTGTTAAATGTTGAAGTTAAAGCGGTAGAAGTTGTAGCGAAAGTAGTGCCAAGTGAATGTTAAAGCTAAAAGGTAGAGTTGTTAAATTTTGTTGTCCTGTCCTAGTTGTCCTGTTTCGTTGTCCGAAAAAAGGCCCTCATTCCCTGAGGGTCTTTTTTTTTGTTATAATGGTTATATGTTTACTCCAGCAAACCTTCTCTCTCTTTCACGGGTCCCACTTGGATTTTTTTGCTTAGCCGGAATTGTTAATGAAAATCCTTTGGTTTTTGCCTTTGGCTTTATCATTACATTATTAACGGATATTTTAGACGGATGGTTTGCTCGAGCACAAGGCAATGCAAGCGAGAGAGGTTCACTTATCGATTCGATAGGTGATCAGGTATTTGAGCTTATCGTCGGCGTTGGGTTCCTTCTTTCTGGAGGCATTCCTCTTTTTTATTTTGTGATTATTGCGGTTCGCTTCTTTCTTCAGGTTTTGAGTATTCCTCTGTTAACTCTCTATTTTAAAAGTAAGGTAAGACTTAAAAAAAGAAGAAGGTTTAAAGTTGGCTCGGCAATGACTATGGTGGTGTATTTCTTCCTTGGAGCTGGCATGCTTGTTAAGGGTAATGGAGTTGCCCCTTATCAAGCTATTCACGAAATAGTTCTTCCCTATGTCGTTATTCCTTTGAGTACCATTTTAGAGGTTCTCTCACTAGGGGTGTTGATCCCTCACTTTCTTCAAGTCATTCGTCAGCGCACAGCTAAGTCCTCTAAAAAAAAGATTAAAAATACTGTTGTTTGATATCTCAAACTATGGTTTAATTAGACAAACAGGTTTTTTTGAGGAGGGATGCATGACCGTTCAAATGCTAACAAAGCACCTTTTAGAGCTGATGAGACTAGAGGAAGAGCTTAAGAGGTATCCGATTAAGGGCACTCCAGATGATGATAAGTTGCTGAGTTCGATCATTGATAAGGTAATGGAATAAGGGGAAACGGCAACTTTGGCCACGATGCAATATTGGACTGATATTTTTGAGATAATAGGGGAATGAAAAAGACAAAGATAATTATCCTATTTTCCTTCTTTATTACTCTAACTTCTGAAGCTCAGGCTCAGGCCAAGGGCAACTTAAGCCTGCAGCCGATTGTTGGTTTAGAGCGAGTTCAAAAACTCTCACCAGTTGTTAAAACCAAGACTCGAACGATTGTTGGGGTGAGAGCTCTTTATGGACCCCCATTACTTTCAGCAGAGGCTGAAGTGACGAGAAGTGAAGATAGCGAGACACTCTTTGATCAGAACTTAACAGAGAAAGAGGAGTCTTATGCGGCTCGCTTAGGAATAAGAACAAGCCTCAATCTAGTGCTCCTTAACTGGTATTTAAGAGCAGGAGGACAGGCGAGAAAGAGTACTTATACAACTACCCAAAATGGTATCACTACCTCAAGAGACCCAGCTGTTAATATTTCTCCTTATGCTGGAACGGGTTTTTCGATGAATTTAATGGGTAACTTCTTCGCCAATGGCGGGGTAACCGTTATTTTCACAGGAAAGCCAAAGGGAAGTGATCGCGATTATCAAACGACTCTCGGCTTTGGTGTGAGGATCTAATCAACAATTATTTAAGTTATTGATTTTAGGCTTTAAGTTCCCTTGTTCAAGCACCGAATAGATAGGTGAGGGAATCGGTTATGAATTTATTAGCAAGTCTTGTCATTTTTGGCTTCTTAAATATGTCTTTAGTGACACTGTCCTGCCTTGCCTCAGAGGATGCTTTTAATCAAATTCAATATGGCCTTAGTCTTGAACTTGGAAGCGGCCAAACAATGACTTTAGGCCGGGATAGTTTTGTCCGCCAGGTTAACGTCTCCGAAAATATTAATAAGTGGTATGCCGAAGTAAGGGTTGTTGATGACGATAATCACTCCATTACAAATGACGTTTATCGCGTTAGCCGACGTTATTTGAATAAGTCACTTGCCGTTATGTTTATGGATTCGCTCCAGTTTTCTGATGAAAATGGTAATGACGGACCCTCTATACCTGGTGGGGTAAATGTCGTTAGGCTCTCTTCCTCAAGGACGCCCTTTCCCCATTATAATGTGGCCATTGTTGATGAAGAGGGGAATGCCATCAATCATGAGGGGGATGTGTGGGATAGAAAAAGTGGTGAACCCTACCCTGTCTACAAAGTTCGCCAAGAAGTATTCAATAGAGCGATGCTTGATAATAAAATTCGGGAGCTGCTCTTTATAAGTGATGAAGAGCATGGAGTTGTTGAAGGATCAGGTTGTCGTCCTACAGAACAATTTTCAGAAGAAGTTGATGAGGGGACCTCTGCACCTTTATATTCTATAAGACCTGTGGCGCGACCATCTAATTTCAGTTCGCTCTCTCCTTATGAAAGAATTATGGGCAGAAGAGAAGAATTAAAAGGCAAAGGGTCTTGTGAGAGGCAGCGTCGTGAAATGGAGATGGATATGCTTCAATCAACAGATTGGGCCGGTACAACACTTCATCAGCGAGCCGATAAAATTTATGAATTATCAAAAGAAGTTTTGGCGGAAGTGAGAAAAGTCTCAGATGACTCGGGCGAAAATGAGAGGAGTAGTAGTCCTTTTCGAAACTCTGTTAATCCCCACTACTTCCCTGATGCAATAAGTGCGGAGCTTGTGAGCTGTATTGTCTTTCAAGAGACTGAGGGAACTTTGAACTATATGGCGTATAACGGGTCCTACTGTGAAAATACAAACTATCCGCGCTCAACGGCTCATGGCCTGAGTCAATTTACGCGACGAACTTTTCGCATGATTAAGGGCCATCCCGATGGTGACCAAGCACCTTTTCTCACCAAGTTCACTGAACCTCTAAAAGAATTTAGTGCAAAAGAAGCTCATTCTGAATTGAGTCGCTATCCTGGAGCACAGTTAGAGATGGCCTTCCGTTTGCTGAATCATGAGTATAAGAGGGCTTATGTGAATGACCGAGGTCGAAGCAAAGAGCAATTGATTCGCGACGCAGTGGAAGCCTATGATCAAGACAATAAATCGGCATATCTAAGAAATGTAATGGAGGATTGCTTACCTTGTATGAATAGAAACGGGAAAAAGGGATCTGACTGCTATGAGGAAGTCTATGAATAATATGGCTAAAATATTAATAACTGTAATTTTTTTCGTGAGCATGAGCCAACAAAGCTATGGTTCTGCCTCTCAAAAACTTCAAGAGCTTAAGAATTTAAATATAAAACATTTTTCCTCTATCGTTGAAGATGGAGGGATTTATAAGGTTATTGTTTTTTATGAGGCAAATGAAGATCACGCTGAAATTTATAAAGATCGCAAAAAACTTTGGGAGCAAGCAAAAGGGGTGGTCTCTACAGGCTTTAAAAGTTTTGAAATTCACAGTGATAAAAAAAGACAAAGGCTGTGGGGTATATTTATTTGGGGTAAAGGTGTTCATGGTGAGCAAGTTCAGGTGGTCGATCTTAAAAGTGGTAAGGCACTATTAGAAAGAACAAGTAGTTGGCCGGTGCTTCTTGCTAAAGAAGCAAACGGGCTAACTCTTACCAGTTATGGAGATAGGATCTCTGATAATAAATTCAAAGAAGTAAGTGACTCGCTAACTTTTGATTAGCTTATTGTCACTCCCTCTGTCGCCACATAAGGAATATGACAAGTTCCATTCTTATATACTTCTGAACTCGTAGCATACATCTTCTCTATTAAATCAAAGATATTTCCTGAAATCATTGTTTCACTAAGAGCACTGTGAACCTTGCCATCTTTAATGTAGAAACTATTCTTGGCGATTCCAGAGAAGTCACCGTTGGTGCTTGGGTAGCCTCCAGAGAAACGACCGATGAGGATTCCTTCATCAATCCCTTCAATCATTTTATCCAAAGACGTCTTACCCTTTGGCATGTAAAGTCTTGTCGCAAAGTTAGATACTTTGCCGAGGCCCAGCTTATTCTTACCGTAGATGTCGACGAGATATGTTTTGATGACACCTTTATCAAAGATAAGCTGATTCTCTGTTTCGATGCCATCAGCCGTGAGGAAATTAGGATTGGCAAAGAGGGGGTCTCTTGGACGAGATTCAAGGTGGAAGAGGTCACTACCAACTTTTTCTCCAATTCTCTCCTGGAGCCTGGACGTTTTTCCGATCAAAGATCCGGTCGAAAGGTGGGAGAGGATAAAGGAGAGAAAGCTTTGCCAGCATTGAGGAGTAAAGATCGCCTTACCTTCAAACGTGAGACCTAGCTTTTTTGCTTTAAGGTGAGCAATTGTATCTTTAAAGGTTTTTCCAAAGTGCTCATCACTTAGGAGATCTTGCTTAAAACTAACAAAGTCGAGCCCATCATAATTCATCGAGCTAGAAGTTTCGCCCTCCTGAGCATTAAAGAGGCAGCTAAAGGTATAGTAGCCTTTTTTTGCTTCAGCCCGGTCCTTATTACTATTTATGAAGAAGGTATGGCCTTTATTAAATTTAACAGTAACGGTACGCAGACCGATTTGGGGAAACTTTTTGGCAGTTCTCGCGACAAAGTCTTTGATGAGTTCAGCCATCGCTTCTTTGTCTGCATTTTGAGGTCCGTGCTCGAACTTCATTTCCTTGCCTTGAGAAGAAATACCATAGGCATCATCTTCTTTGCCTGCATCGGCAATTTCAATGGCTTTAATACACGCTTTTTCGACTTCATCACTTTCAAGTTGGTTAAGGGAGTAGGTGCCCTTCTTTTGATTTTTAATTGCAGTCAGAGAAAGACTGTATTCATCAACAGATCTTAAAAGAGTAAAAGAATCATTTTCGTAGACGAGTTCATCAAAAGAAGTTTCTCCGCCAATCACATGAGAGTGCTGAGCACCGAGTGCTGTTAGCTGACTTAAGGCTTCTGTTGTGATTTTTTGTAATTCCATTATCTACCTCCTACATGAACACGACATTTGAGCGATGGTCCACCGTGAGAGACAATCATTCTCTGCTTCTTGCCACAGAAGCCAGTGGTGTCTACATGAAATTCATCACTAACCATATCGACTGTTTTGAGCATATCAAAGGCAATGCCTGAGATGGTGGTGTCCTTAATGGCTTTTCCAAGTTTTCCATTTTTAATTTCATACCCCATGGTCACACCGAACATAAATTCACTCGTAAGGTCTGCCTGGCCATTAGATCTTTGGATGAAGTAATAACCGTCTTCTATGCTGCCAATCATTTCATCCAGCTTACTTTTGCCAGGATGAATAATAGTATTTCTCATACGAATAAGGGGTTCGTCTGAATAATCATAGGCCCTCGCATTCCCTGTTGGTTTTTGACCAAAGTGATGGCTAAGTTCTCTATTATTCATGAAGCCTTTGAAGACACCATCTTTAATGAGTACGGCATCGCTGGCTTCTACACCCTCATCATCAATATAAACGGGAACGGGCAGCTCTTTACCCTCATAGGTATGCGCATAATCAACCATAGTGACAAGTTGGCTAGCGACTTTCTTATCGAGATAGCTTCCTGTTACGGCACCTGCTTTCACTAGGTCCGCCTCTGCAGGGTGGCCGATGGCCTCATGGGCGAGAACCCCAGTGACTTCAGGGGAGAGAATAACATCCTTTATTCCTGCTTTTGCATGAACTCCATGGGCTTTGTCCCTTACTTGCTTGTAGAGAGTTTCAATTTGTTCGTCGTAGCTGTTTATGGGTTTTAAAATATCACCCGGTCGACCAAAGTTACCCATATACTGGCTTAAGCTTGTGACTTCTCCTTCATGCTCATATGAGAAAGTCATATAAAGACTAGTTCTTGGTAAAATATGATAGGCGAGAGAGCCCATACTGTTGGCAAGTGCTTTTTCTAATTCATGAAAAGCAATGACAAGCTGGACTGATTTTAAATCACCATATTTCTTTTTAACTTCATCATTTAAACTCTTAAGAAACTCTACTTGGTCCTTCGTCGTAAGTGCAGTTCCTTTAGCTTCATATGGTCGATGATATTCAAAGTGGCCACCTGGAAGCTCATAATTGCCGGACTTATTGGCTATCTCTGCCATAAGTGAGGCATTGTCTTCTGCCTTGATGAGAAGGTTCTTGAGTGTATCTTTTTGATTAAGACTGGAACTAGCAAAGCCCCAGCCACCATTTTGAAAAGTACGACAAGAAAGACCCGTGCTTTGGGATTCTTGATTTTGAACTAAGTCTCCATTGAGGAGGGCCAAGACGTGAGCTTTATTTGTTTGGCTTCTTAGCTCACTATAAAAAGAAGCTTGTTTAGCGATATCACTTAGGTTTTTGGTGTTCATTACTACTCCTAAAGAGCCCTGTTCTAGGCTCATGAAGATGTTGGATGGCTAGCTTAAACGGAACAAAAGCATTCGCCTAGGCGCAATGTCTTACTTTTCTTTAACTGACTTTGGCAGTGGGAAATCCATCAAGATTTCTCTATATTTCGCCGTAGTTTCTTGAAAGTCGAACATGGATTCAATATTCTTTATCCTTGCATCAACGGTATTTTGCTCTCTTAGGTTAATAACGAAGTAATCACTTGCTCCAGAGAAGAATTTCTTACGCTCTGCTTTTTCTAGTCTTACGCCAAGGTCTATCTCCCCCTCGGTGTTTTTAATGATTTGGATAGTGGTATCGAGCTTTATTTTAAGGCTCTCTAGTCCTATCTTCATAGAATCCTCCATGAGTTTTCTCTCATGAATAAGGATTTTCTTTTGGGCCATTTGTGACTTGAGGTTACCCGATAAAAGATTTCTCTCCAGAGGAATATTAAGATTTAGGTAAAACTTATGGTCTGTACCAACGAGAGTAGATGAGCCTTGTCCATTGTCTCTATTAACTTCATATTTAAAACGAAGTTCTGGTAGGAAGCGGCTATCAAAAAACTCCACTTGCTTATCAATAGAGTCAATTTCTACTCTGAGAGCATTTAAGGAAAAAGACTTCTTCATTAATTTGGAAAATTCGACCTTTGTCCCAGAGAGTTGAGAGTCTTTCATACTGGTGAGTTTTGGGATCATTGAAAAGGGAGCTACGATAGGGTTTCCTTCGTCATCTCTATAGTAAAGGGATAGGTAGAGGGCTGCCATTCTTAGTTCAGCATCGGCTTTAAGAAGTTTTGTTTTTCTCTTTAAAATATACTGCATATTTTCGACGCCATAAAGAGCCGCAAGGTCTCCTTGCTTTATTCTCCTCTCAAATGCAGATTGCCTCTCAATCGCAAGTTGTAAAAGACCTTCGAGGACTTTGTGAGTGTGACCAGCGGCAACCCAGTTCCAATAAGCAATGCTGGCTTCTTTTTGCAGCTTCATGAGAACTTCTTTATTTTTCCAGGTCGTGGCCCTAAAACTAAGCTGGCTGAGGTTTAGTTTTAATCGCTTCTTATCGGTTGAGAAATTCCTTAGAAGAGACATGGACACACCTGCCATCAGCTCACCTTCATCGAGTGTTACCCTCTTTCCTTCATAACTGGGAAATTTTCCATCTGAGCGTCTGTAGCCCGCAAAGACTTTAGAGTTGAGGTAGGAGATGGGCTTTTCAATCTTTCCTTCAATCGTTTCACCGGGGTACACATCACCGTTTCTCTTATAACCATTAAAGTCGAGAGAGGGGTCGAATTGTCCTTCAGAGGCTATTACTTTTTGGCGTGCGCTTTCAACCTTTTCAAGTGAAGCGAGTACTTTGGGGGCATGACTTCTCGTGCGAGTTAAGACTTCGCTTAAGGAGAGCTGCTTAGTTGGCTTTGATTCAACCGCTTGGACGGTGAAAAGTGAAAGAATTTGAAATATGAGAATCATATTACTATTCGTCCTTTTTTTTCTTCTTCTTCTTATTATTCTTATTAAAGTCTTTGTAGTCATCTAATGAGTTTGCACTCTGATTTACCGTCGGAGGGAAACCATTAAAGATTCGCCATAACTCATAACCTAAACTTACGGTATCGAGAAGTATCCATCCCACAACTCTTGTTCCTTGGCGGAGGTAGATACTCTCTGGCCACTCGCCATCTTCATTGGGGTCAGGCTCGATGATTACTCTAAACTTTCCGTCTTTATTGACAGATGGGTCAACACTGAAGACTCGTCCTCCAAAAGTACCAACTGCAACAGCGGGCCATCCGCTAAACTGTATGGCCGGCCATCCCTCAAATTGAAGTCGGACATGTCTAAGAGGTTGTACCAGCGGTAGGTCATTTCCATCAATAAAGATTTCAGCTGCAGGTCTAAGCGTATCAGGAACAAAGACGGCTAATGCATCACCTTCATTTACAAAAACTGACCCTCCGCCGTTAAGGACGGATAGAACTCGGCCATTTCGAGAGGCGGTGACAAGCTGTCTTTGTTGACGTGAGAATTTAACCTCACTCTTAGCAAGAGAAGCAGCAGCAGAGGCTTCTTCTGAGAGGAGCTTCTTATAGGTTATTTTTGCTTTTTCAAATTTAACTCGACTTGAAAGACCTTGCTTAAAAAGACTCTCTTGGCGAATATAATTCTTCTCAGCTGTTTCACTAGCAAGCTTTGAGACCTCATACTTTCGTAGTGTTGAATCTCTTTCAATTTTTAAGCGGTCCACAAAGTTTGGATCATTATCGACAATTTCGACAATAGGCTCTCCAATCTTAACTTGGTCGCCATCTTTTACAAACCACTTGTTGATACGACCAGATACAGGCGCGTTTACATATTGAACTCTATCATTTGGGTCAAGGGCGGTAACCCTGCCACTTCCAGTGGATGATTGCTGCCAAGGCGTAAAGATGAGGATGACTAATCCAACGAAGAAGAAAATGAGAAGGAGTTTCGCTAAAACTGATTGCCAGCTTCTCAGGTGAACTCTTCGTAAACTAGAAAAATTTTCCTTAGATTTTGAGGTCATCGTTGCTCCTCCGTAATAATAAGCTCTCGCGAAACATTTACCTCTTCACAAAACTGGCTTATGTCGCCTTCGGTGTGGCCACTGGTCCAAACAATGAGTCCTACATCACTATCTTTCATCATCTTAACAATATCAGACCTAAAAGAAGCTGGGAGCTGGTGAAAAAGTGATGATATGACAATCCATGCTGGCTTTTGCAAAAAAGCCTTGGCTATTTCAAGTCTTGCCATTTCTCCCCAGCAAAGAAGCTGAGTCCCAGGCCATACCCTTGTATCAATCTTATTGGGAAGCTTATCAATTATAGTCGTGAGGTCCACTTTATCGAGAGCTTCATTAATATCGGCATCAGAGATATCACCGGAACCAAAGGATAGATTCTCTCTTATTGTTCCTTCAAAGAGGTAAGGCTCATCGATAACTGAAATGGCTTCCCTGAGGGCCAACGGGGAAATTTGAGTAGTGTCATATGAACCAAGGGTTATGTGACCTCTCTCTGGCTTTATCGCTCCTTGGAGAAAGCTAAGAAAAATACGTTGGGTTGAATCAAAGTCTTCTTTAATCAGGTAGTTTTTATCCTGTTGAAAGTTTTGATCAAACTTATAAATAAAGCCTTGTCTTCGATAAGACACATTATCAAATTTAAGGTCAACTTCTTTGTAATCAAATCCAGTAATACCCTTTTCCTCTTCTGATGTGAGAATATCGAAGTCAGCAATTTTATCGAGAGCAGCATGAAGGTCGTAGAAAGCCTCGAGATAAGACCCTGCCTTAGCAAACCCTGAAAGAATAACGGCAACGACTATTTCAGCAGCAACAAGCTGACCTAGAGTAAGTTGGCCTTCCATGACAAGAAAACCACCAAGGCCTAAAATAAGAGCACTGAGAAAAGCATAGATCGCCAATAGGAAAATAATTTGACGAAAGAGAAAGCTAAAGTGCTGAGAGCGATAGTTTAGGTAATTGTTAACATTATCATCGGTTGCCTTGATCGCGGCTTCTTTTCCTCTTGTCGTTTTGAAGAGGTTATTCATCTGAGCAAGCTGTTCAAGCCACGAGCCCATTTTATACTTAGCCTTAGACTCTTTAATCGCCGTCTCCATAGCGCTCTTGCCGTAGAATACCCAGACCAGAGATAGTAAAATGGTAAGGATAATATCGAAGGCAAGAAAGTAGGGGTGGTAAAAAGCAAGTAGGAGCATGCCGGCTATAGTTTGCAAGACAAGGGAGAAGCCACCCACACAAAGTTTAGCGAGCTTCTTTTGCATAGTCATAATATCGAAATAACGATTAACAAGATCACTACTGTAAAGAACTTTTAGACTTGCTGGGCTGGCGTTAAGAATCTTCATTGCAATATTTGTCGTGTTGCGAGCGTAGAGGTGACGCTGAAGATATTCGGTAGCATAGTCTTGAAGGCCCATGAGGACTCCACTGAAAACCAAGAGGCCTAGTAAACGCACGCTCACAATAATGAGGGGCTGCATAAGAACGGCAAAGGTCACAGTATTTACTAAAATTTGAACGGAGATAGGAATAGCGAGACTTAAAAGACTGGTAGCGGAGCTGTAGATAAAAACAAGAAAGTAAAAGTTCTTCTCAGGTCCAAGATTCTCTTTCCAAAGTTGCCAGCCTTGAGCTTTTTTAAATTCTGGCCCCATAATAGGCCCTCCTGATGCTTGAATTAAGTTTATGAAATCACTCCCTTTTTAACCTTTTTGACCCTCCATATCCATAAAAATAATAGTGTTGCGCACCGGCATTGCTAGACAAAAATACTCTTATTGCGGCGCATACGGCAAAGAAATCCAGTCTACCTATTGGAAAGCCTATTAATAAAGGCTTTCAGACGGAGGTCGATAGAGAGTTATGGAAACACTACTCTCAAAAACGAAAATTATTTGCCTCTATTTCTCCGTCCTCTTTTTACTTTTGGGCTCACTGAGTTCATGTAATGTAGAGGAAGCCTGTGAAGAAACTGGGGACCCTGAAATTTGTAGTCAAGTCGGTGAGCCAGATTCTCCCGGCCAAGGGGAAGGAGATGACCCTATTTCCGAGCCTGAGCCCGACCCGATTCCTGAACCAACACCAGATCCAACTCCAACTCCTGCGCCCGAACCTGATCCTGAACCCGATCCGGACCCAGTATCAAGTTTAGATTGGCAAAAAGTTGCAGACTTTATGGTTGCCCATGTAGATCCTCAATTTCGCATGAATGAGCTCAATAGTTTTAGAAGCGAAGAATCCTTTAGTAAGGGTGATGATTGTCATGCATCCCTACAAGACGAGAATCGTTTTGCGGATAGTATCTCTTTCTTTGTAAATGAACTTTTTACAGCGCAAAAAGTTCAGCTCCAGGGTATTGCCTCTTTTTATGGGATGCAAAGTAGTGATGCGAATTATTTTCCTGTAAGTCTTATGAGTCACAATCTTTGCCGTGTGACTCGTACAGGCCTTAGTAATACAGTAAGAAATATTCCAAGCTCAACGGCCATAGCACTTTCTGATCGTTTTGCTGTCGACCATAATCGCTATCGTAGCCTTGCCCTTAGTGGAGACGACCAAGCGAAAGGAGACCTTCAAAAATTGTGGGGCTCTTTCTTTGGCTGCCTAGCGTACACTGAATCCCTATCAACGGCAGACACGAGTTTAAGTTCACGAACTGCTTCTCGCTACGCCCCTTCAGGATATCGAAAGCCAGCCGGCGTAAAGTTCTATGATGATCCTGCACAAAACGAGGCCTCTCGTTTAAATATTGGACTTTTTCAATTCACTCCGACTTACACAGGAAATATTAATCCCTGTATCCGCCAGTGGAATAGAGATTACCCAAGTTGCTCAATCGCTAGAGGGAATAGAGGCCAAATGATTCCTGTTATGGGAAGTTCACTCCAAAGATTCAATGCCTACTGTGGAGTCCATAAACTACTGCAGACTTTTAGTGTTCAGGTGAACTCTAGTAAGACTCGTAATAGTCATCCGGATAATAGAAGTGGATCTTCTTTGAAGCCTTCAGGTCAAAGATGCGTAACGCCACACTTTTACGCAGGATGGGCCTATAATCACTTTGGACCACTTCAGAACTCAACAGGAAGTAACCTATTGAAACTAATGAAATGTGTTTATCCCGAGTAGGTAGCATTTAAGAAAATATTACAAGGCCATATACGCCCCCTAAAAGTGAGTTGTAATCTTCGACTTTAATTAGGGGGATTCATGAATAAAACAATATTTCTAGCATTGATTGCTGCTTTGAGTTTTTCAAGTGAAGCGATTGATCCAAGCGACCTCGTAGGAGAGTACCTAGGCAAGCCAAAGTGCGCCGTACGTGTTGAGCTTGAAACAGATTCCCTTTTAAGACTTACAATTCTCAAGCACAACGAAGAAGATTTTGAAGATTTCTTGCCTTTCTATGAGGCAAAAACAATAGCCATTGGTGGTGACTTTAGCTTCCGTGAGGAAGGCTTTGGTCGTACAGGTGAGGTTGATCGCATTGTTAGTGGAAGCTTAACTTATAACAAATTAAATTCTCTCACTTTAAAGACTGTGAGAAGCCTTTTCTCTTTCGATCAGACTCGTTGTTCTAACCTCGTTCCCGTGATGAGCTCTATGCCCAACTAAGGGCTTCTTTAGGGCAATCAGTTCCGAGAAAATCGATACCGAGTTCTTTCATCCTTTGAAAATCTTCAATATTATTGGCATTCCAGCCGGTAAGAGTGAGGTTTTCTTCTTTGACTGCATCACAAATTCTTTGATCAATAAAGGCAATATTAAAGCTAAGGCCATCGGCAAGACAGGCTTTTGCAAGGCCAGCAGGGTCCATGACGTGACCGTAGAGAAGAGCAGTCGTTTTGATTCGGGGAAGCTTTTCTTTGAAATTCTTAAGCCACCCATGGTGAAAACTAATGACTGTGAGAAGGGATTGCATAGCGGCTTCAAGGGTTAAAATATATTCAATAAGAGGAGAGAGGGTTTTTCCATCTTTTACTTCAATTTGGATCTCGCAATTAGCATTCAGCAAAAGAGCAAGTGCTTCTGGAAGAGTAGGGATCTTTTCCCCATCACCAGCATCAAGAAGTTGTAGCTGAGCGCAGGTGAAGTCATTGATTTTGCCTGAGCCGTTCGTTGTTCTTTCAAGGGTATCGTCATGAATGACCATTAGGTGGCCATCACTACTTAAATGGATATCAAGCTCTATGACTTCAATGCCGTAATCAAGAGCATGACGAAAACCTTTTAACGTATTTTCTGGCGCTTCATTACGAGCACCACGATGACCCATGAGTTTCATAAAATATTCCTTATTTGATTCAGAACTTAAATATAGAGGAAGCGTACTTACTCTGTAAATTTGGCCTTATACCGCAAATTGTCATGTAAAAGACTTCTTTTTTCACTATGTTTAGAAACTATCGATTATGCCACCTGTCAGGGAGAAGCCTCGTGTTCTTTGAGGGCGCCGAAAAAAAATTGGAAATCATGGTTTCCAAGAAACACCAACCATTAACAGATAAGCCACGCGCTTTTTGGGAAGAACTTGTGGATCGTTGTGAGGCCACAATTCTATCCTCTGTTGAAAATGATAAAATGAAGTCTTTTCTTCTTAGTGAGTCGAGTCTCTTTGTTTGGGACGATCGTATTCTTATGCTTACTTGTGGCCAGACAAAGCTGATTAAATCGGCCCTTCACTTTATTTCCCATGTTGGAGCGGAAGAAGTGGAGTGCCTCTTCTTTCAAAGAAAGAATGAATACCGCTCCCACCTTCAACCCTCAGATTTTATTGAAGATGCAAAAACACTCTCGAAAATTTTTGATGGAACGGCTTTAAGACTAGGGAAAATGCACTCCCATCACACTCAGCTCTTTCATACGACTAAAGCTTATCAGGCTGAAGAGAGTGATAAAACCTGTGAACTTTTAATGTATGACATGTCTCCAGAAGTGATTAGCTTTCTCACAAGAGAAGACCTAAGCAAAGAAGAGATTCGCGAGTTCTTTGGTCTTGGTGAGCTCTTCTCAGAATTTGAACTTGATGACTTTGTCTTTAAGCCATACGGATATAGTTTGAATGGTATTCGTGGAGAAGATTATATGACGATTCATGTGACTCCACAGGAAACAAGTCCATACGTAAGTTTTGAAACTAACCTTAAAATTTGTAAAAAGAGCCAAGTGATTCTCCATCACTTTATTGAAAGGCTAAGGCCCAGAAGTTTTGATGTGATGACTTTTAATTGTCCAACAGAGTTTGATTTTGGACAGTCTTATATGAAGACCATACATGTGGAAGACGATCTCAATATTGGCTACAACGTTCACTTTCGTTATTACAATAAAAAGTTGAATGAGCCCGAAAAAGTCTATCGTTATAAAGAATTAATATAGAAAGGAAGAGATATGAACTCAGAGTTATGGATTGAAGAAAAATTAGAAGACTTCTTAGGCCTTAGAATGAGAGTAGAAAAGGTACTCTTTAGCGGAAAGAGCCCCTTTCAAAGTGTCGATGTTGTGGAGACACGGGGTCATGGAAAAATGCTCCTTAATGACGGCCTCATTATGGTAACTGAAAAAGACGAATTTATTTATCACGACATGATCACCCATGTGCCGCTCTTTGTGCATCCTAGCCCTAAAAAAGTTCTCGTGATTGGTGGGGGAGACGGTGGCACGGCCAGAGAAGTTATTCGCCATCCTGGTGTTGAAAAATGCGTGATGGTTGAGATTGATGAGATGGTTGTTAATGCTTGTATTGAGCATATCCCTCAAACATCTTGTGAACTCAAAAATCCCAAAGTGGAATTGATAATTAGTGACGGCGTTAAATATGTAGAAGACGCTGTTAAAAACGGTGAAACATTTGATGTAATCCTGGTTGATAGTACGGACCCTATCGGTCCGGCTCAACCACTTTTTGGTATTGAGTTTTATAAGAATATCTATAAGGCCTTGAGTCCGGAGGGCATTGTCGTCAGTCAGGGAGAGAGTCCTTTCTATCAAATAAAAATGCAAAATAAGCTGGTTGAAATTTTAAATGAGACCTTTCCTATTGTGAGTATCTATAACTTTAATAACCTTACTTACCCAGGTGGTTTATGGTCTTTTACCTTTGGATCAAAGAAGTATCACCCTTTACGAGACTTCGATGAGTCAAGGGTTGAAAAGTCGGAGCTCTCTTTTGAATATTATAATAAAGAGATTCATCGTGGTGCATTTGCCATCCCAACTTTCATGAAAAAGCGCCTGTCTCAATGGTTGAAAGATTAGAAGCCTTTTCACAAGGGATTAACTAATGGCAAATCATTACTGGCTTATGAAATCTGAACCTGATGAATTTGGAATCGATGACTTGAAAAAAGTTAAGAGTGAAGCTTGGTCAGGGGTTAGGAATTACCAGGCCAGGAACTTTATGCGCGATGAGATGAAAGTTGGTGATCAGGTTCTCTTCTATCACTCCAACACAAAACCTCCAGGTGTTGCAGGGGTTATGGAAGTGTCCAGTGAGCCCTATCCTGATCCACTTCAATTTAAAAAACAAAGTAAATATTACGATAATAAATCGTCCGAAGAAAAGCCGCGCTGGATTTTGATTGATGTTAAGTTTGTGGAAAAATTTAAAAATTATATTTCATTAGATGAATTAAAAAAAGAAGCTAAACTGAGTGACATGAAGATCTTACAAAAGGGGAATCGTTTATCGATTACGCCTATTACAAAGAGTGAGTTTAACCATATTAAGAAAATGGGAAATAAATGAGAAAGACCTTTCTTAGTTACTTTTCATTTACAATCTTTTGTTCACTCTTGATGGCCGCGCTAGGTGCTAAAACATATAAGGTTAATACCCAACATAGCTTCATTAATTTTGAATTGCCCTACATGATGGTCTCTACAGTAAAGGGGAATTTCGAATCCTTTTCAGGTACTTTTGAATTTTTACCTGAGGAAAATGTCGTGCGTGACATAAAACTTACAATTTTAGCAAATTCCATAAATACCCGTGATGCTAAGAGGGATCAGCATTTAAACCGGTCTGATTTCTTTCATACCTCTAAATATAAAGAGATTACCTTTCAATCAAAATTTCTGCCTTTGCGAAAAGGGGAAGCTATTAGAGGGAGGGGGATACTCACGATAAAAGGTATAAGTAAGCCTTTGAACTTTTCCATCAAAAGTAATGGAATTCTACGAGACCCCATAGATAAAAATAAAGTAGGCCTCTTTTTAAAAATTACGGGTAATCTTAATAGAAAAGATTATGGGATCAACTGGAATAAGGCCCTTGATACGGGGGGAGTTTTGGTCGGAGACAAAGTAGCTTTCTCTTTTATTGTGGAGGCAAACCCGGTTGATGCAAAACCAGCTTTTAGTCGCTTTTTAAAAAATACAAAGGGTACGAGGTTAAGCAAGAAATTGGCTCAGGAGCATGGTATTTTTGAAAATTCAAAAGAACCAGGTCTTGGCATAAATATAAAGAAAAAGGTCGCTAATAAGCCATATGATATTGTTCATGATAATAACCTTCAGAAATCATTTAAAGAGAAAAAGAGTTATAAGGTTTTTGTCGACCTAGTCATTGGCTTTCTTCTCTTTCTACTTTTGATTTTTGTTGGTGGTATTGTAAAAAAATATCTTCATGAATTCTTACAAATCAGACTTAGCGAGGGGAAAAGTGACTTTATTAGTGACATATTTCTCTATACATTTATTACCGTTGCAGCAGTCTATCTCGCACCTTTCATGGGTTATACGACCTATTAAAAAATGACAACTTAAACTTATCATCAACAAACAATCTTTTTATAGTGTGAGTTTTAAATGCTCTGTTAAGTTATACTGTGCCGGTGAATAACTTAAGGGTCTTAAAAAGGCGTCACTTTCTAAAATCTTCTGTATTGCTCATTTCTGGTTTACTTGCAGGCTGTTTAAAGGTTTTTGGTATGAATAAGAAAAAGAAATTATTAACTGTTCTATCCCCAAAAGAGCAGCATTGGGTGGGGGATGGATTCTTTGTCCATACCCTTATGGGTCCTGGCCCTGATCTTTACCCAGCGATTAGCCCCTTTCTTCTTATGGACTACGCTCCTCCAAAGGTTTTTACTCCATCGGATAAGAAACGTGGCGTTGGTGAGCATCCCCACAGGGGCTTTGAAACAGTTACCTTTGCCATACAAGGTGAAGTTGAACATCGTGACTCTGCTGGAGGAGGTGGTGTTATTGGCACAGGGGATGTGCAGTGGATGACGGCAGCCAGTGGACTAGTACACGAAGAGTTTCACTCTCATGAATTTACTAAAGCGGGGGGAGAGTTTGAAATGGTTCAGCTTTGGGTAAATTTGCCGGCGAGTAAGAAAATGACAAAACCTCGTTATCAAGGGGTAAAAAATAAAATGTTTCCAAGAGCAACTCCAGCAGATGGCATGGAGCTTCAAGTTGTTGCGGGAGAATACAAGGGACTATTAGGCCCCTGTGAAACTCATACGGCGATAAATGCCTACTTTGTTGACTCTACTGAAGATGGGGAGCTTAGCTTTGACTTCAATGATCAAACCAATACACTTATCTTGGTTTTGAGGGGAGAAGTTCTTCTTGATAACAAAGAGTATGGGCCAAAAAACCTAGCTATTTTTGAAAGAGAGGGAAAAGAGGTCACACTGAAATTAAAAGAAAATACCAAATTATTGGTTCTTAATGGCGAGCCTATTGATGAACCAATCGCAACTTATGGCCCTTTTGTAATGAATACAAAAGACGAACTTGTCCAAGCTTTTCAAGATTATCAATCTGGAAAAATGGGACACCTTAAATAAAGGAATAGATATGAAAAGCTTTTTACTATTTGCCTTACTTCTCACCGTTACCTCTTGTTCTACAAATAAGAAAATTCTTATGGTTGTGACCAATCATGAGACACTTGGAACAACTGGGAAAAAGACAGGATATTATCTTCCAGAAGTGACTCATCCCTACTACACATTTGTGGAGTCCGGTTATGAAGTTGACTTCGCTAGCCCGAGTGGGGGAATGGCACCAATGGACCCAAAAAGTCTTGATTTGAAAGATAAGTACAACAAGAAGTTTTATGATAATAAAGAGTTAATGGGGCGCTTAGAAAATACAAAACCTCTTAGTGGTATTAATTCAAGTGATTATCAAGCGATTGTCTTTGCTGGTGGGCACGGAACAATGTGGGACTTCCCAGATTCACAGTCACTTCAAACTGTAGCAACTGAAATTTATGAAAAAGGTGGTGTTGTGGGAGCCGTTTGCCATGGGCCAGCAGCACTTTTAAATATTAAGC
>Ga0136600_1000292_pt1 | contig 27751 bp, 25 predicted proteins | sample AntRauMFilla2698_FD_104634 | JGI IMG/M metagenome (GOLD analysis project Ga0136600, IMG submission 104634) | Saline lake microbial communities from Rauer Islands, Antarctica - Metagenome Filla 2 #698 | ecosystem: Environmental > Aquatic > Non-marine Saline and Alkaline > Saline | place...
CGCCAATCTGGACAAGGCGCGCCGCCTGCTCTGGCCGATCAAGCAGAAATACGGCAACGCGCTGTCCTGGGCCGATCTCCTGGTCCTCACCGGCAATGTAGCGCTGGAATCCATGGGCTTTAAGACCTTCGGCTTTGCCGGGGGCCGCGAGGATATTTTCGAGCCGGAGAACGACGTCTACTGGGGCACCGAGGCCGAATGGCTCGGCGATCAGGACCGCTATTCCGGCGAGCGCTATCTCGAGCAGCCTTTGGCCGCGAGCCATATGGGTCTGATCTATGTGAACCCGGAAGGCCCGCGCGGCCAGCCGGACCCGGAAGGCGCGGCCCACGATATTCGCGTCACGTTTGGGCGCATGGCGATGAATGACGAGGAGACCGTGGCGCTGATCGCTGGCGGTCACACCTTCGGCAAATGCCATGGTGCGGCGAATTCGGCCATGGGCCCGGAGCCCGAGGGCGCCGACATCGCGGCCCAGGGCTTTGGCTGGACCAATGCCAACGGGACAGGCCATGGCGGCGACACCATGACCAGCGGGCTGGAAGGCGCCTGGACACCGGATCCGATCCAGTGGGACATGGGCTATTTCAAGCAGCTGTTTAATTATGAGTACGCGCTGACCAAGAGCCCGGCGGGCCACTGGCAGTGGGCACCCAAGAGCCTCAAGACCGAGGACCACGCCCCGGACGCCCATGGGGACGCCAGTTCGGACGCCCGGGTGCCCACCATGATGCTTACCACCGACCTCTCCATGAAGGTGGACGCCGCGTACGAAAAGATCTCGCGCAAATTCTTTGAAAATCCCGACGCGTTCGCCGATGCGTTTGCCCGCGCCTGGTTCAAGCTGACCCACCGCGATATGGGCCCCAAGAGCCGCTATCTCGGCCCGGAAGTCCCCGAAGAAGACCTGATCTGGCAGGACCCGGTTCCGGCGGTGGATCACGCGCTTGCCGGCGACGCCGATGTGAAGGCGCTGAAAGCCGCGGTACTGGATGCGGGAATTGATCCCGCCGATCTCATCTTCACCGCCTGGGCGTCAGCCTCCACCTATCGCGATTCCGACAAGCGCGGCGGTGCCAATGGCGCACGCATTCGCCTGGCCCCCCAGAAGGACTGGGCCGCCAACGAGCCCGCCCGCATCGCCAAGGTGATCGACGCGCTGGAGCGGGTGAAATCAGCCTTCGATACGCAGGCCCGGGGCGACAAGACAATCTCGCTCGCCGATCTGATCGTACTGGCCGGCGACGCGGCGGTGGAGCAAGCCGCAAAGGCCGCCGGGGAAGCAATCGACATCCCGTTCACGCCAGGCCGCACCGACGCCACCGACGAGATGACCGACGCCGAGGCGTTTGAACCGCTGGAGCCCGGCGCGGACGGTTTTCGCAACTATGTGAACGCCGAACACACCGTGCCCACCGAGGAGCTTCTGGTGGACCGGGCGCGGCTTCTCACCCTGTCGATCCCGGAAACCAGCGTGCTGGTGGCGGGCCTGCGCGTGCTGGGCGCCAATCATGGCGGCAAGACCGACGGCGTTCTGACGGGCACTCCAGGCGTTCTGACCAATGACTTCTTCGTCAATCTTCTGGACATGGAGACCGCCTGGAAGGCCGTCTCGCCTGAAGAGAAGGCGTTCATCGGCACGGACCGCGAGAGCGGTGAAGAGCGCTGGCGCGCCAGCCGCGTGGATCTGGTGTTCGGCTCGAACTCGCAGCTGCGCGCGGTGGCCGAAGCCTACGCCCAGGGCGACGCGAAAAAAGCCTTCATCCACGATTTCGCCCGCGCCTGGCACAAGGTGATGATGCTGGACCGGTTCGATACGCCCGGCGACCGGCTGTCATGACCATTGGCATGCCGCGACAATTTGCGAACCCCGGGGGCACAAACCCCGGGGTTCTGCGTTATTCATGGCGATGAAGACAGCATCTGAAGGAATACGGGTTGATTAATCCCTTTTTTTTCAGCAAGGCTGGTTCTGTTCATAGGGTGCGCTAGTATCTCATGCACCGAAATGGGAGGAATAAGCCTAATGAGGACGACAAGCATCATTGCAGCGTTGCTGGCTTCGACGGCGCTGGTCGCCTGCGGCGGCGGCGAAGATCAGGCCGCTGACACTGCAGACGCGCCCGCAACTGCCGGCGAGACCATGGCCACGGAAACCTCCGGCGAAGCCATGGATGGCGACATGGGCGGCGACACCGCCATGGAAGCCGATGCGCCTGCCGAAGAAGCAGCGCCGGCTGAAGAAGCTCCTGCCGAAGAGGCGTCTGCTGAAGCCGCGCCTGCCGATGGCGGCGATATGGCGGGTGCCGAAAGCGGCGAGATTATAATTGCCGGCCTCACTGGCAATCCCGACCAGGGCCGCCGCGTCTTCGCACGCTGCCGCTCGTGCCACGTGCTTGAAGAGGGCGTGAACCGGGTCGGTCCGTCGATGTACGGTATCTTTGGCCGTGAAGCCGGTTCGGTTGAAGGGTTCCGCTACTCGGAGGCCAACGCCTCTTCGGGCGTCACCTGGACTGCCGACACCATGTTTGAGTACCTGGAAAATCCTCGTGAATATATTCCGGGCACGATCATGGCGTTCCCGGGTCTGCGCGACGCGCAGGACCGCGCCGACGTCATCGCCTACATGAAGGCCAATGGCGGCCTGGGCGAAGCTGGCTAATCTGGCGTATCACGCGCTCCGCTTCCTGCGGCGGCGCGTGACGTCCAGAATATGAAATGCGAAAGCGGCGGCCAGTACGGCCGCCGTTATCGTATGGGGCGCACCCGATAGCGCAGCCCGCACCGCCAGCATCAGCATGACCCCCGGGGCCAGCAGAGCGGCGACATCCACCATGGTCATGGCACCGCGCAGACGCGGGAAGGCCGCCAGCACGGCGGCCTCCAACACGACCAGAAGCAGGATCAGATCAATGATCCGGCCCGAGGCAAACAGCGCCTCCATCACGACAGGCTCATCGCGGCGACAGGCCCACCAGATGGGCGAGATCCTTGAAGAAGATCTTCGCGTGAGCGCCCGGATCCTGGCGCACCAGCTCTTTTTCCATATAGCCCTGCCAGGTCAGACGCTGGACGTCCGGATCGGCGCATATCTTCACGAAGCGCTCGCGGCGCTTGTCGTTGCGGTACCAGAAATGCTGCATGATCCCGAGCACGAAGAAGGTCTGTCCGTGATCCTTCATGAAGCGCTTGCGCACGCCTGCGAGCGCTTTCGCCTTACCGGTCGCAAGAAACTCCAGCGCGCCTTCTGCGGCCATCTGACCTGAGGTCATGGCGTAGAAAATGCCCTCACCCGACGACGGCGCTACGGCGCCGGCGGCGTCGCCAGCCAGTACCACATCGCGGCCGTTGTCCCAGCGCGGTGCCGGCTTGTAGGGCAGTGGCGCGCCTTCTCGGCGGACCACTTCGCAGCCCGCCAGGCCAGACGATTCGCGCAGAGATTTCACTGCAGCACGAAGCGAGAAACCCTTCACCTGGCTGCCCGTGCCGATGCTGGCGAGCTCGCCATGGGGAAACACCCAGCCGTAAAAGTCCGGCGAGATACGTCCGTCATAGATCACGTCGCAGCGGTCGGCATGGTAATGGCCGACATCCTCGCCCTGCGGCGCGCGCACGATCTCATGATAGGCAAAGACGCTCTTGACCTTCTCGGCACCTTTCACAGTCTGCTTGGCAAGTTTGGAGCGGGCCCCGTCCGCGCCGATGATTACCCGCGCGCGCACCCGGATGGTTTCGTCGGGTGCCTCATGGGGGGCGAAGACCACGATGGCAGTCCCGTCGCTGTCCCGCTCAACACACTCGAACGAGCCGTCGTGGCGCTCGGCGCCGGCGTGAGCGGCGCGTTCACGCAGAAATTCGTCGAAATGCTCGCGATCGACCATGCCCACATAACCGTCCCCGATGGGCATATCCACTTCGAGCCCGGAAGGCGCGAGGATGCGGGCGCCGCGTGTGCGCGCCACGATCTGGGCCTCGGGGATCTTGAATTCGCGGATCAGCTTGGGCGGTACCGCGCCGCCGCAGGGCTTGATGCGCCCCGGCTTGTCGATCAGCAAAACAGACGCGCCGCCCTCGCTCAGGGTTTGCGCAGCGACGGCCCCGGCGGGGCCGCCTCCCACGACGACAGCGTCATAGGTCTTGAGTGCATGGGTCATGGGGTGCCTCCCGCCAAGCTGGGTATGGACTGGTTTTGAGTGTCGGTTTCCTCGACGCCGAGCGCCAGTCGCGCGGCGATGAGGAACAATAAAGCCTCGATGACGAAGACCAGCCCGAAGGCCAGAGTCGCATCGGAAAAGAGGGCGCGCGCTGCGTCGATCGCTGCGGCGCCGAGAAAGCCGCCCACGCCGAACGCGATCGCCTGAGCCGCGCCCCACAGGCCAATTCGAACGCCTTCGCGTCCGGGACCGTCGGCGCCAGCCAGGCCCATCATGGCCCCGATGGCAGCCACCGCGAACGCGCCATTGGACAGACCCAGGAGGAAAACTGACAGGCCCAGCGGCCAGCCCGGTCCCACAACGCTTGCCGCAGCCAGACCGAGCAGCGAAAGGCAGGACGCAACGCAGCCGCCAATAACCCAGGCCTGGCGCCGGCCAAAGCCACTTCCACTGAACTTGGCGCCCAGTATCGCCACGCCGATCATGCCCAGCAGCACGCCTGCATTCTGAACGCCGGCCAGCTGGGTGGACTGGCCCGGCGTCAAATTGAACACCAGGCCGCTGAACGGCTCGAGGATCATGTCCTGACTGCTATAGGCGAGCATTGAGACAAAGACGAAGATGGTGAAACGGCGCGCCTTGGGCTCGCCCCACACTTGTTTCAGCGCCACTTTGAAATCTGTTTTCGTCACCGCGCCGCTCTCGCGGGCGCGGCTGGACAGGTCTTTACGCTCCAACCCCCAGACCGCGAAGACACACAGCGTAAAGGCAATGGCGCTCACTGCGGCAGTGACGGCAACGAAACGGGTCAATGTGAACGGATCAAGCTGTCCGCCCGCCACCCCGGCGGTCACCGCAAAGCCGAAAATCATCATGATCCACGTGATCGATGCCGCCGGGGCGCGCCGCTCCGGAGCCACGTCGGTGGCCAGCAGCGCAAGAAGCGAGGTTCCCGCCGCGCCCACACCGCCGCCGATCAGAACAAAGGCAGCAACCGCCAGCGCGATCCCCGCAAGCGGGGCGCTGGCCATCCAGGCCGTGGCCACCGCGGCGAGCACGCCGCCAATCGCCAGAACAGCCATGCCGGCGATGATCCAGGGCGTGCGCTTGCCGCCCATATCAGAGCCATGACCCCAGCGCGGGCGACTGAGCTGCACCGCGTAATGCAGGCCCACGAGTGCGCCCGGCAACATCGCAGGCAGGGCCAACTCCACCACCATCACCCGGTTCAGCGTCGACGTTGTCAGCACCACGATGGAACCAAGCGCCGCCTGCACCAGTCCAAGCCTGACAATCTCGATCCAGCTAAGGTAACCCCGACCGCCGTGCGCCGTCTCAACGGTGCCGACGGTGCTGTGTTTGCGGGCGCCCGTCATGGCGATCTCCTCAGTTCAAGGTCGAAACGGCGAAGGCGCTGACCAACATGCCGAGTACATAAAGGGTGACGCCCGTGGCGTTGAACCAGGGCGCGCGCGCCTTGGGATCGCGTAGCAGGCGGGACATCAAGATGATCTGGGCCAGTAGCGCCAGACCCACGAGGCCGCCATGGATTGGCCGGCCCCAGATGAGCAACAGCCACACCACATAAAATTGCGGGGCAGCCATAACGACACAGGCGATCCGCGCGGCCTTGCGCGGGCCAAGCACGGCGGGAAGCGATTTCAGGCCCATCTTCTGGTCGCCCTCAATCGCCTTGAAATCATTGAGAACCATGATGCCGTAAGCGCCCAGACTGTAGAGCACCGCCATGGTGATCGTGGCGCCAGAGGGCAGAGCCTGCACCATCACGGCAGCGCCGGTGAACCAGGCCAGACCCTCATAAGAGATGCCCACCGAAAGCGGACCCCAGATCCCGCTTCGCTTCAAGCGCACCGGCGGCGCGCTGTAGGCCCAGGACAGGGCGACGCCAAGCGCCGCGGCGGCGAAAACCCAAATGCCGAGAAACGCCGCCCAGATCAGGCCTGCGATCGACCAGAAAATGGCGATCCACAGCCCCCAGCGCCCCGGTATCCGCCCGGATGGAATCGGGCGGTTCGGCTCGTTGATGGCGTCCACATGGCGATCAAACCAGTCATTGACCGTCTGGCTGCCGGCGCACAAAAGCGGACCGGCCAGCACCACGCCAGCCAGCAAAAGGCCGAGCGTATCCAGACCGAATTGTCCGCTGGAAACGACCCCGCACCCGAACGCCCACATGGGCGGAAACCAGGTCACAGGCTTCGACAACTCGACCACCGCCAGAAGCGAAGTGCGACGCGATACCGGGCGGGAAGTGATCGATTGGTCCATACAGTGTAAGGTATGGCGAACAGTTGAAAGCGTCAACCAAACTTGACGCTTTTCGGGGCTGCGACTTGACGCCGCTCAAGCCCTCAGTGTTCGGATTTGGGCTGCAGCTCGCCAATCTTGTGACGGTGCATTTTCGCGTAGAGGCTCTGGCGGCTCAGACCAAGGATTTCGGCAGCCGAAGCGCGGTTATCATTTGTCAGTTCCAGCGCCGCCTCAATGCAGCTTCGCTCAATCATATCCGTGCTTTCGCGCACGATATCCTTGAGCGCGACGCGGCCGACAAGATCAGAGAGCTGATCCACGCTGCCAGGCACGGGGGCACCCTCGATACCGCGGCCCGCCACCAGGCGCCGGCCCACCGGGCGGACGGAAAAGCCGAAGACACCGCCGGTCGGACCGGGCGCGGCGACGGCCGACACTTCCACCGGCTCACGCAGATCGTGACGGCTGCGAAGCAGGGTGGCAAAATTGCGGATCACACCATGCTCGCGCAGATTGGCCATGAGCACGTTCAGCTCGGTCTCGGTGCGGCCAAGATAATGCTCGATGGGCGCGCCAATCGCAGCGTCGGCGTCACTGAGCTGAGCCAGATCGACGAAGGCCTCGTTGACGGAGAGAATCTTGCCGTCCTCACCCGTGAGCACGAGCCCGTCGGGCAGGATCGCGGCAAGGCGGGACAGCGACGCGTCGGAGTCCCCGGCAGCCTGGGCATCCTTGGGCGACAGCCGTGCCAGATAATACACCTCGCGCCCCTGACGATAGACAGAGGCGAGCATGAGGCAGGGCTTTTTGGCCCCCGCCGGCGTCAACTCGATCTGCTCGGTTCGGCCGGTCTTGCGTGCGACCGCCAGGGTCTCGCGAACCGCTTCCGCGCACGCCGGACCAAAGGCACCGTCCAGAGACCGCCCCTCAAGGCGTTGCGACGAACGCCCCAGCAGCCGGGCGGCTGCCGGATTGACGTCGGTGATTCGAAAGGACGTGCCGTCAATGATGACAACACCTTCAGACGCCAGTTGAAACAGAAGGCGAAACCGGGTCTCGGCTTCGCGCACGCGGGCATAGTCTCGCTCCATGGAGCGCTGCGCTTCGATCAGGCGCTGCTGCATGCTTGAGGCCGCCCGCAAATCGCGGCCGACCGCCAGAGTCCAGCCATCGCGCCCGGCCGGCAGGGTAAAGTAGGAGACCGGAAGACCCGTTCCGTCAGGCCGGCGTTGATTGACATGGCGCCAGCGCCGCGGCCCCGATGCGGCGGGCTCGCTCAAAAGCGACGCAACCTTATCGCGTGAGTCCTGGTGCACCAGATCGACCCATTTCTGACCGATCCAGGATTCGATCGAATCAGATTCGGAGAACTCGTCACCCGAACACGCCGCATCGCGAACGACGCCGCGCTTATCAATCAGCAGGGTCAGATCGGCTGCATTCGCAGCCAGATCCGCCGCCGCTTCGTCAACGAACGCCGAGCGAACGACGTCGCGGGATCTAAACCGCGCGTTCGGGCCTATCTGGGCCTTGGTATCCATGGCGTCGCCTTGTGATAAAGTTTTAGTCGGTCATTCAACACGTGAGAGCCTGTTCACCAGGCGCTGCGCGGTGACAACCGCACGGACACCGTCCGTTGCAGTCGCATCCGCGCCCACCCGCTTGGCCAGGCCAAGGTCTTCATTGAACGCGTTCCCGCCCACCAGGACGAAAACATTGCGATTGAGGGAGCGCGCGCGAATAAGCTTGATCGCGGCGCGCAGGCTTTTGGTGTTCAGCTCGGAACTGACCGAGAGGCCCACGACATCGTAGTGGTCCTCGCTGACAGTCGCAGCAATGTGCGCGGCGTCCGGCGTCGATTCGCAGCGCACCCGCCACCCGGCCCGGGTGAAGAACTCGCCAACCATGACCACGCCGAACACGTGCATCTCACCGGGAGCCGGCGCCATGAGCACGCGCGGTGACACACCGCCGGCACCCATGCCGCAGGGCGTATCCTCGTTCACCCGCTCCAGAATGCGGTGCATTTTCATCAGGCCGATGGTCACGTCGGCGAAATCACACAGATCTTCCTCCCAAAGCGCGCCCAGGCGGCGAGCCGCGGGCGCAAGGAGCTTAAGAAGAACGTCTTCGTGCGTTGCGCCCGACTCCGTAAGACGGTCAACTTCCGCCACCAGCGTCTCGGCATCGGCCGTAATGGTGCGCTGGGCGAATTCGTTCACATGGTCGGCTTCGAATCGCAGTGAGCCGGCGGGCTGAGACTGATCGCGCTCCGCCGAAAGGGACGCGCCGCGATTGACAAGCATGAGGCGCGGAATGATCTCCGCCTCGATCAGCTTGTCTAATACCTGCTTGGGCGGGCCGGCTTCGTCGAGCTCATAGGCCCTGCCGGTCTGACCCCAGTTTTTGAAGTCGAGTGAATTCTGCGTTGCGCGGGCAAGGCCCGCTAACCCGAAACGGTCCGAAGCTGTTTCCGCCATGAGGGGTGTCCTCCCATCCCCGCGTGAATGATCGGACGAACGAGCCGCCCCTCTCCACGCTTTGTTGACCGGCGCCGGTTGATCGGCGACGGCGATGACGGACCGCCCAATGGCTAGGGCGCCGGGTCGGACCGCCCGTGTAGTATTAAGCATGGTGGCAGCTTCTTTTTCCGGTGGCCAGAAATTTCGAGCCCACCGTGAGTTTATGCAGACTTTTCGATCTGTCAATTTTTTCGGACGTCCAAAAATATTGACACTTCGGAAATTCTTGCCGTACGCTGCCCTCATAGACATGCGCAAGGAGGTCGCGCCATGCGGGCCGAAACACACATTCAAGATCGCCGGCTCTCCTTCGAGCCCGCTCAAATGCTGCAGGGCTGGATCGATATGATCGCCCCCTGCCCCTGGACCGCGCACGCGGGCTGCGCGACTCGGCACCACCACCGCGCTGAGACCAAGACGCGCATTCCGCTCTACACACCTGAGCAGCGCGTGCGCCGCGACGCCACGCCGTGGACGATGGTCCAGGGCCTTCTGGCGCCGCTTCAATTCCTGGTCTTCGCGATCAGCCTCTTTCTGGTGTTGCGTTATCTCAATACCGCAGAGGGCTATCTGGTGGCGACGGTTTCGGTGATCGCCAAAACCGCGCTGCTCTACACGATTATGGTGACTGGGGCGATCTGGGAGAAAGTGGTTTTCGGCCGCTATCTCTTCGCACCCTCCTTCTTCTGGGAGGATGTTTTTTCCATGCTGGTTCTCGCCCTGCACACCGCCTACCTGGGTGCGGTTCTGTTCGGGATCGGCACGGCCAACGAGCAGATGGTGCTGGCCCTGGCGGCCTACGCTGCCTACGTGGTCAACGCGGTGCAATTCATCTGGAAACTGAGAGTGGCGCGGCTGGAGGGAGCCGTCTCGTGACCTCTACGCCTGCTCTCGTAACACCCGACAGCGGCTGCGCACCGGACGTCCTGCGCGAGCGGGGCCAGCGCGAAGTGTTCTGCGGCCTCACAGGGATCGTCTGGCTGCACCGCAAGATTCAGGACGCCTTCTTCCTGATCGTCGGCTCGCGCACCTGCGCCCACCTGATGCAGTCGGCTGCCGGCGTGATGATCTTCGCCGAGCCGCGATTCGCCACTGCGATCATCGAAGAGCGTGATCTGGCCGGCATGGCCGACGCCAATGAAGAGCTGGACCGGGTCGCCGCCCAGGTGCTGGCCCGGCGCCCGGACATCAAAACGCTTTTCCTGGTCGGCTCCTGCCCCAGCGAAGTAATCAAGCTTGATCTGTCGCGCGCCGCGGCAAGGCTCGACGCGGCAACCGATGGCGTGCGCGTGCTCAGCTATTCCGGCAGCGGCATTGAAACCACCTTCACCGAGGGCGAAGACACCTGCCTTGAGGCCCTCGTGGCCGAACTGCCCGAAGCGCCGTCCGAAGAAGCGTCCCTGCTGGTGGTGGGTGCCCTGGCAGACGTGGTCGAAGATCAGTTCATGCGCCTGTTTGATGCGCTGGGCATTGGTCCGGTCCACTTCCTGCCGGCGCGCACCTCGGACACGCTTCCTGCGGTGGGGCCTGGGACCCGCTATCTTCTCGCTCAGCCCTTCCTGGCGCGCACCGGCGCGGCCCTTGAAGGACGCGGCGCCACGCGAATCTCGGCACCGTTTCCCCTGGGCGCCAACGGCACCGAAGCCTGGCTTCGCGCCGCGGCCGACATGTGGGGCGTAGACGCAGACCTGTTCGAAACCGTGATTGCCGCGCCGCGGGCCCGTGCCCGCAAGGCGCTGGGGCGTCACCACGAGGCGCTCTCGGGCCGCAGCGTTTTCTTCTTTCCCGATTCCCAGCTTGAAATTCCGCTGGCGCGCTTCCTCCACGAGGAACTCGGCGCCCGGCTGATCGAGGTGGGTACGCCCTATCTGCACCGCACGCATCTCGATTGCGAGCTGCCGCGCCTTCCTGCTGATGTTCAGCTGAGCGAAGGCCAGCACGTGGACCGCCAGCTTGATCGCTGCCGTGCTGCACGCCCGGATCTGACGGTTTGCGGCCTCGGCCTGGCCAATCCGCTGGAGGCCGAGGGCCTGTCCACCAAGTGGGCCATCGAACTGGTGTTTACGCCTATCCAGGGCTTTGAGCAGGCCGGCGATCTCGCCGAGCTGTTCACCCGCCCCTTGCGTCGCCGCGATCTTTTGAGGGTTGGATGAAGCTCACTGTCTGGACATATGAAGGGCCGCCCCATGTGGGTGCCATGCGGATTGCAACCGCCATGGAGGACTTGCACTACGTGCTCCACGCCCCCCAGGGCGACACGTATGCGGACCTGCTGTTCACCATGATCGAGCGCCGCGACCGCCGGCCGCCGGTGACCTACACGACCTTTCAGGCCCGCGATCTGGGAACCGACACGGCCGAGCTGTTCAAGATCGCCGCTCAGGAGGCCTATGACCGGTACAAGCCGACGGCCATGCTGGTGGGTGCTTCGTGCACCGCAGAGCTGATCCAGGACGATCCGGGTGGCCTGGCCACCACGCTGGGCCTGCCGTGCCCGGTGCTGCCGCTGGAATTGCCGTCCTACCAGAAAAAAGAAAACTGGGGCGCGTCGGAAACCTTCTACCGGCTCGTGCGCGGCCTCTGCGGCGCCGGCGCGCCAGCCCCCGGTGCTGAGAAAGCAGAGCGCGCGCCGGGACGTCCGCGCTGCAATGTGCTGGGTGCTGCGGCGCTGGGCTTTCGCCATCGCGACGACGTCAAGGAAATTACCGGCCTGCTGAACCGCATGGGTATTGATGTCGCCGTCTGCGCGCCGCTTGGCGCGACCCCGGCTGATGTTTCGCGGCTGGGTGAAGCCGATTTCAACGTCGTTCTCTATCCCGAGATCGCCGATCAGGCCGCCCGCTGGCTGGAGAAAGCCTTTGGTCAGCCTTACACCAAAACCATCCCCATCGGCGTCGGCGCCACGCGCGACTTCGTCGCTGAAGTAGCCGCGATCGCCGACGTGGATCCGGCCGCCGGCCTGGACGAGCGCGATCTGCGCCTGCCCTGGTGGTCGCGCTCGGTGGATTCCAACTACCTCACGGGCAAGCGCGTTTTCATCTTTGGCGACGCAACCCACGCCATGGCAGCGGCCCGCATCGCCGTCGAGGAGATGGGTTTCGATCTGGTCGGCCTGGGTGCCTATAACCGCGAGTTCGCCCGCGGCGTTCGCGAGACTGCGGAGCGCTATGGTGTCGAACCGCTGATCACCGACGACTATCTCGAGGTTGAGGCCGCCATCGAAGCGGCGCGCCCCGAACTGGTGCTGGGCACCCAGATGGAGCGCCACATCTCCAAGCGCCTCAGCGTCTCCTGCGCGGTGATCTCCGCGCCGGTTCATGTGGAGGACTTCCCCGCCCGCTACGCCCCCCAGATGGGGTTTGAGGGTGCCAATGTGATCTTCGACACCTGGGTTCACCCCCTGGTCATGGGACTGGAAGAGCACCTGCTCGGCATGTTCCGCGAAGACTTTGAATTCAGCGACGAAGCCGGTCCATCCCATCTTGGGTCCCATGGCGGGCATGCCACGCCGGAACCCGGCCAGACCGCCCAGGCAGACGCAGCCGACGACGCTGACGACGCGCCGATCTGGAGCGAAGACGCTCTGGCGGAGCTGAAGAAGATCCCCTTCTTCGTACGCGGCAAAGCCCGCCGGAACACCGAAAAGCACGCCGCGGAGCAGGGTGTTGCGCAGATCAGCGTGGACACGCTCTACGACGCAAAGGCTCAATATGCGCGATAGTATCGATTTCCCCGAGTACCGGGTCGTCATCGTGACGCTGGACAACCACGCGGCGGGCCCGTGCCTGCGCGTGCTTGACCGTCTGACCGCCGACTTCCCTGGCCTGCAGGTCTCCGTGCACGCTGCCGCCGAATGGTCTGAAAACCCGGCTGCGCTGGATGCGGCGCGCGCCTCCGTGCTCACCGGCGACATCATCATCGCCAACCTGCTGTTTCTTGAAGAGCATGTTCAGGCGATCCTGCCGGTCATGCGCGAGCGGCGCGACCATTGCGATGCCATGCTCGGCGTCATCGCCGACACCCAGCTGGTCAATTTGACCCGCATTGGCAGCCTGGACATGTCCAAACCCAGCTCGGGCGCCATGGCGATCCTGAAAAAGCTCAAGCCGAAGACCAAACGGTCCTCCTCGGCTGAAGCGTCCATGAAAATCCTGCGCCGGCTGCCGCAAATCCTGAAATTCCTGCCGGGCAAATTCCAGGATCTGCGCGCCTACTTCCTGACCATGCAGTACTGGCTGGCCGGCTCCGACGACAATGTCGAGCAGATGATCCGCTTCCTGGTCGGCCGGTATGCGCCCGATCGCGAGTGGAACAAGGTTCAGGCCAAGGCGCCGGTCGATTATCCCGAGACCGGGCTCTATCACCCCGACCTTCCGGGGCGGCGCATCACCACCGATCTGGCCGATCTGCCGGGGCCGAAAAACCCGGTGGCCACGGTCGGGCTTGTCATGTTGCGCAGCTATGTTCTGGCCTCCGACACCGCCCATTTTGACGGCGTAATCCGGGCGCTCGAAGCGCGCGGCCTGCGCGTGATCCCGACCTTTGCGGGCGGCCTCGACGCACGCCCCGCCATTGATCGCTATTTCACAGACGCCAACGGCACCGCGATCGACGCCCTGGTGTCGCTCACCGGCTTCAGCCTTGTGGGCGGCCCGGCCTATACCGACAGCACCGCCGCGGTCGAAACCCTGACCGGGCTCGACGTGCCCTATATCGCGGCGCATTCAGTCGAGTTTCAGACCCTTGGCCAGTGGAGCGACAACGCTGGCGGCCTTGGCCCGGTCGAGACCACAATTCTCATCGCCCTGCCGGAGCTGGACGGCGCCACCAACCCGACCGTGTTCGGCGGCCGCCACGGTGCCGAACCGTGCATGGGCTGCCATCGCGGCTGCACGAACGAGGCCGGATCAAAGGCCATGGCGCCGTGTGCCGAGCGCGTTGAGGTCCTCGCTGACAAGACCGCGCGCCTGGCGAAGCTTCGCCGCATGGAGAACGCGGAAAAGAAAGTCGGCGTGATCCTGTTCGGCTTCCCGCCCAATGCCGGTGCCATTGGCACGGCCGCCTATCTCAGCGTCTTTGAAAGCCTGTTCAACACCCTCAAGCGCATGTCCGCCGAGGGCTATGATGTTGAAGTGCCCAAAACCGTTGATGCCCTTCGCGACGCGGTCCTGCGCGGCAACGCCACCCAGTACGGCCAGGAAGCCAATGTCGCCGACAAGGTCGACGCCGACTTTATTGTGCGCAACACGCCGCCCTTGAAGGCCATCGAGGCGGTGTGGGGCCCGGCACCGGGCAAGCAATTGTCCGACGGGCGCAGCGTCTTCATCCTGGGCGCCCATTTCGGCAATGTCTTCGTCGGCGTTCAGCCCACCTTTGGATATGAGGGCGATCCGTTGCGCCTCCTGTTCGAGCGCGGCTTCGCCCCGACCCACGCCTTCACCCAGTTTTATCTGTGGCTCAGAAACACCTACAAAGCTGACGTCCTCCTGCATTTCGGCATGCACGGCGCGCTGGAATTCATGCCCGGCAAGCAAGCCGGCCTGGGCGCGCGCGACTGGCCGGACCGGCTCATCGGCGAAATGCCGAACGTCTATCTTTACGCCTCCAACAACCCGTCCGAAGCGAGCCTGGCCAAGCGCCGCGCCAATGCGGTCACCGTCACCCACGTGACCCCGCCTCTTGCCGCGTCCGGGCTTTATCAGGGGCTTTCCGAGCTTAAGGACAGCGTCACCCGCTGGCGCGCCATGCGCTCCGACGACACCCTGCGCGCCGAGCTCGCCGAGCTGATCGCCGAGCAGGCTGAAGCTGTCGACATGGGTGGGCTGGCGCCGGACGCCCTGTGGCTGAAGCTCCTGGAGACCGAAGACGCCCTGATCCCTGAAGGGCTTCATGTGGTGGGCCGGGCCCCCGACGAGGCGGAAATCGCCGAGCACCTGTCGGTGATGGCCGAAACCGACCCCAAGATTCTGGCGCAGATCGCCGAGCATTTGCGCGGCGACGCTGAGCTGATCGGGCTGATGCGGGCGCTCTCGGGCCGCTACATCGCGCCGGCACCCGGCGGTGATCTGATCCGTTCTCCCGAAGTGCTGCCCGCTGGCCGCAATATTCACGCCTTTGACCCGTTCCGCATGCCGACCCCGTTCGCCATGGCCGACGGTGCCAAGCAGGCCCAGCTTCTGCTGGATACCCACCCCACCCTGCCGCGCTCTGTGGCGCTGGTGCTGTGGGGCTCTGACAACATCAAGTCCGATGGCGGCCCGATCGCCCAGGCCCTGGCTCTGATGGGCGCGACCCCGCGCTTTGACAGCTATGGCCGCCTGTGCGGTGCAGACCTGATCTCGCTGGAAGAGCTGGGCCGTCCGCGCGTTGACGTGGTGATGACCCTGTCTGGCATTTTCCGCGATCTGCTACCGCTGCAGACCCATTTGCTGGCCGAGGCCGCTTTCAAGGCCGCCACCGCGGACGAGCCGGTGGAGATGAACTTTGTGCGCGCCCACAGCCTGGCCTATGCCGAGAAAATGGGCTGCGACATCGAAGCCGCGAGCCTTCGGGTATTCTCCAACGCTGAAGGCGCTTATGGCGCCAACGTCAACGCCCTGGTCGACAGCGGTGCCTGGGAAGACGAAGACGAGCTCGCCGACGCCTACGAGAACCGCAAATCCTTCGCCTATGGCCGGAACGGCAAAAGCCAGGCCAGCAGGGAGCTGCTCAACGAGACCCTGAAAGATGTCGAGGTCGCCTACCAGAACCTTGAATCAGTCGAGCTCGGCGTCACCACCGTGGACCATTATTTCGATACGCTGGGCGGGATCAGCCGGGCGGTGAAACGCGCCCGGGGAATCGATGCAGCTGTCTATATCGGCGATCAGACCCGTGGCTCGGCCAAGGTCCGCACGCTCAAAGAACAAGTGGCCCTGGAAACCCGCTCGCGCAGCCTGAACCCGAAATGGTTTGAAGGCATGCTCAAGCACGGCCATGAGGGCGTTCGCCAGATCGAGGCCCAGGTCACCAACACGCTGGGCTGGTCGGCGACCACCGGCCAGGTGGAACCCTGGATCTATCAGCGCCTGTCGGAGACCTATGTCCTCGACGAAAAAATGCGCAATCGGCTGGCGGAACTGAACCCGCAGGCCTCGGCACGCCTGTCGGAGCGCCTGCTTGAGGCCCACGAACGCAAGTACTGGCATCCCGACCCCGAAACACTCGAGGCGCTCAAGCGCGCCGGCGAAGCCATTGAAGATCGGCTGGAGGGGGTTCTCCCCGCCACCGCCGCGACCGCGTAATGACACGCAGAAGGATTTACTGATGACCATGCTCGACCTCAAACGTCCGCCCCCCCGCCGTGGTGACGGAGAAGGCAGCGTCCAGGTTCAGCTGGACCCGTCGCTGGAGATTGATTCCGCGAAAGTCTTTGCCGTCTACGGCAAGGGCGGGATCGGCAAATCGACGACCTCGTCGAACCTCTCGGCGGCCTTCTCCCACCTGGGAAAGAAGGTGCTCCAGATTGGCTGCGACCCGAAGCACGATTCCACCTTCACCCTCACCAAGCGGCTGGCCCCCACGGTGATCGATGTACTCGAGAGCGTCGATTTCCACTCCGAGGAGCTGCGCCCTGAGGACTACATGTTCGAGGGCTATAACGGGGTGATGTGCGTGGAGGCCGGCGGGCCGCCAGCGGGCACCGGCTGCGGCGGATATGTTGTCGGCCAGACGGTGAAGCTGCTCAAAGAGCACCACCTCCTGGACGACGCCGACATCGTGATCTTCGACGTTCTGGGCGACGTGGTGTGCGGCGGCTTCGCCTCGCCGCTACAGCACGCCCATCGCGGACTGATCGTCGCGGCGAACGATTTCGACTCAATCTTCGCCATGAACCGCATCATTTCGGCGATCTCGGCCAAGTCGAAGAATTACCAGGTGCGCCTGGGCGGCGTCATCGCGAACCGCTCCAAAGCCACTGACGAGATCGACCGCTTTTCGGAGAAGACCGGCCTGAACCGACTGGCCCACTTCCCCGACCTTGATGCCATTCGCCGGTCGCGCCTGAAGAAGTGCACCCTGTTTGAAATGGACAGCGAGGATCCCGAGATCGCAGCGGTCCAGGCCGAGTATATGCGTCTGGCCGCCACGCTGCTTGCCGGCGTTGAGCCCTGCCTCGCGACTGCGATGAAAGATCGCGAAATCTTTGATTTCCTGGGGTTTGATTGATGACTGGCGGCACCTATCGCCAGCGCCGCGATGCGCTGGAGACCTATTTTGACCGCACCGCTGTGGAGGCCTGGGCCAAGCTCACCTCCGAGGCTCCGGTCAGCGGTGTGCGCGCCACGGTGCGCAAGGGCCGCGATGCCATTCGCGATGCCTTCCTGTCCTGGCTGCCGGCCGACATGACCGGTGAAGCCGTGCTTGATGCCGGTTGCGGCGCGGGCCAGCTGGCCTTCGCCATGGCCGAGCGCGGTGCCCATGTCGAGGCCGTGGATCTATCGCCGACCTTGCTGGAGCTGGCCGCCGAGCGCGCGCCCGCAGATTTGCCCGGTTCTGTCGCGTTTCGGGCTGGAGATATGCTTGACGCATCGGCCGGTCAGGTCGACCGTGTGGTGGCAATGGATTCCGTCATTCACTACAACGCGCACGACATGGTCTCGGTGGTCGCCGGCCTCGCGTCGCGCGCCCGGAACTCGGTCATGTTCACTTTCGCGCCCGCCACGCCGGGCACGCTGATGATCTGGGCCAGCGGCAAGCTGTTTCCCAAATCAGACCGCTCGCCAGCCATCGTGCCCGTGACCGAAAGCGGTATCCGCAAGCGCATCGCCGCCTGCCCGGAGCTCTCCGGCTGGCGTGTGGGCCGCACCCTGCGGGTCAATAAATTCTTCTACATCTCCCAGGCCATGGAGCTGGTTCGCGCATGACCGACAACCGCTCCATCAACGCACGCCGCTGGGCGCAGCTGGGCATGGCCCTGCTGCCGTTCGCGGATGTTGCGACGAAGGAGCTTCCGCTCAGCAGGCTTTTGCGCCTGTCGCTGTTTCAGGTTTCGGTGGGCATGGCTGCGGTCCTGCTCACCGGCACGCTGAACCGTGTGATGATCGCCGAGCTGGGTCTTCCGGCCGGGCTGGTGGCGCTCATGGTCGCGCTGCCGCTTCTGTTCGCGCCGCTGCGCGCGCTGATCGGGTACAAATCCGACACCCACGTCTCGGCGCTGGGCTGGCGGCGCGTGCCCTATATCTGGTTCGGGTCGCTGATGCAGTTCGGCGGACTGGCCATCATGCCGTTCGCGCTGGTCATCATGGGCGGCGACACCAACGGCCCGGCCTTTGTGGGACCGCTGGCCTCGGCCATCGCCTTCCTTCTGGTGGGGGCGGGCATGCATACGACCCAGACCGCAGGTCTGGCGCTTGCCACGGATCTGGCGAGCGAAGAAAACCGTCCGCGCGTCGTTGCGCTGCTGTACGTCATGCTGCTGGTGGGCATGCTGATCAGCGCCATCGTCATCGGTCTGGCGCTCGCTGACTTCACCTCCCTCAAGCTTATCCAGCTGGTCCAGGGCGCGGCAGCGCTGACCATCATCCTCAACATTGTCGCGCTGTGGCGCCAGGAGGCGCGCGCGCCTCAGCTGACCCGCGCCGATGCCGACCGCCCCGACTTCGCCCAGGCCTGGCGCGCCTTCGTCAGGGGTGGACGCCCCGGACGCCTGCTTGTCGCCACCGGTCTTGGCGCTGCGGCCTTCGCGATGCAGGACGTGCTTCTGGAGCCCTATGGCGGTGAAGTGCTGGGCCTGTCGGTCGCCGGCACGACCGTTCTCACTGCCCTTTGGGCGGCTGGCGCACTGGTTGGCTTCGCGCTCGCGGCACGCGGCCTGTCACAAGGCGGCGACCCTCATCGCCTGGCCGCCTATGGCATGGTGATCGGCGTTTTCGCCTTCGCCGCAGTGATCTTTTCCGATCCGCTTGGATCGCCCCTCTTCTTTCGCATCGGTGCCTTGCTCATCGGTCTGGGTGGCGGACTGTTTTCGGTGGGCACGCTCACCGCCGCCATGGAGCTGGGCGAAGCCAACGGATCGGGCATCGCGCTGGGCGTCTGGGGGGCCGTGCAGGCCACAGCCGCCGGCCTCGGCGTCGCGGTGGGCGGCACGCTGCGCGACATCGTCGCCACCCTGTCGGACGCCGGCGCACTTGGTCCGGCTCTACAGGGACCTGCCGTTGGATACTCTGTTGTATATCATATTGAAATTGCGCTTTTATTCGCTGCAATCGCAGTAATTGGACCCCTCGCCCGCCATGCCGGCGGCCGGTCCGGGCGCACATCGGGAAAATTCGGCCTTGCCGAATTTCCCGGCTAAAGGCTGAAAAGGAGGCCTTGTCATGGAAGGTGGTCAGATCGTTGGCTCGTTGGATTTTGCGACGCTTTTATTCATAGCGTTCGTCGGGTTCTTCATCGCCCTGGTTTTTTATCTGCGCCGTGAGGATCGCCGCGAAGGCTATCCGCTGGAGACCGATACCGGCGGCAAGCTCGAGGAGCCGGGCTCCCTCTTTTACCCGACCCAGAAAGCTATGGATCTGGGCGCTGGTGACGTAGCCCTGAAGCCCGACGGGCGCCGGGATCCCTCCAATGACAAGATGAAGCGGCTGGCCGTTTGGCCGGGCGCTCCGTCAGAGCCGGTGGGCGATCCCATGACGGCTGGCGTCGGCCCCGGTGCCTATACCATGCGCCAGGACAAGCCGGATCTGACCCATGAAGGCGTGCCGAAAATCGTACCCATGCGCCTCCTGGCCGGGTTCGACGTGGCCAAGGGCGATGCCGATCCGCGCGGCATGGACGTGCTGGGCGATGACGGCAAGCCGGCCGGCGTGATCAGTGATATCTGGGTGGACCGGGCCGAGGCGCTGGTGCGCTATTACGAGGTCGAGCTGACCGATGGTGCCCGCAAGGTGCTGCTGCCCTACGCCTTCACCAACATCAAGGGCAAGACGCGCAAGGCGCACGTCAACTCCATCCTCTCCACCCATTTCGCCGGCGTGCCTGCGCACGCCTCGCCTGATCAGGTCACACGGCTGGAAGAAGACCGGATCAGCGCCTACTATGCTGGCGGTATGCTTTACGCCACACCTGACAGAGCGGAGCCCTGGATCTGATGTGTGATCTCGAAAAAATGAAGCCTGAATCCATTCCCGGCCTGCCCGAGGACCTTCCGCCCGGCGAACGTATCCTGTGGCGCGGTGCGCCGGAGTGGAAGTCGCTGGCCATGCATGTCTTTCACGTGCGGGCCGTGACGATCTATTTCGTCGGGCTCGCCGTGTGGAAAGGCGCTGTTGCAGCGCCGGACGGCACGCTGGAACTTGCCACCACGCTCGGCATGGTCGCGGGCCTGGGCGTCACCGCGCTGGCTCTGCTGTGCCTGTTCTCCTGGCTGATCGCACGCTCGACCATCTACACGGTCACCGATGCGCGTGTGGTGATCCGTGCCGGTGTGGCCCTGCCCAAGTCGATCAACATCCCCTTCACGGTGATCGGCTCGGCCTCGCTGCGCATGCGCAAGGGCGGCAATGGCGACATCCCGCTCCAGCTGACCGGTCTGAACCAGGCAGGCTATCTGCCCCTGTGGCCGCATGTGCGCCCCTGGAGCCTGGTTCGTGCCCAGCCAATGCTGCGCGGCGTGCCCGACGCAGGCGAGGCTGCTGAAATCCTTGCCGGCGCGCTGTCGGAGAAGGCTGGCCAGCCCAAGACCCGCATCGCAACCCAGGACGCGGACGCGCCCCGGGACGAGGCCATGCCCGGCCGCGCCGCCATGGCCCACGGCTAGAAACCAGAAACGGAGACCAGGACCGTGAGCACACAGGAAGTCATCCACCAACGCGCCGTAAAGGGTGCCATCGCCCTTCTCGCGGTCACCGTGGTCCTTACGGCTGCCGTGCAGCTCACGGGCGGCCCGGATCGCTATGAACCCGAAGGCGAGACCGTTGCCAGCGCGCAGCTTTTCTTCACAGATGAGCCCGACGGCTTTGTCGCCGTGTACGATGCCGAGACCGGTGTGCGCCTGGCTGAATATGGCACGAACGAAGGTGTCTTCGTGCGCTCGGTCATGCGTGGCATGGCGCGTCAGCGCCGCATGCGCGGACTTGGACAGGAAGAGCCTGTGGAGCTGTCGCGCCTGAGCGACGGCCAGCTCTGGCTCGTGGACCTTGCCACCGGCATTGACGTCTATCTGGGTGCGTTCGGACCCGACAACGCCGCCGCGTTCAACGAGATCCTTCTGCTCGAAGAAGGCCTTGCGGCCCAGGCTGACCAGGCGGTCAGCTCATGAGCCCGAACAACGCCCGACGCTTCGACGTGCCCTGCACGATCGAAATCGAACACACCAATGAGCACCTGCACGCCCATGTGTCGCTTGAAGGGGAGATCCCGATCTATCCCGGCGACAAGGTTCGCGTGCATGGCTCGGCCATCCATGTCGAATTCGGTGAGTCTGCCTCATATAGCCGCATCGCAACGGTGATGCGCGCGGGCTGGCTGTCCCGCCAATGGACGAAAGTCATGGCGAGCCTGGAAATCACCGAACTTTACGAAGTCAGCTTTTCAGCTGGGAGGAAGCTATGAACGCCCACGTCAAGAACACAGCCGCTGCAAAATCGCTTCGTGAGCCCAATGAGTCCACGAAGATGGCTCAAGAAACCACGATGCTGAGCCCGCGCTTCTACACCACCAACTTCGCCGAAATGGATGCGCTGGACGTGGAGCCGGTGCGGGCTGAATGGGACCAGCTCATCGCGGATCTGGAGTCCGATCCCAACAAGGGTCACTTCAAGCGCACCGAAGCGTTCGACGACGCGCTGATGAGCCTTCCCGAAGACCTGCGCAAAGAGTTCGTGGACTTCCTGGTGAGCTCGCTGACCGCGGAGTTTTCCGGCTGCGTCCTCTATGGCGAGATCGTCAAGAACACGAAAAACCCTGACACCCGCAAGCTTTTCAAGTACATGGCGCGCGATGAATCCCGGCATGCCGGCTTCATCAATACCTGCCTGAAGGATTACGGCATCGGCGTGGATCTGGGGTTTTTGACCAAGACCAAGAAGTACACCTTCTTCCGTCCCAAATTCATCTTCTACGCAACGTATCTGTCGGAGAAGATCGGGTATGCGCGCTATATCTCGATCTACCGTCATCTCGAACGTCATCCCGAAAAGCGGTTTCACCCGATCTTCGCGTGGTTCAAGGAATGGTGTAACGACGAATTCAAGCACGGTGAGGCCTTTGCGCTGATTATGCGCGCCAATCCCGAGCTGCTGCGCGGCGGTAACAAGCTGTGGATCAAATTCTTCCTCGTGGCGATCTACTCCACCATGTATGTGCGCGACCACGCCCGGCCGCACTTCCATAAGGCGCTGGGGCTGGATCCCACCGAATACGATCATCAGGTTTTCCAGATCACCAGCGAGATCACCAAGCAGGTGTTCCCGATCCTTCTGGACACCGACAATCCCAAATTCCGGGCCTTGCTCGAATCCATGCGCAAGGTCATGGACCGCATGTGGGCCGCCAAAGAACAGGGTGGCATTCTGGGCGCGCTCAATCGCGGCGTCTGCGGTGTTCAGGCGGCAACGATCTTCGCGCGCCTCTACTTCATGCCCACCCTGCGCAACGAGGCCCCGGCCGACGTGCGCTTGCAGCCGGCCTGGTAAGCGTCGGGCCATGGACCTGATTGCACCCATCCTGGCCATGCTGGTGCTCTGGTGGACGTCCACCGGAGCGATCCTGATGCTGGGCGAGCGCAGCGAAAGAGCCCGCTACATGGCCATGGCCATTGTGAGTGTTCTTGCGCTGGCTGGCCTTGCCGGGGTCTGGATGCTGCGTGATGTCACAACGCCCATGGGTGCCTATACCGGTGCGATCGCCGCCCTGACGCTGTGGGGCTGGCACGAGATGAGCTTTCTTTTCGGCTTTATCACCGGGCCTAACACAAAGCCCTGCCCGGCTGGCCTTAAGGGCTGGCCGCGCTTTCGCGCCGCTGCGGCGACGCTCATGCACCATGAGCTGGCCCTGGCCGCGACCGTAGTCGTTCTGGGCGCGTTGAGCCTGGGGGCACAGAATTTGGTGGCCCTTCAGCTCTTTTCACTCCTTTTCGCCTTGCGCCTGAGCTCGAAGTTTAATCTCTTCGTTGGCGCGCAGCATTTCACCGACCAGTTCCTGCCGGCGCGCTTGTCACACCTGCGCAGCTATTTCAGCCCGCGCCCGGCCGGGCTCTTCTTTGTGATCACCACCGCCGCGATCAGCACGCTCGCAGCGTTTTTATTCTGGGGCGCGGCGTCCGCCGACTCGCCCTTCGCCGCTTCGGCGTTCGCTCTTCTTGGGGCGCTCGCCGCCCTGGGCGCGCTCGAGCATCTGTTTCTCGCCTTGCCGCTTCCTGACGCGGCGCTTTGGCGTTGGTTATTGCCGGCTCGGGATCCGCGCCGCACACCGGACCTCTAGGGGAGGGTAGTCCCATGAATTTTGAAGGTTTTTTCGAAGACCAGCTGGCCAGCCTCAAGGCTGAAGGCAATTACCGGGTCTTTGCAGAACTGGAACGGCGCAAGGGCTCGTTTCCCGCAGCCAAGCGCTATGACGGCGAGACCGAAACCGACGTCACGGTCTGGTGCTCCAATGATTATCTGGGCATGGGCCAGCACAAAGTCGTGCTGGATGCGATGCATGAAGCGCTTGATCGCTGCGGTGCCGGCGCGGGTGGCACCCGCAATATCTCAGGCACCAATCACTATCACGTGCTGCTCGAGCGCGAACTGGCCGATCTCCACGGCAAGGAATCCGCGCTGCTCTTCACCTCCGGCTATGTCTCTAACTGGGCAGCACTGGGCACGCTTGCAGCCCGCATCCCCGGCTGCATCGTCCTTTCGGACGCGCTGAACCACGCCTCAATGATTGAAGGTATCCGCCATTCGCGCGCTGAGAAACACCTCTTCGCCCACAATGATCCTGAAGATCTCGATCGCCGCCTGAGCGCGATGGATCCGGACGCACCCAAGCTGGTGGCGTTTGAGTCGGTGTATTCCATGGACGGCGACATCGCCCCCATCGCCGAGATCTGCGAGGTGGCCGAGCGCCACAACGCTATGACCTATCTTGATGAAGTCCACGGCGTCGGCCTGTACGGGCCGCGCGGCGGCGGCGTTGCCGAACGCGAAGGCCTGATGGACCGCCTCACGGTGATCGAGGGCACGCTCGGCAAAGCCTATGGCGTGCTGGGCGGTTATATCGCTGCCTCCAGCGCCCTGTGCGACTTCATCCGCTCGTTCTCGTCTGGCTTCATCTTTACCACCGCCCTGCCCCCGGCTGTCGCAGCCGGCGCCCTGGCGGCCGTGCGCCATCTCAAGGCGTCCGAGATGGAGCGCCAGCGCCGCAATGTCCGCGTAGTGCGCGCACGCCTGGCCGAGATGGGTATTCCTACCCTGGAAAATCCCAGCCACATCGTACCGGTGATGGTGGGTGACCCGATGAAGTGCAAGCGCATCAGCGACTGGCTCATGGACACGCACGGCATATATGTACAGCCCATCAACTATCCCACCGTTCCCAAAGGGACCGAGCGGCTACGCATCACGCCCTCGCCGGTTCACACCGACGGGGACATTGATCGCCTGGTGTTCGCTCTGTCAGAAATCTGGTCGCAATGCGCCCTGAACCGCCAATTCGCCGTCGCTTGAACGCACGTGCCGACGACCGCGTCATTGCGGCCATAGGCCCTGACGGCGGGCGTTTTCCCGTGGACAAGCTCGAGGCGCACCGCCAGGGGCTTCTGCACGACGCGGTATCGGTCTTCATCTTTGATGGTGAGGACATGCTGCTGCAGCGCCGTGCGGCGGCCAAGTATCACTGCCCCGGCCAGTGGGCGAACGCCTGCTGCACCCACCCTGACTGGGGTGAGGCTGCGCCGGTTGGCGCGCGCCGGCGGCTACGCGAAGAACTCGGGATTGATCTCGATCTCACCGAATTTGGCGAAACCACCTACCGCGCCGATGTGGGCGGAGGGCTGGTCGAGCACGAGCGCGTGCGCATGTTCCGCGCCCGCGTGGACCGCACAGCCCTGAGCTTTGATCTCAATCCTGATGAGGTCTGTGAGGTCCGCTGGGCGAGCCGCGAGGCACTGGCCAGCGAAGCCAAAGCCGGACCAGAGCGCTTCACGCCCTGGCTGCGCATCTATCTGGATCGCTGGGACGCCCTGGCCCTGGCCGGCTAAACGCTCTGCATCCTGGCCGGCGTCTCTGCCTGGCCGATCAGCCGGGCCGCTTCCCACCCCCCAAACCTCGACCTCACCCAGACAGGGCGTGCGAGCGCATACGTCTCCTGCGCGCCGGGCTCTATCTTAATCCCGAGACACAATCCCGGACACCGCTGAGCCGGGAGAGCGCTGCAGGGACCGCCAGGGCATCGCCTTGGCAGAGCGGCTTTGGGCAGAGTTCGCCCCCGTCCACCAGACACAAAAAAATCCGGGCGGCGCGCAGAGCGGCCGCCCGGAGTCATCTGGAGGATCGTATCGGGCGTAAGCCCGGTGATCAGCGAGGCCTTAGAGCGGCCGCGCGATCCCGTTTTCACTGGCCCAGAGAAACCAGTTATCCACCACGGGGCCGGTGATCAGGATCCCGATCCCGCCGGTGAACGTAGTCAGAACGGCGAACCACCAGGCCCAGCGGTGGATGGATTCCATGGTGGCATTAAAGCCCATGGTCCAGCGCCAGAACAGGCCGGCCCGCTCGGTCGCGGTGCCCCGGTCGGTGATCTGTTCGATTTCCCGGTCGCCGCCAAAGCGGCCCACCGCCAGGATCGTTGCCCCGTGCATGGCGAACAGAAGCGCCGAGCCGTAGAGGAATGCGATCGAGAGCATGTGGAACGGGTTGTAGAACAGATTTCCGTACAGCAGCGAGAAGTTATTCGTCCAGTCGAGGTGCGGGAAGATACCGTAGGGCACCGCTTCAGCCCAGCTGCCCATCATCATCGGGCGGATAAAGCCCAGGACGAGGAACAGCCATATGGCGGAGGCGAAGGCCCAGGCGACGTGCGTCCCCATGCCCAGCTGAACAGCTCTCCTGTATGTGCGAACCCACCACAGGATGATCGAGGCTGTCAGGAAGAAGCCGGCAATGATGAACCAGCCACCCTCGTTCAAGGGCACGAGAAGCTGGAAGCCATATTCCGGCGCCGGCGGATCCAGCGAGAGCCAGAAGAACTCGCGCATGAATATGATCGGGTTCCAGTCGACCGACGCCAGCATGCTGAAGCCGATGATCGAGATGGCGATGAAGCCAAACAGCGACGCCAACACACCGGTGAAGCCCAGATAAATCGGCCCGATCTGGGCGTTGCCGATCTTGCCGAGCAGGTAGTTGAACCCACCCTTGAAGGTGCGCGGCTCGACGCTAGACGGGACTTCGACGCCCATCTCGACCGGTCCGCGGACCTGAACCTGAGTGAAGATATTCTGATAAGTTGTCATGGTCTTTTCTCCGCTCAGCTCCAGATCGGCAGCTCACGCCACCAATTCCACCAGTCCGGCCAGGACCGGATCCAGGGGCCCGAGATAATGATGCAGACCGCACTCCAGAACCCTGCCGAGAGGGCCAGGAAGAGGCCGAGACGGTGGATGCCGAGCGGGCCGATCGAATAGCCCATGATATCACGGAAGAAAGTGTCTTCGTGGTCAGGCGTCTTCACCGTATTGCCCTTGCCGGGATTGGTTGCAGACAGGACCAGAGCCCCGTGCAGCGCCAACGCAAAGCAGGTGATGAAGAAGAAGCTCACCGCAATCATGTGGGCCGGATTGTAATGGAAGTTCACGTAGGCATAGCCCACGTTCGACACCCAATCGAGGTGGCTCATGATGCCATAGGGGAAGCCATGTCCCCACGCACCCAGCAACATCGGCCGGAACACGTTCAGCGTCACATAGGCGAAGATCGCGACCCCGAAGGCGATGGGGACGTGATAGCCAATACCCAGCTTGCGGCAGATTTCCACCTCACGCAGGGCCCACGAAACAAAGGCTCCCACTGCGCAGATCGTGATGATCTGCCAGAGACCGCCTTCGCGCATGGGCGCGAGAGCAAGGCCATATTCGAGAGCGGGCGGCTGAATATCAATCAGCCACGGGTTCCACGTATCGCCGAGCGAGGCGGCGAAAAAGACAAGCGCGGTTCCCAGAATCGTAAAGAAGAGCGTTGTTACACCGAAGAACCCGACGAAGAACGGACCAATCCAGAAATCAAAGAGATCTCCGCCGATCAGCGTTCCGCCGCGGACCCGATATTTGCGCTCGTAACTCAATAATGCCATTGCACTATCTCCGTTATCGGTCGCCCGGGCGGCGCCGGGCGCAATGCGCCCGGCCCCGCTGTACGGCCGTCAGGATTGACCGAATCGCACTTCGGCGTCCGGTTCGCCGCCCGTAAAAGACGGCGGTTCAAGCCAATCGGTTGATTAAACCTCGACCGATTGAGACATGATGGAGGCGCTAGCGCCGCCGCCTGCCGCACCGTCGATCCAGTTGTACCTGTCAGAAGAGAGCAGGACGAAATGGATCAAGATCGCGAGGGTGAACAGGAACGCAAAGAGCGCGATAAGCACTCGACGCGGATCGAATAGTAACCAGACTTTCCACATAATTTTGTCCTCCTATCCGATCCAGGGACGCCACAGCCACACCAGGATGTGGGCGGCGACAGCGATGGCGGTAAAGCCAATGAAACTCGAGACGAAGATCTTGTGGAACTCCTTCGCCTCGTTGTCCGTAAGTCCGGACATTGAGTCTCTCACGTCATTCATGAG
>Ga0136600_1000295_pt1 | contig 27562 bp, 27 predicted proteins | sample AntRauMFilla2698_FD_104634 | JGI IMG/M metagenome (GOLD analysis project Ga0136600, IMG submission 104634) | Saline lake microbial communities from Rauer Islands, Antarctica - Metagenome Filla 2 #698 | ecosystem: Environmental > Aquatic > Non-marine Saline and Alkaline > Saline | place...
AGAGAGTGGTTTCTATCTGGGGGTACGATTGAGACATTCAAGTCCCTTGCTGAAATTCAGTTAAGCTATTTTCCAAAACAAGATGGTGCTGAGGTTGAGCAAAAATTAGTTGAATCATTACTTGAACTAAGAATTCCTCTACTGCAGGATTACATTAAAACGGAGAATTGCCCCTCCAAAGTTCAAGAGCATCTGGAAAAAGTTTTTGGAGCAGTTCAGTTTTCTGAGCAACACAGAGTGCAAGGTGAGTGGGATCCGATTAAGGACCAAGGGCCATTAAAGTTCATATTAGCCGGAAAATACTCTGGAACTCCACTGGAGATAAAATGTGAAAAGGGAGGTTTTTTAAGTACTCCTAGCGTTAAGTATAATTCTCGCCATTTTCTAGAGATAAATTATAAAACCAAAAATGGTGACAATGGTGTCACGCTTTATAAAGTCCCCTCCCGCCAAGAAATCCTTGGAGTATTGAAGTAAGCAAGCATTGTGATAAATGATGAATTTCATTAGAATAAACTCTGTAAGGGAGTTCACAATGAATAAATATTCACTATTCTCATTATTTTTCTTATTGAGTTATTTTTCATTTTCAATTCAGGCAGTAAAACCAAAGGTTTTAACAGCCGACTCTTTAGAGATTGAGAGGAAGGCCCTCTCTGCAAAAGGAACTTATCTTGGTCTTAAAAAATCGGATAGCTTGAGAAAGTTCAAAGCCGATGGATGCACCTTCCTTTATGAAAAAGGTATAGGTGAGCATCCAAAAAACTCCAAAGAATTTAAATTTGAACGATTTATGATTTCCTTCTCCGGGATAGACAAGTCTGGAGAAACTTCTTTTGACTCAGTAACCTATGGCGCTTCAAACTATACTAACAAATATAAGCCTTTTGATTTTAGTAAGAGCTTTCCTCCTCGAAAAATTAGTCGTGTAGAACTGCCTCATGGTGAAGGAGCAGGACTAATAGGGGCACAGCGAACAGAACTTGGAAAGTTGGTCATGAACTTCAAACATGATGAATCCTACTCCACCATGAATAGCTCATTCTTTGTTAAAGGTGAGCTGAGAAAGTATAAGGTTGAAATTATTTTCTCAAAATTTGATGCGACTGAAATTAAACTTGAGAAGATTAGTGTATCGGCGAAAAGGTATGTTAATGGAAAGACGTCAAAGCTTGTTGATGTTGAATGCAATGATTTTGTAAAATTGGAAAGTGATTAGCCTTCCTTAAGAACGAGTTGGATTTCATCATCTAGCTCTCGCATACTCAAAGGCTTCATCAGAACTTTTGTTGCACCTAAGTTTACGAGAGCTTGGTCCTCTCCTGTATCCGTAAAGCCAGTGAGAACTAAGATTGGAGTTTCGCCGGAGACTTCCTTGAATTGTATAATAACTTCCTCTGCCCCCATTTTAGGCATATTCTTATCTGTCACCACCAAGTCAATAAGCTCATGCTCTTCTCTAAAGTACTCTAGCGCTTCCCTTGGCTTAGAAAAAATGGCGACTCTATAAGAGAGCTTCTCGAGGGCCAGCTTGGTCATTTTTAAGGTCGTCGTTTCGTCATCTATAACGAGAATTGATCTACTCATGGTTCCTTCTGATGCCGCATCGCCTCAAGGGTCGAGTAATTCAATTTATACTTCATCTCCTGCTTTGGCAAAAGGAGCAAAATGTCTTAAATTAATGCCAAATCTATAAATTAAGGTGGCCTGAATGCTCGATATTAAGTTTATTCGCGATAATAGTGATGCAGTAAAAGAAGCTGTAGCGAAGAAGAATCTCAGTTTTGATGTGGATAAACTACTAGAAGTAGATCAATCCTTGCTTGAAAGAAAGCGGGAGCAGCAAGAGCTTCAAGAAAAACGTAATGCTCACTCAAAGAAAATTCCGAAGGCGACACCTGAAGAAAGGCCTAGCCTTATTGAGGAGGGGAGGAAGATTGGAAGTGAACTTGATTCTTTAAAGCCAGCGGTTAGTGAGCTTGAGTCTATTTTAAGGGATCTTCTTTTAAGAGTTCCTAATATACCTGCTGAGGATGCTCCCTTAGGAAAAGATGAATTTGATAATGTTGAAATTGAAAAAGGTGGAACTCTTCCGAGCTTTTCTTTTAAGGCTAAAGATCATGTTGAAATTCTAGAATTAAATAATTGGGCTGAATTCGAAACGATTGGAAAAATTTGTGGCAGCCGCTCATATTCTCTGAGAAATGATATGGTCCTGCTTGAGATGGCCACTCATCGTCTTGCTTTAGAAAAGTTACAAGCTAAAGGCTTTACACTCGTCTCCACTCCTTCTTTTGCTAGAGAGCATGCGCTTGAGGGCACGGGACACTTTCCTGAAGGAAGAGATCAAGTTTACTACCTACCTGATGACGACCTCTATTTGTCCGGAACAGCAGAAGTACAGCTTAATTCACTTCATGGTGGTGATATTTTAAAAGAAGAAAACCTCCCTCTATTATATGCAGGTTACAGCCCTTGTTTTCGTCGCGAAGCCGGAAGCTATGGTAGAGATGTGCGTGGTTTGATAAGAGTCCATCAATTTATGAAAGTAGAGCAGTATGTAGTTTGTAAGAATGATCCAGAGGAGACGAAGAAGTGGCATAAAGCGCTACTTGAAACTTCCCTTGAAATTGTTAAGGAACTTGAGCTTCCTTACAGAGTTGTTGAGTGCTGTACAGGAGATATGGGTACAGGAAAAGTGAAAATGTTTGATGTTGAGTGTTGGGTTCCTTCTGAGGAAAAGTATCGAGAGACTCATTCTTGCTCCGCTCTTCATGAGTGGCAATCTCGTCGAACAAATACCCGCTACAGAGATGGGGAAGGTAAAGTTCAATTTGTTCACACTTTAAATAACACGGCTATCGCAACACCAAGAATTCTTGTCAGTATTTTAGAGAATCACCAAAGAGATGATGGGGGGATAAACATACCCGCTGCCCTACGCCCTTATATGGGGAATCGGGACCATTTAAAAGGCTAAGTTGTTGTAATTTATGCTTTTTCGTCCAAGGGTAATTATAAAGATTTAATATCCTTGGACCGATAAGCAATTGTGGAAACAGATAGCACCAAGAAAATATCCTCATCTTTTATTCTTACTGTGGCGAGCTTCATCGCTTGCGTTTCCGTTGGTCTCTTTACGACCTACAAGAGTGATCTTGAACTATCCTTAAATAACGACGCCTTAATAAGGGCCGAGAGGATTGCTACTCTAATCGTTGAACATCAGCACCTGGTTCAAAAGTACTTCACAGAAGCGAGCAGTAAATCAAATGAGACAAGTCGTGGCGTTAAGCATGTGATGGCGGAGAAAGTCCTCGAGCTAGAAAAGGAAATCAATCTCATTCGTCAAAACGAAGCAAAAGGTTGGCTTGGAAGCGAAAGTGTAAAGAATATCTACTTTAACGATGAGTGGAGAGTCGATGAGAATTTAAATCACTTTTTTACACTAGCGAGAAAAATTAATAAGAAAATGGGCTTAGCTAGCCGTCGTAATATACAGCCCTTTGTCTTTGCTTTTGAAAAACAGGGAAATCGGACAAGAAATGTTCTCAAGCCTTTAAGAACAAATATTCTTAAAAATAGAGAGTACTTGAATCTTGTTAATAATATCGTTATCTACTCCATTAATTTTCTCTTTCTTACCTTATTAGGAGCTGTTTACTTCTTAATTTACTCGCCCTGGAAGAAGGATTACTACACATTGGAAAGGGAGAGGGCACGGTTGCAAGAAGTCCTTGAAGAGTCAGAAATTAGAGGAAACACATTTTCTTGGGAACTCAATTATAATACAAAGGAAACAAAGCGCTCAAATCAACTCTCAGGTATTTTTGAAGTTGACCCTGGAGAGAGTTTCTATCTCTATGACGAGCTTTCTTTGTTTTCTGGTGAATCCCAAGATGAGTTTAATAAGGCCCTCGAAGATAGTGTCTTAAAGAATGAAGTATTTGATATTGAAGTGAGTTTAAGTACCAAGAATAAGAAAAAGCATTGGCTTCACTATTATGCAAAAGCAAAGAAAGAGGGCAATGACATCATCTTTACTGGAACTGTTCGCGATATTACGGTTCGGAAACTTGCCGAAGAACGTTTCTCCTTACTTTTTGAGTCTTTAACAAATCCAGTTCTTCTTTTTGGTGAAGGTCAAATTAGAACGATGAACCCTTCAGCTGTTAAGTTTTTTGGTGTAGAAAACAGTGATAAGCTTAACAAATTGCACCCTGCCATTCTCTTTCCTCTCTATCAACTCGATGGGAGAAGTTCTCTAGAGAAGCTTAATGCTTCATTAAGTGAATTAAAGTCTGGCAAGGCTCTCCAGGAGGATTGGTCTTTTCAAACCAGCTCAAATGGTGATGTTGTCGCTAAAGTAAAGCTCCTTAATGTTGCTTTTCCAGAAGTTGATTTGCATTTGATGCTTATTACAGATGAAAGTCATCGCTATGAGTTTGAAAGGCGATTGGTTGATGCTAACAGACGAGCATTACACTCAAGAAGGTTAAAACTTGAATATGTCACACATATGGGGGTCCTTGTTCAGGAACTCTTTGACGTTGTAAAAGATGAAATTCATGAGAGGAAGGTTGCTGACTTTGGTCAGCACAACAAACTTGAATCTATACAAAGTAAATTGGAAATTTTGTGGGATGAAAATATTAATCAAAGTTTGGACGGGGCTACAAGTATCGTCCTTACCGACTTTAATGAGCTTTTTAGCTCCCTGGATAGTCGTTGGAGAAGTATCGCAAAAGCTCATGAACATAATTTTAAAATTACCAAAAATCAGGTTGAAGAGCGGTATTACTGGACAGATAGTTCTAAGCTCAAGGTCGCTCTCATTAGTCTCGTTGAAAGTGCTCTCGGAAGTGGTAACAAGTTTGATATAGATTTCCAAATCGCAACTGAGAATTTAGGGCCTCGCCAGGTTCAAATGACTTTTTCCCTTCATACTAATAATCCGGATTGGCCTGGAGATGACTGGAAAAGGTTAACGATAGAGGTCAATAATACCCTCTTGAAAGGAAAGGAGTGGCTTTCTCTAAGAGGCTTTTTAAATATAATCGAACTTCTTCAAGGAGAAGTGTTCCTTGATGAATTTGCTGGAGGGCAGACGATCGGCTTTACTTGCATGATGGAAAAAGTTATTGGTACTGAGAAAATCCTTAAGAGCTCAGCCTCCAGTAAGTCACTAAGTCCGGAAGAGTTTGGAAAAATTACCTCCGCAGATATCTGGAGTCACTTTGGTGGAGATTGGGATATTATAGAAGCAACTATAAAAGACTTTATCGATTATTACCCAAGTGCCCTTGCAGATCTTCACTATTTTGTTCAAGAGAAAAATAGTGAAGAAATATTTAATGTGGCGAGTGACCTATATGGAGTTCTTTCCCACTTTCCCTTCTTTAGATCAATTGAGCGAATCATCTTAATTCAAAAATATAGTCAATATTTGAAATTTGATAAAGTCGAAGTAGAAGTTGAAAATCTCTCTAAGGAATTGTCTTACTTTAGTTCTTCGCTAATGAACTTTCTTCCCGAAAACAAAAAGTCTAAGGTCGCTTAAATTCCTCTTGGATTTAAGAACTTAAAATCAATATCTCTTAAATACTGGGGAATGACTTTCTTTGAGCTACTTTTCTCTCTTAAAAATGGGGGAAGTTTTAGAGAGAGCTTATTTGCTTCATTCGTATAGAAATCTTCCTTACTTTGGTGGTGAGGGCTGACGGCATGAATAATTTGAGGGCAATCATCTTTAAAAATAGGTAACGCTAGTATTCTTACCAAGTCACTTGAATGAATCATGTTGACTGGATTTAAACCTCCCTCAATCTGAGTTTTCTTGGCGAGAAAAGTTACGGGGTGACGGTTCGCACCATACTGGCCGCCGCTACGGATAACCCACTGGTGAGCTTCGAGGGCAACTCTCTCAGCTTCACTAATATTGATTGACCTTTGACTCTCTGGTTGGGGTGGAGTGGACTCATCACACTCTTTCTGGTTATTGGAAAAAACAGAGGTACTGCTAATGAGAATAAAGCGAGCTTTTTTATTTTTGGCTTTAAGAACCTTTTGAATGGCCAAAGGATAGGAGTCACATTTACTTGGCGGGATGAGAAAGAAAATAAAGTCACATGCTCGTAGTTCTTTTGGGACCTCATCATTATTGATATTGAAGGCCATACTTTCGCTATCACTATTGAGGTTTCTCGTAAGGAAGAATTCAAATTGCTTCGGGTAAGTATCCATGAGGTATCTTTTAAAGAGATGGCCTAACCAACCGTGGCCAATAAGAGCAATCTTCATACTGAATCCAGAATATCAAAGCGGGGGAGCTCAACTTTTAGTAGAGTTTCTAAATTAAATTTTAAATTTTGTGCGATTTCTTCGTGCTGGTCTCTTTTATGTTCATTAATCATAAGGTGGAGTGCTCCATAGACCATTGACTTAGCACCGAAAACGGCTATTTTGAGTTCTTCCATGGAGCGAAATCGAAGACTCTCGAGGAATATCCTCTCCCAAGTTCTCTGGGTAAACTCCCGATGATTCTTTTGATACTTTTCCAATAAAAAAGAATGGCCTCCTAGGTGGGGCATAAGACAGAAGAACTCAGATACTTCTTTATTAAATAAAGACCAGCGAAAGTATCCCGATACCAAATCTCTCATTCTTTCTTCAAAAGACAATTCCGTTTCAATATTAGGATCTAGAAAATACTCCCCCATTTTAGTTAGGAAGAAGTAGAGCTCCTCTAAAACTCTCTCCTTACTTTCAAAATGGTAGAGGACTAGAGGCTTGGAGAATTGAGTTTCCTTGGCAATTCTAGTGACCGAGAGCTGCTGTAAACCATTGTGAGCGATAATCTTTAATGCAGCTTCGAGTATGAGGTACTTTTTTGCGCCCAGCTCATGAGAACCTTGCATTTCTCCCAGGGCTTTCCAGTCAATTTTATAATTAATGCGCATAGTAAAACATTACTCTTATGCACACTTGTTGACAATAATATGCCCCTTGTTTGGGCCCTTCGACAGTTGTTATAATAAAGAGGTTGAAAAATTGAGGAGAAAGCCATGGTGATGGACCGTAAGCAAAGAAAAGCTAAGAAAAGAGAAGAGAAGGTAAGAAAACAAAAAGCACGTGAGGCCCAAAAGGCAGCAGAGGGAATCACTAAAGATGAGAAGAAAAGTGGTATTCTTCAGCTTTATATTTTTATAGGTGTGGCCCTTGTCGGAGCGGCGGTCATCCTCTACAACGTCTAAATTTTTATCTCTAATTGGAATAGGTAAGCACATGAGTAAGGGAATTGTCCCCGGGCAGCGGTATATGAGTGAAACTGAACCAGAGCTTGGACTTGGTTTGGTAATGGAACTCTCTGATAAACAAATTAAGGTTGTCTTTAAAGCAACAGAAACGGAGAGGGTTTATGGTTTACGAACGGCTCCGCTAAAGAGGGTTTCCTTTGAAGTTGGGGATTCCGTTAAAGAAAGGGCGGGCGTCCAATTTGAAGTTTTAGAGCTTGAACAACAGGATGGGCTCATCCTTTATAAAGGCGAAGAAAAGCAAGTTCTCGAAAGTGACCTAGATGATAATCTTGCCTTTAATAGACCAGAAGAGAAACTTTTCAATGGCCAAGCTGATCGCAATAAGTTTTTTCAACTGCGTCTGCGTACTTTAGATAAATTAAAGGAATGGGAAACTTCCCCTGTAAAGGGTTTAATTGGTGGGAAGGTTAGCCTAATTCCTCATCAGTTCTATATCGCTTGCGAAGTTCTCAAGAGGCATGCACCTCGTGTCCTTCTCGCTGATGAAGTTGGTCTTGGGAAAACAATTGAGGCTGGCTTGATTATTCATAAGCTCGTGACTACAGGGCGCGCGGGCAGGGTATTAATTGTTGTTCCCGATTCACTTGTCTATCAATGGTTCTTTGAGATGCACCGGAAGTTTCAGCTCGGTTTTACCGCCATTAACCAAGAAACTCCACCTGAACAAGGCAGTAACCCCTTTGTTGAAAATGAGAGGATTATTGTCTCTCTAGGACTCCTTAAGGGATCCAAGCTTGCTCGCGACCTTCTGGACCAAGCGGACTTCGATGTTCTTGTTGTTGATGAAGCCCATCAGTATAAGAAAGAAGAGGGGAGCTTTGAATACAGCTTCTTAGAGCATTTAAGTTTAAGAATTGAATCTGTACTGCTTTTAACTGCCACTCCTGAGCAGCTGGGGATGGAAGGGCATTTTGATCGCTTGCGTTTACTCGATCCTGATCGCTACCAAAGTTTTGAAGCTTTTAAAACAGAAGTCGCAGGTTATGAAAAAGTTGCACTTGCTGTACGCCATCTCTTGGAAGATGGATTAGAGGAGGAAGACTTTCAGAACTTGAAGTCTTGGCTAAGTGTCGAATCCTTTGAGAAAGTTTATAATGGAAAATTAAGTGAAGCCGACATCAAAGTTATTATTAAAGAGTTGATTGACCGTCACGGAACAGGGCGGGTTTTCTTTAGGAATACGAGACAAGCAATGAGGAAGGAGTATGACTTCTTTCCTAAAAGGATTCTAAATCCTTATCCTTTAAAATCATCTGGAGATGTCGAGAGCTATGAGGATAGTGACTCTCTAGGGCCACTCTTTTCAATGAAACTGGATTGGTTGGTCGAATTGATTTCGAAAATGGATGAAAAGATTCTATTGATCTGTCATTCAAAGAATATGATTGTGGCGATTGAGAAGTTTTTGAAAGAGAATGTTTCTCAAATTAAATCAGCTCTTTTCCACTCTGGACTCTCTCTTATGGCAAGAGATCGTCAAGCGGCTTACTTTGCTGACCCGAAGGGGGCTCAAATCCTTCTCTGTACCGAGATAGGCTCTGAGGGACGAAACTTTGAATTTTCCCACCACCTCGTGCTCTTTGATCTACCTAAAAAACCAGACCTCCTAGAACAGAGAATTGGTCGACTTGATAGAATTGGTCAAAAGGCGGATATTAAAATTCATGTGCCCTTTGGAGAGGGGACATGGGAAGAAACACTTTTTCGAATCTATAATGAAGGACTTGATAGTTTTAAGAAATTCTCTTCTGTTGGGACTCCTGTCTTTGTTCATTTCTCAGAAAAACTCCATCAGCTTCTTGCCACCCACATTGGTGGCAGTGAACTTATCGATGAAGTAAGAGTCTATCGCGAGAAGTTAGAGAAAGATCTTGAAGAAAGCAGAGATAAGTTAATTGAACTCAATTCATTTGATCCTGAAGAAGGTCATAAAATTATTCGTATGATCAGAGAGGGCGAAAATAATGATGAGCTTAAAGAGTATATGGAAGAAGTTTTTGATTGCTTTGGTGTGGATGTCGAAGAACTCAATGAAGTCTCAACCTTTATAAAGCCAAATGATAATATGTTTATTCCCTATTTCCCTTTACTAGAACGAGAGGGCCAAACGATAACCTTTGAAAGAAGGGAGGCACTCGAGCGTGAAGAATTTCAGTTTTTGAACTGGGACCATCAGATGGTTCGAGAAATAACGAACCTGATTCTTAGTGAGAGTTATGGCAACATGACTGTTGCTACCAGAGGTGGAGGTGGTGGAAAGAAGTCATTTGTTGAAGCTTTCTTTGTTCTTGATTGCCCAGCCCCCGACTTTCTCGATATTAAAAGATTCTTTCCCCCAACAGTCCTAAGAGTTTTAATTGATAAAGATGGTGAGGACTTTGCGGACAAGTGGGACAAGGAAACTCTTGATTCTAAGCTGATTGAAGCAGATAGGGTCGTCATGGAGAAAGCCATGAAGATGCCAAAGAAGCTATTAAAAGAACTCATCAAACAAGCGGAAAAGAAGGCTTGGTCTCAGGCAGAGCACCTTATTGAAAAGCAAAAGGAGACAATGCTCGATTATATGAATGGTGAAATAAGTAGACTTGAAGATTTAGCAAAGGTTAATAAATCAATCTCTGTAGAGGAAGTAGATCTCTTAAGGGCCCTTAAAAAAGCCATGCTTGATAGTTCTGGTTCTAGTCGCCTTCGCCTTGAGGCGGTGCGCTTGATTCTTTAAGAAAGCGGTCTAAGTCTGATTTATTAAAGCATTCCATGATGCGCTTACCAAATTTCTTTTTGAGAATATCTTCGCTACCGTAGAGCATAAGGTCAGCAAGGGCCATTTGGCATTTCTTTTGGTCGTACTCTTGAAACTTATTTTTGTCTTCACAATGCTCTTTGTGAAGCTTTGATGGGTGAGGGAGACCTCTATAGCGTTTCATGGCAAGGCCATCACAATCACTTATATCTTCAGTTTCTTTGTTACAAGAAATCAGAAGAGACAATAGAAAGACAAGAGTTAAGAATCTAATAAGCCTTCCTCTTTGAGAACAACCTCAAAACGCTGTAGTAATTCAAGATTGTACATCCCAATAAATTCAATCTGAAAGGCTTTAAAAGCTTGTGCAGGTGTTTCGTTGTGAGAAATAATTCTCTTATCATAAGCGTTCACAAGGCTTATGCACTCCATGGCAGGGGTAAGCTTTCTTACCTTTAAAGGGCCAGTCCCTTGGAGATTTTCCTCGTGATTTATAATGAGGTTCTCAACTGCTTTACTGATAAAGGGCTTTTCAGCTAAAAAATCCACCGAGATCTTCGAATGCTGCCCATATTTTAATTTTTCTTCTGGGGTAAATTCTTCAGTTGGTTTTTCAAAGAGTTTTACGGCTTCAGGCGGCAGTTTTGTTAAGCCAATATCATGTATAAGGCTGGCAGTTGCAATGTCTTCAATTTCACTATCTGACAACTTGAGATGTTCAGCAAGCTTTGTGGCGAGAGCGCAGACATTTAAGGAGTGGTCGATGATCCTCTCACTTTCTTTACCCTTCTTACCAAATAGACGCTTTAGCATAAGAGGATTCTTTGAGATCACTTCTCTTAAGCCTCTTGCCGCTTTTTTGGTCATTTCATAATTTTTCTCTGTGGGATTTTCATTCATGTGCTCAAGGCTTGTTGATATAACTCCTGAAACTACACTGGCCCTATCTTCATCACTTATACCATCGCCGTAAACAGCTTGCTTGAGGCTCTCATCCATGAAGATGGTGACATTATCAACTTGTGTGGCTGGAACGTAGAAGTCAGCAACTTCCTGTTTGATGAGCTTCTCTAGCTTGTCTTCTCCAATTTCAATTCCTTTATTTGCATAGCAAAGGTAATGATCTTTGAAGTAGATGTAGAGGTCAAAGGTGAGAGACGTGTTGGCTTTGACCGTCGTTATTTTTAGGGGAACATATTCCATAGGCTTCTAATATTATATTGAACTTAATTTAATTAAAATACGGTAATTTAATACAATATACAGGTGTGCCACGTGTTATGTGTTGGATTTTTCTCAAAGAACGCTTTATTTTAGGGGTATTTCATGGTTTTCTAGCGAAATGAATCCCCCTTTGCCCAATTGTGAATTTTTCTTCGACTTTCTGTCGCCCTATTCTTATCTCGCTTGGTGCTGGATCAGAGAAAATATGAGTCAAAATTGTCACTGGTCCTCTACTCCAGTCATAATGGCCCAAGTTATTCATGCCCACGATACGAAGGGTCCAGCAGAAATAAAAGAAAAGCGTGAATACCTCTTGAGGCATTGCATGCGCTTTAGCACTGTTCATAATATTCCCTTTAATCCTCCCAAGAGCCTGCCCTTTAATAATCTTTACGCTGCGAGAATTGCTTGCCTTGAGTGTTCGGGTGATCAGCAAAGGGAAGTGATTGACCTTCTCTTTCGGATAGCATGGGAGTGGGGTCTTGATCTCGGTGAAGCCGAAGTAATTGAAAAGACTCTCGCAGAGCATGGGCTTCCAGGGGCAAAATGGGTAGACGAAGCCTCAAGCAAGGAGCTTCGCTTGGCTTTAAAAGTGAATACAAAGAAAGCAATTGATAAGAAACTTTGGGGGGTCCCAACCTTTTGCTTAGAAAAGGATGGAGAAGAGGAAGTTTTTTGGGGTAATGACTCTATCTCGGATTTAATGCTCTCTCTTGATGGGAAGGACCCTTTGGATAAATCAAAATATAATACATTTCTTGAATCATTTAACGGGTTCTAGACAAACATAAGGAAATACTATGCAAATTGAAGAAAAGAAAGTCGTTGGGCTTCACTACACTTTAACTGATGATGATGGGAAGGTTCTTGATTCTTCACAAGAAGGTACACCACTTACCTTTATTTTTGGCATTGGCATGCTTATCCCTGGGCTTGAAAAAGCTATTGAAGGAAAAGTTAAGGGTGATGCGCTTAAGGTATCAATCAAGCCTGAAGATGCTTATGGTCAAAGAGATGATGGCCTCACTCAAAAAGTTCCAAAAGAGCAATTTGATGAAGGTGAAGAGATTCAAATTGGTATGCAGTTTCAGGTTGAAACTCAACAAGGTGCCTTAGTTGTTACAGTAACTGAAGTAACAGACTCAGAGGTTACAATAGATGGAAACCACCCCTTAGCAGGAGTGAACCTCAACTTTGATGTAAAAGTCGAAGATGTAAGAGAAGCCACTAAGGAAGAACTTGAGCATGGACATGTTCATGGACCAGGTGGTCATGACCACTAATCTATACCTTTCTGCCCCGCCTTTGGCTGGGCAGAGTTTTTCTCTATAATAGACTCATAAAGACATTGATGAGGCTTTAAGTTGTGTAAAGTCATAGACTCATTGAGCCATTTAATGCTAATGGTAATCTTAACTATTAGAGAAGAAATTTACTGGAGAGTAAGATGATTAAAGAGGTTAAGGGAAAAATGAAAGGAATCATTTTCGTTCTACTACTCATGGGCTTCCAAGCGAATGCTCTAGGCTCAGACCAATTTGAACAAGATTACTTCGCTTCTCGAGGTGAGACAATGGATATCAAAACCTTCGGTCAAAGCGAAAGAAGAGATCAGGCCAACGTTTCTGCATTATGGGACATGGTTTTTGATAGTGATAAAGTTGAAGAATCGGAGAGGGTCAAAAGCTTTCTTAAAACTAATAACCTTTCTTTTCTAGCCCCACGCCATTTACTGAGAGTTCAAATTTTGAGAAATCAACTTGGACTTGAGTCTGTGCCTGATGAATTAAAAAAACTTCAAGAGTCTTCTTGGGAAGAGCGAGACCTTTTGACCTACCACTCCTTAGAAAATCAGTACAAGTCTCTCCAAAACTTTTTGCCTAACATAAATAAAGTTAGCGATTCTAAACTTGAAAAAAACACGCGAGATTTCTACACTGAAAGTAAATCTCTCGATCAATGGACTGGAGAGGAAATTCGCTCTTTAGTTAACTTCTCTCCTCGTTGGAGAAGATCGAATCGTAATTATAAAGGAGGGGTGAAGCTCTACATGTTTTGTCGTCACTCTCGTGAATACCCCTGCCTTCTTCTCATGAAAGATAAAAATGAAAGTTGGGTAAGAAATAGTGATGGTAGTATTTGGAACCAAACTAAGCTTGGTCTATCAAAGCATGGCCTGCCGGCAGATCAATTTAATGGCAATACTCCGCAAGGGGTTTACACCTTAGACTCTGTAATGCCTGAGCCAAACCGCCAAATAGTCTTTGGTAAATATCGAAGAGTCATCGTTAATTTCGTTGAGAAAAAACGTAGAGATTCTCTTCTGACTTCTCTGTTTCCAAGCGACCTGAAAGATCGTGCCTGGTGGAAAGAAGGTGTTGTTGCTCGGGACTTAGGACGAAATCTCTTAAGAATTCACGGCACAGGAATTATCAACACTGACCCTGCAACTAGCTATTATCCCTTCGTACCAACATCAGGCTGTATTGCTTCAAAGGAAAACGACTATGATGGCACCAGCTATCATGAGCAAAGAGAGATCCTAGATAAAATGATGAAGAGTATGGGACTGAGGGCCACATATGCTAATGAGACGCGTATAAAAGGTCTCTTCTATGTAGTGAATATAGATAATAAAGCTGCGCCAGTGAGCCTTGCAGATATTGAAAGCCATCTCTAATAATAGTCGTAACCATAATCCACTTGGGAGCAAAGCTCTATTTGCTCCCTTAGATCATTAATTTTCTCGCCCCAGTACCTTTCGCTTTTGAAGTGAGGAAAGGCATGAGGAAATGCAGGGTCACTCCATCTTTTAGCAATCCAGTGATCAAAGTGAAGGTAGCGTAGTCCTCTAAGGGCCTCAATGAGTTTAATTTGAGAGGGAGGAAAGTCGCTCCAGTGACTATAGGATTCCAAGAAGAGATCTCTTCTTTGAATAGCTTCTTGATCTCTACCTGGAATAATAAGCCACAGGTCCTGGACAACGGGACCTGTTACCACATCATCAAAGTCAATAAAGAAGAAGCCATCAGCTTCGGTATAAAGAATATTTCCCCAATGGCAATCACCGTGAACTCTTTGATTTTGAATACTTTCAAACTTTGGCTTTATCAGAGCAACAAACTGCTTGGCCAGTGTCTCGTACGAAGCAGCAAACTGATCTGGAATAATATCTAAGGCAAGGAGTGAGTTTAAATTGTCATCACCGTAAACCTTTGGGGATAAGGTAACTCTTTCTTTAAAGTTTCTTTTTCTTCCTACAAGGTGCAGACGTCCGAGTAAACGACCTAAGCTTCTTGTCATGTCATCAGTGAGTTCATCCGGATTACGACCGCCTCTTTTTGGAAAGAGGCAGTAAAAGAGATCGCCTTCCTTTGTTTTAAAAAGACTCTCGCCCGAAAAAGTAAGAGGGGCTATGACAGGTATTTCAGCATCTTGAAGATCAAAGAGAAACTCGTGTTCTTCTTTGATTTGTTCACGCGTCCAACGACCAGGACGATAGAACTTTGCGATCACAAAGTTTTCACTTGGGGTTTTCGCTTCAGGGTTTTCAATCTCTATTTCATAAACTCTATTTTCTAGAGAATTAAGTGCTAGGCATCTTCCCGTAGACTTAAGGCCAAGAGCATCAACATGGTCTAAAATAGTGGTGGGATCAAGTTGATAAAAAAACTCGGTTTTGCCGCTACCCCACGCATTTGATTTTTCTGAACCTTCACTCATCTCTAAACCCTTAAAATTAATAAGTAACTTCCTTGAGTTCGGTAAAATTGTACTAGTAACTCAGGTTATTCCACGATGTGTGAAGGATGTTATAATGCTAAGTGTACTATGACGAGATTAAAGAAAAATCCACGCCCAAAAACAAAAGAAGATGGTCAATTTAGACCAAATTCACGCACTTACTCAAAATTTAAAAAAATTGATGGAAGGCATCCCTTTCAAAATAACACCATCGACTCCTATCTCCCATACTACGCGCGAAAGCGTCATGGTGGTGAGGTGCTTGTTTTTAACTTTGCTTTGGCAAAAGAGATGGGCTTAATTCCCGATGGCCATCCAGATAAGATGACCAAGGAGTTGGAGAGATCCATCCTCGACACCTTCGCCATTGTTATCATTAATGAATACGACCAAATTAACGAAATCAGTTATCCTGAAGAAGACATAAAGCCCTATCCTTTTATGGCAACTCGCTACCTCCAGCTTCAGCATCCTAATAAGCAAGGAAAGACCTCTGGAGATGGGAGAAGCATCTGGAATGGTTGTCATATGGGAAAAGGAAAGCTTTGGGATATTTCTAGCTGTGGCACAGGTGCGACATCTTTAAGTCCTGCGACCCACATCCAAAAAAAGTTCTTTCAAACGGGTGACCCAACGATATCTTACGGATGTGGTTATGCTGAAGTTGATGAAGGTCTATCAACCTTATTCTTCTCTGAGATTTTAAATAAGAATAAAGTTAAAACAGAAAGAGTCCTAGGTGTCTTAAAGTTTAAAGATGGCTATGCCATTACCATACGAGTTCACGATAATCTCATTAGACCAAGTCATATGTTTAACCATCTCAAGCAAGGCAATTATGACGCCTTACAGGCCATGGTGGAATATTACATTGATAGACAAGAGCAAAATGGTTCATGGCAGAATGTCCCGAAAGATAAGAAAAAAAGGTATGACTTCTTCTTGGCCCGGCAGATTGAAGTGTTTGCCAAGACAGCAGCTAAATTTGAGGATGAGTATATCTTTTGCTGGCTCGATTGGGACGGTGATAACGTTCTTATGGACGGTGGTATTATTGACTATGGATCTGTCAGACAATTTGGCCTCTTTCATGCGGATTACCGCTTTGATGATAATGACCGCTTTTCGACTTCAATAACTGAACAAAAGAATAAGGCCAAGTATACAGTTCAGACATTTGCCCAAATTGCAGACTTTCTAAAAACAAAAGAAAGAAAACCTCTAGGTGAATTCGCAACAGGGCAGTGGAGTGAATCGTATGAAGAATGCTATGTGAAAGCAAAGCTTTCAAATCTTCTTTATAAGTCTGGCTTTAAAAAAGAGACGAGAGACGAAATACTTGTGAAAGATTCTGATCTTGTCATGAGGTATCTCAAGACCTTCTCTTACTTTGAAAGAGCAAAGAGTGTGCTTGGTCCAAAAAAGGTTAATGATGGCATTACTTGGGATGCGATTTTTTGTATGAGAGATATTTTACGGGAACTTCCTCAAATGCTTTTGGTCAGAGGTGAGAGTATCAATAGAACGGAGTTTCTCGAAATACTCAAATCTTCTTACGCTACTGAAGAAGATCTTGCAATGACACCATATAGGAAGAAGAGAATCGATGAGTTTCAAGAGTGTTACTGGGAGCTTATTCGAGTAGCGGCTACTTATGAGCGTTTAACAGTTAACAAAGTCCTTTTAAATATTACAATGAGATCATCTGTCATTAACAAATATGATCGCGTGACAGGTGATTCAATCACTACCATCACTGATATGTTAATGGAAAAGCTTGGCAGCTTAACACCAGATCGAATCTATAAACTTCTTAACGACTTTTCGGAATATCAAAATCTGGATCCCAATGACGACCGCGATCTTGATAAGGGGCAACTGCAAAAATCAAAACTAATGCGTGGTTTTTTGCAGGTTGTAAGGGATTACAGAGAGGGATTGTGAAGCTAGTTTTCTACAGTGGTGGTCATGAAGAGGATAACCTCGACCTAGATGACGAATGCTTTGACCTAATAGATAGCCCCAATCCAACCTTCGCCTTTATCCCCAGCAGTTCCTACGACGGAGAGTCTGAGTTTCGCTCTTTTGTACGCCACTATCAACGCTTCGGTGTCACAAGGTTTCTCTATTTCCCCGTAGATGTCCCTCAAGATAATGTCTTCTTAAAAGAAGTCTTTAAAAGTGACCTTATTCATATGGGGGGGGGCAATACTTATTACTTTATTAAGTATCTTCGTGCGCGAGGCCTCTTCTCTTTTCTTAAGGAGTTTGCCATCAAAGGCGGTGTCTTAAGTGGTCTCAGCGCGGGTGGTATTTTGATGACCCCAAATATTAATACGGCAGGCTATCCAGAGTTTGATAAAGATGACAATGAAGAAGGAGTCCAGAATTTTAAGGCGCTCAACCTTGTGAAGTTTGAGTTCTTTCCTCATTATCGTAATTCAATTCGCTTTGATAGGGAGCTTCTCTATCAATCTACTCAAACGGGCAACCCGATATTTGCTCTTCCGGATGGAAGTGGCATTGTTAAGTTTGAAGATACGATGAAGTTTATTGGTCGTGCCTTTTGTTTTAGTAAAGGCACTAAAACGCTCATTTGTTCTTAGGGATGCTTTTAAAAGTGCTTTTCAAAGAGCTCTTTAATTCCTTCCCTTTCTCTTAACACAAAATCCTTAATGGCCGCATTAAATTGGGGATGCTTTAAGTGATGAAGGCTATGAGTAATAAGAGGCTCAAACCCTCGGATCCTCTTGTGTTCGCCCTGCGCGCCCGCTTCAAATACTTTTAGCTTATTCTCAATAGCATACTCAAGGCCTTGGTAGAGGCATAGTTCAAAGTGAAGAAACTCATGTTCTCTAACACATCCCCAGTAGCGACCGAAGAGAGTTGTTTCGGATTGAAGAAAAAGAGATGAGGCCGCAGGACCTAACTCATCGCTAGCAATAAAGAGTAGGCAGTGCTCTGGCATGGTTGAAAAAAGCTCTTTAAAGAATTCTCTCGTGAGGTAAGCTTGGGACCACTTTTTATCAATAGTTGTAAGGTAGCACTCGAAGAAGAATTCTATATCTTCAGGTGTAATATCAGCACCTGTTTTTAAAACAATATCTAGAGACAGCTTAGAGACATCTCTTCTTTCCCTTTTTATACTCTTTCTTTTATTCCTGGATAAACTCGATAAATAATCGTCAAAAGATTCTAGGTCCGTATTATGCCAATGGTACTGAAAGGAATCTCTCAAGGAAAGGTCATATTCTTGAAGAAGCTTGTTGTCTCTGACTTCGGTGAAAAGAAAATGGATACCAGAGAATCCATTTTTTTGATAGAAGCTCCAGATTTCAGGAAGAAGCTCTGAACTTATGACCTCTTCGTCACCTAGTAGTTTGGGAGCCGTTATGGGACTATAGGGAATGGCGCAAGTGAGTTTGGGGTAATAGGGGACCTGGTACTGCTGATAAGCTTGTGCCCAGTCCCAATCGAAAATGAATTCACCATAGCTATCTGTTTTTAAAAATAAAACTGACGTTGCCGTAATCTCCTTATTTTCGTTAAAGGCAGCAAAGTATAGAGGAGACCAACCAGTATTCTTCCCAATACAATTGCCAATTTCCAAAGCACGGTAAAATTCCCACTTATTAAAGGGGTTATTTTCATTAACAAGAGAATTCCATTGATCTGAGGAGAATTCATTAATGGTGGGGTGGACTTCAACACTCATAGGGAGACTATAGCATGAAGTGCTCTTACTCTTCTATGCGAGAAGGTCTTGTCCAAATGAAAGTAAGAACGGAAAGACCTGTTGCAGCTACGATTAGCTTTATCCAAAGAGCTACTTTAACAAAGATGAGAGTGTAGCTAAAGAGAAGCGTCATCAGAATTGTGGCGAGCCACTTGGCCCGTGGTCTGATCACCCCATGTCGTTGCCACGTGACAATCATGGGGCCCATTGTCTTTTGACTTATTAGCCACTCATGAAGTCTTTCAGAGCTCTTTGAGAAAAAGTAGGCCGCTAATAAGGCAAAGGGAGTTGTGGGAAGAATGGGTAAAAAGATACCAATAAATCCTAAAACAAGAGAGAGCCATCCTAAAAAGAGAAAGACTATTTTCTTTATGCCAGTGGCCACTATTGTCCTGCCTTTTTAGTTACTCTTATCATAAGTCTGCGAGGAGCAGGGTGACCTTCAATCGTTAGTTTAGGATTTTCGGGGTCAAGAGATGCATCTAAACTTTGAAATGGAGGTGGGCACCAAGGGGTTAGCCTTTGTTCCTCATGGGTCATGTCAGTATCAGCAATGATTTCAACATCAATAAAGCGTGCTTTTTTGGCCCAATTGATAAGACAATTCATTGTAGGAACAAACCATACATTTCCCATTCGGGCGTAACGGTCTTCTGGAAAGAGAGCAACAGACTCTTCCCCTGGGATACCGATAGTTTCGATAACGGCACACCCACCAGGTTTTAGGGCTTCGCGAATATCGATAAGTTGTTGTATGGGGTGGCGATGATGATAAATAATTCCCATGTGAAAAATGACATCGTACATTTCTTTAAAAAGAGTAAGGTGCTCTACGCCAAAGAGTTCAAAGTGAGTGTTCTTTGCCTTTGCATAGTTTTGGATTAAATCAAATTGAGCTTGCATCGGAAGAACAGGGTCAATTCCTAGCACAAGCCTAGGCGATTGATTGGCCATACGAAAAAGAAAGTAGCCGTTATTACAGCCTATATCGAGAACGACCTTATCCTTAAGAGCGGGGATAGCTTTTTCTAAGCGACTCCACTTAAGGTCAGAGCGCCATTCAGCATCTATATTCAAATGAAATAATTTGAACGGGCCTTTTTTCCAGGGAATGAGCTTCTTGGCAATCGCTTCGAGACTTTCACTTTGAGTAGAAGAGACTTCTCCTTCTATTCTAATTTCATTTTGGCTTAGGTCCACAGAAGAGGGACTGATTTCGGGGTATTGTTCTACTTTCCACTTCTCTGAGCTTGGTCGCTTCCACCAAGATTCTCTCTCATTCTTGAGAGATTCTAGTTGCTGCCAATCAATAAACTTTTTGAAAGGTTTTAAATAATCAAGGGATTTAGACATGCTTCTTTATACCTACATAACTTGCAAAGTTATACCAGCGAAAGAGCATCTCAGAGTTTTCAAAGCCAGAGAGCTTTAAGTCTTTTAACTGTTCTTCAGGAGTCAAAGGAATGAGAACATTTTCAAGGGCCTCCCTTTTTTGCGAGATTTCCAGCTCACTGTAGCCATTACGCCTTTTAAAATCATAGTAAAGGTCAGTGATTAAACTTTCTACTTCAGTAAGCGGAGATTTAATCTTTTCGCTGAGAAGGATAATGCCCCCGGGCCTTAACGCTTGATAAATCTTTTTTAAAAGGTCTTTGCGCTTTTCTACCTTTAAAAATTGGAGGGTGTAATTAAGGATGACAACCTCAGCATTTTGAAAATCGACTTCAGTCATATCTTCACAACGAAAGGTGGTATTTCCTATGTCATGACATTTTTCTTTTGCCTTACCAAGCATTTCACTTGAAGTGTCGACCCCAACAAACTGATAAGGACGGTCTGCTTCTTTTAGGTGTTGACCTAGGAGCTTTATCGTCGTGCCGGTAGAACAACCCAGGTCGTAAATAATTCCTTGTCCCTTGTAGTTGCGCAACACCATGTCACAAATGAGGCTATGAATTTCTTTATAGAAAGGAATTGAGCGGCTCACCATGTCGTCAAAGACATCGGCAACATCTTGATTAAACGAGAAAGGACCTATATTTTCCATGGGAGTGGAAAAGACTTGGTCTTTGGGATTATTTCCATTTGTCATCATGAATGCATAGCAAAATGGACTAATAATGACCACAAAATTCAAAGTTTAGCCTATTTTAGGCAGAAAATAATTTACGGTTGTCTAGCAGGGATAAATCGTTAAAAATAAACACCGATTATTTAAGACAAGGAAAAAGCATTGGTCTCTAAAACTTCGGTAACCAAATACCGGGCCCTGATTGATACCTCATCATTGGTTACCCATGACCTCTGTGCCCAGCTCCATGTTCTTCAGTTTTGTGTAACAGAGCTCGAGTCCTTTGTATCAAGTGGCGGTGAGGAGTTTCTTGAGAAAATGGGGGATTCCACCAGGCACTTATCTGAAATTATCAATACCTTTAGAAGGCAGCTCAAGGTGACTCTCAATAATGAGGACCCTACCTCTTTCAAGGAAATTCATGCGGCAGTTATGGATTTATTGAAAAATCATTTCTACGCAGTTTTTGAAAGAGTTGATTTTTCCTTTGAAGGAGACCTCTCAAAATTAAAGGTTAAGCATAACTCTAGAAAATACATGAATGTTCTTTTTTCTATTTATGCCACGATGATAGATCACCTCAAAGAAGGTGACTTTCTCGAGACTGATAAGGTTCATTTTTATCAAAATGTGATTGAGGAGAATAAGAGGTTTCTTAATATTAAAATTACAGTTCCCCAGCACTCCTTTAAAAAAGAGTGGTTTCTCAAAAAAATAAATGAGGGAATACCTGAAAAAGGAAAAATGAGAATTCTCTTGGGCCTCAGTATTCTTAAAGAGGCTTTAGAGGAGGGGGAGTTAAAGTTCTTCGTCGTTACCAAGGCAGATGAAACTGTCATCGAAGTCCACCTTCCTTTGGAGGTTCATTAATATGATGAAAGAAAGTAGTCACCCCCATATTTGGATTTTAGAGGATGATAAAGGCTGCCAATTCGTTTATGAACAAATTTTAAAGAATAATTTTGAGACGACCTATTTTGAAAATATTAAGAAGTTTAAAGAATCCTACAAAAGCAAGGTTGAAGATGAAAAGGATGTGAAACCCGATATGATTATCGCAGACCTCATGCTCAATGATGGAAACTTCCTGAATTTTCTCTCCAATGATTTTCATGGAAAGCTTGGTCATGATGTTCCTTTTATCGTGGTTTCTTCCGATGATGATATTGAATCTCTACGCCTTTGTTTTAAAGAGGGGGCGAATGATTACATCACCAAGCCATTTAAGAAAAATGAACTTCTCGTTAAAATTGAAACTATTCTTAAAACGCGAAACCGCTTTGGCCGTACAGTCCGTACTCAAGTGGAAATTGATGGTGTGGAAATTGAAGGGCTTACGACAAAGCAGCAAAAACTCTTAAGCCTCTTCCTTAATAATACAGAAAGAGCCGCCACCCGTGATGTTATTATGGAAAAGGTGTGGGGCAGCACTGCTGTTCTCCCTAAAACGATAGACGTTCACCTCTATAACCTTCGTCGTAAGCTTCAGCCTTATGGTTACATGATAAAATCCATTGGCGGTGGTTCATGGCGCTTGTTGTCAGTTCGTAAAGACAAATAGTTTTTGAACTTCCGTACCATGACGAAGTCCCCATAATAAGGTAAAGTTCAACAGATTAAATTTCATTCACAGTTTAAAGCGAGGTGCGTTAATGAGCAAGGTTAAGAAATCCCTAGAAGTTAAGGGAAAAACCTATTCTATCTGGAGTCTTAAAGAAGCCAAAAATCAAGGTCTTGGTGATATTGATAAACTCCCAAAATCCTTAAAAGTTCTTCTTGAAAACCTCCTGCGCCATGAAAATGGTTCTACTGTGGTTTGGGATGATGCCAAAGCCGTTAATGATTGGATGAAAGAAAAAAAGTCCACTCGGGAAATTGCCTACACTCCAGCGAGAGTTGTTCTTCAAGATTTCACCGGTGTTCCTGCAGTTGTTGACCTTGCGGCCATGCGTGAGGCGATGAAAGAGCTTGGTGATGACCCTAAGAAAATTAATCCTCTTGCACCTGTTGACCTAGTGATTGACCACTCTGTGATGGTTGAGCACTTTGGCTCAAAAGATGCTTTTCAAAAAAATGTTGAAATTGAATACGTTAGAAATATGGAAAGATATAAGTTTCTTAAGTGGGGCCAGCAAGCTTTCCAAAACTTTAGAGTCGTGCCTCCGGGAACAGGAATCATTCACCAAGTAAACCTTGAATACCTGGCCGACGTTGTTTGGACAAAAGATGAAAACGGGGAAACTCAAGCTTACCCTGATACTTGCGTGGGTACAGACTCTCACACCACTATGATCAATGGTCTTAGTGTCCTCGGTTGGGGCGTTGGTGGTATCGAGGCGGAAGCGGCGATGCTTGGTCAGCCAGTTACCATGCTTATTCCAGAAGTGGTCGGATTTTACCTCGAAGGAAAACTTAATGAAGGCGTAACGGCCACTGACTTAGTTCTTAATGTTGTTGAGCGTTTGAGGGCTCACGGTGTTGTTGGTAAATTTGTAGAATTTTACGGGCCAGGCATGAAGCATCTCTCTCTTGCCGACCGTGCCACTCTTGCCAATATGGCGCCAGAGTATGGAGCGACTTGCGGCTTCTTTCCAATTGATGAGAAGACTCTTGAATACCTCACTTTTACAGGTCGTGATGAGCAAACTGTGGCGCTTGTCGAAGCTTATGCTAAAGAGCAAGGGCTTTGGGGCGACGATGTAGAGCCTGAATTTTCTTCAGTTGTTAAACTAGATATGAATGAAGTTGAAGCATGTATCTCCGGTCCAAAGAGACCACAAGATAAAATTCAACTAAGAGATTCAGCTCCTAGCTTTGAAAAAGCAGCTAAGGAAGTTTTCAAATATGATGCTAACTTTGCCAAACAAGAATATGCTGTTGAGGGTGAAGATTATAAAATGAAAAACGGCAACGTTGTTGTGGCCGCCATTACCTCTTGTACTAATACTTCGAACCCAAGTGTTCTGATTGCTGCTGGTCTTGTGGCCAAGAAAGCAAGTGCTCTTGGAATGAAAGTGAAGCCTTGGGTAAAAACATCTCTCGCTCCTGGTTCTAAAGTTGTGACGGATTATTTAATTGAGTCAGGTTTGCAAACTGATCTTGATAATCTAGGCTTTCACCTTGTTGGTTATGGTTGTACGACTTGTATTGGCAACACAGGCCCTCTACCACCAGCAATCAGTAAGTCGATTAATGAAAACGATATTCTCGCGACATCTGTTCTTTCAGGAAATAGAAACTTCGAAGGAAGAATTTCTCCAGATGTGAAGGCCAACTATCTTGCTTCGCCTCCACTTGTTGTTATCTATGCTCTTGCAGGTAATATGATGATGGATGTGAGTAAAGATTCAATCGGTAAAGATAAAGATGGAAACGATGTTTTCATGAAAGATATCTGGCCTACGAAAAAAGAAATTGATGAGCTCGTTTTGAAACATATCTCCAGAGAGATGTATATGAAGAGATACGCCAATGTCTTTGAAGGTGATGAGAATTGGGCGAAGGTTGATGCTCCTACAGGCGAAATGTTCGCATGGGATAAGTCTTCAACTTATATTCAAAACCCTCCTTTCTTCGATCATATGAAAGACGGTCTGATCTCAAGTTTTAAAGTTGAAAAAGCGCGCATACTTGCTCTGTTAGGTGACTCTGTTACTACAGATCATATCTCTCCTGCGGGAAGTATCGCCAAGGGAAGCCCAGCCGCTGAATACCTCACGGAAAATAAGGTCGAAAGACAGGATTGGAACTCATATGGTTCACGAAGAGGGAATCATGAAGTGATGATGAGAGGAACATTTGCCAATATTAGAATTCGCAATGAAATGGTTCCTGGAGTTGAAGGTGGAGTGACTAAGCATATTCCTTCTAATGATCAAATGGCTATCTATGATGCGGCCATGAGATATAAAGAAGAAGGGCGTGAACTTGTTGTCATTGGTGGTAAAGAATATGGTACTGGCTCTTCAAGAGACTGGGCCGCCAAAGGAATTTTTCTCCAAGGTGTTAAGGCCGTTGTTGTTGAGTCCTTCGAGCGTATTCACCGTTCAAATCTAATCGGTATGGGTGTTCTTCCGCTTCAGTTTAAAGAGGGAGAGACGCGTGAGACTTATAAGCTTTCAGGTAATGAAGAAATCTCAATTAAAACGAGTGGTGATTTGAAGCCACGTCAAGAGTTTGAGATGACGATTGATTATGGAGATGGCTCAACAAAAACCGCCACTCTTCTTTCTCGTCTTGATACTGAGGATGAACTCAACTACTTTAAAAATGGCGGTATTCTTCAGTATACGATTCGCAAACTTCAATAAGGTGCCACAATAAGGTGCCACGCACCTTTGGTTTCGCACTTGCTAAATAGCTCTTGCGGTAGATTTAAGCTTTCTTTTGAGTGGTGATATGAAAAACGTGCAGATTATCTCTATAAGCTTCTTAATGGTTCTCTTTTCGATGAGCGCTCTTTTGGCTGCGGAAAAAAGTGATGCCAAGGCTCAAACTCAAGAAGTAGTCGGCCGTTTTGTGAAGCCCTCAAAAGAGATAAATCTTCCCTTTGAATACTACTTTCTTTATGAGGATAGTAAGGGCCAGAAAGTGGCCTTTCCTATCGTCAAAGAGGGAAAGAGCAAGCTTAAGGGGATTGACCTTTCTAAACTCTATCATGTAAAGGTCAAAGACAGCTCCCAAGTCGTCTTTGTTGGAGAAAAAAAGAGTAGGGTTAAAGTTCTCAGTCTTGTTTCTTTTAAAAGCTTTAATATGGCAGATTTGGCTTTGCCTAAGAACATAAAACTTCCTGATGGGCCAGTGACAAGACCAGGACAGCAAGATCCTCGCATTCGTCCAGAGTTTAGAATCAATGATAAGGTTGCTAACACGGCAATTTTCACAGCTGGGGCCATTCTCCTTGGCGCGATCTTGGCGAACTAAACCTGTCTAGGTGGACTGCTTAATACCTCTCGTTTTCCCTGTGTTATCTTTATGTCAGTTCTGACGTGGACAATATATAAGTATAGTCTATATTTAATCTGTGAAAAGTTTTGAGTTGCTTCGAGATTTACCAATGATGGTCCATTCCATTGATACTGACGGAAAAATTGTCGAGGTGAATGATTATTGGCTTAAAGTTTTGGGCTATAAAAAAGATGAAGTTTTGGGTTGTCTCTCTACCGACTTTTTGACAGAGGAATCCAAAAGATTTTCAAAAATCATACTTCCTGTTTTTTATGAAGAAAAAAATGTCAAAAGTATTCCTTATCAATTTGTCACCAAAAGTGGAGAAACATTAAGTGTTCTTATGAGTGCTATTTTGGTGAAGGGGTCAAACGGTAATACCTTTTCAATTGCTATTTCTACTGAGGTAACAAATATAATAAAAGGTTACTATATCTCCCCCTCTGAGAATGATTCTGCTTCATGCTTTGAAATGAATAAAAGGCTGATTAAGCTAAGGCATGACAATGGGGTTACTCAGGAGAGAATGGCTGAAGTACTCAATACTTCACTTCGGACATATCAAAGACTGGAACATGGGGAGGCTCACTTAACTGTTGTTGACCTTCATAAAATTGCTGAGAGCTTTAATGTTTCGGCGTTGAGAATATTAATGAGTAAAAATACTTATGAGCATAAGGGTATGACTCGCGTGCTTTTAGTTGAAGATGAAAAGGTTTTAGCTGGAATATTTCATGATGACCTAAAATCCTGGGGCTTTGATGTGGATGTTGCCCATAATGGTTCAGAGGCATTGGAGTTACTAAAGGTTAATTCCTACGACGTCCTTATTACAGATATCGATATGCCTGAAATGAATGGTTTTGAATTGATCTATTTTATTAAGAGATCGGTTATTTTTGATGTTAGAAAAATCATTGTTGTCAGTGGTTTAAATGAAAGTATAGTTAAGAAGAAAGTTCCAGAAGACGTCACTATCTTTGAAAAGCCAATTTCTATCACAGAGCTTAAGAAGTCGCTACTAGAAGCCTATGTCGCCTACGAAACGCTACCAATTTAATAGGTGCCAGGCACCTTTGGTTTCGCACTTGCTAAGAAATCATTAACCTTCGACTTTTTCGATTTACAGGTAATTTAAATAAAGGCTTCGATACTGCTTTCGTTATTATTTCACGATTCTCTAAGGGGTCATTAATAAATTGAAGCCAACCCTTATACTCTGTTAAAAAATCTTTACTTAAAGTAAAGGGGAGGGGGTTATCTTTTACAATATAGCTTGCTGTACTAAATGGATAATCTTCACATCTTTTTACTATACCTGCAGAGATGGGATTTTGATAAATGTAACGAATTACGGTTTGATAGTAATAGTCGTCCCAGACAATCGACCAGCGGTAACGATCTCCAAAAATACGATTAATCCTACCGCTCTGAAAACGAATGCCTTTAGAAATACTGGCGTTTAAAAAGCGCATATACAAATCAATATCTGAGTTTGGTGTCTGAACGAGCAAGTGATAGTGATTGCTCATAAGGACAAAGGCATGAATCTGAACTGGATGTTTCATCATTGCATAAGCAAGAGATTCCAAGCAGATCCTCCAGACAAGACCCATAGGTAAGCCAAACCATTCACGATTATTACATCTGATAGTAATATGATAAGGAGCTTCAGAGGTTCTGATGAGGGGTTTTCTTGGCATGGAGAGATATTTCAACTTCAATTAAGAAAGAGCAACAAATGACCCCTCTATCTTTGGAGTTTTTGCATATGCGAAACCAAA
>Ga0136600_1000297_pt1 | contig 27430 bp, 26 predicted proteins | sample AntRauMFilla2698_FD_104634 | JGI IMG/M metagenome (GOLD analysis project Ga0136600, IMG submission 104634) | Saline lake microbial communities from Rauer Islands, Antarctica - Metagenome Filla 2 #698 | ecosystem: Environmental > Aquatic > Non-marine Saline and Alkaline > Saline | place...
ATATCATCTATGAGAACCTCAATAGAAATAAAGATGCTCTTTTAATAAGCGATCTTTTTTTGAGTCCTGAGAAATCTAAAGAAGCCTTCGGCTATTTTGTTAAAGAGGTAAGCCACTTTAAGAAATCAAATAATTTGCAAGTCGGCTGTCTTTTTATCCCTGCTTCTCGCCAAGTTGATGATGCTCTTTTTAATTGGTGGCGAGAACAGAGAATTAACTGGGATAACCAGCTAGAATATAATGAGCGTGCCCATAACTTCATCACCTCAAAGTTACCAACATTCTGTAATTGGTTTTTTAAAGACCTAACGTCCTCACTTACGGAGATGATTACGACTGGCACTAATCCCTATTTAAAGAATGATCCTCACCTTCACCCTCAAACAGGACGCAAGATTTTACTAGAAAAATTAAGAGAAGCTCTACAGTAGACTGCGATTATCACAATTGTAGGCGAGCTTACCAAAACCACGTAAGGCCCTATACATTGTCTTTGCCCAGCGATGACAACGCTTTGACTTTTCAACACCTTCGCAAGCAACCTCGAGATTTGTCAGGAACTCTTTATCACATTGCTTTTGACTCCATCCATTTGTGGCTGGCTCGTGATGATAGCAAAGGTCATGAGCAATACAGCTTGAAAAGAATGCTTCTTTAAAGCCACCAGAAGGACCAGTGCAACCATCCACAAATTGAAAATAATCACCTTGTTCATTAAAGATACAATTTTTTAGAGGAGACTTAAAAAAGGTTTGAGGACATTTGAGCCCGTTCACAACTCTCCCCCCTCGTTCGCTACAGAAAGCTTCAAGAAGACTTTCATTAAGGTCCACTGCCAAAGTACTTTGCCAAGAGAATATCGAAAAAAGAATTAGGATTTTCATTAACAAATAATAGGACAGATTTCCCTAAATCACAAAAGACCTTTGGCCTGCTCAGAAATACGATTGGTCTGGGCCACCATAGAGGTCGAAGCATCTGTTTTTATTCCCGTTATCGCCCTATTAGCCGTTTCTGCAGCATAGTCAGTATCTCTAATACGAGAGTTGGCTGCCGCTGTATTCTCTTTAGAAATATTCAGATTACTGACTGTAGATTGAACTCTATTTTGTATGGCACCAAGAAAGGCCCGCGCACCACTAACCTCAGTCAGCATAGAATTCACTGATGAAAGAGCACTATGAGAAGACGCTTTGGAGCGGACACTTTCACTACCAAGACTGACACTTTCAGCAGACCTTAAAACCTTACCCATGTCATATTCAACACTTTCTCCAGGACCATCACTATGAATTCCCACCTGAAATTCATAAATACCTGCATTGCTATCAAGAGTCTTCCTACCATTAAATTGATTAGATTTAATAATTCTCATGATCTCTCTTTTCATCTGTTGAAATTCGCTATCCACTCGCGCTCGGTCTTCTTCTCCAAGAGTATCGTTCGCACTTTGAAGGGCCAACTCCTTCATTCTTGCGGCCATACTCTGAATAGTCGAAAGGCCCCCTTCGGCAACCTGAATCATACTGATGCTGTCGTTTGCATTTCTCGCGGCTTGCCCCATTGAACGTATCCGTGCCTTCATTCCCTCAGAAATACTCAACCCCGACGGATCATTCGCTGCTTGGGTGATACGATCGCCTGTGGCCAAACTTCTATTTTGCCTCTTAAGATCATTAATGTTTTTCTCTAACTTCGACCGTGAACTTATCCCGGCGACGTTAGTCGCAATTCTCACCTATCTCACTCCTTTGAGATGACAGTATTCGACTTCTCTTATTCGGAGCAAAATAATTGGGTAGCAAGGGATTAGGGGAAAAGATTTGCCGGTGGAATACTTTGCCGATTAATTCATTTTCTTAGAGTACTCAAAGTCCTTGGGCGGACAACTGACTTTTTAAAGAGAAGATTTGGCCTTCAAGAAGTTTTCTTCTCTCATCCAAACGCTGAAGTGCTTGACGTCTGCGGTCAGCTTTAAAACCATGGACATCTTGAGGTCCACCGACGGCAACAGAGCTTTCGGTCATCACTTCGTGATGGTCAAGAAACTTCGTCTCTCTTCCTTTTTGACCAGCAATAGAAGCAAACTCAGCTTCTTTATGACGGAGCTGCTTTTTCAGCCAAGAAATATATTCTTTCTTTGATAGCTCACTCTTCGCCCGATTCATATTTTGATTAAAGCTGACCCGCTCCTTATTTAAGTTTGGTGGCGTTGAACAGCTCGTAAGAATAAGAAAAGTAAAAAGTATAAAAAATGAGGGAATTTTCATTCCCCCATTTTCTCATGAAGGGTTCCATCTGACGAATAAAACCGAACATTCATGAGAGGTGCGGCAATATCCTTTGCGGTAACATTCATCCGCTAGAATATGGCCAGTATTTTCAATTTGAGGCCTCTTGCCAATAGCAGGGCTCCTTTCTTATCTGAAATGATTCCAGATGTAAGAAACTTTAAGTGTTAAACAGAGTTTAAACCTCTAAAGTTAGGTTTTAGTGCCAAAAGGCTCCAAACTCCTGCCTAGAAAGATTACAAATTGCCCAGAGCAAATTGACTAGCCGCAACTTACGCTTTAATTTTGCAACCGCAAAAGGAAAAGAGGGAAACATAAATGAAGTTAAGTATTCTTACAATCCTTCTAGGATTAGCAATCAGTACCCAAGTGATTGCTAAAACTAAAGGACCAGATTATTGGCCAACTAAGAGTTGGAAAACGAAAAGCTTAGAAGACGCAGGCTTTGATCGAGGAAAGTTTCAAAAGCTTCTCGATTTTGTCTGGGAGGATGAAGGAAATCATTTCAGTGATGCCTTTGTTGTGATTAAAGATGGCTATGTTGTCTATGAAGGTTATGACAGAGGTTATGGCCCAAAGAAAAAACATATGTTTTGGTCCTTTTCAAAAAGCATGACCAGTACTCTTATTGGCGCTGCAGTTCATCAAGGAATTCTGTCCCTCGAAGATCCTGCCCACAAATACTATCCCGAAATGAATAGAGATAAAGCCCGAGATGTTACTCTTCGTCATATACTTAATATGAGTAGTGGTTTTAAATTCTACGAAGAGAATCCTGTTAATATTGCTCTCAGTGATGCCATCTTCGTCTATTACTCAAAAAAAGCTTTTAAAGATGTAGCGCTTAATGTTGCCAAGACCGAAATGAAATTTGCTCCTGATGAGCAATTTAATTATGGAACTCATGAGCCCATGCTAGCGATGGGAATTTTAAAGAAGGCCATGGGAGACGTTAAGGAATACGAGAACTTTCCTTGGCGAACACTCTTTACACCACTAGGTATGGGTTCGGTTGTTTTTGAAAGAGATCAATCAAAAACCTTTCTTGGCGGAAGTGGTGGCTGGGGCGTCGCGAAGGACTATGCCAAAATAGGCTTTCTTATGCTTAACAATGGTATGTGGGAAGGAAAGAGAATTTTACCTGAGTGGTGGGTTAAATTTGCCACACAAACCGTAGCACCGGCTCAAGAAAAACGCCAAAATGAAGAAGGACAGCAACGTTTAAATGTTGAATCCTATGGAGCCTATTGGTGGCTTAATAAGAATTTAAAAATGAATAAGACACGTCCCTACCCTAATGCTCCTGACGATCTCTATCAGGCCATGGGGTTTCGCGGCCAAACCATGGGTGTCATCCCTTCAAAAGGTATTATCCTTGTCAGAATGGCAAGTGATGGTAGAAAACCGAAAAGAAAGCTTAAAAGAGATAAGATGTATAAGCTGCTTCTCGCTAGCCTTGTGGAGGAAAACGAATGAAAACAAACCTCTCCTTCATAATATTAATTCTACTCTCTTTAAGTTCTTGTAAGTATACCGAAGCTCCTTCTGCTGGTCTTGCGAAAGAGATGTGCTCCTGTCTTTTTATCTCTGGTCAGACTGAGGAATATTGCCGATTTGTCACTAAGGAAAGTCGAATCCTCGCCAAATGGGAAGCTGATTACAACCGAAAAGAAGTTATCGCTTCGGGTGCCAATTTTACTTCTAAGGCAGTTCTCGATGATAACCCTCGCTATGGTTGTTCACTGGTTTCAATTGACGCTGATCCACAGGATAATAACTTTAACCACCACGATCGTTAGAGCTTGAAGATCCAAGTTCTGATAAAGCTTAAAAGTAAAAAAGAGGGTGTCTTTGAAATGGCCGATGGGACCTTTGAAGTAAGAGTCGGTGTTCCACCTGTTGAGGGCAAGGCGAATAAAAGGGCCGTAGAACTTTTGGCCAAGCACTTTTTGGTTTCTAAATCTCAAATAGAACTCGTTTCAGGACATAAGAGTAAATTTAAAGTCTTTTCCCTACTGATATAGGGGTTCATGGTAGACAAACCCTTGAAATCGTGATGAATTGAGCGCAAGAATGTAAACTTTGGTAGAGTAAGCTATGGCAGGAAATTCTGATTCAAATTCATTACCTAAGAAGCGTCCAGACTGGCTGAAAGTCAGGGCACCCACGAGTAAGTCTTATCACAATATCAAAGATATGTTGGGAGAGCTGAAGCTGGCCACAGTTTGCCAAGAAGCAATCTGCCCGAATATTGAAGAATGCTGGAGCGGCGGTACGGCAACCTTTATGCTGATGGGTGATACCTGTACGCGCGCCTGTCGTTTCTGCGCTGTCAAAACAGGAAATCCAAAAGGTATTCTTGATCAAGAAGAACCAACTAAAGTTGGTTACGCCATTTCTCAGATGAAGCTTGATTATGTTGTTTTAACTTCTGTTGATCGTGATGATCTTGAAGACCTTGGGGCCAATCACTTTGCCCAAACGATTGAAGTTATCAAAACCAATAACCCTAAAATGATTGTTGAAGTTCTTACTCCAGATTTTAATGCTATACCTCACTTAGTGGAGAGGATTATTCAAGCTAAGCCTGATGTTTTTGCCCATAATATTGAAACCACTGAAGCTCTCACTCCAAGAGTGCGTGATCGCCGCAGTCAGTATCGCAAATCACTCAAAACGTTAGAGCTAGCTAAAAGTTTCAAAGCATCCCAATACACAAAAACTTCTATCATGCTCGGAGTTGGTGAAAAAGATGAAGACATCCTTCAGGCAATGAAAGACTTAAGAGATGTTGGCTGTGACGTCGTCACCTTTGGTCAATACCTCGCTCCTACAAATCGTCACAAAAAGTATCTTCCCATTGAAGATTACGTAGCACCAGAGAAGTTCAATCACTGGAAAGATGTGGCCGATGACATGGGCTTTCTTTACTGTGCTTCTGGTCCCCTCGTGCGCAGCTCTTATCGAGCGGGCGAATTTTTCATGAAAGGTGTTATTGATAAGCAGAGAAATAGTGAACCCTCTACTAATAATAGGCCTACATTTCCTGTTTTAAATTCATGATTTTCAATAATCTAGGCCTCACCTCTTATCAAGAGGCCTATGAAATTCAAAAAAAAACTGTTCAAAAAGTTCTTCAAGGCGGAGAAGATGAGTTGATCATCTGCTCTCATAATCCCGTCGTTACCTTAGGAAAGAAATCTACTCCTGAAGACCTCTCGGGGTGGATTGGAGAAGTGGTCACAATAGAAAGAGGTGGCAAGGCCACTTACCATGGACCAGGCCAAGTCATCATTTACCCCATCATTAATCTGAGAACAAAGGGTCAAAATATTGCAGGCTTTCTAGAAGCGATGGAAGGTTCCATGATTGAAGTGCTCAATTCCATGGGCTTTTCTGCGCGTGGTAATGATGAAAGAGGAAAGCCTGATTTCACAGGCGTATGGGTAGAAACTCCACAGGGCGCCAAGAAAATTGCTTCAATAGGTGTCGCTGTAAAAAGGTGGATATCTTTTCATGGACTTGCCTTTAATCTCTTACGGGATCCAAATGCTTTTAAAGGAATTAGTCCTTGCGGCTTCACTCCCGATACTATGATCTCTCTTGAGGACTTAGCTCGAACTGCACCCGAAAGGGAAGATTTCGAAAAGAAGCTCATCTCAAAACTTGCCCAAAATGTTCAAGAATTAACTTTGCCTACAACGCCTCATTCATAGACAAAAACCCCTTAAATCGTCACAATGGGTTGGTACTAAACCCAAGGAAAGTTATGAAACTTTATGAGTATATTCAGCAAGGTGGAACCATTATGTATCTTTTGGTTCTCCTCAATATCATAGGCTTTGCCATGATGGTCACAAAGTTTTGGCTCTTTAATAAAGAAAAAAATAATGCAAGCAATCTTGCTGATGAAATTGGTAATAGAGTTAAGTCTTCAAAAGATGGCAATGCTAATAAAGATGTTTTGGCGGTTATCGAACTAGCGAAACAAGAAGTTGCTTCCTACATATCCCATGTTGAGAGAGGCCTTAATACTGTAAAGATTATTGCTGGCATTTCTCCCCTTCTTGGACTACTCGGAACAGTCATAGGTGTTCTCTTGGCCTTTCAAATTATGTCTAAACAAGGCTTAAGTGATCCGAGCTACTTTGCTCAAGGTATTTCCATGGCCCTCATCACAACAGTTGGTGGTATGATTGTTGCTATCCCCCACTTTGTTGGTCACTCCTACCTTCTCGGCATGCTTGATAGTCTAGAAGCTAAGCTAGAAAAAGAAGTTCTTTCACGAGTCTTATAAAAAGGTAAATTAATGAAGAAAAGATCTCGCGAAACAGCCACGCCCGACATTACACCACTTATCGATGTGGTTTTTCTTCTTTTGATCTTTTTTATGGTTTCCACTGTTTTCAAAAAAGATGAGCTTGCGCTGCTCTTAAGCCTCCCAACAGTAACTGAGGGAGAGAGCTCATCACAGGCAAAGGAAGTCATTGTATTAGAACTCTCTTCAAATGAGCTCGCTTATAATGGCAAGAAAGTTCCTATCGAAGAAATTGGAAAAAGTTTTCAAAGCGTCAGTGATAAGAAAACGCCCATTGAGCTCAGAGTTGACAAAGATGTTAAGTATGAAAGAGTTGTAAAAATCCTTGATGAGCTTAAAAAGCAAAAGCTTAACAACTTATCTCTCATCACAAATAAGTAAATTAAAGTAACTCATTGTAAACTTTTATAAGCTCTGCTGAAGTATTCTTCCAATGAAAAGACTCAGCATGAGCCCTGCCCTGCCTAATCATAGATGCAGAGAGATCATCATCAAAAAGCACCTTCTCCATTTTCTCAGCAATATCTTCAACGGAGTGGGGATTCACATAAACAGATCCGGGGCCACCAGACTCTGGAAAGCATGACCCCTCCGAGGTGATTACTGGCGTATCACTAAAGAGTGCTTCGACAATCGGAATGCCCCATCCTTCAAAAAATGAAGGATAAACAAAGAGGTCAGCTGCTTGATAAATAGCAGGCAAGTGATCAGAGTTTATTTCACTTTCAATACGTATCCGATCCTTTAAACCATGTTCTAGAATTTCTTTTTCTACTTTTTTTCGATAATCCTTGCCGTCACCAATCAAAATAAGATCATGAGGAATAAGATCTTTAATACGAGAGAAAGCTTGAACTAGAGAGAGGGCATTTTTACGCTCTTCGATTGCACCAACTGATAAAATATAGTGCTCAGGCAAGGAGTAGAGTTTTTTTACTTCCTCTAACTCTTCACTCTTAAGTCCACTATAGAAACTTTGATGACAGCTTTGAAAGACGACCCTAATTTTCTCCTCAGGACAATTTAAGAATGTTTTCAGGTCTCTCTTCGTTTGTTCACAAATAGCTAAAACAATATCTGCATTTTTCACAGCATGAGTGACCTTCCGAAGGTAGACTTGCCGATCGACCCATGGAAAGTAATGGGGAAACCTTAAGAAAATAAGATCATGAATAGTTACGATGCTTTTTATTCCCCTCTTGCTCAGGCCTGGAGGAAGTTCGTGAGAGAGACCATGAAAAATCTCAATCCCTTTTTCTTTAACCACCGGCGCAAGCATCAAGGAGCGCCAGGTACTACTAAGAGCTTTACCCAAACCTGTAACTGGTTCAACTATTTCCAAGTTTTCAAAACGCTTTCTCCACTCCAGGGCCCTCCTATCTTTAAAGGGGGGCGTGAAGAGCGTGTAGCTATTTTCAGGATGGTGTTTCATTAGACTCTCGACTAAAGTACGAGAGTAATTACCTAATCCTCTGAAATTGTGAAATATGCGCTTGGCATCAAAACCGACTTTCATTATAAGGAAATTTTAGGCAAAAGCCGGCTGTCAGGCAAATTTAAATAGGAAGAATAATTTTTTGATTAGGGTAGATAGTTTTCTCTTTTAAGGAGTTGGCCCTAACGATTTTATTTACACTTAAGCCAAAGCGGCGAGCAATTCGAGAAAGGTTATCTCCGTTTCTCACAACATAGACCTTAACTTTATCCATCGCCACTTTTAACTTCTGTCCTATAAGCAGACGGCTAGACCTCAGATCATTTAATCTCTTTAGGCCACGAATACTCATACCGTACTGACCGGCAATTTCACTGAGGTTATCACCTCTTTTAACAACGTAAGTATTGGACTTATTATAACCCCTTACTTTCAATTTTTGACCAACAAAGATTTTATTTCTTCTAAGGTTATTTATACTCTTTAGCGAGGCAATCGTTGTGTTGTATTTGCGAGCAATTCTGTAGAGACTCTCCCCCCTGACGACCTTATGTACCTTTGTCACACTTGCCACCCGACGGTAAGTCTTTTTACTTCGCAAGGCTTCAACTTTCTTCTCTGCAACTTTGGCAACACTCTTTGGCACGTAGAGAGTAAATCCCTTTCTATATTTGCCAACATAGTCACGTCTAATTTCAGGATTTAAAGTTTTTAGACGGCGTTGAGATACACCAAGTTTCTTAGCAGCAGCTTTTAGGGAAAAGCTCTCACCAATTTGGACCCCACTAGCCTCGTTATAAATTCTCGCTTCTTTTGGAGTTGCTTCAGACCGATAGTACTTGTTGAAGATATTTCTCGCTGCTGCAACTTTTGGAATATAGAAAATAGTCTCTTTTGGTAGGAGCTTCTTCGAAACAAGGGCTTTGTAATCTCGCGTATTACCACGTCTGATGGCATTGATGATTCGATATTCTCCCGCATTGTAAGCACAAAGCGCCAGTTCCCAGCTACCAAAGATATTATAGAGGTCTTTAAAATAATTCGCTGCTGCTCTTGTTGCCTTAAAAATATTTCTTCTTTCATCGAGTTGGCCGTTAACGGTGAGGCCATATCTCTTTGCTGTCCCTTTAATAAATTGCCAAGGGCCAACTGCTGAGGCGTGAGAGCGAATATGAGTGTTATAGCCCGATTCAATTAAGCCTACAAAGAATAGGTCTTTTGGAAGTCCTTCTTCTTCAAAAACTTGATCAACAATGGCCTTAAATTTAAGTCCATTTTTCACATGTCGAGTAAAGCGTGCGCGCTCCCTCTTTAGAAAGTAGTTATTCCAAAATTTATAATGTTTCTTTTTATAATCAAGATGAAATTCAGGCTCTCCCTCTGCAACAGAGCTAACCGGATCCTCTTTAATAAGGTCGCTTCTTTCATAGGTTTCAAGGATTTCACTTTCCGCTTTCTTGAGTTTGGCAATATCAGGCTCTGAGGCCCTCCCATTTAAGTCTTTTGAATCTATAACTCCTTCGGAGTCTACAGCGACATCCACGCTTCCCTCTAATCGATCAAGCTCGGCTGAGTTGAGTTCAATATCACTGTCAGAGTTATTTACTCTGGAAAGATTTTCCGTGGTGTCTGGAACAAGAGGTCTGATTGAAGCGCAACTTGTAAAAAGAGAAAGTGCACAAATGATGTTTAATACGTGGCTTCTTGCCATAGCTTGCTCCCATCCTGGTAGTTTCCCTCTATTCTATCTGATCTAAGTTAGAGTACAAGTAATTGAAAATAATGGATTGCCTTGACTAGATCCCTAAATTAATTCCAATTGTTACCCCAAGCACTCCACCGATTTCCATTTTAGTTGTTGGAACCTCTTCAACTTCTAACTCAGTGTATATAACAAAGGTTCTCTCTGTTTCGAGGATTCTTTTCCAGTCGATGTCATGGATAGTGATGTCTAGGCAGCGCTCTAGGCAACCAAGATCTTTTGCATTTTCAATCTTGTTATAACTCGCAATGAGAATACCTCTGCCCTGCCTATCAACTTGATCGACGGCTGGGAGAACAAAGTCCAAATAAACCTTGAGATCTTTGATAAAGCCAAGTGAAGCCAACTCTAAGTCTTCTGCATTCGCAATATTTATCTTAACCCTTTTAAGTGCAACCTTTCTTACTCGGTCCCAATCATCGACCTGGTCGAGCTCTGGGGCAAAGTAGATGATGGGCTCAATTTCGACAAACTTACCATTATCTTCTTCAATGGCCACATTAGCGAAGGCATGAGCTAGTTCTTGAAAGAGTGGACCAAGTTCTGCCACCTCTCTAAACTCTGCTCCAAACTCTTCAACTTCTAGACCATCAATAGGAATACTCACTTCAAATGGCTTTTGTTCTAGTTGCTTATCAAGGGGTTCTGGATTCCAAGTCGGTTGAATCGATTCTTTGGTACCACAGCCCATGACTCCAATGAGGAGTACGAGAAAGACGCATAAAAGTGGGTTTTGGTATGGTTTTTTCATCATTAATTTTTAATTGTTTTTGTGCATTGCGTTTTAACAGGTCTTGGCCAACTTTACTAGGACCCTGTGAAAGCTTTACCATTTCCCAGAATCAACCTAAGTAATTGAAATTAAACAATATATTTGAGCTGTGAAAAGATTGCCAACTTTGGAAAATTAAATAGCGCAGTGCGTCGCATTGAGCTAATATGGCCCATGCTCTTTCCCCGAAAAACTTCCCTATTCACGCTTGGTAAAGCGGCCATTTATGGCCTCACTCTTTTTGCAACCACTCAGATCAGTTTTGCTGCCTATTACGACACTCTCCCAAAGGGCGTTCGTATGCTCGCCCTCAAGCAAGTGCGCACAGGAAATATTCAATCTGCCTTTAATAGACAACAACAAGAGCAGCCTTACTTTTTTAGAATTAACCTCGATTCCAGTTCACTTGAGGGTTTTAATGAATCCGCAAAGAATATATTTGCTCAACTTAAGGCCATAAGCCAAGAAGCCTACGAAGAATTTAGCTTTGGTGAATATCAAGCTAAGGGTACCGCTGACGTAAAAGTTAACGGCGCAGGTCTGGCTTATGGTCTCTCTAATCGTCTTACTCTTTATGGAACTTTTCCCTGGTATGATGCTCGTGTAAATTTACAGATTGCTCGCACAAAGCAAAATAACCATAAGGAAGTTGCCAGGACTTTAGAGGCCCAAGGAAATAGCGGTCAGGCACAAATTATCTCTGAAATTGCAAACCAACTTCCTGATGTAACGGGAGAAGTTATTCAGTCAGTAGTCGTCAATGGATTCAATTACCAGCCTTTGGGGAATTGGCAAGGTGAAGGCATGGGTGACATGGAGTTAGGTGCGATTTACCGCCTGACCAATTGGGACTATGCTGGACTTGCTCTTAGCGGTGGCTTGATTTTACCAACTGGTAGAGAAGATGATCCCGATATTCTCCAAGATTTTGGATTTGGTGATGGTCAAACTGATGCCTTTGTTGAGTTTGGTGGAGGCTACACTCTGCCCTTTTGGACCAATATGAGCTTTGACTCCTTTGTTCGTTATACTTATCAATTCGAGCACGAACGAGTCCTTCGTGTACCAGAGTCTTCTGACTATCCTTATGGATCTGAGAGCTTAGTATTCCAAGAAAAACTTGGTAATATGTGGGATTGGAGAACAACTGCGAACCTTCAACTAAGAAGATGGATTGGCTTTAGCGCAGGATTTCTCTATAACTATATCGGCCTTGCTAGCTATGACTCACCCAATGAGTTTGCTAACCAGGTTCATGCAAGAGAAACAGAAATTGTTCAAGAGACCGTAAGACTTGGTGCCCACTTCTCTACAGTACCGCTTTATAAGTCTGGTGACTTCTTCTTGCCTTTCAATTGCAATTTAACTGCTCAAAGAATTATTGGTGGCCAAAATACGCCCACATACAGTCGCTACGATGTCGAGTTTCGCTTCTACTTCTAATGCGAATAATCGTAATAGAGAAAACCATTTTCTTCGTAGATTAACCCAAAAGGATCTTTTTCAAGAAGAAGAAAGCCATCCAGGTCAAAGAAGTCTATGCCATGACCAATATTCATAGCAGAGGAAATACCAAGACTCGTTTCAACCATACACCCAAGCATCGTTTTTAACCCTAATAGCCTGGCCTCTCTCAATTGATTAAGCGCTTTGATATAACCACCAGCTTTTTGCAATTTCACGTTTACACCATGAAAAGCATGCTGAAGGTCATCAACGACTGCTCCATCTTGCAATGATTCATCAGCGATTAACATATACTTAGTACTCTCTTTAAGTTTTATAGCTTCATCAAAAGCACTATGCTTCATTGGTTGTTCAATGAATTGTATGTTTTGATCTTCTAATTGATTTAAAAAGTCGCTCGCTATTTTCTCGTCAGTGAAGCACTCGTTACCATCTATACGCAATGGTCCAAGATACTCAGCGCCAATGGCCCGAATCAAATCGATGTCATCTTCACTTTTTATTTTAATTTTTAATGAAGAAAAGCGACTTAGGTTTTTCTCTCTTATAAACTCTGTCACTTTCTTGTGATCCATATGAGGAATCGAGAAGCTGGTAGAGATTTTATTCACCTCTCTGACACCTAATACTCTTGATGGTCTGTCCTCCATGAGTTCAGCTAGGAAGTGGACATAAGATGACTCAATGGCAAAGCGTAGGTTACTTGAAAGCTGACTTTCCTCAAGTTTTTCCACCAAATCCTCAAGCCCATTCATCTCACCGCGATACTTTGTGGTGAACTCAACAAATTCTTCTTCAATTTGCCGAGGAGTAACCTCCCCGTGAGTAACAAAAGCCACCTCTCCTTTGCCTTCGAACTCTCCATCTTTGAAAGAAATGATAAAATTCTCTTTAGCTAAAACATCTCCGCGAGAAATACTCCACTTTACGGCGAGAGGAAGTGATAATTTCTCTATATTCCATTTTCCCACTTGAACCTCCCCCTTCCATTGGATGAATCATCCCTATTCCAAAAGTACTGAGCCTATTTTAACCTATAGTTAAACAAATCTATACCGCTAACGTTAAGGATAAAGAGAAAGTGTTTTCCAAAATGGATACCCTTATTAGAGTTTTAGTTGTTGTCACCGTCCTGTTGATGCTCAGTAAGCTATTTGGAGCCGCCCTTGGCCAAGGATTTCTTAACCTCTTCTTTGGTACTAAGAAAAAGAAAAATAGCGATATGGACTTTGATTATCTTATAGAACAAAAGAAGTCCATGCTGCGAGGAGACTCCACCCCTACTGTTCAAGAAGCCCTTAACAAGAAAAGAGAGCGCAAGGGCAGATCCGAAGAGGCCCTTCATAACGAATACCAAAATCTATCTAAAGAGAATCAAAAGAGCTCCGCCCATAGTCAACGTCTTGAGGAACTTAAGAAAATCATTGCTATCTACGATAGTTTTCAGTGGGGAGCAGGACCCGAAATTAAAGAACTAGCAAATCTTATTTCTCAAAAAACTGGAGAGCGCGTAGCCGACGAGCTAGTCAGTAAAAGTTTTAAAATTCTTTCTGATAGAGAGCTCTTTCTCACTCCTTCTCAAAAAATACTTTCCCTCGTCCAAATAAAGAAAACCATCGAAACATTTATTTTTCTTCAGGGACTAGGATCAGGAGATCAACGTTTTATTCTTCTCTCCAAGCGCTGGACTATGACTCCAGATTCTGTAAAAAAAGGCTTTGCTGTTTATCTCACCGTTATGAAAAAGGGTAACAAAGAGCGGAAAATAACAGAGCTTCTCAAACAAGGAGCATCTTCCCTCGCCCCCTTAGATACTCTAAAGATCATCTCTCTTATGAAGCCTGCTGGGAATTTGTTAGAGCTCCAAGATATCCTCAGTAATATTCGTGAGGAAGCCGAGCTCTTCCATGCTCTCTCTCCACTATCACCTCTAAAGGGAAATTCGGATATCCAGGGCGCTTACAAGTCCCTTGGTCTCAGCAGTAACGCCAGTGTTGAACAAATTAAAAAGCAATATAAGAAATTGGCGCAACTCAAACACCCCGATCGCCTTAAGGGAAAGGGAATTCCTGCTAAATTTGAGTCAATTGCTACGGAAAACTTTACTCAAATAAAGCAAGCCTATGATATATTGATGAAAAAAGAGAAAGGGTCATAGACATGCCGCAAAATCAAAATATTATCGAAGAACTCACCTGTGAACTAATTGACCTCGTTAGTGAGACCAATGGTATTAACCTCAATGACACCATTGAGCTATTGAGCTACTCACCCATCACAAAGAAAAATACACTTCTTCATAAGCAAATTGGGGAGTTTAAGAAGCTTCTCTCTGGCTTCCATGAAGATGAAGTTGATATTTACACTCTACTCGGTCACCCAGTAAGTGAAGCTTTTTTTCGCTTCTTCAAAGAGTTTCCCATTAAATTCAGAGAAGAGCATATTCACCTAACTGGCTCGCTTTCAGCTGAGTTTATTTATCCGCGTCTAAAAAAACTCGTGGATGGACCAAACAAAGAAATCTACAAACAAAAAATAACAGAGGTCTATGGAGACGATGCTTGGCCGATTAAAAGTGTTGAGCATGTCGATAGTCTTATTCGCCTTCAAGAGGGCGAGCAATTCATGACCTATTTAAGAATATTATATTTACCTAAGCTCGTTCTCGTTGACAGAGCGGCACATGAAGAAGCCGCATATCATATGGCCAGTGAACTCTATAATGAATACAACGTCGGCCATATTCGTCTAAAGTTCACCCTGAACAGACTAACATCAAAAGCCTCGGAACAAATTCCAGGCCAAGAAAATATCACGGAAGAGGATGTTGTCTTTGGTCTCTATGATGGCTTTAAAAAATTTCAAAAAGAGCATGGAGAATTTAATTTTATCCTCTCTCCAAGTTTTCGAAAAGAAGCTGAATTCTACGATCAAGAAAATTTTTCGAGTAAACAAGAGCACTTTCTCCATCAAGTAAAAAAGTTGCTTGAGATTGTAGAGAATAATCCAGAACTTACTCCTCACCTTTGTGAGATTGATACAGTTGGAGATGAAAAAGAGCTTTACCGTAAAAAGCACTTTATTGAAATGAAGGCAGGACTGAGAAGACTTCAATCTCATGGTTTCAAGATTCGTTCTCACCATGGTGAAACATGGAAGACTCTTAGAAAGGGTGTTCAATCTGTAGATAACTCAATGAATATTTGGCATATCGATACTCTTGAACATGGCCTGAGCCTTGGGATTAATCCCAATTATTACTTTCATAGACTTTATCAAAGAATCATGGAAATCAATTCTCAAGAAGAGACCATCGATCCGGCCAGTGCTGAATTTAGGGAACTGATGGATATGGATTGGAAGAAGCCTGCTGTACGAGATAAGATCATTGCTGGCGAAAAGTTAGATGCTAAAGAAGAGATTGAATTCGTTAAATCGAAATTTCATACTGCTCGTGAAATAGAGCATTATCAGCACGATATCCTCAATAGAATGATAGATAAGAATGTTAGTCTTGTGGCACTACCAACAAGTAATATTAAACTTACGAACTCATTCCCTGATATTAAAGACCATCCTTTTTCGTGGTGGGAAAAGAAAAATGTTCAATTAGGTGTTGGCACAGATAATTACATCACTCTTTCGACTAACTTTATTCAGGAAATGCTTATCCTTTTATTCTCTGACCCAGAAAACCTAAAGATAACAAAGCTATTAATGGTTGTTACTGGTGAAACGCGAAGGCCTTATATTAGTCACCTTTTATGGTCGATGAAAAAGAAGTATAAGCCTAGCCCGAAATAACTTTTTCGACTTCAGCCGCAACAAGATTCGGCGAAATTTCAACCATACACTTTTGGTAGACGTCTTGTGAGCATTGGCCGCGCCCATCTTTGGTACACGGACGACATTCAAGATCACTCGAGAGGGTCTTCATAGTACCCATCGTTGTAAAACCAAATGCACTAGGGCCAATTAAACTTAAGCCAGTTCGCCCTGATAAATCGGCAACTTGTTGAAGACCTGTATCCGCCGTAATAATAAACTCTGCATGAGCCGCAAGGGAACAACTCTCAAGAAGGTTTCTTTTTCCCGCTAAATTAACCACCCTCTCTGGAGCAACATTAGCAATCTCTTCGCAAAATTGATCTTGAGGACCTCCAAGAATCACAAATTGATGGTGAGGTAATTTTTTTATGAGCTCCTTCCAGTGATCCACAGGCCAGCTCTTCATGGGCCATGCAGTTGCTGGAACTAAAACGACTCTCCTTTTAAGAAGAGTCAGGTCTGAATCACTAGGTGCGACAGGCCAGACTATAGGAAATGGCTTCTCACTAGAATCTAAAAAATCTTTTAGTGGCTGCCAATAAGACTCTATCGCCTTAAAAGGCCAAGAGAACTTATTTATTCGCAATTTAAAGAGCATAAATCTCTTGATCCTATTTTTAGGACGAATAAGTAATTTACTCTTACTAAAAAGAGTTAGTACCCAACGAAAGAAGAAACTTCTCAAATTATTATGGGCATCATAAACAAGGTCATAGTTTTCACTTCTCATGTGCCAAGCGAGGGAGATAAGACCAGGGAGTCCCTCTTTACGTTGAAAAGGAATGAGCTTCGTAAGAGATTGCTCCCCTTTCAGTGCTCCCTGCAGGTCCTCTCTAACCAGCCAATGAACAATAGAGTTCGGTAACTCTTTTTTCAATGGCGCTAAGGTGCCTCGACAATGAATGATATCCCCGAAACTAGAGAAACGGATGATGAGAATCTTCATTTGTTTATCATAACCCCGAGAGAGAGAAGTTGTCAGGCAAAAACTAACGCTTAGCAGCCTCTAAAGTGCTTGTCTCTTATGCAGGCAAAGCTACAATAGGAGCATGACTTTTAGTAAGCAAAACCTCATGAGCCTGATAAAGGTGGCCGTAGACCATAGAGCTTCCGATGTTCACATTAGAACTGGAGAAAAGCCCTGCCTGAGGATTCGAGGTGAACTCGTTCCGATTCAAACCAAGGAATTCACTCCTGAGGACACAGAGAATATCGCGCGCATTATTCTGAATAATAAAACCTTAATTGAAAAGCTTCCGACCCTAAAAGAATACGATGGAGGATTTGCTATCAATGGTCTCTGTCGAATACGTTTTAATTTTTTTCGCTATGATAGAAAAATTGGCATAGTCATGAGGATTGTTTCAGAGCATATCCCCTCTCTCAAAGAGCTTGGGCTACCGAGTATTCTTGCTAAAATCTCTGATCAAAGACGAGGACTTATTCTTGTCACAGGCCCTACAGGCTCCGGAAAATCAACAACACTTGCAGCGATGATCGATCATATTAATGATACTCGAAACTGCCACATTATTTCAGTGGAAGACCCTGTAGAATACCTTCATCCCCAAAAGAAATCTCGTGTTACTCAAAGAGAAGTCGGCAAGGATACAGATGGCTTTAATGCCGCACTTCGAGGGGCGCTCCGACAAGACCCCGATGTAATTCTTATCGGTGAAATGAGAGACCCCGAAACGGTCCAAATTGCTTTAAAGGCTGCTGAAACAGGTCATACGGTCTTCTCTACCGTTCACACCACAAATGCGATTACTACGATGGGTCGAATCATCTCCATGTTTCCTCCAGAAGAACAAAAAGACGTTAGAAAGCGCCTTTCTGTTAACCTTCACGCCACTGTTTCTCAGAGAATGCTTAAGCGTGCAGATGGTAAAGGAGTTGTCATTGCCCAAGAGATCATGACAACAACTCCTGGGGTAAAAGAATGCATTGAAGGTGATGAACCACTAGAGAGAATCAACGAAATCATTGAAGAAGGTTTTGGTCCCGGTGGAAATGGCTCTCAATCTTTTGAACAACATATTATGTGGCTATTAGAAAATAGAGTTATCGACAAACAAACTGCACTGAGTGCGGTGAGCTCTGAATCAGACTTTATCCAAAAACTTCAATTCGAGTAAAGAAACTTAGTCATCAATATAAAGAGAAGTCTGACAGATATAATCATGAAGGGTCCTCTTCCACTCACCTTTTAAGCCTAAAAGAACTCCAATGACTGATACTATAGAGAGGGGTTTAAAAATTAACTCTCTTAAAAAGAGCATAAACCGAGACGGCCTGTCACCGATATCTTTATGACCTATTCTCATATCCATCATCGACTTCCCTGGCGTCTTATAAAAGAGGCTTGAAGGGATGACAAGAAATAGAATGAAAAGAATAAAAAGCGGTACTCCCACAAGAAGGGTGTGGAGTTCATCTGGCGGTAGGGTTTGATTCATACCCTGCTGCGCTAATACTTTTACATAATGATATTCAATTGTTGGAATAAGTAGCTTTAAACCAAAGGCGAAGCCTGCAACAAGACCATAATCAATTACTGTGGCCATAACTCTTTTGTATATTTCAGGGGGCATCATATCTGCATAGGCAGAAAGAGCGGCATCTCTTTTTGCTAGTGCAGAACGAGAAATACGTTTCTTATGAGGTGCTTCGACACCAAGTTCTCTCTTTTTCTTTGTCGTTTTTTTAAGACTTGTCATGCTTGGAGTGGCCCCACTTGCCCTCGTGGTTTTTTTTTTCATTTGCACATGCTCTAAGTCTTCGTCTGCAACTTTAAAAGACCAATCATCAGGCTTTCCCTTGGCAGTGGACTTTTTCTTACCTTCACTCATCTCGTCTTCCTTGACTTAAAAATAACTTAAAGGGAATTTATCTTTACGATGAGCTTGTGAAGCTCTTCTTTTGCCTTGTCACATTCAGCCTTCCACTCGTCATGAGTTAGGCTTTCATTGTGGTTCATCAGAAGTTTTCCATAATCCCTGGAAGCATCATTGAACTCGCGCAAAAGTGCTGCGGCTTGCTGTTCATCTTCCATTTCTTCGAGCTTATTCATAATTGAATCAAGCTCAGTTGTATCTAAAAGATCGTCCATACTCTATTTCACCATGCTTAGTTTCTTGCCTTGAACTTGATTGATAATATCATCCATAATGAAAAGAGTTTCTCCAATCATGGGGTCACCTGCCAAGGACTCAACCCAATCCTCTTTTCTTTTTTCAAAGTCCTTTTTCCAGCGCTTCTTATCACTTTCACGGACATTTTCATGGGCCATGAGACTTTGCTCGAAATCAGAAACGATAATTTTCTTATCAACTTTCTCATTCTTAAGTTTTTCTGTAATTTTCTTATTTTCTTCGTCTTCTTTTAAAACCTTTTTGAGATTTAGACTTACTTTCGTGTCTTCTCTTCTTTTTGTCAGATAGCTAACACTCTCCTGAATTTTCTTAAAGCCATCATCCTTTGAAACTCTCACACCACTTCTTTTCTTGAGAATGGGAAGACTGTAGGAGAACTTATCCCATTTCTTATACTCTCTTGGCTTTACCTTATCCCAAGGAATTGAGTAATCGAGGTCCTGCTCACGATTCTCCGCATACCCAAACGGATCGGGAAGAATAATATCAGGAGTAACACCTTTGAATTGGGTTGAAGCTCCGGTAATCCGATAGAACTTTTGAACTGTGATCTTTAATGCGCCTAAATCTTTTGAAACAAGATTAAACATGGGATGCATATTCAGTGGAGCAATGGCCTGAACAGTTCCTTTGCCATGAGTGAACTCTCCTCCAACAATGACTGCTCTATCATAGTCTTGCATAGCTCCTGCGAGAATTTCAGAGGCCGAAGCACTAAAACGATTGACCATGACGATCAGTGGACCATCATAAGTGATGGGAGTCTCTTTAGTGTACTCATTATTATCCGCAAGGACTTGAATACGGTCTCGACCTCTTACTTGTACAATAGGACCCTTATCGATAAAAAGTCCTGACATTTCTTGAGCATCTTGGAGTGCTCCACCGCCATTGTTTCTTAGGTCAAGAATCATACCATTTATATTTTGTTTTTTCAGACGATTCAGTTCCATCTGTACATCACGAGTACAGTTCTTTGTTGGATCATTAAAATCACGATAAAACTTAGGTACATGAATGTAGCCAACCTTTATGCCAAGATCTTTATGGGAGATAATACTACCTTTAGCGTAACTTGCTTCAACCTGAACAACGTCACGAGTGATCGGTATAACTTTACGTGAACCATCTGCCTTCTTAACCGTTAAGCGTACCTCTGTTCCTTTCTTTCCACGAATATAGCGAACAGCATCGTCCACTCTCATATTCACAAGATCGACAGGCTCCCCCTCTGCCTCAGCAGCAAAGAGAATAACATCGTTAACCTCTAAGCCTTTTTGACGCCAAGCTGCTCCACCCGGAACAATACGAACGACCTTTATAAAGGCACCATCTTCTTGAAGAACTGCACCAATTCCCTCTAGCTGGCCAGAGATATCGATATCGAAATCTTCCTTTCTTTTTGGTGGAAAATAAACAGTATGAGGGTCATAAACATTAGTCATTGCGTTCATAAATTTTTCGAGATGATCTGTTCGGTCGTCTTTCTTTAAGCGAGTAAAGAACCTTTCATACTTTTCATTTACAGACTTATGAGCCTTCTCACGCATTTCTTTGTCTGTAAGAATTTTATCTTCACCTTTCTTTTTATCCTTTTTAGCGGTCTTAGCTTTTTCTTTTTTACCTTTTGAATCTTTTTTACCTTCTTTAAGTTCTTTTTGACCTTCCATGACAGCGATGTACTTCATAAGAACTGCTTGCTTATAAACCTTTCTCCAGTGATCGAAGAGTTCTTTACTACTTTTCGCGTACTTTCTCTTTTCAGGGTCAAGCTCTAAGACTTCATCTTCATTAAAGTTAAACTTCTTTTTAAAAACTTTTTCCCGATGTGCATTGAGCTCATCGACTCTCTTATTATAAATTTGAACTGTTTCATTAAGAAGCTTGTGGTTACCACTAATCATCTGATCATCCATAACCAACTTATACTTCTCTAAAGTCTTGACGTCCTTCGCCAGGAAGAATTGCTTACTATAATCAAACTTTTTAATGAACTCTTTGAAAGCATTTTCGGAGATGCCATCATCTAACTTTTTATTCGTATAGTGATTTCCCCTAAGATTCTTTCTAATGAGATTACCTATTAAGCGCTCAATGCTCTTCTCTACTTGGTTCTCGCCGACAGCACTATCACCTTTTGCATCACTCTTATCTCCTAAAGTGTGAGCGCTAAAGAGACAACAAAGAACAAGAAAGGAACTTAAAATCAACTTTTTCATTAATACTCCGAATAAAGAAAATCTTTGAAAATCAGGAATGTCTTTAATTAAAGACATTCCTTTAATTTACGTATTTTACTATGATAGAGCAGGCAGGGCCGCTCTAAAAGGGTGAAATAATCCCCCCCCTGTTGACCTTCGTTCAACAAGAATTGTCAGGCTTATTCTAACGCAGCTCCCATTTTGCTGATAGGTAAAACCGTACTATTTACTAGAGTTTTACACAGGGCTTTCTCATTTCTGACTTTGAAATTGGCATTAAGCTCTCTAATATAGGCTATTCATTACAATCAAAGAACCAAACAAGGTTAAAAAGACTATGACCCAATTTAATTCAGCTTATTTGACGTCTCCCAGTATCCATGGGGACACCATAGCCTTTGTTAGTGATGATGATATCTGGCGCACGACTCGTTATGGTGGCAATGCGATTAGGTTGACCAATTCTCACGGTATCTCCCGTTCGCCTCTTTTCGCACCGAATGGAGAAAATTTAGCCTACCTCACTAATGACCAAGGGCAAGAAGATATCTATCTTATACCGCCATTCGGTGGCCAGCCATTGAGGCTAACCTTTGTTGGTGTCCAAAGAATTTGTTGCTGGAAGGATAATAAAACTCTCATCTTTGCTTCTAATAATGACACTTTCTCTCCTCGAGTTACCTTCCTCTATGAGCTTAATATAAAAACACTGGAAAAGAAGCCTCTTCAATTGGGTCAAGCCCTAAGCTTTGTCACAGATGGAAAGACGCGGGTCTTAGGTAGAAATACTGGGGACCCTGCTCGCTGGAAACGTTACCGTGGCGGAACTGCTGGAACTCTTTGGGTAGATACCGAAGGAGAGGATAATTTCAAGCAGCTCATGCCCAAGCTGAAGTCAAACCTTACGAATCCTCTTCTTATAGATGGCAAAATTTTCTTTATCTCTGATCATGAGGGTATTGGAAATATTTACTCCTGTAATTTCAAAGGTGCTAATGTCAAAAGGATAACCAACGAAAAAACCTACTATGTTCGAAGCTTTAGCTACGACCAAGGAATTATCCTCTATCAATCAGCTGCTTCTCTTTACCAGCTAGAACTCAAAACAAATACGGTTGTTAGAGTTGATATCCACGTACCTTCGAGCTTTAACCAAAGTGTATCGCGTATTGAAAGTGCTGATGACTTTCTTCAAGAGTACAACGTAGATGAGAAAGCGAAGCACATTTCAATTATTTCGAGAGGTCAACTTTTTTATCGTACTCCCTGGTCTGGCGCTCCCATAAGGCTTGGGGATGAAGCTTGTCGCTATCGGCTTCCCCTCTTTATTACTGACCCTAAGACTAAAAAGACTTCACTTCTAGCATTTGAAGTTGATCCAAATAATGAAGAAAGCCTATGCTCCTTTCCTCTTGAACTAAATTCTATTAAGAAGAAAATAGCCCCTAAGCAAGATTGGGGAAAAGTTCAAGAAGTTACTCTTTGCCCAGAAGCCAAGTTTGTAGCAATTGCCAATAATCGTAACCAACTCTTTGTTCTTAATTTAGTTAACAAAAAAGTCGAAGAAGTCACACGCAATGATTTTCACTTCTACCATAATCTTAGTTGGTCTCCTTGTGGTCGCTACTTAGCCTACTCTGAGCCTATCACACGAACTCACATCTCCCTTTTTCTATACGACACTAAGAAAAAACAAAGTCGACCAATTGTTGAGTCAGTACTCGCAGACTCTCACCCATCATTTGACCCCTCAGGCTCATACCTCTACTTCATTGGAATGAGAGAATTTCACCCTAATTACAGTGAGACTCACTTTGAACTTAGCTTTCCCTTCGCAACTCAAGTCTACGCTATCTCTCTACAAAAAGATCTCCCAAGCCCATTGGAAAGGTTTCTCGATTTTGACGTCGAAGAAGAGGATGATGAGGACGAAAAAGAGCTAAAAAAGAAATCAACTAAGAAGGTGGCAAAAAAAGTCAGCAAGAAAGTCGCTTCCCAAAGTGCAATGAAAAAAGCTGCAGCGAATAAGCCAGTAAAAGAAGAAGAGAATGAAGAGACTCAAATCGATTGGGATGGAATTTCTCAGCGAATCATTACTCTGCCTCTAGAACTTGGAGGCTATCAAGGCCTTCACGCCTGTGAAGACAAGCTCTTCTTTCTTCGCTACGGAATCTCTGGCCACTCCCCTTTTGGCAATTATCCAAGTCCAGAGAATAACCTCTACACTTATTGCCTAAAAGAGAAGAAGCTTCAAACCTTTCAAAAGTCATGTCACAGTTTTGAAGTTAGCCACGATGGTTCGAAAATTATTCTCGACACTGATGAGGGACTGAGATTAGTTAACGTAGAAGCGAAACCATCTGATGGGGCGGACAATAACAAGAAAGATGGTTACTTAGACCTTAATAATTTTCCTCTCACTATTAATCCCAAAAAAGAATGGCGTCAGATGTATCGTGAAGCGTGGATTCTTCAACGTGAGCATTTCTGGGTCGATGATATGAACAAAATCGACTGGCAAAGTATTTATAAAAACTACCTCCCCCTTCTTGATAAGGTTCACACGAGAAGAGAGTTCAGTGACCTTATGTGGGAAATGCAAGGAGAGCTTGGGACAAGTCATTGCTATGAATTTGGTGGTGACTATTTTAGAACACCTTTTCGAAATATTAATGGAGAGCTTGCTGCTAACTTTAAGTGGGACAAAAATCAAAAAACTTATAAAGTCTCAAATATTGCCAAAGGGGATAGTTGGATCCCTAAAGCCTCTTCCCCATTGAGAGCGCCCGGAGTTTGTCTTGAAGACGGAGATAGTATTCTTGGCCTCGATGGCAGGGGCTTTCAAGTGAGTACTGATCTAGAGGTGGCACTCCAAGGAAGAGTCAATCAAAAGATGGCCTTAACCGTAAAGAGAAAGGGAAGTTCGAAGGAAGAAGTTGTCGAAGTATCTCCTCAAGCGTCTTCTCACTTTTCTCGCTATCGTGATTGGGTCAATAAAAATAAAGAATATGTTCATGCAAAATCAAAGGGCAAGGTAGGATACCTCCATATTCCAGATATGGGCCTAATGGGCTTTAGCGAATTCTACCGTAACTTCTTAACGGAAGTTGAAAAAGAAGGACTCATTGTTGATGTTCGCTATAACGGTGGGGGTCATGTCAGTCAGCATATTTTAAAAATACTGGCCCAAAAAGTTATTGGTTTTGATAAGACAAGGTACATGGGAATCGAGCCCTACCCTGCTTATGCTATTAATGGCCCGATTGTCGCCCTTACTAACGAGCACGCAGGAAGTGACGGCGATATTTTCTCTCACTCCTTCAAGCTCATGGGACTTGGTCCTCTCATTGGCAAGAGAACATGGGGAGGCGTAGTTGGTATTTGGCCGAGGCACCCCCTTAATGATGGAACAATAACCTCACAGCCAGAATTTAGCTTCTGGTTTAAAGATGTTGGTTATGATGTTGAGAATTACGGGACCGACCCAGATATTGAAGTCGATATTCTCCCTAAAGACTGGAAAAATGGCGTCGACCCTCAACTTGACCGCTCCATTGCTGAAGCTCTCAAGCTCAAGAAAAAGCAGCCTACTCTCAAACCTAACTTAAATAAGAATAGGCCAAATTTAAGAGCACCAAAACTACCTAATTAATTGCAAACTAAGGGTTGGAGAAGGAATTAACTTTTCTTCTTCACCCACAGCTTTTTTTCAATTTTTGCTACAACTTCCCCTTTTTCATTTTTAATATCTACATGAAAAAGGGGCTCTACTTTTCCATTAAGTTCGACTGCTTCTTTTATTTCTAAAACCTTGTCTGCGGGAATATCAAAGATAGCAGACACTTTAGAACTCCCAGGTCTTTTAAATTTTATATTCGCTTCTTTATCCCAAACGATATATTCCTTCCCAAGCTTTCTCATCAAAATCAGCATGAGAAAAGGGTCGGCCATTGAGTAGAGGGAACCACCAAAGTGAACTCCTACATAATTTCGATTATAAAAACGCAATGGCATTGAAACCTTAAAGATAATATTTTCTTCGTCAATCAGACGAATCCTCACTCCTGCCCCTAAGTAAGGTGGCCAAAGGTTCATAAAACGAGCAAGAGTTTTGAGACGAAAGTTCTTATACATCAGTATTTAAAATTCACTCCAAAAGGTCTTTAGGCAGTGAAAATGTTCCTATTTTGTCGCATGGAAACTCCAAAACCTTATCAACAGCATTTAAATTCAACTTTCCATAGAGATGCGGGAATATCAGCCCAGACATAGGCGCCTCTAATGGAGGCTCTTCTTTTAACTCCCCCTCTAACAGCGGTATATAAACTCTTAGGAGCAAAAGATCTTCTCTTCCTTTGTAGAGCGAGTTGGCAACTGAGACAATTTGGTCAGTATGACTAAAGTGAATAAACCCTTCATTCTCTAAGGATTTAGGACTATAAAATCCTTTCTCCTGCGCCTCTTCCCAGTCTTTCTTCGGTAACATATGAAAAATATTCGCCATCCTTCTTCCTTCCCAAGGTACCACGCACCTTTGGTTTCGCAACTGCTAAGAGCTACTATTGTATATTCTTAGCCAAGAAATACATTTTGTCGAAAAAGAAAATAGGTGCCATGCTCCTTTGGTTTCGCAGGCGCAAATAAATCCCTTTTAAAATTACCTATAAATAATTCCTAGAAAATGACGACTTGAAATCATTTGGCCACGGTATTCAAGGCCAGAGATGTCTGAGACACTTCTCCCACTGCGGTCGTTATGATAACTCAAGTGTGAAACTCTGTTCATTGGAATCAACTCATCTTTAGTAATGAAATAAGTAATATCGCTAATATTAACTCGTTTTCCAGCTCCGGTAACTTCACCTAAGCGTAGACCTTGAGCACGTAATATTGACTCACTCATATTATTTCTACTAAGGATATTTTTAATTTGACGACCCGCGCCTGTCATTTCACCACTAAATGAGTTGAAAATAAAAACACAAGATAGCATAGCTATTATTAGTAATTTCATTGCAAAGCCTCTCGTTGCTTTAAAGTTAAAGAGTCACAGAGGTTCAAAGTGAAATAAGGGATATCACCATCGGACTCTGGGTCTTTAAGAACTTTATATATTTCTTCAACAGCATTTCTTTGGATATCTTTTATTTTAAGAATTGCTTCGATATTCACACTTTCAGAGAGTGTGTAGAAGAGGTTTTGACCAAAGTCAGCTTCAAAAGGTTTATAAAACTTTACGAGTTGAGGAAGATGGTGAGCGGCGATACTAAGGTCAAGTGAGAAATCTTTTTTGGTACCATGGAAAATGTCAGGTCCACCTTGAAGAAACCCCTTATTGGTTAGAGTTTGTAATCTTTCCTCACCTAGCTTTCCAAAGTTACTTTTCAACCATTCCTTACTAATTCCGGACCTGTTCGCCGAGCATTTATAAATAAAATACTTGAGAGAATCCTTGAGTTCATGGTTCAGCTCCTTAGAGGAAGTATGGGGCATATCCATTTTTAAAAACGGGCCATAGGTAAAGCGCAAGGATTCTCCAAGAGCTCCCTCGGCTTCCTCAAGAAGAAGTGACAGCTGAGTTTCCTTTTTCATACTCGCCAACAGATTCAAAAGAACATGAGGCGCAGGGGCATGGGTTAGATCTCCTTCCACTATTCTTTTAATGGATTGAGCCGACACGCCAGAATCAAGCGAGAGCTCCTCCGGTCCTACTCCAGGGTTCTTTTTAAAATAGCGTTTTAAGTCGCGTTGAATTTGGTGGGTTGTATCTTTGCTCAAAGTTTGGTTCGTCTCTTCAGTCATAATTTTATTACCTCACCTATTACATAAGGTGACTAAATCCAAAGAGAAAGAAAATGAGCCCAAAAAAGAACCTTACAATAAAAATGTTATAAATTGATGGGGTAAGCTATCAAAAACAGGAAGGGTTGAAAAAGTAGGGGGACACATTGGCCCCCCTCTTGTTACCTATGGGGTTCTCTCTCCTCAAAACTCAAGCGTAGCACTCTCCTACTAAAACAATAAACATCAAGGTAAGGGCAATGACAAATAGGAATGTGGCGACGCTTTCGCTCTCTCTCATGGATGAATTTATGTCACAGGGGCCTTGCCATGGCCATACTGGTAAAGAATATCTGCGCCACGTGGTGAATTGCTCCACCATGTGGCGTAAAAGAAGTGCCACGCACCTTTGGTTTCGCA
>Ga0136600_1000299_pt1 | contig 27333 bp, 24 predicted proteins | sample AntRauMFilla2698_FD_104634 | JGI IMG/M metagenome (GOLD analysis project Ga0136600, IMG submission 104634) | Saline lake microbial communities from Rauer Islands, Antarctica - Metagenome Filla 2 #698 | ecosystem: Environmental > Aquatic > Non-marine Saline and Alkaline > Saline | place...
GACCAGCTCGCAAAAGACCTGTCATTTGAGGACTATGCAGATATCCTCAAAGAATTCCTCGATGAAATCAACATTACAAAAATAACACCAGTAGCGCTTAGTTACGGTTCGGCCATTGGTTATTCCTTTGCTGGAAAATACCCTGAGCGCACTCACCGCCTTATTTTAGGAGGAACAACTCCGAAGCTCAGAAAGTCGGTGCGTATTTTACTTGAAGAAAGTCTCGTGGCCATGGAAGATGGCCGTATGAAAGACTTCAGCACTGGTGTTATCCTCAATCTCTTCAATTATTCTCAAAGAAAAAGAACTAAAATCCCACGAATGCTTATCCGTGGTTTTCATAAGTCATTAATGGCCCTATCCGACTCAGATAAGGATAGATATCTAGAGAATACAAAAAGGCTCCTAAACTTAAATGGGCTAGAAGGACCAGAGCCAATTTGTGAAACCTTAGTTCTTGCAGGGGAGTTCGATAACTTCACAACGCCTAGCGAGTGTTTAGCCGTAGCTAATAAATGCCAAAATCCAACTTTTGGAATACTTAAAGATTGTGACCATCTTGCTCCTTTCGTTAAAAAGAAGCTCATGATTGAGACCTATCAAAACTTTGCCCTTCATGGAAAGGTCCACGAGAGCGAGTGGATAAGGTTATATGTCGCAAAAGAAATCCCAATAGAAAAGAAAATCCTTGAGCCAAGATGGTCTTATGCAGGAAAGGTGTTTCTTAAGTGTGATGAGACTGGTTGGCAAGAAGAAGTCAAAATCATTGACTTCAACTCCTACGGTCTATGCATAAATTATGAAGGCAAGTTTCTCAGTGAGCAACGTCTAAGAAATTTAAAAGTTATCTTTCCACAGGAAAACCTAGAAGTTGAAGCCATATTCTTTGATAGTAATCCTTTAGGCTTAAGAGGAATCTTTAAACGATACGATTTTAATACCTATGAAAGACTAGAGAAACTTCTTCTAAGCCTTGAAAAAGGTTCTCTTGTTTTTACCCCATCCCCTATATAAAATAACATTAAATTCAAAATAGGAATCATATGGAAATCTGGCTCTCCTATGGCATACTTGGTATATTTGTCGGTTTAGTCGCAGGCCTATTTGGTATAGGAGGCGGCATTTTAATGGTCCCTGCACTATTTCTTACACTTCAAAAACAAGGTCTTTCATCGGAGCAGGCAATCTTTGTTGCCACAAAGACTTCTTTAGCAATAATACTATTCACTAGTCTATTTTCAGCCTATTCACATCATAAGAAAGTACCCATCAATAGTAGTATTTTACTTCAGATTATTGCTTTTATTATCATTGGCACTATATTTGGCACTTTCTTTGTAGAGCACATCAATGGGAAAACCCTAGAGGTTTTATTTGCCATCTACATTACCCTAATCTCTATCAAGATGTGGCTTGGCTTTAAGGTCCCTACTCAAGGTGGATCTCACTCTCCCTCTATCGCGCTCAATATTATAGTAGGGTTGATTATTGGATTTAAATCAGCAATTCTAGGGATTGGAGGTGGAACAATCTCTATCCCCTACCTCAGTTGGCAGGGTGTGCCGATGGCCCAAGCTGTAGGATTATCGGCTAGCTTTGGCTTTGTCATTGCCTTATTTGGTACCCTAACTCATATTTTTAGAGGTGCAACCATTGAAGGCTTAAATGGACCTCATCTTGGATACATTTATATCCCCGCCCTGTTAGGAGTATTATCAATGAGTCTTATTTTCTCTCGTGTAGGTGTTCATTTTGCTCATAAACTTCCTACCGATAAGCTGCGTAAAGCATTCTCTCTACTTCTTATTAGCCTCGCGATTAAAACTGTTTATAGCTTGTTGGCTCCTTGATGAAGAAGGGACTAATCTTAATCCTTTTTAGCTGTCTTCTTACGGCTTGCAGCAGTTTAGAAGAAAAGAGAAATGAGCGGATTCGCAAGAATATTCAAAATATTGATGCCCTTATTATAGTTCATCCTACTTTCTATTTTGATAGCAATGCAGAGGCAAAGGAAGCCATTAGTTTTGTTAGTGACTTCTTCATCAATTTAAAAAAACCAGTCTTTACCTTAGTAGAAACACAGGAGTTGATAACAGCAATTCACTTGACTCAGGCGTCTGCGCAATTACCTCAAAGCAAGTATCATTCTCAAAGCCCATCTGCGAGCAATTATCTAAGGTACTTTCCAAGGATTAAAGAAACACAACTGGTTCAATCCTTAAATGGTGAAAATAAAATAAAGGTTAGTGGTAAGAATATTGTGATCATTGGCGGCTACCTTTTAGCGTGCCTGCGAACTGCAGTTCAGCACCTTTCTCGTCACAATTTAGAGGACCAGAGCGAACTTAATATCTACCTACCACTGAGAGCGATTTATGGAAAAGATCTCAATCAACAGGGATCAGAGATCCTTTCAAAAGAAGGCCTTCAAAGTAGCCTCAATAAATGGTTACCGAAGGAAACAGGGTATGAAGTCTATCGTGATGAAAAGCTTTTCTTGAAGGTAAAAGAAAATGAACCAAAGATTCTCCGCATATACGTAAGACCCATCAAAGAAGGGCTCTTTCCACTAAACCAATTCTAGTTTTGATCCATAATAGAAATGATATCTGATTGTATGTAAGCATTCGCTAGCTTTTGGCATTTATCATAAAAGCCACTTTCACCTAACTCTTTTGCTTTTTGTGTGCAACCCCGCATATAAGCAGCATGGGCAAGGCGAATAGCTGTTGATACGCTGACCTGGTCCTTTAAGTAGGGTTTACTTCCAAGATCAAGCTTATTGGTGCTAGCACAGCCAAAGCTGAAGATTAAAAGAAAGGTGAGGATGTATTTCATCAGTCTATTATAGAGTGTTTTAAGTTATTTGGGATAAAAAAAGCCCTCTTAAAAAAGAGGGCTTTCGAATTGACTTAAATTTTTGTGTAAAGACTATTCGTCAACTTTGAAGCCAGCAAGCTTGTCTGCAAGAGTTGCAGATTTTACTGAATCCTTACCAAAGCCACTTGCTTCAGCGTTAACAGCTGATTTCATCGAAAGAGCAATTTTCTTTGCATCTTTATCAATTGAAATCACCATTGCCTTAACAACTTGCCCTTTTTGAACAACTTCTTCTGGCTTCTCAACTCTCTCTTCAGAAAGCTCAGAAATGTGAACAAGTCCTTCGATACCAGTTTCAAGCTCTACGAAAGCACCGAAATCAGTTACGCGAACAACTTCTGCTTCAACAACAACGCCAACAGGAAGTCTTTCTTCAATTTTCTTCCAAGGATCTTCCTCAAGTTGCTTGATACCAAGACAGAACTTTTGGTTTTCCTTATCTACAGAAAGAACAGCTGCTTCTATTTCTTGACCTTCTTTAAATTCCTCAGTGAGGTTGATTTGTTTTTTGGCCCAAGAAAGGTCAGAGATGTGAATAAGAGCGTCTACGTCTTCACCAAGGTCAAGGAAAACACCAAAGTCTACAATAGACTTAACTTTTCCAGAAACTTTCTTCCCTATTGGGTACTTAGCTTCGAGATCATTCCAAGGGTTTTCTTGAAGTTGCTTAAGACCAAGAGAGATTCTCTTGTTTTCAACGTCAACATCGAGAACCTGTGCTTCAACTTGCTCACCAACAGTGAAGTGTTTTGCAGGGTTCTTAATTTTATTTGTCCAAGACATTTCAGATACGTGGATAAGACCCTCGATTCCGTCGTCAAGCTCAATGAAAATACCATAATCTTTAACAGATACGATTTCACCAGAGACTTTCTTACCAGAAACATACTTACTTTGTGCCTCTTCCCAAGGGTTCGGCTGAACTTGCTTAAGACCAAGAGATACTCTCTCTTTATCTTTATCAAACTTAAGAATCTTAACTTCGATTTCGTCACCGATATTAAGAAGATTACTTGGGTGCTTAACACGTCCCCAAGACATATCAGTAATGTGAAGAAGACCGTCAATACCACCGAGGTCGATAAACGCCCCATAATCAGTGATGTTTTTAACAACACCTTTAACAATCATACCCTCTTGCATTTGCTCAAGGATCTCTCCTCTCATCTTATTGCGCTCTTCTTGAAGAATTGCACGACGAGAAAGAACGATGTTACCGCGCTTCTTGTTGAACTTGATAACTTTGAATTCCATTCTCTTACCGATGTACTTATCAAGGTAACGAGTTGGGCGAAGATCAATTTGTGAACCAGGAAGGAAAGCTTTAACGCCGATATCGACAGAAAGACCACCTTTAACCTTAGCAACAACTGTACCTTCAAGTGGAGTACCAGATTCACAAGCTTCAGAGATTTTATCCCATGCTTTAAGAATCTCAGCTTTATCTTTAGAAAGAACAAGGTTACCCATCGATGACTCAAGCTTATCGAGATAAACCTCGATAGTTTGCCCTTCCTCGATTTTAAGAGTTCCGTCATAATTAACGAATTCTCTCGTCGAAACAAGACCTTCTTGCTTGTAACCAATGTCTACCATTGTGTAGTCAGGTCCGATATTAACGACCTTTCCGTTGTAAACTTCACCTTCGGTAAAGTCTTTTGTCTCCTCTGACTCGAGAAGTTGTGAAAACTCCGTAGTTTCTTTAGTCTCAACGTCTTCGCCGAAAACTACTTCGAAATCTTCCATCCATTTTTGTTTGATGTCTCCAGACATAAAACACCTCTTTTTTGGTTTTAAAATTTTCTTTTAAAACCGGTTTCATTAGCAACAGACAAGGTCTGTTGATTTCCCTCTCACTACTGCAAGCACTGGAAAATATTTGATTTTGGTGGCGCAGAATAGCTTATTTTTTGGTGCTTGTTAAGGAGAATTTCTCCTACTTAGTAATTTATTACGGCTTCTCTTGGCTTTTAAAAGTCGTTTACGCCGCTTTAGGACTTTCTTGTAGGTTGAGATCATTATGTTTTGGTAACTCTTAGCACCATAGCTTGAAAGGAGAAACTCATGAGACTTATGCAGATTTTTCTCGTAAGTACCTATATTTCCAAGGATTGTTTCCACCTTTTCACGTATCTCGCGACTATCGCCCTTAAGATAAGTCTCACCTATGACTCCAAAACCCCTAAATAACTCCATTGAGGAGGCCGTTCTTGGTATGAGCACTGGCTTTCCGCCCAATAGAGCCTGAACTGCATAATCTTCCAGGTCCTCTCTTCTGACCAGGCCTAGCCATAGGTCAATATAGGGTTGATGGAGGCCCACATCACTTTCTTCAACAAAGGCAACATGTTCTTCAAGACCCCAATCTTTTACCTGTCTACGAAGTTCGTCGGTTAATACACACTCACTCCAGTTTCTTTCATTACATAAAGTAAAAGTATAACTTTTGCCCTCAAGCCCTCTTTCAATAAGAACTCGAAAGGCGTGAAAGATTGTATCTAAAAAGTGAGTATTCGTTTCGATTCCATTTAAGTTTGTTCCAAGATACCAACGTTTATCGGTAAAACGAAAAGGAGGTCTCTCCTCGATAGGGTTTTTCACAGGAACGGCTAACCCTAAACCTACAGACTCTATTTTTCGAGGTGGAACACCGATGTGACCCCAAACATTTTCCACCATCTCCGGCATAGGCAGAAGTATTTGATCAACCCTTTCCACTAAAGGCCGATACCAAAAATCACGATAGTATGTTTTGAGATCATTGCCTAAAGAGAACAGAAGAGGGACTTCTGGAAACTGTCTTAGGTATAGGCACAGAGGCCATAGGACCTTAATGTCATAACAATGAACTACATTAATTTTTAATTCCGTTATTAAACCTTTAAGTCGACGTAGTTTGTGCCATTTATAAAACTTAGTAACGAACTTTCCTTGATGATAAATTCTTTTAATGCCTAATTCTTTTGCCCGTAAGTCAATCACAGAGTCTTTATATGTATAGAGATGAACATTAGCTCCAGCCTTTTGAGAAACTTCACAATCTTTGAGGATTGTTCTCTCCTCTGAGCCCCAGCGGTTACTTAGGCCCATATAAAGAAAATTTAAACCAACAAATGGCTTAGAAGGTTTCTCCTGGAATATACTCAATCAATTCTCCCTCTACTGCTCCAATTTTCACTTGAGCCTCAAACTTTAATAACGTTCGAATTTTATCATCTGAATACCAAAATAAAATATCACCTTTCTTTTCAAGTACGCCTGGAAAGCGAGTTTCTGCATTAATCTTAATCGCCTGAAACGTCTTATCTCCTACTTGAATTTCTTCTTTCCCTTCCACTAAAATTTTCAATATCCAAATCTTTCCTCTCGTCACAATTGGGAATTCATAGCGGTCCCCTTTATTTAAGGGAAAACCTCTCACAAAATAAAGTGCCGAAAAGGAGTCCTGAAAATAATGAGGGATAGGCTTTTCAAGCTCGACCTCTTTTCGTTTCCCCTCTTTAAGACGCTTATAGAAATGGTAAGTTTTAAGTTCACTATGATCAAAGAGTTGGAGATCATCAACCTTTTGAGCACTCTCTCTCTGAAGAAGAATATACTTTAATGGTAAGAAATTAGACGTTGTTACAAAGCTTTCTATAGAGTCGTCTAAACTGTAGATATACTTGTAATAGCGAGCAGACCTCATTTTTGCTTTCAAATGGAACACTTCCGTATCTCCTAAATTCACTTTAGGTAGAGTTTCCATTTGTATAAAACCTGCTGTAATCCCCAAATAACTCACCTTAAAGGTGTGTTTTTCCCCGAGGTACATCGTTGGCTGAAAAGAGTCCCAAGCTGAAGCACTTTTGAGATCATACTTTTTAAATTCTTCAGGGTAGACCTCTGGGTATTTAACCTTAACTCGCTTAGTTTTTTTGAGGACCCCTACAGAACTATTTTCTGATAAGGTGGAGTCTTCTTTCTCGACTTTAGCTTCTTTAGCTTCTTTAGTTTTGCCTTTACTTTTAGAAGGAAGCTTTTGAGAAGATGACTCCTTAACTTCGGACCGAGGAGACTTTTTAACTCTAAATTTCTCTAACTTCTTATCATCAATCTTTATCGAATTTTCGACGTCCTCACTACTAAACTCTAGAAAGTCAGTATCTTTCTTGGTTGCACAGGAGGACAACATAGCACCCGTAGTAATTAGCATCATGAGAGAATTGAATTTGTATGGTTTCACATGGTTATTTTAACAGAACCACTAATTTTCAATACCTTGAGCAATTATTTCTAGTGCTTTCTCTTTGCCTGAAATAAAATCGACTTGGATCTCTAAGTAAAGGAGACGGGGATCGTCAATTATTCGGCGAATTTTGACAATATCTTTTTCAGTTGTAATCACATACGTATTTTCCGCCTCTGCACGATCAAGAATTTCCTTAACCTCCTCAACCTCAAAGAAGTAGTGATCTGGAAAACTAAGGCAATCAATAACATCTGCACCAAGACTCTCAACTAAGTTAAAAAAGGATTCAGGCGAAGCGATTCCTGCAAGACATATGACTTTCTTCCCTTGAATCTCTTCATTCTCTAAAAACTTCTGATAGGAGGAATCAAAGAAGCCTGTGGGTTTATAATCCATTTCTGCCATATGAGTATTAACAGGGGCATAATGAGACAGTATTTTTCTTAAGGCTTTAACACTTTCAGGCTCAGCTTGAGAGGCCCGACCAATAATAATCAGGTCCGCATCTTTCAAGGCAGAAAAGCCCTCTCGCATATAACCAACAGGAGCAACTTTGTATCTGTCATGAGGCATAAGAGCATCAAAAAGCACTATATTTAACCTTCTCTTCAATTTTAAGTGCTGATGTCCATCATCCAGTATAACAACATCAGGAAGTTCTTTATTAAAGTAGAACTCAAGATTTTCTCTTCGCTTTTTACCAACGACAACAACGGCATTTTTTAGGCGCCTTACTAGTAAAAGTGCTTCATCGCCATACTCGAAGGGATTGAATCCTAGGCGCTTTCCTGACCTTAAAATACCACTTCCATGTTCAAGCTTACCCTTATACCCTCGCGTAAGAATCATAACCCTCTTATCTTGCTCATTAAGGTACTCACTGAGCCAAATCGTAAAAGGAGTTTTTCCTGTTCCACCGAAGGTTAAGTTCCCAACAGAAATAATAGGTACTTGAAAACGATTACTTTTTATAAAATCATAGGCATAGAGAAACCTTCTCAGGCGATAGACACCATCCCAAAGAATAGAAAACGGATAAAGAAGATAGAGGGCGAACCTCACCAATGGGTTTTCAAGACTCAAGATGACTTACCTCCTATTATTTTGGCCATCATCTCGGAAACATCTTCCTTGTCGCCTGCAATAAAATCTAGAGTGGCAGAAAGTTCTTTCCTTAGCTTAGAGTATTTTAGTGGGTTCTTTACCCACATATCAATTCTCTTTGCGATGTTATACGGGGAAACATCATTTTGAAGAAGCTCAGGAAAGACTTCTCTTTGGTGAACAATATTTGCCAATGAAATAAACCACTTATAATTTAGGAAAGTATTAAAAATATACTCGTTAAGAAAAGAAGTTTTATAACACACGACAGTAGGCAAAGAAAAAAGAGCACAGGTCAAGGTCACTGTTCCACTAGCTGCAATTCCTAGCTCACCCCAACTTAGTGCTTCAGAAATTTCATCATGCTTAAAGACCTTAGTATAATAGTTTTGATAAGGTTTATAGAGTTCTTGATTAACACTAGGTGAGGTAACGATTCCAATTTCACACTTTGAATCCAGTAACTCTACGGATTGAATAAAATCTGATAAGAGGTTCTTAACTTCAAAATTTCGACTTCCTGGTAGGAGTAAAACCTTAGGTCGATTAGATAATGTTTTAATAATCCCTGATTGATTTAACTCCTCTACGTTCCTATGAAAATGAAACCATAGAGGATGAGGTACTGAGCTTACTCTGCTCACTCCACGCTCAGAAAACCATTTTTTTTCAAAAGGGATTATCGTAAACAAGGTATGAACATATTTTTCTAATTTCTTAGTTCTCCACGCCTTCCATGCCCAAGCCTGAGGAGCTACGTAATAAAGAACCTTAACCCCTTTTTGGCGGAGCTTTTTAGCTAACCTTAAGTTGAAATCCTGAAAATCAACGAGAATAGCAAATTGACAGTTTCTTCTTTCAACTTCAGCAACGATAGAATTCAGCGCTTTAATGTAAAATGGTATCTTGTGGATAACTTCACTGAAGCCCCAAGAAGAGAAGTCTTTGAGATGGTAAAGGAGATCGACACCTAAGGATTTCATCTCATCACCACCAACCCCGAAAAAACTAATCCCTTGAACCTCTTGAATCAACCCAGGAAGGAAGGACATAGCATGCTCCTCTCCTGACTTTTCTCCTGCGATGATGAGGCAGTTTTGGCTTAGCATTTCACTTCAACTCTTGACTCTAAGGATTGCAGAACCTTATCCACAAAGTAGACCGCCTTTCGTCCATCCTCAACATCAACTATAGCTTTTTCTCTTCTTGAGATGGCTTGATAAAAGGCTTTTTGCTCCTCTAGAAGATGATCTCTTGGCTCGTAGGAGTCACAAGAGACTCTCCCATCGGGATCTCCCGATAACGCTAACTTAAATTCCTTTTTATAAAGATCAACATGAAGGGTACCGCAGTCATTTAAAATATTGAGCTCCCGAACCTCTTCGTGGTGGTTTCGACCAGACTGAATTGTGGCCATTGCTCCAGAAGAAAACGAAAACTGGGCCTGAACAAAGTCCCATGTATGAGTTCTCATTTTCTTGCCCCATGCTTTCACAGAAGTGGGAACTTCATTAAAGAGGAATAAGAGTAAATCGATATCATGAATCATTAAGTCTTGGACGACATCCACATCAGTTGCTCTTCCCTTAAAGGGTGCCTGCCTATTCAACTGAAAAAGGGGTGTTCCGCCTAAGAAGTCATTTCTCTCCCTTACCCTTTCCCATATGGAATGAAATCTTTCGCTGTGACCCACCTGGAAAATGACATCATTTTCCTTAACGAGACTTTTAATTTTTAAGGCTTCTTCATGGGTAGAGGTCATCGGTTTTTCACAAAAGACGTGCTTTCCAGCCTGAATAAGCTCTTTGCAGATTTGAAAGTGAAAGGAGGTTGGTGTGACAACAAGTGCGGAGTCAAATTCTATATTAACTTCAGCTAAGCTTTTATAAAGTGGGCAGTTGACGCCCATATCTTTTAGCTTTTCTTGCGTCGTTGGTTCTGGATCAACAACAGCGACAAGTTGTGACTCTTCAAGCTCGGATGCTTTTTGTGCATGCCATTTTCCGAGATGTCCAAACCCTATTAATATTACTTTTTGGACCATTGAATTCCTCTTAAGACATAAATGGTGCGATTCCCACTTCTGTGGCCTTAATTTCAGCTACCATCTGATTGATTACTTCGTTATCTTTAAATTCTTCCATAAGTTCAGAATGATCCACAAAAGCCCTTGGGCTCAAAGGATTAGCTTCCATCATTCGATAAAAATCAACGACTTCAGTAATAATTTGCTTAGAGAAGCCACTTCTTCTGAGTCCAATAATATTGATCCCTTTAAGCCTTACTCTATTTCCATAAGCTGTGCAAAAGGTTGGGATATCACGATCTATAGCAGAAGCTCCTCCCAGATAAGAGCCATCACCTAGGCTAACAAACTGAGAGATATTACAACCACCGCCGATGATCACCTTATCCCCTACTTTTACATGGCCTGCAAAGTTTGTACTGTTTGCAATAATACAGTTACTACCAAAATCAACATCATGACCGAGGTGAACGTAAGACATAAAGAGTGAGGAATCCCCTATCGTAGTTTTTCCTCTATCCTTTGCTGTGCCTCTATGGATACTTACGTATTCCCTAAAAATATTATTACTGCCTATGATCGTTTCAGTCGGCTCATCTTTATAGGTCATATCTTGAGGAGGAGCTCCAATTGTACAAAAAGAGAAGAACTCATTATTTGTGCCAATGGAGGTATGCCCTTCAAGCCTCACATGAGAATGGATTTTACAATTATCTCCAACCTTTACGTGTGGACCGACAATAGTAAAAGCCCCAATCGTAACATTTTTTCCAATTTCAGCTTTAGGAGAAATGACAGAGGTTTCGTGAATATCTGTACTCATCTAAGAATTTCCTTTTTCGTGAAATTTAACTAACGCGAGGACTGATGCATTTGACATCATCTCACCTTCACAAAAAACCTCACAATGATTTGTCATGAAAGGTCCTCTCACTTTTTCACAGGTAGTCACAATACTTAGTTGCATATTGGGGAAGACCGGTTTTCTAAACTTTGCACTATTAACTCCAAGGAGCATAACCTCCATCGTCAGCTCACGCCAGTTGGGATAAACCTCCATTAAGGCAAAAGATGAAGCCTGGGCCATCATTTCAATCTGCACGACTCCTGGCAGGATCGGGTTTCCAGGAAAGTGCCCAGTAAATATCGGATGGTCTTCCCTTGTAAAATAGTTTGCCTTTACCTGGGAGCCAACAACATCCTTAACATCAAGCTTTTCTTTTCCGGCCATTGCCTCATTTAGAATGACTTCCTCAACACTATCAACAAAGAGGAAAGGCTGACGGTGAGGCAAGAACTCTTTTACACCATTATTATCAACGATCATTATTTTACTCCACTTATTACTTTTTAAGAGCAAGCTTACGGACTGCCGCTAAGCCTCTTAACCATTCTTTTATAGGTCTTGCCGGAAAACCCGCAACAACAGCACCATCTTCTAACGAGGTTGTTACCCCTGCTGCACCACCCACCTGGCAAGCCTTACCAACATGACAGTCTGGCGCAATCCTTGCTCCACCACCAACAACGGTAAATTCTCCCAAAGAAGCAGAGCCTGCGACACCTGCCTGACCACAGATCACAACACCATTTTTGATGTGAGAGTTATGAGCAATTTGAACCAGATTATCAATCTTTACACCGTTCCCTATTTGGGTGGGACTAAAAGTCCCTTGATCTATAGAGCTATTGCTACCGATTTCAACATCATCACCTATCTCAACACCACCCATGTGCCACACCTTGTGGTGAACACCTTCATCAAAGTTATATCCAAAGCCATCGGAACCAATTACCGTCCCACTGTGAATTCGGCAATCAGAACCAATCTTGGTCCAAGGCATAACACTAACGTTTGGATAGAGAGTTGTATTTTCACCAATCGTTGACTGGGAAAGAATTACGCTGCCTGGAAGAACAACAGAGCCCTTACCAATAGTAACATTGTTACCGATGAAAACATTTTGGCCTACGTGAGCCTCAGGATGAATTTGAGCTGTACCTAATTGACGACCATCAACTTCATCATTGAGCTCCAAGCATCTTTGTTCGTAAAACGGCTTAGAAAGGCAGGAAATCGCGAGGGGAACATTGTCTACAATGGCCCAGCCAACAAATTTCGCTAAAACGTCATTTCTTTCATCTTCAGGTACTCCTTCGAAGAATTTCTTGGCAAAGATAATAAAAATGTCTTTTTCTTTGGAGCCGCAGATTTCTTTCCAAAAGTATTTATCACCACAGAAGAAAACCTTATGAGCTGTCATAGTATGCTTATCGCAAATACCATCGACAATAAAATCATGAACTGAGTTATCTGGTGATCTTAACTCAAAGGAAGGAATAAATTCCTTAATATTTTCAACCTTCACGCATCATCCCTTAGAACAACAAAGGGGAACATCCGTTCCCCCTATATAATCACGTCCTCTTAATCAGAGGTGGCTTACTTTGATTTGTTGTAAGCTTTTACAACCTTATCAGTTATATCACTAACTTCTTTTACGTAGATAGGTGAAGTACTTACTTCAAAAACCATATCGTAATTGGATTCTTTAGAGATTTTTTCGATTACCGTTCTCACCTTCTCAAGGATTGGTTTTTTAAGCTTATTCTCTTGGTCTTGGATATCTTTTTGGAAGCCCATTGTTTTTTGCTGAAGCTCCATAATTTTAGCTTGAATTACTCTCTCTTTTTTTAGCTTTGCTTTTGGACTCAAAAGCTCACTTTGCTTTTGGTAGTCCGTCTGCATTTTACGGATTTTTTCCTCTTCAGCTTTGATAATTTTTTGCTTTGATTCAAACTTCTTTTTTAAGGTAGAGCGCACTGCTTTCCCTTCATCAACACTTAGAAGTACTTTTTGTACATCAACTTTTGCGATACTAGCACCAAAGGTACCCACTGATAAAATTGCAGTTAATAGAAAAACGCTTAGCTTATTCATTGAGTGACTCCTCATATATATTTCTAAAATAATTGTCCTATATCAAAATGGAATTGGCTACCTTGTCCTTCACGACCCCAAGGGTACCCGAACTCAAAACGAAGGACACCAATGGGAGAAAACCAGCGAAAACCAAAGCCGTAATCTCTGTAGATTTTTATATTGTCATACTCACCGGCATGCCCCGCATCAGTAAAGACCACCCATTTCAGTCCGGCTTCTCTTGCGAGTGGGTGTTCAAGCTCTAAGGTAGCAAATGTGGAGAATAATCCACGCCTGTTAACTGCACGAGTAGAACCATCGGGGAATTGCACTTGAGTAAATGGGCCCACACCTTCGATATCATAACCCCTGAGGTTTCTTGCACCGCCTAAAGCAAATTTTTCAGAGCGTGGAATTGGTCTAGGATCAATCTCTTCTATTTTACTGGCAAAAAATCGAGAGCGGAAAACGAGGTCACCAACAACGTTCTTGTAGTATCTGGCATCAACCTCATTCTTCCACCACTTTTTTTCATAACCAATTCCCGTATATTCTGTTGCGGCTGAAAGGAAATAACCTGCGGAAGGTTCAAAGGCATTATTTCTCAAGTCCCGAATCATTGAAAGGCGAATTGATGATGCTACCCCATTTTCGACTTCTTCAACAATTGTAGGGTCATCAAAAGAGCTAATTGTCGTATCTTCATATTTGTAAGTAGCAAACACTCTTGTGAACTCGAGAATAGGGTAACCGACTCGCAAGTTAAACCCTTCTCTCTCGAAAGCAAAGTTTACTGAGTTACTGTTTTCTGATTTGAAAATATCTCCACCAGCGGTCCACAGAGAGTCTAGTAAATAGGGCTCGGTAAATCCTAAATTGAAGTTCTTCTGCACTCCGGAAAGGGATAAAGAAAAGGATAGGTTTTGACCAAGGCCCCTAAAGTTATTTTGAGCGATTGAAGCTTGTAGAAAACCACCAGTTGCTGTTGAGTAACCAGCTCCTAAACTAATCTGTCCGGTGTTTCTTTCTTTTACTTGAATATCAACATCAAGAACATCATCTCTTCCTTTCGGAGAAACAGTATTAAAAAGTACGGAGTTTGGCTCAAAGAAACCTAGTCTATTCACGGCTTCTTTTGACTTCCGAAGAGCTGAGCCAGAGAACTTCATCCCCTCTCGAATAAAGAGCTCACGACGAACAACTTTATCTCTTGTTTTTGTATTTCCTTTGACCGAAATTTTTCCGAAATAAGCGATCTTCCCTTTTTCAAAAGAGAATTCCACATCAACTTTATTCTCTCCGGGTACAACATTCAGAGTTCTGAGAACGTTGGCAAAGGCATAACCTTCGTCTTGGTACATCTCAGTTAATGTCTGGATATCTTGGCGCAAGAGTTCTTCTGAATATATATTCTCTGGCTTTAACTGAACTTTCTCGCGAATTTCTGAATCAGGGAAAAGAACTTCTCCCTGAAAGAAGATATTATTCACTGTAAACTGGGGTCCTTCATTCACTTTCATTGTAATGAAAACCCACTTCTTATCTTCTGAAACAGTGATCTCAGGTGTCCCCACATTTACTTGAAGGTAACCTTTGGTTTTATAGAAGTACTTAAGCCTTTCTATATCTGTTTGGAAGTTAAACTCTTTGAAGTTCCCACTATCTGACATGAAGGAGAAGAGACCTTCTTCCCTAGTTTCCATGATGCCTTTTAACTGTTCATCTTCAAATGCCTTGTTGCCTAAGAAGGTGACTTTCTTTACAAGAACTTTATCATATTCTTTAACTTTAAAAATAAGTTCAACATTTTCATCATTGATTCTCTTAAGAGTATATTTAACCTTTGCCAGGTAAAAACCCTTTTCTTCGTACTGCTTCTGTAGTGCCGCTAAATCATTTTGAACTGTATTGATATCCAAAATGGCATATTCTCGCGTTTTAAGAACGGCTGTAAGATCATCCACGTCGATCTCATTATTGCCCTCAAAAGTAATATTGGTAACAATAGGCTTCTCTTTAACTCGATAGACAAGAAAATCATCTTTGCCTCTTTTTTCCCGATGCCCTTCTACAGATTCAAAGTATTTTAAGGAGTAAATCTTCTCCAGATCTTTTTTCAGAAGATAGTTATCTAAGACCATTCCCTTACGTGCACCAATTCGCTCAAAGATGGCCTCTTTCTCAACCTTCTTAACACCCAAAACATCAATTCCATCGATTTTAAAAAGGTTTTTTCTTGGACCAAGATCGTCTATGGCAAAGACACCCTTGAACGTGAATAGAACGATTAAAATTAGCAATTTAAGTACTTGAGTATTTAATAACTTGGCTGGGCCCAAAGATTATCCTTTCTACCTTTCTATGGAGTCGATTGTTTTAAAGCCCCGAAAGCTTTAGAAAAAAACTCTGAGAAAGGAAAATATCAATAATCATAGGCAATTACAATGTTACAAGTTAACTTTCTCTAGGTGGAAGTGGCGGTGCAGCACTTGCATAAAAGCGACCTTCTGCTAATTCACCGTCTTTAAGAACAAAGCGATTGGTAAAGGATTTCGCCACAGTGGGGTCGTGTGTCACAACGGCTAAAGTTGCTGAGAACTCCTTTGATAAGTCCTTTAAAAGCTTTGTTACTTTCGCCGAATTTTCAGAATCTAAGTTTCCAGTAGGCTCGTCGCATAGCAGCAAGCGCGGTTTTAAACTAAGGGCCCGAACAATGTTTACCCTCTGTTGCTCACCACCACTAAGCTGGTAAGGAAACTTACTCAGGCAATGACTTATCCCCAAATGCTCACTGAGGCCCTCCACTCTCTTAGTCACTTCTGAAATATTATGACCACCAATCTCTGCTGGAAGAAGTGTGTTTTTCAAACAATTTATAGAAGGGAGGAGAAAGTGAAATTGAAAAATAAAGCCAACATATTTATTTCGATAAACAGAGAGGCTTTCATCATTTAGTTTTCCAATGGATTTTCCACCGACGATAATCTCACCCGAGTCGGGACGATCCAGCCCACCGATTAAGTAAAGCAATGTTGACTTCCCTGAACCCGAGGCACCAACAATAGCATATTGACCAGCTTCCTCGAGATCCAAGCTCAAGTTCTTTAGAGCGAATTGATCCCCATATTTCTTTGTTAAGTTTTTAACTGATACCATTGTCATTTAAGAAAACTCCTTTCTAAGTCCTGACAAAATAGAACTTTTATTCATTCTATAAAGCGCTATTGCCACAATTAAAACAAGCCAAGCCAGAGCACTTGTAAAGACAACACCATAATCCCAAATATCTAAATTAAGCTTTAGTCTTCCTAGGTAATAAACATCTCCAGGCAGATTTAAAATACTAAGATTACCAAGGAGATAATCGAATAAATAAACAAAGAAAACAGAAAAAAGACATGAAGCTACCCATAAGTTGAATACCAGAAGCATCCAAGACTTTCGTAGTTTAGCGGCACTCATCCCCAATGCCTGGAAAAGAAAAATTTCTCGGCTTCGCTTCTCATTCAAGTAAGTAACAAAGGAGAGAACGTTAAAAATAGAAATCACCACAATTATCTGTAAAATAATTCCAATCGTTACTTTTTCTATTTGGACTGCTTCGAGGAGAGAGTGATAGTCATACCAATAAGGCTTAACTCGAAAATCGATGCCCAATATTTCTTCTAAGTTATATCGAAGGTTATTTATTTTTTCAGGTCTCTTAAGGGGCTCCCCTTCACTTAATTTAGGCAGGTTAAGAGCATAGACATTTACCCGGTCTGAAACGTCTAATAATTTTGATAAATCATGGATATCTACGTAAACCAATCGTAAATCCTTTTGGTGAATTCCATGGTCAATAATACCTTGCACTTTAAACCGGTTAAGAAGTGGTAATCCATCCATCTCCTTATTCCCTTTTGCTAAAACCAAAACGATGTCATCACCAATACTAAGCCTGAGAACCTTGGCCAGCTCATCCCCAATAATGACTTTCCCTGGTTCTGGATAAATTTCTTTTGTTGTTAATTTAGAGAACTCTTTTCCATCAACACCCTTAACTGAAATTCCTTTAGAACTTGCACCTGCAACAATAAAAGCCTGGCTTTCAATGATGCCTGTCATCTCTGTGACACCAAGTTCTCTAATGAGTTGTTCATTTCTTTCATTGAGCTTAAAAAAGCCACTTCTTGAATAGAAAAAAACATCACCACTACTCTGCCTTAATCCCTGCCTCATAGAAGAAACAAATCCATCCATTAAACCAATAGTGCTTAAAATTACCCCAATAGAGAACGAAAGACCTAGCCAAACACCAATAGCAAACTTAAGGCTACTTCTGTCCCAAATGAGAGTTTTAGAAAATGAGCTAAATACTTTAAGCATTGTCATCCTCTAAGCTCGAAGAAACACTCCACCTGAGAAAAGCATCCATGAAACCATCAAGGTCCCCATCAAGAGTTTTCTCCGCTTGGCTCGATTCAAAGGCCGTTCTGTGATCTTTGACCATTTTATACGGGTGAAGTACGTAGGAGCGAATTTGAGAGCCCCATTCTATTTTTCGTTTACTAGCTTCAGCTTCTGCATCGGCTTCTCTCTTCTTTTCCATTTCTAACTCATATAACCTCGACCTTAAAACTTTCATGGCCTGCATTTTATTTTGAAGCTGACTTCTTTCATTTTGGCAGGTTACAACGACACCGGTGGGATTATGGGTAATTCTCACTGCTGAATCAGTCGTATTAACGGACTGCCCGCCAGCTCCTCCAGACCTATAAACATCTATTCTCAAATCTGAATCATTTATTTCAATCTCAATATCATCATCAATTTCTGGTGAAACATAAATCGAAGCAAAGGAAGTGTGTCTTCTAGCATTGGAGTCAAAGGGTGAAATTCTAACCAAACGATGAACTCCCGATTCAGACTTAAGAAGACCATAGGCAAAGGGTCCTTCAATAACAACGGTGGCCGACTTGATTCCAGCTCCGTCACCATCTTGAAAATCAATTGTATTGGCCTTAAAGCCTTTAGAATCTGCCCATCGGACTATCATTCGATAGAGCATACTCGCCCAGTCACAAGACTCCGTGCCGCCCGCGCCAGAGTTAATATTGACGATGGCATTATTTGGGTCCACTTCTTCACTTAAGAGTACCTTTTGTTCTGCCTTAGAAAATTTCTCTTTAAATTTTTGAAAGGTCTCAATTGCTTCTACACCAGAAGCAGGATCTTCAGATGAATATTCTACAAGAATATCAAATTCATCACTCAACTCTTTAAGAGAACTATAAGTGGTGACCACATCTTGAAGAAGACTTTTTTCCTTTTGAACCTTCGCAGCGTTATCAGAGTCATCCCAAAACCCTTCCATCGCTTCCATTTGAGTAATTTCTTCTAGACGAACATTTTTACGGTCGACTTCAAAGTGACCTCCGTAAGGTATCGAGCTTTTGCTGAAAACCCTTAATTTCTGAGCGACACTCGTCTAATAAAATTTTATCTGCTTGTTCCATTTTATAAATCCTTTATTTTCTTTAAAATATTTTTCACGAGTATGGCCTCTTTCTCTTCCATTAGCTTTTCTTCACTCATTGAGACTTCATGATCATAACCACAGAGGTGTAAAAAGCCATGAACCAAAAGATGGAAGAATTCTTCTTCAAAAGTTAGCGAAAACTCCTTTGCTTGTTTTTGACATACAGGATAACTGATAAAAATATCTCCAAGTTCACAAAAGCCTCCAAAAAAGTCATCTGGCTCTCTTAAGCTATCAAACATGGGAAAAGATAGAACATCTGTCGTTTTACTTTTCCCTCTGAATTCTTTGTTTAGACCCTTCATTCTTTGATCGCCACAAAGGGTCAAATGAAAGCTGTACCCCTCATTAAATGTAGAAGCTAGATTCAGACCCTTTTTATCGGAAAGAAACTTCTCCAAAGGCATGAGGCAGCATTTCATTTTACTCTCTAACCCAACTTCTTCGGGAAAGCTCCGCAGAGATGACCTAAAGCCGATTGTTAAATTTCTGCCTAATACTTCCCAGCTCATTCTCGACCTTTATCATACCAATATGTGCAAAATACTAATGAACTGGTAAATTATAGTAGTTAAAGCTTCTAAAGTTAACCACGATAGAAAAGGAACTCATGGAATATCCTGAATTTTCAAAATTGGTACAAGTTGTCAAAGACCTAAGAGCACCTGAAACGGGTTGTCCTTGGGATCTAGAACAAACCCATTCGAGTCTACTCAGCTACTTATTTGAGGAGTCTTACGAATTTAAGGAAGCTGTTGAGCAAGGAAAGCCTGAAGAGATGAAAGGCGAACTTGGAGACATCCTCCTTCAGGTCCTTTTGCACTCACAAATAGCTAGTGAAGCCCAGCATTTTGACATAGAGGACGTCGCCAAAAATCTTGCAGAGAAGATGGTTCGAAGACACCCCCATGTCTTTAATAATAATTCTAATGAAAAAATTAGCTCGCAAGAGGTTACCGACAACTGGAAACTTATCAAAGAAAAAGAAAAAGGTAAGAAGACCAGAGCAATCGAGAATAAAGTGCTACATGCTCCTGCTCTAGAAGCCGCATTCAATATTGGGAAGAAGACCAAACTTCTTAACTTTGACTGGAGTGATCCATCCCAAGTTGCTTGGAAGGTCGAGGAGGAGTGGCAGGAGCTTAAAGAAGAGCTGATGCCTAGTGTTCTCAACAAAGAACGTATTGGTGAAGAATTGGGTGACTTTCTCTTTAGTGCGGCTCAACTCGCCAGACACCTTGATCATGATCCAGAGGAACTTCTCCAAAAAGCTAACCGAAAGTTTCTCAAACGCTTTCATAAAGTAGAGGACCTAATTACCAATGATGGTCTGAACTTTGAAGACCTCACCCAAGAAGAGCTTGATCATTATTGGGTAAAAGTTAAAAGTGAGGAATAGTGACTCATAAGTTAAAGCCTGAGTTGATTCAACTCTCTCCTAAGCAAAGGCTATATAATTCAATTAACCCTATAATTGGACTTACAGGCGGAATAGGAACAGGAAAGTCTACTGCAACAAGCATTTTAAGTCAGCTTGGATTTTCTGTTATTGATGCCGATGCCCTCATAAAGAAAATTTATCAGAAGGGTGAAACTCTCGATTTTGTTCTAGAGCAATTTCCTGAGGCAATAGTGGAGGGAAAGATTTCATTTCCTAAGCTCAGACAATTGGCTTTCGATAGCAAAGAGGTCAGAGAACAACTAGAGGGTTTTCTCTATAAAGAACTTCCTAGACTCTTTCAAGAACAGTTACCGCAAAATTCAAATGAAATCGTTTTTTATGATGTTCCTCTACTTTTTGAAAAAAGAATTGATGGAAAGGTCGATCAAACGCTCTTAATTGCCTGTACTCCTGAGTTCCAAAAAGAAAGAGTTATGAAAAGGGATGCTGTCCACCAAGAGACTTTGGAAAAAATCATTAAATCTCAGTGGCCTATTGCAAAGAAAGAGGAACTCTCTAACTATACTATATGGAATCAAGGCTCCATCACTGACCTAAAAGAAGAAATAGAACGATACCTAAGTAAGAACTTTATTAAAGGTTAAAATCCCTGGAACCAGCACCATCTTCTAATTGTGCATTCTCTACAAGAGCTTTTAAGTCCTCATCTTCTCTAAAGACTATATCTTTTTCTTCTTCATGTTCATGGAAGTCCTTTACCAAATCATTACTACTTTGATCGAAGTTTGCCATGAGGTTAAAAGAGTCGAATAGACACTTGAGGGACTCTACAACCTGATCATCAGTTTTTTGTCCTGATCGGTGTATCCTTCCCATGTGAAAAATTAAATCATCCACTTCGTGGTTACTTTTTTCTGCTGAACTTTCAAAGTTACTGAGATCAGCGATTTCTACTTTTTCAGTAATTAAGGCCATCTTACTTAAACCAATATCTAAAGAGCGCATGACTTGACTGAAACTTTGAAGCAATTTCTCTACTCCTTTCATCTCCAGTCTTATTTTACCAATACTTGATTCAAGTTTAGGATCGATTCCCTCTTTTTTCATAAAGAGCATAGTCTGCTCAAGGGATTGATTTAGACGGGCCTTAATATCGTCCACCGAGCCTCTTAGTGACTTAAACTCATCTCTAGTCTTGTTAACAGCTTCAAAGGCTTTCTTATTTTCGGAGATAATTGTTTGTCCAGCTGTTGCCGCCTCAAGGATTCCATGTTCATTTTTGATAATGGACTTCGTGAGGTTAATCGTATTATTCATGAGAGATTCAAGCTCATAACGAAGGTCGATTGTATGAACGATATAGTTCTTAGCTCCTTCAAAGTCAGACTTTATATCATTTGAGAGATTTAATTTTCTATTTATATAAGCTTCTAAATCACTAATGAGTTTTAGGTGGTCTCCGTAAGCAGACTCTAACTGCTCAATACTCTCGTAGAGCTCTTCTTTGACTTTTTCATTAGTAAGCTTAAAAGACTTGAATTTTTCAAACAGCTCTCCAATTCCTGCAATTTCAAAGTCCTTTTTAACCTTGTCAGCTTCTATTCCGCTAAACTCACCTTTTGTTAATAGGTCCAAGGTCTTTCTCACTGGACCCACAATTGACTTCGTTTGATTCGCAAGTGTTTCCTCCAGGCTTCTTAGAGGATAAAAGAAAATCATAATTCTTTTTTGCTTTGAGTACTCAACTGGCGAAACATACATTTCATAGGGAAGGTTTTCACCTGATAAAGGATTACGGACTTGAATTTGATAGATACCGGCGACTCCCTGATTGTGGGCCATCAGGACGGGATCATCTTCGCCCAAGTTAGTATACTGTTGTAAGAAGTCCCACGAAATCGAACTCCCTTCTCGGTGTGTTTCCCCTAAGTTCCAGTGCTCATAAAAAAGATCATTGGCCCAGGAAACATTTAGATTAGAGTCTAGTAAAATAGAACTGAAAGGCACGGCTTCTTGAAATACAGTACCAAAGCTTATTCTTTTATGAAAATACTCTCTACATCTTTCAAACTCCATAAGAAATTCTTTGTCATTACACTTGTAGTTCCACCTATTCTCAACGGGAATTATCCCCTCTTGTAAGGACTCTAAAACTCCAAGTCTAAAAGCATGCTCTGAGTTTGCCTTTTCTTTCTTGTATAAAAAGATTCCCCCTACAAAGCTGACCATAAGAAAAACAATGGTACCAAATAGTGCAAAGGCTAGGGTTCTCGTATTTTTCTCCATTTCAATTTTTGATAGTGTTATCTGTGGTGCCAGCTCAATAAACCAATCACTAAACCTTTTATTTAGTGTCGTATAGCTACCATTAAAGTTATTCAATGCGGTTAAGTAACGCTTAATCATTGAAAGCTCAGTATCAAAGGTCTTGAGTTTAGTCAGAATGGCTTGCTTATCTATAGAGCTAAGTACGGAGTTGGTCGTGACCTTCTCCATTGCTTCAATATCTTTTTCTGTGGACTTTAAAAGTTGAGATAGCTTTTTGTAAGAATAGAAGTTTGAAGACTTTGATGCTCTTAAAGAAATTCTACTTTTTACTCTCTTAGATACTCTCGTCAGAGTTCTCCAATTATTCTTATCAACGAAAGATTGGAAGGTACTTACCTTCGACTCAAGAACATGAACAACTTTCTTAATTTCAGGAAAGGAGATTAGTTCATTTAAGCTTTTCTTAATTCCAGTGAAGGACTCCTCTAAATTTTCATAATTTGATAAGCTGGTGACTCTGTCCAATATCTCAGTTCTTTTTTCAATTTTACTAAGCCTATCAATTGCTGCTCGAGAACGATCAGATTCAACAAGTCCTTGAATTTCATTGATACCAGATTTATTTTTTAATTCATCAAAATGAAGAGATGACTCATAGGCTGCGCTTATATTTTCCGAATTAAACGGACCATTATCCCAAAAGTATTTAGCCCCTACTGTAAACAAACAAAATGTTAAGACTAAAATTGAGGCGTAATAAAACTGAAGAGACCGACCGACTTTTATCTGCATCTACCTATACTCCTTCCTGGAAAAGGAAAAAAATTAATTTTGAAAGATTTTAAAAAGATCAATCTCGAGAGTATTAAACTCATATCCACCAGAAAGACTTTTCTCCTCTTCCCTACATCCTGTAGCTGATAAGTTTGGGCTAAAAGTGTCCAATGCCTCATCAATATTTCCTTTTATTATTAAGGATATAGGACGAAAGAGAAAGGGAAAATGAAAGCCTACCTGAGAGTTTTCTTCAGGTAACACAGCGGAGTTAAAACTATCATATGTTTCCACATTTGCGTTGGAATCGATAACAATGACATGGTGATTGCCCAACCGTTTAAGTTGGTTTATGTCTTGTTGAAACTGCTCTATTTCTTTATTCAAAGTTAAATAACTTCCTGCTTCTCGATTGATTAACAATTTCCTCTTGGTGTCTTTGAATGTGAAGGTGAAACCAAGAGTAAAAAAGTCAGAGTCATTCGACTCGAAAACGTCGAATGTAAACCATACCTCTTGATCGAAGAAATACCTGAGCATTTTATAAGATTCCAGCCTCATGCTTTCTAAGTCTAAGCTTGTAGAAACATCTCCCATAAAGGTTACTTTTTCTTTACGCACAGAAATATTAAAATTACGTTCAAAGCTGAACTGACTAGATAACTCAAATATTTTTGGCAAAATTTGGACTATTACATCCAGATCAGAAAGCTCAAGCCTATTTAAATTATGATCAAAGGTAACTTTGGCTTTCTGGCTTAATCCGTGAAAAAAACCATCGATCAGTAAATTGACCTTCTCGACAAAGAGACTTCTCAAGTTTTTGTGAGTCAAATCAGGAAGAGATACATTTGATGCCAAAGACATCTGTTCGAGGTGAAAGTAAAGCCTGTCAATTACGGGGTAGAGATTTGGCTCTCCCAAAAGATATAAATCCTCAAGTGTCTGAAGAGACTTTTGATAATTATCTTTGGGTAAATCCATCTACCCACCTCCGAATATGACAAAAGATCTGCTAAAGCTCAGCTAGCGAGATCCTCAGGTGTTTCAAATATTACACGTAGTTTTGTTTTTAATTTCATGATAGCTTGCGTATGAAGCTGTGAAACTCTTGATTCTGTAACATCTAATACAGATCCGATTTCTTTTAGGTTTAAGTCCTCATAATAATAGAGTGATAGAACAAGTCTCTGTTTCTCAGGCAATGATGTAATACCTTCTTTTATTTTATCTCTAATATTTTTATAACTTACTGCTGTGTAAGGATTTGAAGCGCGGTTATCTTCCATCAAACCTGCAAGTAACTTTTTATCACCTCTATTGAAAGAAGCTGAATCATCTATGTTAAGAAGAGATACTGACTTCGCTTTATTTAAAAGGTCATGAAATTCTTCTTGAGTACATTCTAGCGCCTCACACATTTCTTCATCTGTGGCCGGACGTCCGAGGTCTGACTCTAACCTGGCATATGTCCTCTCAACTAACTTAGCCTTTTCTCGAACAGAACGAGGAACCCAGTCTTGGGCACGAAGTTCATCTAGGATCGCACCTCTTACTCTGAATTCAGCATATGTCTTAAACTTATTATCTCTCGTTGGATCATATTTATCGATAGCGTCCATTAGTCCAATTACTCCACACGAAATAAGATCGTCGAGTTCAATATTTGAAGGCAATCTGGCAGCAATTTTCTGGGCAATAAACTTTACGAGAGGAGCATATTCAATAACAATTTCATCTTTCGTAACAGTATCCATCTCTGTTCTGTAGTCTTTTAGGTTCTTTAGTTTTTTTGAGAGGGAAGACATCGACATACTCCTTGTCTGTTAAATAGATTGAACATCGTGTTCGCTACCAAGATCCTCGGCCAATCTTGAACTACAATAGGCTAAAGACTCGGGGTGGCTACCAATGTCCTCCTCGGTAAACTTAAGTATCACTTTATTGAATGACTTATTAATTTGAGACCCGGCAACTTTTAACAGTTCCCGATCAAATAAATCGACATTCTCCCTAAAAAATGGAATCGCTCCCAATACCTTCAATCGGCAATCAAGATAATGCTCGGCAGTCTTAAGAAATGTGCTTGTAAGGCGCTCATATTGCTTCGTGCTTGAGACTTTATTGAAGATAAGGTGATGGTCCCTAATGCCAAATTTTTGAGTGAGAACTTTAATAAGGGAGTAACTATCAGTTATTGAACTTTTATCAGGAGTTACAATGACAAATCTATGATCACAATAACTGCTCAAAGAACAAACCTCTCGAGATAGGCCTGCAGGACAATCCAAAATGACAGTGTCATATTCAGGCCCATGAACGGACATGATGTCTGTTATTATCGTCTCTATAGATAAACCATTTTCGAATATATCTAAATTTCCATTGCAAGCTGACAAAAGATGAAAGTTACCATCTTTGTAAATTGCGTCTTCAAAGTTTAACTTGTTGCTTATGAGGTCAAAGAAGTGGTCATTAATTGGGTAACCAAGCTTCAAAGCAGTATTACTAAGATTATAGTCGCAATCAATTAGAAGAACTTTCTCCCCTAATTCAACTAAAGTTTTAGCAAACTTAATCGCGGTAGATGTCTTTCCAACCCCACCCTTGCCACTTGATATAGCTATTGTTTTCGTTTTCTTTTTTTGAAGAGATCGCCCATCGTCTTCAAAATGAGAATGGTGAGAAAGTAACCATTCTCCAGTAGTCTTCCGTGACATATTTTCTCCCAAAGGTCTCCATCCTAGAGCCTTTTTATCAATTGAGAACTCTAGCTAAGCTTAAACATCCCAGCTAAGATTCTTTCTCCAGTAGCTGCTTCAATATCCTCAGGGACTACTGCACCAGTGCCAAAGAAAACTAATGGCAAGCTAGGGTATTCGTCACAAAGATTGAATATAGCACCGTAATTTAAACATAAATCTAAATTTGTCATTACAATTCCATCAGCTAATGGCTGATACGTTGAGGTTACATTTCTATTATAAGCTTCAGAATGAATTGCCGAAAGACAGATCAATACTTCCACTCTTCCAAAGGACCTCTTTAAACCATCGATAAATTTCTTTGTATCATTGAGCTCAGTATTATAGTTTCTGTAATCTACAAAAACATTTTGCCCACGATCCACGGCCTTCCTTATTGACGAAATAATCTCAGGTATTGTTTGAACCTTTTCAACATTTAAGCCACAGATCTTCTCTGTGAATGTATTTTCTTTGGAAGGCTGGTACTGAATGATGACACTATCACTTTGCAGAGAGCCTAACTTGTAAAGCATTGAGCTTTGACCACAAGAAGAGTCACTAAGAAGAACTGTTAAGAATGGACCATCCTCACCTTTTAAGTTTGAAAACTGTGGCATCTCTGTCGGGATCCGCTCAAGCATTTCACGTAAAGCAAATTCAAATACGACATCGACATTTCTCAAATCATCTTCATTTAACTCAAAAGTTGCTTTCTTGATTATCTCATTAACCGTAGCTTCATTAATTGAAAGGCTGCGCATTGTCGTTCTTAACTGAAAGACCCCGATGGGTTCCCTCTTATTAATTAGTTCAACTGAGCGCGTAAGTTCAAAGAGTTTTCTTTCCAATTCATCAATCTTTCTTTTTTGCTCTAAGAAAACTTCCGAATTTTCTGAGTTTTGAATCGCCATTTCTCTATAATTCTCAAAGCGCCCTTCCTCCACTGTTGTTCTTACCTCTTGCTGAATAGGCTCAGTTCGAGAGTTTAATTGTACTTGTTGAGGTCTTTGACCTAAGGCCTGCTCTTCATAAACTTCTGTATTTCTAGAACTTGGATCACCAGTCAAGAAATCATCTAGGCTATTTTTAACCTTTCCGCCGAGGTTTTTCACTGACTGCACAGATTTATTCAATCCCAATCCTCCATAATTTGGATTCTTGACTTCATAACGACTGTTCTCCGTTGAGTTCTTATTATCTGAATGTTCGTTAATCATTTCACTTATATAACTTGAATTATTTTCATAAAATCGGTCTCTACTCTCTTCCGGCATGGCATGATCTACCCTGGATTTTCGAGTATAGTTCTTTTCACTTATGGCAGCTGTAATCTCCACACGACTTTTCTTGAACGCTCCCTTTAGACCTTTATTCGTGATTGTCTTAAGGATAATAGCATCAGGGCCCAGCTCTCTTTTAATGGCTTTAAGCGCTTCGTCCAATGAATCTGCTTCAAA